>Ga0210059_1000391_pt1 | contig 53962 bp, 27 predicted proteins | sample Ectturendosymbi2_FD_188042 | JGI IMG/M metagenome (GOLD analysis project Ga0210059, IMG submission 188042) | Ecteinascidia turbinata endosymbiont from Florida, USA - Sample 2 (SPAdes) (version 2) | ecosystem: Host-associated > Tunicates > Ascidians > Unclassified | place: Key West, Florida... | reverse complement strand
GGGAAAAAATTTGCAACATTTGGGCAAAGTACACAGCTACATTCACGTGTGAGTGAAGTAGTGTCTATTTTCCCAACTAAGGCAAAATAATGACCAAATCAACGGCAAAATAATCTGAGGCTATTTTGCCATTCTTTTTTGCCCCTGATGGCAAAATAGACACTGCCCTTGAGTGAACTGGAATCATGTGGTAATTCCAACAGCCTTCTGCAAATTTGGCCAACTAAAGAAATTCATACAAGTTTTGGGTAAAATTAGAAATATTTGAGTAATTTAAGAGCATTTGGGTACAGTCCAACAGCTTCAATTAAATCTGGGCAAATTAGAAAAGCTTCATTCAAATATGGGTAAAAATAAAAACATTTAGATAACTAGGAAACATTTGGGTGAAGTCCATTAGTCAAATCAAATGTTGGCAATTTGCAACAGCTTAATTCAATTGTGGGCAACTTCAAATAGTCTTGATTACAGCTGGGCTATATAAAATAGCTCCACTGAAATTTTAGTACATTTAGAATGTCTGGGTGTGCACTCCAACTGACAGATCTGATAAAACCCAATTGATGTATTAGGGTGATTAGTCTTGCTTTTAAAACACCTCTATGAACAAGATTGGAAATCTGTATTTAAAAAACTTTACTTCTGCATCGACACGATGACTTCATTAGTTTCACACTAAACTGTCCCCCCACATTTCACAACAAAATTGCGCCCGTGCATGTTCCTAATTTTATAATATTTCAAGGTCTACCCAAATTTGAATGAGGTTCTTTCAATAGGCCTAAATTTGATTTGGGCTGCTGGAATTTACCCAAGTGTTCATAATATATGCAAATCTGAATGAACCTCTTACGTTACCTTAAGCGCTGTCTGTGCACACTGCACCAGTAACAAAAATCAGCACGCATTGATGTTATTTAATGGAAATCGATTTCGCCATACGGCATCTTCAGTCCAAGCCGTATGGCGAAATCGATTTCCATTAAATAACATCAATGCGTGCTGATTTTTGTTGCTGGTGCAGTGTGCACAGACAGTGCTTAAGTTGAAGATATGGGTAGACAAGAATCGCCGCAGTTAATAGAAAGGAAGACACAGGTTGATACTGATGCTCAAGAAACAAGTAGAGCTTTCAAGTATCTTACGTTACCTAAATCAACGGTGCACAACCTCCGGCCGCATGCGGCCTTCGATAATGGAATTTCCGGCCGTCCGCATGTAATTTTAAATATAAGATTTGGCGGCCGTGCTGGCGTATATTGAAGCAAAACAAACGCAAGGCAAGAAAATCAGTCGACACGATGCGTAACAATCTGGATGGTGATGTCACAAGGAGTTATAGAATGAATACGCAATTTATGTTTGAATGTATTCTGTGTTGGTTGGCACTTGGCAGTAAGTATCTCATAAATATAACTCGAACTCATTGGCGGCCGTACTTCATATAAATAAAAATAATGCGGCCAGCAATAACAAAAGGATCTAGATGGTTCTGTTGCAACCTCTCCGGTGGTGTTGCGTTGATTGTGTGATTCACCACGAACGGGATGTGCGTGAAGAACAACACCATACATATACGTGGCGCGAACAAGCAATAATCGAGTGATCATGGCATGTGAACTCTATTGTTGCTTGCTGCCACGGTGCGAAGCTTTGCGCATATGCCGCTCGGGATTTCCGATGGCAACCGTTCCAATTGTACCCAAGTTTGAATGAAGTTGTTTCAATTACCCTAATTGGATTGAGGCTGTTGGAATTGATCCAAATGTTTCTAATTGTATTTACATTTCAATGCAGTTCTTGTATATTACCCAAATTGAATGAAGCTGTTTGAAGTTGCTTTAATTTTTCAAATATACGGAAAGATTTCTAATTTCAACCAAATTTGAATGATGTTCTCATTTGCTCAAATTTGATTGAGGTTATTACCCAAATGATTCTAATTTTATCCAAATCTAAATACAGTTACATTCACTCAGACAAATGTCTGTGCATTCAAATTTCTAAATGTACTCTAATTTCAATGGAAAACTTTGAATATGATTGTTTGAAGTTCCCCCCAATGAATGAAGCTATTGCAAATTGCCAAGATTTGCTTTGGCTAATGCACTTCATTTCACCCAAATGTTTCCAATTTATGTTGTTTTTTTTAATTTGGGTTAAATGTTCTTAATTTAACCCAAATTTGAAAGCTTTTCTCATTTTACCATATTTAATTGAAGCTGTTGGGGACCATACCCAAATGCTCCGAGTTTACCCAAATGTTTTTAATTTTACCCAAAAGTTGCATGAAGTTTTGGTTTGGTCCAAATTTGATGAAAGCTGTTGGAATTACCAAATGATTCCAGTTCACAAGGCAGTGTCTATATTGCCATCATAGGCAAAAAGTCTCAGAAGAGCTTTTGCCCTTGATGGCAAAATAGGCACTACCTCACTTGAATGTGAATGTTGCTGTATAATTTTTGCCCAAATGTTTAAACGATTCTCACCGATATCTCAGTACAGAAATGACGTCAGGCTAGAAACAACCATCTTCGGTTAATCCGGATCTTCTAAACTGGATAAAACGGTCGGTCAAATCGAATCAATGGCGATTCTAAGGGGGGACCTGGGTGGGACATGGTCCCCCAGATTTTTGCTTGGCCCCCTGGTTGTTCCCCCCAGTTTTTTTCTTAATTTCCCGTTCAAGTTCGTTTGGTTGACATACACAGTAGACAACTTTCGGCCAGAAATATTTTTAAACAATAATTTAGAAACCCTCTATAGCCTGCATTCAATATTTCCCAAATAAGCTGTGTTGTTGTTTTTAACGGTCGAAACTAGAGTTGCTTATTACAACACACACCAGTAGTTGCTCGTATCCTGTGTGACATTTAGTCAAACCGAGGCCGGTGTTGAAAAATTCATTTCGAAACTAAAAAACAGTCACAGAAATGGGAAGATCGATCTTTCGTGCATTTCAGGAACTGGATTATATTACTCTCAGCAGATTGTTACTTGTCCCAGTAGCAAAAAATTTGTGAAAGCATTAAAAATTGGTTTCTGTTAATTTATCCGAATTTATCCTGGCTGCAGTATTGCGTTCTGCTGCTTTGTGAATATGGCTTCGAAACATCTTACGTATGTGGTTCGTGACTACACTTTTAACTCTACCTACACATGTTCTGCAACCTCATAGAATTTGGTACGGATTTTCTGTAATGATTCAGAAGCAATTCGCGTATTTCAGATATTTGCCCTGGAGGTCAAACTTTTCTATCAGAAAAACGCTTGAAGGAATTCACAAATCATATTCATTTAATGAAAATGGTTTGAAAACTGAAATAACTTTGACAAAGAATTTGCTTCGGAAGAATTCGAAGCTGCCTATATCTCCCGAACAATTTTTTCATTTGTAACTTTCATTTGTAAAGCTGCGTTTGATTGTTACTGGTAGCTGTAACTCTTCCCGTCAACAGCGCTTCATGCGAGAGAAGTTTTTCAAAAATGAAATTAGTGAAAAAATTTCCTAGAAATTCCATGATCAGTGAAAGATTGGGTAACATTGATCTACTTTCAGTTGAAAGGTATGAGCTGAAAAATAAATTTAAATGATTTCGTTGGTGAATTGACATTCGACATGATAATCGAAGGATTAAGTTTCATTGAGGTGATGATGATATAAAATTCCAAAATGTACTGGAGTGTAATGCCCATCTGCAGCGTGGATAGGGTGAGGACTATTAAATGTAGTATGCAGTTAACAGCAGCGAGGTTTCGACACCAGTTGCACCTAAAGCAGCGCCGCAGGTAGGTGTGCATCGACGTTTAGGGCGTGTACCTGATAGCAAGATGTTACAGCAGGCGTGAAACTTATTTTGCAGAATATTCCCAACAAAGTCGTTCGTTTCAATATTCACACTGACCTTTTTCTCTGACTGATCCCAAAAGCTGACTTTTCAACCCTGCGTTGGTTTATGACTGTCTTGTCATAAGCGAAACACACAGTAACTCTAAACCAATGTTTCTTAACCGGGGGTACACGTGCCTCTTGGGCGAACGAAGCACTAAAACAGGGGGTACCAAGCACCTAATTTTTTCTGGGATACACGCCCTAAAATTTTAACCCAGGCATACACGCCCCGAAATATAAAATATGTGATGTCGACTGTTGTGTTGTGAGTGCAGTAACCTTTATCAGACACAAAGCCTTGAAAGACCGTCTGTTCGAACTTTTTTGTAACGAAGTTGGGGATCAGCACAATGTTCTTTTCCACACAGAAATGAGATGGCTAACCCGTGGTGGAGTGCTATTATTCGTGTTTGAGCTGTGCAAAGAAATCTAGCAGTTTCTGAGAAACCAAGGTAGTGGCATAGCAGGGCACTTTGAAAATAAAGGAGTTCGTTATGCCTCTGGCTTACTTTGCAGATTTATTCAGCCACCTTAACGACTTGAAGACCTCCATTCAGGGAACAGCGATGAACATGATCAGAGCTAGGGAAAGCATACAGTATATGCCTTCACTAATAAACTTTCAATCTGAATCAGTTGCACTGAATCAGGCTACTATACTAATTTTCTACAACTAGATGAAGTTTCGAAGGGAAAAATATCGTTGCTCATTGTCACTGAAATGTAAAAGCATTTGCAGATGTTACGGCACTCCTTCCAAGGATACTTTCATCCAGGAGAGGTTTCTGAATCACAGGGTTGAATGCAGCATGCAGGACCCAGTCATTTTTAACCTAAAATCTACAGTGCATGACAGTGATCTCATAAAAGAAGATCAAGTTGAAATGAAGCAGTAGAAAAATTAAAATAAAGTTCAATGCCGTTAGGTACCTTCTGGTGCACGCAACTCAACACTTTCCCACAGTTGGCAAAGACATCGTTGGAAGTCCTTGTGCCATTTGCAACAACCTACTTACGTGAAAGCAGTTTCTCAACTCTCTTACACATCAAAACTGAGGCGAGGAATATGCGAGCCCGATGATGACGTACAAGTGACTATCTCAAACGTCGAGTCATGCTACAGCATGATTATTGAAAAAAAAGACAAAAAAGCCATTACTATATTTGAATGTTGGTGTACTTTGTCAGTATTATATTCGTTGCGATGAAGGTGTGTTACCAATTATTACTTGATTTCAAGCAAGGGGTACGAGAACATTTCATGAAAGCTCAATGGGTACGGGTGCGTATAAATGTTGAGAACCACTGCTCTAAACCTAAACAGATTTAGACAAATGGACAATGAGCAATATAATTCTCACACAGATCCTTGCACAGTCTACATGGACGTACGCAAGGGGGGTTGGTTGGGGTTGAAACCCCCCTTGAGTTTGATATGTTATTATTAACTGCGGAAAGGAGATTAATTGTTTTAGCATACTTTTTGCTTGTTAATTTGTCGACATGCTGCAAATACTATGGAATGAATTTGTATACAAATTTCAAGGAACATTGTAAATGGGACAAAAAGTAATAGTTAGGTTTTCTGGGTTATCGTTTGCATCCAGAAACCATGTCACCACTTTTTGCAGACCTTCGTCCACTACGCATTTTTAAGATGTGTGTTCCGCGATAGTTCACTATATCCCAAACAATTATCGGCTGCTCAGCGCATGCGCTGACGGCATTGGCTACATTAGCAATTTCTGTAGCATGATAGAACAGTTGCACGAGCTCAAAACAGCAGTTGTTAACATAGAAGTATTCACGAATTTGATAATGTTTCAGCAGGGAAAAAGAAAACTAAAAGTTTGCTGGACTTCTATACATCACAACAAAATTTTCTTGCGTGCTTTATGCGCATTCTCAATTCTTGTGTAGTTTAGCAAGATTCGATCTTGCAAACCGGGGTGTACGCCAACTAGTCCAGCCACACACCTATGCTCGACTGCTCGTATTCGATGAGACATCCGCGCAGCCTGATTTTGCAGTTGCAACTTGCTCTGACGTAGTGATGAGTGTGTTTTACCGCCTTGGAGCGATGATAGTTTATATTCAGTGCCATGACACACAAAATAAGGAGAGTGCGTGCAGAAGAATATGCATAATGCGTCAACAAACTTCGTCAAAACGTTGGTTTGGAAACATAAATGTGACGTCAAATTGTGACGTCACAAACAGCGCACACCAAATACAAATGGACACCACGTGCCACTGAATGAAATCCCCCATGAAAATTTTCTGCGTACGCCACTGTACACTCGTAATAGTAGTTGCATAAAATTGCTATGGTTACACCACAACCACAAAATGTCCATAAGCTACCACAAAATCGGATTAGTCAGTCGTCACCAATCCGTTGGCAGATGACTTATTTTTTGTGTTTTGTGGTGAGAATATTTTGACGAAACTAGTTGGCTATAATCAGCCTACTTGTCTCTGTGTCAAGATGGAATTTGTGGTTGAAAACATCGCTTTCATGTGAATTGTATTCACTTTCGTGGAGCTGTTTCGTTCATGTGGGGCCGGCACAATTGTGTACGGAATATGGTGTTTCGTTGTACATGTGCAGTTCTGTGGAAGTTGCGTGGTTAGCACAGAATATTCGACGTAGCAGTGCACGTGTGATGGCATCTGCAGTGGCGTTTAGGTGTCTCTAGTGAATAATAACGATAGTTCATATTTAATGATATTCACAAGCCTACACTGCATGTTGGGTTTGATAGGGTAAATGATAACAACTTAATCTTCAAAACAACGAAAAATCACCATGTAAAATCGACATTTATGTTGGCCCCCCTACTTTTTCCTTGGCCCCGCACTGCCCCCCCCACTTTTTTAATTCTAGAATCGCCACTGAATCGAATCCGGATTAACCGACGTTTACTGTACATCGACTGACCCTTGCCGACAAACTCGTGCTCTATCGGGATTTATCTTTGAATTTATCGTATCAAGGAGAATGCAAGTTCTGTTTGACGAGTTGCAACTTTTTGGAAGTAGGACTTTTTGAGTACCAGCCTTTATCTCAGACCGTATCTTGGTAGAAACCAGGACCCTGAGTGCTACAGTTGCTGTACGGATGAAGTTAGGTCACGTCTCCTGACGCGCATGTTTTTTTCTTTGCTTTAGTTGCATGGAGCAGGCTGTTCCACTGGAGAACCCCCACTCCCACATCACGAAAGCAGCAGAGAAGAGATTGATGAGCTCATGGGGAAAACCGAATATTTGCTGAAGCTGAACTCCCACTCACCAACGATCTGCACTATAGCTAGGTTGGTTATAACCGGTCTACTCGGCTTGCGTGATAATAACCGTGTGCAAGTTTTTTTATTTTTTCGTTTCAGATCATCGCTCGATGGTTACTGCCCTGATCATCAAGTAACTGACATTCAGTCGAAAACAGTTGACGTCCTGAAGAAAGTTTATGAATCAATTGATGTAGACGAATAGCATACAAAGAATTCAATGGTTATCAAAAGTGTCTCTACATACAAACGGGCAATCTAGGCATATTGATCAACTGACAGAGCATCATTCAATATTTAACGTAGTCGGGTTCAGATTCACCTCGTTTTATGCATTTGAGCTTCTTTTTATTATTTTTATTCATTGGGGTAAATATGTACCTTCATTTGAATCCATGAACATTACGTATGTTGCAACAATATTCCTACTGCGTGAGTAATGGCTTTAGATTTCAGTTTCTCACAAACGTGCTCGTTATTACGTATTCGTATGTGCGGTTGCGACTGTACCAAGAAAAACTATTTGTTTTAAGCATGGATGAATGAACATGGCCGCAGCCACTGGGAGGCAGATTCCCCAAAATTTTGTAGTGCCCAGAAAAATTTGGTTCAGACATAGAAAACTTAAAATATATTTTGTCCCCCAAATCTTAAAACCTGACTACTGGCCTGTGTAGCAGGCCGGCTACATATGGCTCGAATTTATTACACAGAGAAATCAACCATCTGCTCCCGGCCCGTTGTCAAATTTTAGCATCCAATTCAGCCCACCAGTCGAGAAGTTGTCCCACCAAGAGCAGCGAGGAGTAACGCAGACAGACTGCTAATCCGTAAATACTGCCAGCAATGCCGCCACAGACTCCTTTGCAAAAAGTCACTAGATTTAAATTTTCTGCGTTGTTGCTTGAAATCATTCAAATTTAATTATGTGCTTCATCGCCCAAAAAACGTATACACCGATTGCGAGTTCATTAAAATAGATCATGCTAGAGCCATGAATATCTTATAACAACCATCTTCAGACTTCCTTCAAGAGCTGCAAAAACAGCACTCACCGATTATTTTAGATCAATCGATCTAACATTTAATTAATGTATTTCTACTGCAGTGTTTCTGCAAAGAAATGAAAATAAAGTCATAGGCAACATTGCAGCAGAGAAGTGGAAACAATGAGAAACTGAGATAGAAAAACTAGAGTGATGATCACTTTTCCGCACAGTAAACGCATACTAATAGTAGTTACATTTACACGTGCGGAACACTTGTGAGCATAGGTAAAGACAAAAGCATTGAAAAAACTTGTGCGATGTACGGTAAAATAACTTTCAAATGTCTGTTGCACAAAATGGAAGCTATTTACAAGTGTGCACACTGTCAACCAAAAATCTCATGTGCAACCACTGTGCACTGGACCAGATTGTTGGTAAATTGTTAGTGAAAATTAAGCATAAGTCAGTAAGTCACCCTCAAATATATGATTAATCTGGTTTGCACTTCAGCGCCAACCACTGAAAACAACTTTTGCGTGGAGCTTGTAAAGTAGCATCAATAAGCCCTTGCTTCGAAGCTTTCCAGGAGAAACAAGAGTGCATTTATTGAGATTGCTTGTTTGGCGAGCAGCCTATTAGCAAGTGTGGGGTGCATGCAGACATCTTTTGGTTTTCATCATGTTTCCTTACGAAAACACTCATTCTACACAAGCAGTACCGATCCCAAGAAGTTGCACAAAAGCTATGGTAAGACATTAAGCCTGGGCTGCCCCAGGCCATTCATAATTGATTTAGCCTCGGGCAGAATTCAGGTGGGCTGATTTCTAGCACTTGTATGTGAAATCGTCAATCACTCTTATGCCAATTAATCCATTTCTGATGTGATCAAGGATGGGAAGGTGCATGCAAGTGGTAATGATTGACTTGACAGTTCTTGTGGCTGGTATAGCTACTTTCGCGGCCAGTGCTTTTCAGCGTTGCCAAATGCAAGAGTCGACAAATCCAAGCTTGGTTTTGTGCTTGGAAAGCTCCACTTGAAAGGAAAGAATATCCAAACGAAATCGCTCTTGATTGCCTGAGTAACTTGCAATATCACAGCCTCACCAACATCTTCTGTTGTCTTGTAATGATGAGGGGTTCAAGGGTTAATATCATTTTGTTTGATCAGCACTTTGTTTTATGAAAAGGCTTATGCTACAGCATTTATCTGAAACTGACCTGCGGACTTGATGCGTCAAAAGAGAACTGTTTTAAAATTCGTTCAATCACTTGTCTACGTGATAACCAACGTTTTGACTCAACTCTAGGCTTCTTGTGTTTTATCTGGACACAACAGGCTTCTTACAAATTGACCAATATTACCGGCGTTGTGACAGGTCAGTCGGAACATCACCGGATCTAGTAAAAAATCACTACGTGGTGGCACCACTGAATGCCAGTGGTGGCTTTCACTGCCATTTTTAAATGTACTGCAGTTGCAGGGTTATATTTTTACCCCTGGCAGCCGAATTATTATAACGCAACGCTCCCACCGCTTGATAACGTCAGCTGCACCATTTCCACAGTAAATGTAGACAATTGCGAGGACATTTACCAGGCGCAAGACACCGCCGCCGCCCTTTTCCTTCTCAGACTTGTAGATAAGACACTGGCATTTGCGTAGATTTTTGCTGGCCAACGCTTCTGCTTCTCGTAAACTCTCGCTTCACTCAACAATGATTTTGACAATTTCTTTGTATTTCCAAAAAAGCGAATCGAATGAGAACACATGTAAACTTTCGTCGATTTCCACTTCGTCATCGCGATCGTTTGCTTTTAGACCCTGGAGTACAAATACAACGCTTACACATACATGACCAATCTTGATCAGCTTTCCAACCAAAAGCAAGCAAATTTTAACGAGGGTGGGGGCCAGAGGCACCCTGCTCGCTCATTCCAGAGACAGGTAGTTTGAGAGCAAGCTAGAGACCGCCACTGTACGCAGCTGGCGACATGTGCTGCACCACTAACCGTCAATTATTTCGCTGAACTCTTTCCTTTTTCTCGCTTGTCGCTGTTGATAGTCGTTCCAGTCATTTCTGCGATGCCGAAACTGCTTGAGGCCCATGTTGCGATGAAGATGCTTGCCGAACTGATCAGCCAAAAGCGCTTCTTCGTGTTTTACTAGTGAAGAACAAAAGCCTATGTTAATTAATTGAATGTCACATGCCACACATTCAAATGTCGCACACGGATTAACGTAAGCAGATCGATGCTCTGCTCCCTTGAAGTTGCAGTTATGCTGACGTCTCCGAGCTATAAACCGAAGAACCGGATCTCTAACGGAATTGTCTTCGGTTGCGTAAAAAACGTTTGTTTCTTGTGATGAAAGAAACAATCTTTGCTAGTATTCTTTAAAAACTTCATCGCTTACTCATTTCTTCAGCAATCGAATTCTTCACATCCAAAGCAGCGTTTTTCCATATGGTATCCATGACTCTGCTTCCGTACTTGTTGCAGGCTATTTCGTGAAACACATCCTACAATCAAAGCATAAGCGGATTCTATAGAACTCTCGGAACGTACCGTGCAGTACAATCCAAATCTCGTACGGTATATAAACGAGATTTGTAAAAAAGGAACATTGTTACGCGGAGTATAAACAAGCAATTAATAAATCTTGCCTCCCAAAAAAACTATAGCACAACAAATTCTTGACGTTGTTTGAAGATCGTCGCAATCTAATTTGGTATCATTCGAAAGGAGCCCTTTCTCAGCAAAGAACTAGCCACTGCGACATTCTTCAGAGTATATACTTCGCCAACTAATTAGTAGTATCTATATTTGTTTTTCATTCAATCTAACGACGATCTCAGTCACGGTATGTTGAAGACAAGTTTCAAGTCAATGCGCGCAAACCATCTTCAATCAGCGCGCACCTACGCCTGAACTCAAAGACAACAGTCAGCATTCAAAAACTCAATCTGTGGCGCAGTGAACACGAGTCGTCGGCATATACGAGACGTACGTATACAAATTTAAGAAAAGTGCAAATGAAATTTACCTTCATCAGTTCAATCCACTGCTTCTTTGTTCGTGATTTGACGCACTCCGACGTTATAAACGCATCGATCACGTGACTGCCAGACACGTGGCATGCAAGAGCAATCGAGTGACTTGCAGGAATAGCCAAAAGGCTTTGAAACACCAGCCTCGGATTTTTGAACTGCAGAAGTGTTTGCAGCAACAGAGAGCCGTGATACGCGATGTGTTTTAACTGAGGCACCTGTGCAGATCAGAACTGCTTATAATTACACAATAAGTAAGAATAACGTTTTTTACTTTTTACAGCGACTATTTTTTAAAAAGCGAAAAAAACGAACCAAATATTTTTGTTGAACAATATGACTTTTCAAACACGAGAGTTAAATTCATCTTTTCCGGGTTTTTTTTGCCAAGCGTCGAAACAATTGCAGTATGTACTAGGAATTTTGCCACTGAACGTTTTGGCTAACTGCACAATCTTGAAATTAGCAACATTAAGCATAAAAACACATTTTTTTAAAAACAAACACATTGACATCTTATTCTTTCACTTGGTTGAATAAAATTCGCATTTGGCCTCCGGTTGCATACTAAACTTCTGCACCAAGCTCTCAGAAAGTCTGCTAGGGTTAAGAGAAACGTGTTTATAAGCTATCAATTCATACGGAAAATTATTACATAAAAATTACTTTGAAATATCTCCTGAAATGTACTTGTTAGTTCTGTCAGAAAAAAAGCAGAAGTTGCAAAAAAAACAGCAAAAAGCCTAAACAAAAGTTGCTAGATATTGAATCCGAAGGCAGACTGCAATCGGTGAGCAAATCATTGCGCTAAGGATATTGAAAATTTGCGATTATTCGTAATAATACTCGTAAATTAACAAAGAAAGTGACAACTGAAAAGGTAGCAAGGTTCACCTGGTCCAAATCACAGTTCTTTGTAAAATCCGCGTGTGGTGTCCAAGACGCAACCAGAGGAACAAAAAGTTTCTTTTTGTCTTCACCATCGCAGCCTAAAGTCTTCAAGATAAAAATCGATTGAGAACTAGTAGTCACTTCATGAAGTTGAAATTTCATTGTAGATCAAGTCGCATGACATCATAGGGGGTCTTTACGCTCCTAATCTTAATGAAAACTGCTCCAAATACATGCCTAATCAGCTACTGCAATGAGAGCCAACAAATTCACATAAGATAAAATTTCTTGTATTTATGTTGCAAAGCAGCAGTACTATTAGAAAGTCTGTTCGTGACGACACTGATTTAAAGATCAACAGCAGACTAGAAGATTTTGTTGGAGACTAATTTGGCTGCTCTCACAGGTCGGTAATTTAAACGTATGCATGGCAACATGTTCGAATTTTCTCATATTTCGTAACAAGCCCTGGACTATTGTCGCGAAAATGCCTTCTGAAAAAACAAAAATGTCTTCAAGGCAGCACTAGTCTTGTTGAAAAAAACTTGGCAAACTTATTGAAAGGTTGGAATTTGTGAAAGCGTGTTGGAAGGATCGTAAGAGTTATTTCTATCAGGATCGCACCAATCCATTGTCTTGACATAAAAGTTTATGCTATTTCTACTGCAGGCAGTGCCCCAAACTTCTCCCGACCTGACTCCAGGTGATAAAAGCGATTTGCCAGACGCACCCCGACAAAACCTTCATAAAATCGTTTACGACATTTCTGACGCCCGCTTGCCCAGGTCATATGTTCTTGAACTGATATTTAAAGAACAATTGTGCGTATGAACTATAGACACACTTACCGCTGCTAAAGTGTCCACAAACTTTGTTTGGCATGACGACATCTCAACGCACTGCTCAGCTAGCTTCTGTATGACACCAAACTTACGCGAGGTGTACAGCTCTTTTATCCCCGCGCACAGAACAGAAAATACATCAGAAAACTGCAATCAATCATGAAGAAGAATTGATTAAGGTATTTCTACTCTCTTCACCGCAACTGTTTGGTAAAATGTCCGCATAGTAACCACCCACTTTTCAAAGTGGGGGGCACAAGTGCAAGTCAAAAAACTATAGAAATTTTTTATGTGGCTTGAATTAGCAATTGTGACGTCACAAGCATTGAAATAAGACGTCATTAACTTTTGTTAGCATATTACGCAATTTTATGCAATGTTTCATAAGCCCTCCACGACCCCTAGCTAGACTACACCCTATCTACTTACGCTACACTGACTGGAGGACATAAACGCAACGCGTTGTTCTTACTAATTGTGTTACTTAAACTTATTTAGGCAAAATTAGAAATTTAAAAGTGGAGGGGCCAGAACTGCCCAGAAAAAAAGTGTAGTGGCCTAGGCCCATGCACCCCCCCCCCGGCCGGTTCCTACGCCTATAGCACAACACGGCCAAAACACGTGCTGTAAATCATGCTGCGAAGCAACATAGGCGGTTCAAGTACACAACCATTTTTAGCTAGCGTTTCAGATTTAGATGCACATGAATAATATATATATATATATATATATATGAATGAACTTTTCCAAGCACAAGAAAAGATGAACATTTGTAAAAGTGCAGTTGCAACTTTATGGATGCTAGTCGTAAACGTTTTCAAGCGCTACAGTCCTCAAGATTGTCTAAGCAAAATTGCATCTATTTGTTACGCTCATAGCAGATTCTGCAACGCTCATCACAAGCAAACAACAAGTTGACAACAACAACAAAAAGCCTCGATGGCTTATTTTTACGATATGTCCTCCTCCACTGAAGCGACCCTGCGCAGCAACTCAGTCGCAAAAAGTTTGTTTTTCGTTTGTACACGAAAATAACACAGACGTTTCTTGATCCGGCTCGGCATATCGAAAATGGATTTCAGGAAATGCAAGTCACTGGAGTTGAATACCAGCGAGTATTTATTAATAAATCCTTCTTGTGATTAAAAGCATGCACTTGACCCAGTTCTTGGGAAAATCTTGCCCAACAGGTGGTTTTTACCATTTTGAAAAGAGAAGGCGCTAAGCCAATGAATAGCAAAATTGACTACTGTTGACAAGCAGGTCAGCCATGTGCGAGGCCCACGCGTCTGTAGTAGTAGTCAAGCATTTGCCGGTTAACGGCAGGACAACTTGCAGAGATTTGTTCGGCGTTAATAGCATAAATAAATGAACAAGAATTTGATCAGTACGACTGCTTGCAACAGAGGGTAGTAACAGGTTGTCACGATTCGTAATCATTCAGTTCCAGCCTTCAGTTTTCGGCGCTTGCAAAAAAAGTGTTATTGCAGTTCAATGGAGAAGGAACAACAAGGTATCCTGTATGACTTGCCCAGAACTTTGAAGCGCACCTATCGGAGACCTGCAGAGTACGTAGTAGTTTTCTAAGCTTTGTGGAAATGCATTTGTGAAGATGTGCGAACCGCCGGTGCGACGCGTGAAGGGAATCTTTTCGCACACCACCAATGGGAGCAAGGTGGTAAAAAGCGAACCTGTGTTTTAGCCGGCCCGTCAACCAAGTCGGTTGGTATGGCCGACATAACTCTTGGGTTTCACGTGCCTGAACTTGCTTTTCAGTTGAAAGAGACGGTAAAACTTGCTAATGTTGCGTAGTTCGTTTTGCGCAGTAGGTGCGAGTTAAGAATATGAAATTGGACGGTGCATGCTTCTGTTTTAACTAGCAAGCTGAGAAAACCAACGCAGTAGGCAAATTATAAGCTCGCGCAGTCGCGTAACATTTAATCTACAGTGACTGTTTTGTTTCTGAAAAGGGCCTCCTGGCAACAGATCAGTTTCTCCAAAACTCCTAAGTTTGTTGAAATGCTTCGCGTAGGAAGTTTTTAAGGTGATCCATTCTTGCCAGTTTGGCTTTTTGCAGGCATAAAACAAGCATTGACTCTAACATCGACAAATGGCAATGAACATTGGCCGTGAGTTGATAGCTCTCTACGTGAATTTGAAACCACACAAACCGTGTTTTTCATTCTCGAAGCGGAGAGCAGTTTCTGGACGACAAAATTTGCTACAGGGTGGCTGGCAAGCTGAATCAACTTCTCTTGATCATCGGAGAAAGCAACACGTAGCCTTTCAAATGAAGCCTCGTCGCTGTGATTCAGCACAGTTTCCAGTACCCTACTGCCCATCTTGTCTTTAGCAAGAACAAGCAATGTGCTGCACAAAAAAAGAAGCAAACGTATTGAGGAACCACGAGTCATCAACAACGCCATTGCTGCTGATACGAAGCAACGGTTGACATTCAGAATGACAAGACAAGTGAAGAAAGAGCGTATAAACTCGCAAGCTAATTGCATTGTACATGATTAGTTCATTTTGCATGTGCTGAAAAATGGTGGTGTGAATGCACCTATGTTTTAGGGGTAGTGACACAAAAACATGACAAACATACCAATATCAACAAAGTACACCAAGTTACCTTATTTTACAAGAGAATTGTGAGATTAAGAACCATAATGATAGTAATTTAACTACGAAAATTATAAACCTAACAGAATTTCTTTAATAAGGCTATGACAGGGGTGGGCAAACATTTTCTACGGAGGGCCACATTGAAGATTTCATTGCTGCCGAGGGCCGCATGCTCGTATTACATATATTACATCTATAATCGCCTTGACACCTTAAAAAAAGCTTTACATGAGCTACCACAAAATGAAGGTAACAATAGTCACTTCCGGTTGAGTAAAAACGCAGTTTCGAATGAAACGTGTGGAAAAAAACTTGACAATTATAATCGATTCTAATCGATAAAATTACTTTAACACAGATTCCAAATATGTACTATCTATGTACGTGTGACTGCCCTGCGGGCCGCACAAAATGCCCTCGCGGGCCGCATGCGGCCTGCGGGCCGTAGTTTGCCCACCTCTGAGCTATGATATTCCAAAACAACAAAATAGAACTGCAGAGGACATCACCACAGTTTGTTCCACAGCTATGCGTTGTATTAAACAGAAGAACAAAAACCTCTGTTATGAGAACAAATGTTGCATATTTGTTACTGACTTGTTGTTTTCATTTCCTCCAACCTCCACTATTTTCTTACATAACTTTTTCAAAGTTTTAGGCAGAACACGACCCACTGTTCTCACAAGTGTGCAAACACATGGTGCTCCACTTGAATTTGTTAGGATTTCTGCAATGTAGCGAAGTCAGTGAAAAATAGAGGACATGCCAATAGTAATAGTTCAAAACACTTGCATAAAAGTGAAAGCATAAATGCAAATGCCAAATTTTCAGCACATTATCATCAGCATTTTTATGCACCAATTCATACATCCTGCGGATGCAAATCTTGTATTGAATCCTGTATCCCTTTCAGAACTAAAGAATACATCGGTCTTAATACCCATTTTAGTTCTGCCAGATTCATCACTTACCACTTAAATCTTAAAACCAAGAACTTGAAGCGGCAAGTATTTCACCAAATGAAAAGATTATTGAATTTGATAATAAAAATGTTATGACTTTTATTTCAACATGGTCGCTGTTTCAGTGCTTGCTTCATTCAAGGCCACAGTAGCTCTGCTGCACGATACTCTTCAAAATAAATATATCGGTTGAAACATTGTACCAGCAACATTTTGATTGCTTAGCTTGCAGAACGATGCAACAATCTTTTTAAGCCGCAAAAGGAAGGATTTCGGAAGTTGGTCTCTAGCCAGTTTTACATCTTCATGTAGTTCACCTGCAAAATACAAATGTATCAAGTTTATTGTTCAGATCAGCTGCAGTGAACAATGACATGAAGTCTGATTAGATACTTTTGATATCGTATTTCTATCAAAATACAGAAAGATGGGTTGTGGCCTGCAAGTCATGAACCATTATATTGCATAAATTGTTGAAATCACAACACATTGGTTATCGCACACGCTATTGATGAATTCACATAATTTACAAAACATCAAAGAGAAATCTAAATGCGTTTTTGCAATGCCAATTACCTGTTTTGGAATGAGATGTCTGCTTTTGATTTAAAAGTACTATTCCACCCAGAGTCTCAAACAATGAACGAGTAACATGAGTGGCATACGTATGGTTCATCCATTGTGCAAGTACAGTCGATTTTTTCAGTGAGGAGGTGCCTTTTAGGAGTGCATTACACATGTCACACCAGGTTTCTTCAGGAACTTCTGCAATAATCATGAAAGTTAAAAGATACAAGAAAAACTAAGGAAATGGAAATATCAATTATTGAAGAGATATCTTCAAGCAAGACCTTACAAGCAATTTCTCCATGTCTAGTTTTTTTCAGTCAAAAACCAATTTTTTTTAAATGACTGAAAACATTCAGTTAATTCAGTCACAATCACACTGACTGAATATAGAGACTAATGAATACTGCTGTGGCGAGTTTCAATACTATTATGGGACAAATGGCCGAAATGTCTCAGCGAAAAAAGCAGTTCCATGTCAAATCAATAAATTTCTACAAGCGTTCCATGGACATCTTCATGGATTTCGATGAAACAATGGTAAAGTGATATGATACCCTGTTAATATTCAGCTCCATTTTAAGTGTACTTTTAGAAATACCAAACCTTAATATTCCTGACCTTTTCCCTTCTTTCATTGTATATTTTGGTCCGTTTTGGATAAGGCTAAAATTTAAGTTTTTAATAGAATTCTTTGTATCCTTTATTTCTTTGTCACTACTTCACTTGTTTGTTTACTGTTTTAACATTTTTGCCTTTCCCATTTTAAAAATTTGGCCTAGATTTGTGCTTTGTGGGGTTGGTATTTCACCATGCACACATGATGATGAACTAATATTTTTTTAATGTTTCAAACAAAATATTCAAAAGGTTGAACAAGGTCTGAGAATGCCAATAGGAGGCATTACTTGAACGGGCATGAAGTGATTAAGTATAGACAAAGAATGATGAAATGTGGAAAATGTCTGACTTTTTATTGGTTTTACTCAATGCTATTTGATGCACATGTTTTTGGAACCTGAAACACAGTAAGTAAACATAATGAAAAAACCTGTGTTCAGAAACACAACTCTTTGCAATATCTTCTGCACAACATGGCAACCTTGTTGACTTGTCGATACATCTTCAAAATCTTCAGAAAATGCCTGTAATCCAATAAAAAGCAGTGCAAGCCTGTCAAACATTTCATTAAACCTATTTACTCTCAACACTCAAAATAATTAAAAGCTTTTTTGAAACACACATTTGAGTTTAGTTTTGGTATATTTAAATCATTGCGTTTTTAATTTTTAACATCTTTTGTATCAGCTGAGTATGGCCAAAAATCAGAAATTGAAAAAAGCAGATTTTCATTACTTTTCATGTAATAATGCACAAATATACAAATATTACATCACTATGACTGCATGCAGTTCATGGGCAACTAAATCAAAGAGTGAAAGACAAAACTAAATGCAATATTCAAAATTTATAGGTACTTTTGCAATCCATTTTTCTAGTCTTGGGTTTTACTTTACGCTGAGACATTTTAGTCACTTTTATGAAATAGCTTAAAAACATGTCATTTTTTTCAGATATTTTTTATGACTGAAAAGACTTAATTCTTTTTGGTTGACTAAAAAAAATTGAGTCAATGACTGAAAAAAAAGGTTTTCCACAGTTCACTATGACAACAGATCATCAATGTAAAGTGGCTACAAATATGTCACGAATTGTGTGACCTACCTTGATTAACTGCAGAGTGGTAGAAGCGGAAGCAGCTTCTACAAACTGTTCAATAATAAAACTTGATGATTTCATGACGCTCAACTTTATTTCATATCCTTTAATCTCTTCAAAAACATTATCAATGAACAGAGTTCTCATCTGATCATCATCAAACCCATTTTGAAATGTTGCATCAGCTTGTCGTAAATATGGAACTAAGCTTGGATCAACTGAAGACTTCTTATCCATACCTATCTTATTGAAAATTTTGTCAATGTAACAGCTACCTAAGTTGAACAAGTTGAAGTTAAACACAAATTAATTCATATATCTGCAAGTCCAACTTATTTTGAAACACATTTTGAACAGTTTTGAGAAGTAAGTTCATAGGTTTCATGTTTCAGTAGAGTAGAAACTCCTGTGGTACTGAAATGGCCTTAAAGCAAAACGCAAATTTGTCATATCATATTTTAAACGATTACACTCAAAAGTACTGAAAAGAATTGCATAACCATAATAACCACGATATGGAAAACTTAACATACTTTCAAACTAATCTGCTTATCATTAAGTTTATAATATAAGGTTCAGATATTATCTACCTATATCATTAACAAAAGTGCATACTGTATTTTTCAGACCATAAGGTGCATTTAAAATCCTTTAATTTTCTCAAAAATAGAAAGTGTGCCCAATATATGAATCTGGTTGTGTTTTCTCACTGAGGACCAATTTTATGTGGTAAACGGTGCTATTTATTCAATTGCTAGTTATAATTATTTTGTAAACACACCACCATGTTACATAATAAACCAAAAATAATTGCAGTGAGCAACGCATGTGGTTTTGTGAGTAGCTAGTACACACCTTAATGTTGAAGTACAGATTGTATTATTCTGCAAGTCTACTGCACACAGAGCTACTACATATGTATTACTCTGGGAGGCTCTTGACTACATTGGCACACACCGAACCAAACACATACACAGCTTTCAGTTTATTCTATTCATGTCTAGTGGTTTAGGAATATGTGACAGATTAAACTCCCTCATATGTAATCTGCCATTTTGTGCCTCACAATTCAGTGTGCCTTATTTATGAAAAAAGAACAGCAAGCATTCCTAAATCTAAAGTGCACTTTGTGGCCTGTAAACTACAGCAGATGTTATCCTTCAACAGCACTTAACAAATATTTTCCTGTATTCAGAGGGACAAAGCTGTTTCTGAAAAAATTACACTTTTAAGGTTGAAGCAAGTTTTAAGTCAATCATAGCAAACAACATTCTGTAGTTTTAACAAAATGTGGGAAACATCTGCTGGTCAGTGCAAAAAAACTAAAGATGTATACAAGACTTTGCACAGTCACCACTTGCAACGTATCACATTAGCAACAGAAACACCAGCTTGGAATTGAAATTAGGACATTTAAGCAGTAATCAGATGTTGTTTCAAACATTTTTATGAGCACACCACTTCATAATAGTTACTTCATGCAAGAATATAACCATGAGTCTGGTTCAACACGTGTCTGAGACCAAGTGAAAGCCATGTAAGTTAAAATTGGATTGGAGTCTTAAATAAAGTTGCAACTAGGGAAAACTGCTTGCAAGGTACAAAAAGGGTATGTACACCAAGCGTTTTCAAAAAACATTGAACATGTAGAAGAGTAGCAACAATCTAAGTGTATTATTTAAAGGGTGCATGAGTACACTGGTTTAACCAGTTTGCAAAATGGTAGCTATTCAACTATTAACTACCACATAAATCTGCCTCAGTTCTAACAAATTTCAAAAGGTTGAAAAAACTTTTATAACTTTAAATGGTCAATGTACCTTTAGCTTATTTGAATAAAGCCTGCATTTTTTTCTGGAAGCTTGTGCTTTTATTATTTTATTGGGTGACATTTAATTACTTCAACTTTCCACTGCTTTGTTTGTCCACTGTTATCTATAGCAATTTCTTTCAAACTGAACACAACATCACATTCAAACAGAATGAAATTTGGAAGTCTTGTAGAAGTGTGTGCTAAATAGCAATGCAACAACAAATAATCTAACTGAAACCATTTTGGACAATGCAACAGACAACTATTTTCATTACATTTTGCTGACAAATCAAAATAGTCCTTTTTAAATGTATAGTATGGTTTTATTCAAATGATTAGTCACTGCATTGTTATTTCTTAAATATGGTTGTTTCGCTGCACAAATCTTTTAGAAACATTTTTTAAAAAACATGCACAATTGAAATATGATTGAAATCACAACTCGATGCTTTGTTTAATCAGCAATGAACTCCTTATATAATGTACGCAAGACATCTGCAGAACCACCCTAATTAATGACAAGAATAATGGCCTATTGGCTGTTGTTCTTATTAGCAGGCTGTTCTGTACCTCCGCCTCCACCTCATTCAATTTTGATACAATTCCACTCCTTCAACCACTGCATAAATCACCTCCGCGTTATGGGATTTTGACATGATTCTTTACATTTGATTAGCAGTGGAAAAATTGTATGAATTGTTTTGTACAAACAAAAGCTTGATTAGTGTCATTCAGATACAACATGATGAGTTTCAAATTCGTCTACTGCTTCACTAAGGACAACATAAACTTCAGGAAACTCAACAACAACTTTTCCACAAAGGTTTTCACGAAGTCCAAGACTGCCCTTAAGCCGACAGTATGCAATCTTGTTAGCAGGAGAATCTTCCTTCCTCATATAAAATGCCACTTCTTTGCCAAAGTATTCCATTAAACGCAAGTCAAAATAATCAGATTTTTGTGTGACATCAATATGTTTTGCAATTGCATTCTTCAAAGGAACAATGTCACTGAGTCTTTTTTCATTAACTTTTACATCGCATGCAGTAAATATCCATTTTACATGCCACAAAAAACCTTTCTGATGAAAGCTGTAATATGTTGTATTTTCCTTATGCTTTGTAAAGGCTATAGGTAAAAACCTCAAAGTGATCTTCATAGAATCAGCCTTGCATTTTTTTAATTTCATGCCTTTCCCTTTGAAACCATATGGCCGATTTCGATTACACACAGAGACATGCCGATCTACTTCTTCTAAAAACCTGTAATCACTTAGCATGTTGGATTCTGTGTAACGTTCTTTAGGAACATATTCAGTTTTACATCTTATTCCATTGCATTTGAGAGTTTCCTTGTGGCGCTTAACACATTTGGCACTGCAAGTTCGTACTTCACATCTTGGGCACTTGTACAATGCAGGCTTTTGGCAACTCCAACATAGCTTGGACTTCTCAGGATGGTCCAAATCAGACATTTTCATTGAAGTAGATCATCAGTTATTTATGAAACAACATTCAACTTTTAGCTTGACAATTTCACTTTACAAGCAGCTTATTGTAATGCTATAAGCAAAGAATGAAGTTCAAACTAAAAAGTGCAGTTTAACCACTATTTAATTAATAAAAACCTATGAATTGTGACAAGTTCCAAACTACAGTAAACCTCAGTTAATCTGGATTCGATTTGACTGACGATTTGATCCGGTTTAGGTGAAGATACGAATTAACTGAAGATGGTTGTTTCTATAGCCTGACATCATCAAAGTACTGCTACATCAGTGAAAAATCACGAAATTGAAGACATTTACGACCTAACAGCAGTCTTTCGCAGAAGCAAGACGAATTATTGATGCATTTACAATATTACACCAGACTAGTAACAGCCTGTTCTGAGCAGTTATGAACAATCCTGAATTCATAATTTAAGATTACTTGGCTTCAAAGAAATCTGGGATTTTTGATCAGGGTTCCCACATATTTTCAAGAACAATTTTCCATACTTTTTCAATACCAAATTAAAAGACTTCAATACCATTATTTAGCTTCATTTTCCAAAATTTTTATTGATGGAACACAATGCAAAAATCATCTGCAGAACTGTCATCAGCAGTAAAGAAAAAAAATTGAATAAACAAATGGCTGAATTTAGAATTTCCATACTTTTTCAATACTTTATGAACATTTTGGCCAAATTCAAAACTTTTTCAAGGTCTTGAAAACCGATTTCAAAATTCAATACTTTTTCAATACTGTCAATACCACGTGGGAACTCTGTTTCATAAAGGCACAGAGATTCCCATGACTGGTCCATAAACAGTTCTATTTTGAAGGTAATTCTAATGCCCTCCAGACATTATACTGAGTACAATACACTCTGGGATAATGCTCTACACACACACACTCAACACTGATCAATAGACTGAAACTGTAGTGCGGCAGCAACTTGATATGCTATGCTTGTATGTGACGTAATAATCTTTTGTACAATAACGAATGTTGCACGCATTTGCGGCCGTTGGTATCATAATTCTAAATGTTCGTTGGTGATCGCGAGCACGCTTGTTGCATCTGAAAGCTGCCGAATCGTTCCTAGCGACCATTCAGTGCACTTAAGAACACAACAGCATGGAAATGCAGAAAAATCCAGATTAGGAGATGGGAAAAGAGTAGATTTTATCCGGTATTGGCAAAGATCTGGACAAACCAAAGATTTTTATAAAGAACAATGTTAGAAATCATTTGTAGCACCAGTTTTATCCAGTTTTGGCGAAGATCCAGATTAGCCGAGGTTTACGGTAATATCCTAATGTGACTTTTTCATGTAATTAACATTAAGCACTTTTGTTTCATGACCAAAACTTTCTGGTGTGTACAAATTTAATGTTCTTAAGGATAAGGCTATCAACATCTCTGTGTAAGTTACAGTGAGTTGCAAATTAAAACTTAGCATTATTTAGTCAGACAATGAAGTGCAAAGAATTCAAGTAAGACAACAGCACATCTAGGCAGAATAATCTACATAAAAAGGCAAGGTATCTGTCACTTAGTACAATCAGTGCCAGAAAAAATAATCAAGCCTTTTGCATCGATTCATACCTTATAACATAATTCACTTCTAACTTAGAATTAAAACCTCTGCTGCAAGCTTTCGAGGAATCACCCAACTAGGTTCTGTTTTCTTTACATTGTGATTAGGGCAAGTTCTTGTTGCAATAAAATCATGAGAAATTTGCATTTATTTTTAACAAAAGTTGCATTTATGCATAAGCATTTTAAACAACCATGATTTACTTAAGTGCTTTGTTTACATATAATGCTACATATTTCCAAACATTATCTGGGGAGAAATGGCGACATTTTGTCAACAGTTTACATAGCATGCTAATACTTCACTCCACACTGCATGAAGTTGCTTGGCAATTTAACAATTTGGCATACAGTTCTGGACTGATATTTGCCCAGGTCATTTCTACAATTACTTTCAGGCCACTATTCAGTTCGAATTGGTTGTTATAGAGAACAAAACTATACTGAAATCGTTTCAAAGCTTGTTTTTTAAATCACACTTTTACATCCTGTGCAATACTTGATAAAAGTTACAGTAAAAATGAAAAAAGTTGCAATATAAAATTCTTACAACCAGCTTTTAAAGCATTGAACATGACATAATTTGTTAGTTTCCAAAAAGGCCATTTATAATTAATATTCATAAACATCACAGGTTTTCAGTGAAACACTGCTTTAATTTCTAATCAGCATGCTAAGAAAGTTTGTCAAAAATTTGATTACCATGGCCAAAACATGTCTTGTTTACTTACAGTTTATTCAATATTTACATGACCCATGTTATTCTTAAATGCAGAATCATCATAGAAACCATAACAAATGTAGCACAGATAAGTAACAACAATTAAATGCTCTAGGTTTGCTACAAGCTTTCAAAGATTCAGCCAACTGGACTCTGCCTTTAAAATGATTTGGAAATGCACATATCTGTGTTCAAGCAATTAGTGAACTCACTCCCATGTTTACAATAGGTATAGCTGAATCAGTCAGCAAATTTTTTATAGGCAATCAATTTCATGTAACACAATCAATGCATTATCAATTCTGAAATCTTATTCAAACAGAATAAGATTTTAATCCAATAAAAATGGATTTATTTTACAACATAGAAAAGGCAGTGGTTGTCAGGTTTTATTGGGAATACTGTTAGTGATATCTTTTTTTACAACAAAACATAGTACTAGTAGATATCAACCAACCAAAAATCTATGCGCAGCAATTACTTGAGATTTTTTTTGGATTAAGGCCTCAGGAATTTTAAGCGAAGTGAGAGATATGTCACAATGCTGTGTTATTAACATAGGCCATACAGTAGTCAGAATAGCTAAGGGGCCAAAACAATACTGTAGAGGGTGACTTAGAAAGCGCAAACATTCGGAAAGCAAGAAAGCTTACAGAAAACGCAAACAGTTGGAAGGCAATAGCTATTCACTGAAAAAAAGCAACTGCCGAGCAGCAACAATAATTAATCATCATCACGTATCAAACGTACACAATACAGGATAAAATATCCTGGAATCATTCTATATGATAAGCTGAATTGGAAAACACACCACATTGCTCGTGCATCAAAAAACAAGTCTCAGAGTTGTTTGAGACCTTACCAGTCTTCCCAACCTTGCAGTTTTCCTGCGAATTTGGGCTTGTTTTTTTGTGGATTTGCAGGTTTTTTTGAAGACTTATGGGTTGCTTGCGTTTGGGCTTGTTTTGATTAAAATTTGCTTGTTTTTTGGGCTTTTTTTTCGCAGATTTCCGTATTGCGGGGTGTTATTTCTTCATATTTTATTGCCATTTTGCTCATTCAATTTACTGTAAAATAAAATTTGGGTGTGTTTTTGTGTAATTAATTTGCTCATTTTGGGCTTTTTTTGGATTTGCCTCACTGTTTTTGTATGTAACTAACCTGCTGGTTCTATTTTTTTTAATTTTCTTATCAGCTCACGTTGGGCTTGTTTTTCCGTTAAAAAATTACCCTTTTGGGCTTGGTATTTAATTAGCTTGCTTGTTTTTATAAAATAACCTGGTATCACTAGACCTTATCAAAGTCTCAATGTGATTTGAATTTCTTGTGAAGCTCAGACACCACAGAATATGTCTGAAACATCCTCATTAAGATTAGAATCAGTTGAACTTCAGATATTTCTTATCATGTTTACATGTATGTAGTCACTTCTTTGGGGATAGCTTCTTACTCACATATTAAGCTATTGATGTTATTCACAATAAAATCTATTTCAGCTTTAGTAAGTTAGACACCAAGACTTCTTTGTACAGAGATAGAGATCTACACATTCACTAAAACTAAATGCCGTACAGTATTTATTTAAACAAGAGGTGGCAACTGGCAATGCAAGTTCAAGTTGTATATTACAACGCATAAATTTGAATCCAGTAACCTGCCAACATCACTTTGAACTTGATGTTTTTGTTGGACTACAAAATATCCACAATCCTGACACTCAAGAACGAAACTTTTCCTAATTTTTGGCTTGTTGTGTTCGTTTTGTTTTTGATATCTTTTTGACATACCTCACCTACTCAACATCATGATTAACTGCATTTTGTAGCAATGTTTCGCGCTTTAACGAACAAGTCTATAAAATAACACGTGTACGATATACAGTAGTGTGAAAGACGCTACTCAGAACAATACTAAGAAACGTACCTAGCGGCACGCCTCCAACCACGAATGAACGTGCCAACGTGGGCAATGTGCTGAGCAGGGCTCTCACAAATGCAACTCCAAAATCCCTAAAACAGTACCAAAGAATACCCAATAAATCTGTAGTGGTGCAGCAGAGGTGGCCGGAGTCACTTTTTCAGACTCCGCTCCTATTCCAAAATTTTTGAATCCGGATCCGGGTCAGGCTATTCTTTAAAGTTGAGAATCCGGCTCCTGTTCCGACTCCGGCTACAACCATCGATCCAAACGTAATTTACCCATGTTTTTACCTAAAAAATGACCGCACAGACTCCTGCTACTGCTGAAATGGAAAAGTGACTCCGGGTCTGGTTTTTCACAAATTTTTGACTCCATGTCCGGATCCGGATCCGAAAGAAAAACGCAGAATCCTGCCGGAGTCGACTCCGGTAAACCGGATCCGGTCCCACCTCTGTGGTGCAGCACAGAGATGAGCACTGGACTGGACTTGGATTGGACTGGAACCGGACTATAGAAAATTTTGCTGAATTTGGATTGGATCCGGACTGTAAATCATTTCAAAATTTACGACCCGGACCGAATTTGGACTGAGTTCATGGAAAAGAAATGCGGCATTTCTGTTGTAAAAAAGCTGCGTTTTTCAAATATGATTTGCAAAATCAACTGAAATAGTTCGTTTTTCCACATTTTTATACTTCCAAGAATCCTTAAATTCCGAAAAAAATCCTAAAAGTTCCAATCTAGGGACAAAATCCTAAAAGCGATAGCACTGGCACTGAGTGAGCGTTTAGCACGAGCAGCACTGGCCGCCTCATGGTGCCGCTAAAGCCAAGTTGTGAGCTTGCTTGATTGCTTGTTGATGATACCGCTCTAGTGTATTCCAATGTTGCCACTGCTACTAGGGTCTTTTATCTAGATCTGGGGTTTTTCAGATTTATCTGGGGTTCTGGGGTTTTTGACTCTGGTCAAATTTTAGAAATGTATGTTGTATTACTGTATTTTCCATTCAAGAATACAGTAGTTTCACATGCGTAATAGCCAATAATGTGCAGTAGCCAGACAAACACGAGTTGAGTAGGGCTAGGCTTAATGAATTTGTTTGAAATATGGTTTACAGATCAAGCACTGACGAGGCATAGGTCGGCACTTTTATCTATCGCTGATATGTCAAGTCAAGGGCTGCTTGTGCATGATTTTGGAATGCTTTTTTTTGTTTTGAAGATGCTTGTGGTTGAGAATCTGTTCATTCATTATTTTACAGGCGCATTGATTGTGATATGAATGTAATTTTAATTTAATTTATTTGTTTATGAGCAGACATGAAGTCCATATATATGAACACACACACTCTGCAGAACGCAGGTTGATAAAAACAGACAAAACAGAACGTAGTACAAGGCATTGAAGCCGGCGGAATCACACTCACAGGGTTACAGACACTTTTTGTAACTGCATTGAAGACAGAACCATAGGGTTACAGACACATTCTTCACACTATTGTTAGCTAACACGTAACACTTGTTACAGCACTACTGCAGAGTAGGGCGCTAATTCCTAAATTGGTCCAGTCTAGGTAAAGTGTGAAAGCATTATTGAATTGTGACTTGACACGCCATCGATCAAACGGAAACTGCAAAGTTCGATCACTCAATCACAGAGTAAAATGCGATTATACTGTTCAAAGAATAGTGATGAGTACAAACAATCTGACTGCATCAAAGCATGTAACCATACGTTGTTAGATTTTCTGCATCTTTCGAGAAACAGGTACTTGAAGTTGTATTTACGTAGCAGAGCCTAAAATTTTGAATGTTAAATTGTTAGTCAAATGTTGCAATGGTTAGGGTGAAAAGATAACTGTAAGACCTTGAATGTATCATGTACATGTTTCAATTTGTGGATTTGAGTGAAAGTAAAGGAAAATATCAAACGTTTTTTCAGAAAAGATCTAACTAGCCTTTTTTATGTTACTTCATACATTTGATTTGCTGTTAGCCTACTTGTGAATTGTCAGTATGTTTAAAAATAGACTTGAACTTGTTAAAAATATGATGTAAATAATACATAACATATTACCTTAATTTTCATGTGCAAGTACCGGTGGCATGCATTTCAAGTTCGGTTTTGACTTTTTAAACGTTTTGCATGTTTGGGGGTTTTTATTATTTTCTAAGGTTTTTTCAAGCTAAATTCTAGGGTTTTTGTTCATAACAGAATAGCAACACTGGTGTATTCTCACAGGTTCTGGTTCGCAGCAAGCAGCCAGTACCAAAGGTTATCCTAACTTGGCAGTAGATGCTGTGCAGTAGGTTTATTCATGCATTTTTATGACCTAAACCGCCAACAGAAATGCAACATAGAGAGTACACGAAAGGGCAGAAAAATTAATTTCATTTTAATAAAAAATTTTAATGAGAAATGCAACGGATTATTTTCGGTCCTTCGGAATTCTGCAAATTGGTGTGAATTAAACTACACACTGTATTTGAGACTGAAAGTATGCGTGACAGACAGACCGCATGGGTCAATGCTCAGCCAACCTTGTTGCACAGGCTTCAGAAAAATTTAAGCCCATTGGTACAGATCCAATCACTTGAGGTGGACACGACACATTTTTCTTATATGTGTATTGTGTGCTAGTGCTATTTTTCCACATTTGCTTGAATTTATTTCAAATTCTGCACAGTGATTAATTCTAAACTAGCTAATGATAAGCTAAGAACTGAACCCAGTGCTGTCGTCTGAAAAGTGTGTTGGATGTACTTACTCTACAAACCTCAGTTCAGACAGTGTTTGTGCAGTCAAGAAAGCATGGCTGTTTGTGTGGGGGTAATAGCAAAGGAAAACTATCCCTTGTATATCCGTTGCGCACCCAATGCTGAAGATCAGATAAAGTTCCATTTTCAAGTTCACACGTCACTGGATGTGATTGAAGATAAAATATCTAATGCTGGAAAATCGTCATCTGTAGCAGCACCAGATTCACGCGACTTTTATCTTGGTCAGCTGTACCCTGCTGAAGACTATCGTGTGTATGGCTATGTGACAAATACCAAGGTTAAATTTGTCATTGTTGTTGAAGCATCAAATACACAATTACGTGACAATGATGTTCGGAGTATGTTCCGAAAATTGCACAATGCATATACTGATGTTATCTGTAACCCTTTTCATGTACCTGGAGACCAAGTGATATCTAAAAACTTTGATCAAGCTGTGGCTTCAATGATTGTTCCAGAAAAAAAGAAAGATAATCCATTTGCATGACTTGTAAGCAAGATCAATACACATTTACATATATTTTCAAGCCTTCCACACTTAATCCACATTTATGTTTATTATGCGGGCAATTAGAATGAATTGCTCTTCACTGTAATCAATTGCTGCTAGCAAACATTTTTAATAGACAGTGTCTATTTTGCCTCCGGAGGCAAAAGATTTGCAGGGATTATTTTGCCTTCAGTCAACCACAAAACCTAAAACCCTAAGGCAATGTCTATTTTGCCATCAGCAGAAAAAGCACTGCTGGAGCTATTTTGCCATTAGCTGAGCCGAACTGGTCATTGTGACAAGAACCACAAACACTTGGATTGGCATATAGTCCTTCTCACATGATCTTAAACCTTAATCCAAAACCTTATGAAAAATGTAGACGTATGTCTAGTGTTTGGAACTTTTTGAAAAAGTATATACATAAATGCGCTCCCATCAAAAGTGTCATGTGTACTAGTAAAGCCAAAGCAACAGTGCTGAGAGCTGAACCGATGATCATTTGCACATCAGGAATTGACACTTCTCACCAGGGCTCTCACAAATGCAACTCTAAAAATCCATAAAACAGTACCAAAAAATTCTTAAATCGGTGGTGGTGCAGCATAAAATCGGAGTGCCATGATAAATGTTAAAAAAAGAACCAAATATGATTTGCAAAATCAACTGAAATAGTTCATTTTTTCACATTTTCATACTTTTCCAAAAATCCCTAAAAAGGGTCAAAAGTTCTAATCTAGGACAAAATCCCTAAAAGTGAGAGCACTTCTTCTTACTTAAACAGGCTCGCTATACTGCTCGTGTCATGAATGCAGCATTCAGTGTTGAAATACTGCTACTTAGTATCAGGATGATGCTGATTAACATATTCGAATTTTCTAAACATCAATATGATGAGAAACTAGTTGACTAGCTACTATGTAAGTTGTTGTAAAAGGCCGTATGCTAATAATGGGCAACCCTACTAATTTAAGACATTCGCAGGCTGTTGTACTGTTAGTATACCTTAGTGCAGGCCTGCACAACATAGTATAAGGCCCGCAGGCCACATGCAGCCTGCAAGATTTTTTCTTGCGGCCCACAAAAGCTTTCTCAGTTGCAGAAAATGTTGCAAATGCCCGGTGTACAAAAAAGCCTGACTTCATAAAATCCTTTCAGAATTTCTTCTACACTACAACAAAATGGACTTTCGCAGCCTCCAGCTAGTTTATGTTGGTCAATTTGGCCCTTCGAACTTTCTGAGTTGTGCAGGCCTGCCTTAGTAGAATGCAGTGTTGCTGCACAAGTGTGCATCTCTCTTGATGATGTAATGTTTGTGTCCAAACACCAAAAATGGGGCTCTAGCTAACTTTCCAACAAATTTACCCATATGTCAAAAGTTCTCACTGATTTTTCTTTATTGTTGCATGGTTATTGTGGTCACATGTTAATTTTTTGCTAGATGTAGGTCAGCGTTTTTGGACTTGTGAGCTATTTTCAACACCAAACGTTAAACTTTCAAAAAACTTTGAATGTCATCATGTTTGACTTTAAAAGCTCCAAATAGTCTCTAAGCCACAGTTAGCCCATCATTCAGCAAGCCTATTAAAGCTACTTTTTCTGAGATTATCTACAATTAACTATGGTAGCCTGACATTTCATGTGAAGTTACTTGTTGGCAGCTGCAATAAAATACAGATGCAGTTCATCCAATATCCTTCAGCGGTTTTCTGATATGCTTTGCATGTAAAATAAGAAGTTTAAACCTGTTTATACCAGTCAAGCAATAGCAATAAGTCTTTTGCAAAAGCATTAAAAATCCCATTAATTCTGCCAAATCTTTTCAAATCGCTAATCTGCAAAACCCAATACATCCCACTTTGTGAAAGCTTCCCTACAAAGAATAAATGCATACTTCATTTTATGTGCTTGTTTGTTGAATTGTTTAAATATAACATTATGAAAATTATGTGTTGCAATTTGTTTAGAATGTGAGTTTAACACTTGTGTTTGATATTTTCTAAAAAAATCGTTTATGTTTCTTTGATTGTTGTCACAATAACTGTAATGTTTAGAAGATTTGATTTTCATTGTGCTTTAAGCAAGAGATTTAAAAGTTGTTGATTTCGTTTATATTTCACAGTGTACATGTTATATCAATGTGAAGACAATTCAAATTAATAGCTATTTCTTTTTGATGTGATACAAATTTGTGTATGTGAATTTCTAATGCAACACTGTTTGTAATGTATACAATACTTCTTATTAAGTGGTGATATGTAATCTAGACATTATGTGACAATGCTGTGTTGTAATAAAGATCTTATGGAACATGCTTAATATGTTTGCTTCCAAATGTTATTTCCGGACACCTGTAAATACCACAAGATCATTAAGATCGCCAGTATTGCTAAGATTGCTAAAATAAAAGAGGAACATTAAATTGCACTGGATCCAATATAAATCGCTTTTTCACATTGGATCCATACTATTAAATTTTTCAAAATAATATAGCTAGGATCAGAACTGTATTTGACTACATTCATGGAAATAAACTGCGATGTTTTTGTTGTTAAAAAGCTGTAACTTACTTGCGTTTTGGACTGAAATTGGACTTGTAATTCACTTTTACATTTTCCTCACTATTAAATTGGATCCAGTACAGTTTGATGTTTATCTGCTCTTAGCGATCTTAGTAATCTTGGTGATATTAGTTATTAGTAATCTTGGTGATATTAGTTATTGGTGATCTTAGTTATCATGGTGACCTTAGTAATCTTGGTGATCTTAGTGATCTTGATGATCTTTTGGTATTTACAGGAGTCCTTTATTTCCCTCTAAGTGTGTTTTTGCAAAGTATCATTAAGTACCATGCAAAATCAGGCTTGTAGATTTTCATAAATTCATATCAAGTAGACCAGTAGCATTCATTTTAAAGCTTGGTATGTTTAGTACTAAAACTTGGTTTCTACAACTTGTGTTATGTGTAACTGAATTGATGATGCAGACTGGTGGTGATAAAACCTTACTTATGAGCAATTGTGACTATACTCAAATGGCCTGGATAGAATTGTCAATCTTTCTTAGCAAAATAATTTATTGATTTTTTATTGTAATAGGTGCAGTGTTAAATACAACGTAGTTTAAAAAATTTCGAGTTGGCAAATTTCATACAGTCTTCATGAACTTGTTTCATTTCAAGCAAGTTTTGTATCATAAAGCATTCCTTCACTTTGTGGTTCATCATAGCTGTTGGAAACATGTTGGAAAAGTGATTAACTATCAAGTGGCAAAGTGTTCATCATATGTTATTATGCCTTCCAGCTCAAAAATAACAAATCTTCATCTTGGAAATAAAAGTAATGAAGATAACAAATGGAATTCACAGCATGAAAGAAGTTTTTTACCTCTCTTTTTGCTGCCATGCTTTGCTTTGTTTAATCATGATAATGCGCCTCCATCATCTTCAGACTTAATAAATTATGGCAATGAATTATTAAGGGCCATCAATAACAGAAACATGCAAGAAGTGGAGAAACTGCTTAATCTTACCAAATCATGGGACCAAACTACTCGCTCATCACTATTAAATTTTAGACACTTGCTAGGTTGGACACCGTTGATGGCAGCCTCCATGATAGGAAACCATAAAATTGTGAACCTGTTGCTTTTGGCTGGAGCAGATCCCAATTTAGGTGATACATTTAATATTCGATCCACCAGACATATGAACCGAATAGAAGCCACAATGATTCGTGAGGAAGAGTTCAGTGATCGATTAAATTCATCTGCAGATTTCCGTGGTTTTACTGCACTTCATTATGCAGTTCTTTCTGACTCAAAACAAACTGTTAGTGTGCTGCTTAAAAATGGTGCAGATCCACGTGTGAAAAATCATACTGGACATCGTGCTGTTGAATATGCAAGGGGTGATGGGGATGAGATCCAGGTCTTGTTGAAACAAGCAGAGAGGCAGGCAGAAGATAATCAAAAGGAAGAAGAAGCAAGAGAAAGAGCATTATACCCCTTAGAACAAAGGTTGAAAGAGAACATCATTGGTCAAGAAAATGCTATTACAACTGTTGCATCAGCTATAAGAAGAAAGCAAAATGGTTGGTATGATGAAGACCATCCTCTGGTTTTTTTGTTTCTTGGTTCATCAGGAATAGGCAAAACTGAATTAGCCAAGCAAATTGCCAATTATCTCCACAAGAACAACAAAAAAGGTTTTATTCGATTGGACATGTCAGAATACCAGGAAAAACATGAAGTTGCAAAATTAATTGGTTCTCCCCCTGGTTATATTGGTCACGATCAAGGTGGGCAGCTTACTAAAAAATTGAGAGCACAACCAAATGCTGTAGTGTTATTTGATGAAGTTGACAAAGCCCATGCGGATGTCCTTACAGTTTTACTCCAACTGTTTGATGAAGGACGACTGACTGATGGACAAGGTAAAACCATTGAGTGCAAGGATGCAGTCTTTGTCATGACATCAAATCTTGCTGCAGATGAAATAGCTGAATATGGTGCTCAGCTAAGAAAAGAGACTAAAGAAAGGCAGAAAGCTCGTTTGTCAGTTTCAAATAATGATACAAACCAACATGACATTGAAACAAGCCAAACTGTTGTGTCTCGTCAATTTAAAGAAAAAGTTGTAAGACCTATATTGAAAACACATTTTGGTCGTGATGAATTCTTAGGGCGCATTAATGAGTTCGTTTATTTCCTTCCTTTTTCTGAAGATGAATTATTTATGCTTGTTGAAAGAGAGTTGAAAATGTGGGCCAAACATGCACAACAGCGACATGGTATAAATTTAAAATGGAAGACTCCAGAAATACTAACAATTCTTGCTGATGCATACAATATTCACTATGGAGCACGGTCAATAAAATATGAAGTAGATCGAAGAGTGGTTGCCCTAATAGCAGTGGCTCATGAAAGAGGACTTTTAAAACGTGGTTGTTCTGTGTTTGTTCGAAATGCTGTGCCATTACAGAATATTCAGTCAGAGTTATCAAGCTGCCAACTGGAATTGGAAATAGCAAATGTAGAAAGCAAAACCATTGTTCTAAATGAAAAAGACATTTATCAGAATTGGAGTCAAAAAGTTCCTCATAAAGTTTCAATGTTTTATTAGTTCTATTGTAATATATTTCATTCAGTTTTTGTTTCTGGTCGCTATTGTTTTTTGAGAACATGTGCTGCGTTTGTTTCTGTCAAAATTGCTTTGTCTGATTAGTGTCTGACTATTTGTGACTTCCTGCATGCTTAGAATTCAAAGAAGTGAAGTTACTGTGAAAATGTTGCGTTAAGTAGGACGATACTGTCTTTGGTTGGCTAATGTAAAAGCAAATGCTGGTAATTTTGAGACTCCACATTGCTTAAATTTCTTGAGTCTTTTGTTTCAATATGAAAATGTGGTTTTTCATTGTCTAATGGCATGTTATTCAACATCATCTGACTACTCACATATTTTTACAGAAAAAATTCCAATATTAGTTTAGAGCATATTTAGCTATGTTTGCATGTCCATGGGTTAATAGTATAACATTTCTAATTTTTCTTAACAATGAGTAAGAGTGCTATCTATTAAGATGTTGCTTTTTGTAATGTGTGCTAATAATGCTGAATGTGCATATTTCAAGTAAACAACCTTAATCCCATCTGTTCAGGAGTTATGGCCAATCAAAGGTTTGCCAGCCACAACAGTGGCTGGTGCAGGCATTAAAGGGTTAAATGTTGAATCTATCATTGATCAGAAAGTGATTGTAACTCAGCTATCCTGACTTTTGACAAGTTTGCAAGAATCCAGTATATATTTGTTCTTTTTATAAGATCAACAACTCATTAAAAGTCAGTTGTTATTATTAATAAAAAACTCAACAAAAAAGTATAAAAGCAAGCTTTGATGTTCACCTGAAATGTTCTATGTTGATTGACATCATAATCCAATGAGAAAAAATGGTCTTCAAAGCTGACATACCAGTGGTCACATCCCATCTTAAATGTGGTTCATGATTTACCTCCTCTCTTGTCCATAAATGCGTTATCACCAGGGTTGTGGAGCCAGAGTCATAAGGAGTCGGAGGTTTTGGGTGGATTTGGAGTCGAATTCCTGACAACACTGGGAGTTGGATTTTTTTGTCCTACTCCAACTCCGGATGTCCAATTGCATCATTTTCTACATCACACTCCAAAATTGGGAATTCCTACTGAAATGGTACAATTTCTTTTAAAACTTTTGTTGAGACAGATTTCTTGCTGTGCTATCCATTGATTTTAACAGACAAATTTCATTGCCTTTATGTCAAGGAGTTGGTGTTGGCCATTTTGGTAACGTTGAATTTTTGGAAAATTGGAGTTGGAAATTTGGGAAGGTTGGAGTCAGATATTTTACCTCTTACTCTGCAACCCTGTTTATCACGTACAGCAGGTTGGTTTGGAGTCACAAACATTTTGGTAAATCAGTGCCTGATGTCACTGGTCTTCATGGTCAGAATGCTATCAGATGTTTATGTTTATCAAGTGCACTTTTTGTTTTGGTATGTATTTCTGAATGGTATCTGTGAAAATATAGTTTCTGCTGTTGGTTTTGGAAGTATCTTGATCAAACATGTCTGATGGAGAAGATGATGTTGTACTCAAAAAAAAGAAACTTGATACTTTGGGAAGTTTGGAAGGTAAAGTTTCATCGGGTAATGAAGCTGTTAAACAAGGAATACAGTCAGGCAACATCAATGTTACTGATTATTGTAAGTATGTTGTGTTTAGGATTTTAAGGACAAAATTGGATTGCTTTATAATTTCTAAGAAAAAATTCCTTCATACTTTCCACTTATATTACTGCTTCTATCATTATAAGATTTTTTGGTGCAAGGTCTACCACCATATGTCACCTACCCAGGTGCAGCCTGTGGTCTACCTAACTCTATATTGTGGTAGACCTCACGCTATAGTAGCACCGATTTTTTTGTCTAGGCTTATGAAAATATATTGTTTTAGCTAATTTCAGATATATAATGCTTGTGGACATTTGCCCGTGATGGTTATTTCTTAAATGTTTCTGTGACTAACTAAATCTAAAAGATTTGTTTTTGTATCTGACATTGGTATACGCTACATTGGCATTCAAAACCTGTTTGAATAAAAATGTTTGGCATCGTAAATTATTGTGCGAGTTTGTGTCACTTACAGATCAGCATATGTGTGCATCATATGTTACTTGACTTTTGATTTTGAATAGTGTAATTTTTTTTTAATGAAAACTTTTTGTCATTAATTTAATGTTTTGAAAGATGAATATTACGCCACATACTTGTCAATGAAGTTAAGTGATCTGGTTGTCTCTAAACCTGGAGTGCGAGCAATACCATGTCAGTATATCCAGTAGTGAGTGATTGTATTTTGTATTAACAAATACATAGGTGAGCATGATCTATATAAACTTACTGTAAAGCTGTGCTAAGTTACAACAAATACCTTCTTGAGTCATTCAAATTAATGCTGTGATCCATACGCATTGACTGTTTCCAAGTATTAGCGTTCCATCTGATGAAAAAATTAAGGAAATTATGGGTTATAGCTGTTAACTACACCATGACACTAGTTTGAACAACATATGTTGTGATAATTTTCAGCAAGCACAATGGAAATGTCACTGGAAGATAAAATCACTCAACGTCAAGCTGAGATTTTAGCAGAATTTGAGAGAAAAAAGAAAATTCGACAAATTCAAGTTACTACTGATGACAATGAGGTTTGCTTTTCTTAATGTTAGTTTATTTTTGGCCTCTTGTAGTTGCAGCATGCAGAGTGCATCTGAATTTCTCAGTCAGAATTATTACTCTGTGTAAAATATCCTGTAGTGAGTTAGCAGTGAATCGTGTGGAGACCTGTCATTCCTTAATTTTTTTTAAAAAGAATGTTGTGCTGCCGCTTCTTGTAATAGTTTTGTAGGCAAAAGCTTTTTCTTTTCTGTACAGATACAGTGTTGTTACCTTTTTTGCCAGGTTAAAACATTGCTTCGTGAAAGAGGTTTAGTGGTGACATACTTTGGTGAAGGCCCTGCAGATCGCAGAGAGCGTTTGCGTGAAGCTATTGCTGCTGCAGGACCCAGCAAAGTTACCAAAGAAGAGGATGAAAGAAAAAAGCGGGAAGCAGAGGAAGTATGAGTCCATCCTCGATAATAATTAATTATGTTGATGATTTTAGCAGGTGTTTTCATCTTAAATAAGCTACACTAGCTATTGAATGGACCAGGGCTGCAACCAGCTAAAACTTTCAGGGAGAAAAGTGATTGTAACTTGTTGTACCTAACAAATAAAAAACTTACTAGTGCTTTCACAATATTTTTGAAAATTTCAAGGTGCATTTGTCCGGTTGCCCCCTTGGTTGTGGCCTGTAATGGACTGTAGACATGCATCAAATTTTGGTACCTTGAAAGTACTAAGGTAAAGTTATGAAAAATGTTTCTGCATCTCTTGGACAGTTACCAGAAGTGTTTTTGATGCTGGTGACCTGTGTTCTCATTACTTGGTACTTTTGATGGACGCACGGTCTTGGCCATTAAATACTTTCGAGATATTATCCTTCATAGTTCCAAATTTGTTTTGTCCTTCAAAACATTACGGTCTCATATATTTTACATATTTGTTTTGTCCTTCAAAACATTACGGTCTCATATATTTTACATCATTATTTTAAATATCAATAAACATAGTAATTCAAAAACACAAGTTTTTGCCATTCCATGTAGTTATATTATGATAACTGATGCTGTGTTAATGACATTCTATTTGACTGCCACAAGAACCAGTATTTTCTTCAGTTTCTTAACTTTCAGAATCATTGCTCTCAATCTTAGCACTACATCTTTTGGCCTGGTCTGGCTGCATAAATATGAGTGTGGTCACATTTATACCTCAGCTAAAATTGCTAACTCACAGTTATGATATGAACCTTGGACATTTTAGCCTAGACTGCAGTAATTATGGTAATATTGGAATTTCATGGAGATAGATGTAAATTGTGCAGTTCAACATTTTTTCTAATTTGATGAAGCCCTTTCACATATGACTCCTGGTCAGTATATGTTGCAGCAGTGCTTCCTCTAAAAATTTTTGATCCAGTGATATGTAGGCTTGGCCTTAACATCCCAAGACTTAAATTTCGTTCAAACTTCGAAACCGAAAGTTTGTCAAAAAAGACAAAATCAAAACCCGAGGCTTGAAATTTTGTCAGTTAGAGACTAATGCCACCTTCCATTTCTAGTACTTAATAAATTTGAGTGTTTTTTGTTTTCATGCCAACAGCATTCATTGTGAAGAATTGGTCTTCGGGCAACCAAGCCTGTCGCCAGCTTTTAGTCAATTTCTTTTGAACTTTCCACACATGGATATGAAAAGGGTCATCAACATTGTCGAACTTCATGTAATTATTGCCAACTCTGTTTCGTGCTCGAAAATTCCCCATATCAGAAGACACGTTGAGCTTTCCAATTAAACAATCACTTTTCCAAGCGAAGTTCAAAATAGTATTGGAGCAAACTGTTGCGTCTACATTACCATTGAAAGTCCGCAGGCAAGGGGTTTGAGACGGAAACCTGCGTTCTGCGAGACGCAGACTGAGATACTAAAAGGGTATTTGGGACCGGTCGGGTCTCGAGATTTAATCATGTTTCAACTGTCATGAAAAAGTTGCTATGTTCAGGGAATACATCTTGAAACGTCGCTTTCGAAACAAGCACGCTAACTTTCGATACAATTTATCAAACTACGAAAAGCAAACGAAAGCAACTCTTCTGGTAAAAGTTTTGAAGAAATAACAAACTGTTAACAATTTGATTATTTTGCCTGATGTACAATTGTTTGAGAAAACTTAATCTTTGCAAATAAACGCGGCAAAAGTAACTTCTGCTTTTTGCTATGTTTATTATTTTGCCTGATGTACTATCCACCCCTTAAAATACAGAAATTCTGGATGTGCCCCTTGTACTGAAAAGCTTTCCCACCCCTATAAATTAAAAAATCCCACATTAAACCACGTTTTTTTGTTTCTGTTGCCTTCTTCAGCAAAACACTTCCTCCTGGCTTTAAGACGGGTAAAAGCGATGAAGATGTTATACAGTTAAGGCAGGTTTTTTTTAAAGGAAAATGTTAGGTACCCGGTATGGATCTGTAGGGACCCGATTTTCTCTGATTTTAGGGACCCGATGATAATTTTCTCTGATTCTAGGGACCCGAATCGGGTCCCTAAAACGCCTTAAAAAAAAACTGATTAAGGTATCGTTTTTTGAGGTAGATCAGCTTGTGTTAGGTACGGAAAGCCGAAGTTTTTCCTGTGACATGACGTAGCAACTTGCAACCTTCTCAGCTGGAAACACTGACCCTCAGCGGAGGGTTGCACGCATGGGCCACGACGAAAAAACTGATGCGAATTTTTTTCGATTTGGTATGCGAAGTGTTTCCGAAACAAAAGTGAAAGTGTTTCCGAAACGAAAATAAATTTTTTTAAAAATGAAAATGTTTTTATTTAGGAAACATTTGCGAAACAAAAGTGTTTTCCAAACGAAAGTAAAAGTGTTTTTGTTTTTGAAACGAAAAGATTTGAATTTGCAAACAAAAGTGAAAGTGTTTCCGAAACGTAAATAATTTTTTTTTTTAAACAAAAAATGTTTTTATTTAGAAAACATTTGCGAAACGAAAGTGTTTTCGAAATGAAAGTAAAATTTGTTGTTTTTGAAACGTTATTTTGTTTCTTTTTTCCGAAAAAATGCCAGAAACAAAACATTTTTAGGGGGGCACGCATGGGCCACCATACACCTGGTTCGTTATGTTATGAGTTGTCCCCATCATATTTTTTTCATTTTGAAAGTTGCGTTTGTTTTTTACATTTAGCACGTTTCTTCAAGCGGTGACTTTTTTGCTTGTAATGGTTGGTGGTATAAGACGTTTGGTGCCCTCAGAACATGTTGAACGGATCAAACAGTAATCTTGTCGGTGATATTTGTTGGCATAAAGAACTTCAAGTCACACAGGGTCAGAAATTTCGCTACGTTGCGTGACAAACCAAACCATATTTGAAAATAATTTTCACAAAATTCAAAAGTTCCGCTTTCGCCGCAAAAGCGCGTGACAACTGGGTCATCTATACAATAAATTATACCGACATCATCCCATCGACTAAATTATCGTTCATAAATGAAAATCTCTTTATGTCAACAGCTTACGAGAACTACGTGGTACCATGAGGGCGAAGAATGTTTGAAGGCGGCAAGATTATGGATTGCGGAATACTCATTGCCTCGGTTCGTGCATTTCATTTGTTTCATCTGGTGTGGAAATAAAAACAGATAAAATTTTATGCAAGTCGACATTTTCTTAAGTGAAAGCACGGTAAAAACAGCATGTCGGTGAGGTAAGTAATGCAGTCCCAAGAAGAAATATCAAATTGTTGTTTGATAACGCTAAATGTTTTTGCGAAACGTTGGTCAAATTTGGTTTTGGTTGTAATGTCCGTTTATTTGTTTACGCTATGCGCCATATTTTGGCATGGTATGTGCTGGGGCACCATGTTATGTTGAGGTTTATGCTGTGGCATATCGTGTTGATTCTATTATTTTCTTAAGAAGTCGTCTTCACGTAAGCTTGCATCTGGTGAAAAGCCAATGTGACTGCGATAGTGTACTAACCCTACCCTGAAAATCATGTGTGTTGAAATAAATTCATCACAGATGCGTCTTTTTCTGTTTTTAACTGTTTATGTCGTAGAGCAGGGGTCTCCAAACAAATTTCGTCCGAGGGCTGCATAAGCTGATACACAAAGGTTGGAGAATCGAACATGAACTCCCGGTCCAAAATAAAAGACTGTCGAGCTATGAATGTTGTTTAATTATAAAAGTACCTGTACTAAAAAGAATGCCGAAATTGCATCTCTGATTTTAGCATAGTGAGAAAATCAGGCTTCAGATGAGATGTACCTAATTTTTACAAAGACCTCAGATTGCGGCAACATCGCAGTAATACTTAACCAACTGACATTCACGTGGCCGTCTTATGTAACGTCATTATCTCGGGATATGTTACATTCCACCAAATCAACAAATTTGCTGCAAAACCAGCAAGTGAAGATACAGGTTGTGTAGATTTTGAGTATCGCGGTGTGGAATGCGCGGAGTATGATGTTGTGTTTCATTTGTTAAAGTTGTTCCGGAGCAAAGTGTGACGCGTACCGTAGTATCCGTAGTTCATGAAGCTTAACTAAGTTTGGTCTCCAAGAGCAACGATTCTCAAACAAACGCAGTCTCCAACTCCATTCCTGTGAAATTCATGAATTTGTTTTACGAAACGTTTCAATACAAGTTTGTTTTTGGCGCAATTATAGCGTACCTTCCTTGATTGAGAAAACAGGGCGTTTTTTAACCCAAGCTTTTCTTATTGTTTTTAAGGCATTCTATTATAGTATTAAAAAAACGATCCAATTTATGGTCGTATCTGATGGCGTTATGCGTGGAGTCTTCACGCCAAAATGAACACTTGTGTGGTACGAAGCGGTGCGGGCTAAAACTCAGCCGATGTGAGTTTTTTGAGCCGATACTAATGTTCCTTATATTCCATTGCCAACAATCGATGCCGATATATTTGCATCTTTCCAACCATGGTTCAAAGACATGATAGCGCAGTGCATAATAATCCAACTCACCAGAAAGTGGGAATAGGTCGCAACGTATCGGCGGAATTTTGTCGATATGATACCAGGGGCGTAGCGAGGTTAAATGACGCCTGGGGCAAGAAGCAAGTTTGGCGCCCCCATGTTCGAACCTGAGCTCTTTCGGAAGCAAATTTACTGTGTTGAAGAAAGTACTTCTGACATTGTTGGGGCTTTTCGGCGCCTCCGTAGTGATTTGGCGCCCGGGGAATTGTGCCCCCCTCCTCACGCCCCTGTATAATACATTGGCATCATCGTTATATCGGCATGCCGATGAATCGGTCGAGCTCAATAGCGGACCGTGTAACGCGTGGAAATTGAAACGTTACTACATGTAGAAAATATGGAGGCACGTCTCCAGAACCATACGTATTACTTGGCAGGGCTCGTGCACGGCTGTCTGAAGCTCGCGAGTACGCGTCGTTGCCGGAATCGCAGAAGAACTCGCGACTGCAATCAACCCATCGGCACATGCAAGCAGTGTCCAGCATTGGCAGTCAAATCGGACACGAGCGTCCGATTTCCTGCTGCCAGTTTAGTCCCAACAACAAGCTGCTGGCGACGGCGTCGTGGAGCGGTGTGTGCAAGCTCTGGTCGGTGCCAGACTGCGAAGAACAACGAACTTTGCGAGGTACTGGAGACGTGGCATTTGTACATGCCACATCTAATTGCTCGTGCTTCTAAATTTCTTGGAAATCGTGGTTTTTGGCGAAAGCAGTTCCGATAAGAAGGCGGTCTGTCTACAGAATATTATAGGTAGGGTATAAGCACCCCATAATTTCATTTTTCGTACATGTTTTGCTTTAGTTCAACCTTTTTCATGATCTACTAGACAAACTGCATGCCACGCAGGTATCAATATTTGCACAAAAAGTTTACATGATTTATTTTCAAAAATCTGTTGCAGTTGCTTTTACTTTGTTGTAGATGCAATTCTTGAATAAGTCAAAGCCAATTTTGACAAATGTATGTGGTGTGCAGTTGATGGCAATACAGAAAAACTTCCATGTATGTTTCGTTACCGCAGGGTGTGCACACAAAACTGTAGATCCATTGCCTGGTACTTTTGCCACGATCTCTGTTTCCGTGAAACTGTTCAAAAGAGTCTAACGACCCAATTCCTGTCATCCAAAACCCCGTCAGATCCGGGTCCGACAAGAGAAGCAAGCAAGGGGAGCAGGTGCCCTGGTCCCAGGCTATTGTAAAGGGAGTAATAAAAAAAGTTGGCGTCTCATGAAGTTGACCTGTGGTTTCACTACATGTATTATGGGCCGGTTCTCTGCTCGGAAAGTTTAGTTTTTCTACCATTTCGATCCTCGTACCAGTGTTCGGCTTCATTTACTGACAGAGATCGCCTCAGTGTAAGGGCGCCCGTGAATTCGTTTTGTCATCAGGCCCAAGCCTTTACGTTACAGCGATGCTTTTTTGTGTTAAGATGAAGTGAACCCATGTACCTTCCGTCACATAACCTCGCGTGTTCGCTATTCTCGCTGGGCAATCTTTTTCCAGCCAGCGACCATCTTCACTTGATGTGTAAAGTCTTTTGCTGCAGGCCACAAGATAAATGTTGGGTGCATCACTTTTCATCCGTACGCCACAATCTCGCTGGACGAAGGCGCGGCGTGCATGGCATCCTGTTCCGCCGACGGCGCCGTGAAGCTGTGGAACCTCGTGAGCGATGAGCCCGTGGCGGACATCGACGGTCACGACATGAGGGTGGCCAACGTCGCCTACCACCCTTCTGGCCGCTTTCTCGCCACCACGTGGTAAGGTTGATCGTTTGATTTGATGATTTTTTATGTTGGAACAATAGCGGTGGGTTGGTGTGCGTGCCTACCTGGATGATTTTATGACACGAAATATACCCTCTTTGGATTCATATCTTTGCGTTTTAATTGCGTGGTAGCCTTGTGCGGCTCTTACCAGGTCGTCCAATGTCGGTGGTTGATATTTTAAAAAAATATGTGGACCGCTGCCAGGCGCTGCAGCTACACTTGGAGGAGCGTTCTACGCTCAAGAGTAAATGCGCGGTTCGTGGTCATTTGAAAGAGCTTTCCTATTCCCGTGCACGGCGCCGGACATTTATGCTTTCTTCGTTTGTCGAAAGTTGAGCGCGTCTGTGGGACGACAGAAAATAGTCTGTCTACATTGGATCGAAAAACGGTGGCAGAAAGCGCGTAACTCTGCAATTGAAAATGTCTTCTTGAAACGCAGTCACGACAAATCATGGCGACTTTGGGATCTCGAGCAAGAAGAGGAGATTCTTCATCAGGAGGGGCATAGCGCAGGAGTGCACGCAATCGATTTCCAGGTTTGTGACTGCCAAGCTACGCAGCACGCTTGTGGGAAGCGAATACAATGGCTACATGTGAATTTTTACTTGATCTTCGAACATTTTATCTCAAACTGTTATGATTTTTTCAGATATCAGGTTAAGCTCTCACCTCTTAGTTGTTGCTTTGTACTGTATCTTGGAACAATTGATCGTGATTGGTGATTGACCCTGGTTTCGAAATACCTCCCAGATGTAGCGATTTTGTAAATTAAAAAAATACGTGGAAGTAAGGATGTCGCAAACGAAACTATGCTTTTATTTATTGTACAAAATAAAAAACTTTCTTTAAAAAGACTGTAATTGCGTTTAACGCGTTTTACCGCGGTGTGTACAACGACGTGTTAAGTTTTAAGCCGCAATTGGAGTTCTTCTTTCTGTTTTTTTTTTTTTTTTTTTTTTTTTGTTCATAAAATAAAAGCATACTTTCGTATGGCCAGATATTGTTTTTATTACCTTTCGCGCTGAAAGTACATCTGCGGTTGAAACTTACGTGCTCAACAAATATATGTTGACTCACTTTCAACTGCTTGCGCCAAATTTTGCGACACAAAGCTGTGATTCGGATTTCCCCACGTAGTAGTTTTTATTCGCACTTAACGCACGTGGAAGAGTTCATCGTTTACTCCGATTTCCCTATTTTGAACTCCGAGTACGGATCCCACCCTTCGCTAGCAGAAAGTTCCAGAAATCTTTTCATACAAGCATGCATCTAAAATTCTAAATTTCGTAAAAGTCAAGATCGTTACAGAAAAAACTTAGGATCAGCTCCTTTCACATGCAAACTTCAAGACGCAAACACGTTTTTGGCACAAATTAGTGTAGTTTGCTTCGGGTTCCGAAAGAAATGTTTGCACTAGAAAGGAAACGGAAAACGTTTTTTTTTACTCACAATCGTGGGAAAAAACAGTCGGAAATACAAAAATAAAATCCAGTTATTCCACAAGTAATTTTTTGTGAGACTGTTCTCAAATCACGCACGGCAGCTCTACTCACCCGCATCATCAGTTCATTTGTGACCGTATGTGCCATTTTCTTCATCTCCAGATCGATGGCTCCTTGGCTCTTACTGGCGGTCTTGACGCCTACGCTCGTGTCTGGGACTTGCGAACAGGCCGGTGCATCTTTTTCTTGGAGGGACATTTAAAGGAGATTTACAGCGTGTGCTTTTCACCCAATGGGTAAGTCACCTTTAAATACAGGGGTCTCGAACTCAAATAGCTCGAGAGCCAAATAAAGACTAGTAAAGTAACCCGAGGACCACATTATGACGGTAATGCAACAATAGCGATACCTGAACCTTATTAGAAACAGTTTTTACATGTTATTTCCTGCGAATGACATCATGAGTAACAGGCAAATCATTTCTAGCCGTCTCTACATTCGTTTGAAAGGAACTTGTTCACTCGCTAGCCGAGCACTTTGAAACACCGGTGAATAAACTAAATAACATAAATGTTTGAAAATTCCCAAAAAGCATCGCAAGCCACACAAAACGCCCTCGAGGGCCACACGTGGGCCGCGTGTTTGAGACCCTGTTTAAAGATATGTATGAGAAGAACTGGATTGGCTGCCTGTTTGCACCAAGTCATCAAAATAAACAAGCAATTCCAGGACGCATTGTGACTTCTGAGAAAAAACTCACATTGGTAAAGCAGTTAAGCTTCAGGTGTTGATTGCTCAGGAAACCTGGGTGGTCCACCACCCTTGGGCTTCTTGTTTTGGTGATTTTATACTTACAAAAATATGAGAAACCTGTGTTTCCATAACTTTTCCCACTTTTCAGAGACAAGTGGAATGGTGCCAGAATTATTTTACAAAATGTCCCTGAAAGCCTGTATGTAGAAAATTGGGGTACTATATTACCCAGGGTTACCTGATGTGTAACAAATTTTGTGTACTTTAATACCTTAACATTTCAGTGTGATTTTAAAAACGTATTTGGCCAAATATGATCACCGAAACCTTATATGTGAAGAGCTTTCCTGCACCATGACTTGACATGAAGAAAAAAGGATCAGAAACGCGCATAACGTTTTCTGCGCACAAACAAAAATTCCCCTCTGAAAATCCCCTTTTGGGGGGTACAGTGTACAAAATTTGCATGCTATGTATGTTTCGCTGCGCAGATACGATTTTGTTGTGAAAGTGAATAAAAATGGACGTAGGGAAGTCAAATGTGGTTTCGTCCGGAAATAACGCATGTCACATGTCCCAGGAAAACGTAATCAAATCTAAGGTTGCATTACACCCATGATTTCCCGACTCATATAGCGTTTTAAGGTTTCCTGAGCAGGATTTTGATGTTTGCATTAATCGGTATTTGAGGAACTTAAAGCATTGCAGGGATTAACTGCACTGCTTCATAGCATAGCAAAGTTTATCAGACAGTAAAAATAATTGCGTTGTTGACTGAACAAAGAAAATGTTGACCAATACATTCTCGTTTCAATGCTATCAGGAATACGTAGGGGTACATTTTTTCCATAACAAAATATAGGCGAGTTAACAGGAGACCCGGCACTTATTGATGTTTTTAGCTTCAATGTTACTTATCAAATAAAGCCATGAGCTTCCATTCAGGGTGCTTAGCCCCTTGAGGCCCTGTAACGACAGTCCTTGGTTGCAAACTGGCAATAATACACGGCATTATCACTTCACCCTTTCAGTTAATGAAACCAAAAAATATAACCGGCAAAGTGGTAAACGGCTGAGCACGCACCACCAAAGCTGGAAGGCTAGGTTCGATTCCCGCCCGGGTTATGACGAAGACATGTAAGACGTTACTTGCCCTCTGTCCAGCCGTGGGTCCGAGGAAAAGCTGCACGCGCGGTGTTGCCATTGACTTGTCACCAGTGCATCATTCTCCACGAAAGTACGCGCGTGGTCTCCGGCGCAAGCAAGCGGGCATGGGTGCCGCTGATCACTTGTGACATCGCAATGGGGATACAAAGCGAGTCGAAAGAAATCAAACTGATTGCAGAAGCATGGCCACACACACGGCTTGCTCTTTCCTCATTTGCTTTGAGCAACCGTTCTTAAAATCATTCGGCATAGTTGCGGTTGGACGTTTCGAGAAACAAAGAAAATGTGCTCTTTGATTTGGTGTCAGACGCTTTACATGTTGCAATAAGTGATGGTCAGTCACCACAACGTACACTGTTGTACTATAACTTAGTTTTTAGAAAATTGAGAAAAAAATTTTGAAAGATGGTTTTTGTTGAATGCATTCGATCTTACGCGGGTAGGTGTGTATTTGCAATCGAATAAGACCACATTGTTTTTCCTGCGGCATGGAGCGTTATTCAAAAACTTGAAAGTTTTTAGCAATAAGTAATTATTTTTTGTGCAGGAAGTAATTACGTTTTCTTTTACAAATAACCGCTTTTTTCCCCAGTAAATCTCGCAGTTGTTGACCGTTTGTGTGTGTGCCAATGTTAATTTTTTGTGCCCTGCCACATTGGATCAAAATACAGGGTGTGCGATCGTTTTGGTGGCAACTAAATCGCTACGTCTCTCGTACTTGAAGTTGGTCTGAAAACCACACTTCAGTTCATCTTTTTTCGTTTTACGTCGACAGCTACCAGATGGCGACAGGTAGCGCTGACAACAGTGCGAAGATATGGGACTTGCGACGAACATCTTGCATCTACACCATTCCAGCTCACAAAAATCTTATTTCGAAAGTTGTTTACCAAAGTGCGTATATAGAGTTTTAAAGCAAATTCACACATTGTTCATACAATATGAAGTACGTTACGTGTTTTGATATGACGTACTGTGTGCTTTTTTCACCAGAGTCTAACGGAGACTACCTGGTAACCGCTTCTTACGACGGAACAGCAAAGGCAAGTTCCTACTGAAACGCTTTGTTATGTGGAGACATGGGCGTCGGAAGGATTTGGGGGGTCAATAGTGCATTTTTCCAGGTGGTGGCCAAAAGCGTTTTTCAACAGTGATGGAATTTGAATTTACTACCCCAAAACGAAGAGAAAAGTATTCTACTAAAACGTTAATAGGAAAATATCAGATTTCAAAATTCAGGGGGGCCAAGCCTTCCCCTGCGGACGCCCATGTCTGGAGATATTATTTTTAGATATTGCTCTGACTAAATAAGCTGGATTTGCTGCTTCTCACTGCTTCAGTTCGGATTGGTTCTTGGGTGGAAGCAGTGGCTGTATCAAAAGGTAATTTCTCGCGTTCGACACTCTTTCTAGCCTTCTGCTGTCCAATCCGAACAACGTTGGTTGCGTGAATTTAGTTAGCTACCTCTTCGCTTAATGCACCGAGCCAGCCTACCTCCTGCTTCCACAAAACAGTTATTGTGTTAATTGCTCTTTGATTTGCGGAATGTCTTTTAATATATACATTAGTTTTCAAGCATCCACAGCTCGTGTCGAAATTGGAAGTAGATTGCCCATTGCTCAATTACTCGTCTATGCTTTCCCACGTACAGCAGGTAATTGCTTAACATTTTTCTTGTAGATCTGGGCAAACCCCGGATTCCTTCCACTCAAAACACTTGCTGGGCATGAAGGCAAAGTGATGGGTTTGGACGTGTCGAGCAGTGGGGAGTACATCGCGACCTCATCCTTCGACCGGACGTTTAAGCTGTGGGCGAAAGACACCGACTTAATATGAACGCGTCCATTCCGTCTTCACCGGAAGAAAGAACAGAGCCTTTAAGGAAAATCATTTGCCAGTGTCTACTGGATAAGTGAGCGCGGATAGAGGCGGTGAAAGACCGCAAGGAGCAGATCTGCTTGCATCGTCAAAGTGCTAATCACTGCCTTTCGTACCGAGCGCGACTAGTTTGCAGGCCCGTAGCCAGGCTTCAAGTTTTGGGGGGAAAAATACATTTTAGGGGGTAAATATTTTTGTCATTATATGTTCAAAACCAATTTTTCTGGTCACAAAAAAGTTGTGGCGGCACAAAAATTTTGAGGGTCACTGCCTCTGAATGCCCTCGTGGCTATGGGCGTGCTATTTTGTGAAACGATTCTGCGGTGAAGCAGAAGTTTTTTCGGTCGTGTTAACCTGTACGGTGCAAAGCTTTACACCGACCATACCACGTTTCGGTGGGTTGTTTTCTACGCTTAAAAGGAAAGTAAATTTTTGCCATGCGAAGCAGCAACATGGGTGCTTCTTCTCTGAGTCGTAACGTATTGACGTAGTTGCAAGAATTGGAGTTAAGCAAAAAAGGAAAAAGTAAGCCTGAACTAAAATCAGGTGGAGCTTGTTTAAATCCCGGCATAGAAGATCTGTACCGTCACTATGTGACCACGAAACCGTAAGCTCATAAGCTGGCTGAACAAGAACTACGCCAACGCTGGTTGTTGACACCGTGACACTTACGAACGAACTCATCTACACACTATCGCTACCAGGGAGCTTAGTGGGCACGAAACTGATAAGGACAATGAGCAAAAACGCGCTAGTGATGTGTGTCTTAGAGCTGCATATATTTTGTTCTTTTGTGATTCTTTTTCCTTGGTAGATCGAGGGCGCAGACATTCGGATTCTGCAGTGGCCAGCGTCGTCCTTCTAGATGCATTGCTTCTTAAGTTTTCCACTTATCAGAAAGCCTTCTTTGCAGCACGATTGAATAGATCACAACCTAGCATATAGCCTTACCACCTGCTCATTCCATGCTTGTCAAATTCGCTGGCAAAAAACGGTTCAGGATTGTTTTGAAAACGTGTGGCAGATTCATGATGGTTAGTTGTGTTTGCTGAAGACAAAGACCTGCTTACTCTTTGTTATACCCAAGGTGGCATTAATTAACCTACATTGTTCTGGGTTTATTATACACCACCTCGAGTGAGCGTCGCTCCATTGCAAACACGAAGGATATATTTTAGGTTTGGGCAGCTTCCTGAATACGAACAGATCAAATCCTTTTGCTTGTTGCAGCAACCTGGAAAGAAGTTTGTTTTAGGCGGGTTTCGTAAACAATTCCTAATTATCATTGGTTATATTAATTTTTCAATTCAATCGAGCCCAAGTAGATTCCTTACACGGAAATGTTTTATGCTCTCAAAGTAACTTTTAGTTTTACATGCGGAAAATTTTGGATTAGAGACAGTGGCGTAGCCAGCCCAAAATTTTGGGGAGGCAAAGTGTTTGATTTTAGGCGAGCAACAGTAATGTGTTTGGGATACTGCCTCTCAACGAAGAAAATGATTAGATATTCTAAAAATTTGGGGGAGGCGGTGGCCCCCCTGGCTATGCCTATTATTAGATATAAAAATTCGGTTCGCAGTAACGAACTTCAAAGTTTCGTAATGAGCCACATCATTTCGAAAGAAGAGGCATAAATTGGCGTTTGTGTCGCAATGGCATGCATCCCGCAGAATAGCATGCAGTATCTACGATCCAGCCCGTGTTACAGTATTACAGAAAACCTCGGTTAATCCGGATTAAACCGAAGATGGTTGTTTCTAACTTGGCGTCATCTAAGTACTGATAAATTTCGGTTACAATCGCTTAAATTGAACATATTTACGACCCAACAACATACTTTCGCAGAAGCAAAACGAATTTATTGATGTAGTTACAATGGTACGACAGCTTAGTAGCCTCCGTACTCAGGCAGTTATGAACAATCTTAAGTTCATAAGTTTAGATTACTTGACTGTGAAGAAATCTGGGATTATCGACAGACGCAAACATTTGTGCGACTGGTACAGAAGCAGTGGCGTAACCAGAGTGTTGAGCCAGGGGGGAAAACTTGGCTGAAGGGGGCCCACTAGTCAACACTCAGAAAAAAAGTTAAGAAATGATAGCTGTGAACTGGATGTCGTGGATATTTATACTAGCTGAAAAAAACGAAAACACAACAACCGACTGAAAACCAAAACAATACTAAATATCAAAATGTCACCTGAAGGGGGCTCAGTTTTTAGATTTAGCTTGCCAGGGGGGCGCCTTGCACCCCGTCAGTTACGCCACTGTCTGGAAGGTAATGCCATCCAGATATGTTACCGAGTACAATACACTCAGGAATAATGCTCTGCACACGAAACCGTGGTGCGGAGGCGTGCCTTGAGCGTTATGTTCAACGTGATATGCTATGCCCTTGTGTGACGTAATAGTCTTTTGAAACGATTAGTCGGATGTTGCGGCCGTTGTTATCAAATATCTATACGCTCGTCAGTGGCGTATCTATGCAAAGTGCATGGAAAAGTTTAAATGTGCGCCCTTTCATAATAATTTAAATATCAGATATAGGCAGTAGGTACAATTTTTACGAAAGTCAAACCACGCAGAAAACAAATATCTTAAAACGGAAAATATTTGTGTTTATTTTTGCTTTAAACTTTCCAGAAAATAACATATAAAATATCCGTAAAGAAAACCATGTACTTCTATACTCATTTATTTGTATTATGAAGAATATCAAAACATTCAAATAACCTTATCGTAGTTTATAGGACTAGTGTTGCACGCCAAAATTGTAAAAATCAAACAACACATTGCAACTGCAAATAATTTCTTTTGAAATGGAACACATTTAATTTGAATTGTACAATAAATTATTTAATGCATCACTTACGTTCGAAAACACACAACTCCATCGAAACGTAGGCCTAAGTATATCCAGCCTTTTCAAGTTAAATTACCAAAAAACATAATTTAAACGCTTTTCGTGCTTTCATGGAAGCAATGTCGCCTATGATTTTATCCAAGTACGCTTTCGCTGTTTCGTCTCTTTCTATTCACTTCAAAGCCATAATTTTAAGTTGCACGACTTGAAACTAGCATTTTGCAATCTAGAATCTTCTCGTATAATTGCTTGCCATCTAGGGGAAGGTGGGGCACAGTAGGACTAGGGGCACAGGCGTCTTTTTTTATTTATTCAAAAGGTGAAAACGTAGAACTCCATGGTGATTTAGTCTCATGCCAGCCGTAGTACTGAAGTGAAATTTTCCTTCATAGGCAGCCGTTGTTACGAGTTACAAAGCCAGTTGTGCTTTTGCTGCCCAAAAATAATTTATAAAATCTCATATAGATTTGGGTTTTGCTCATGTCAATCAACATCTTCTGTTCAGAGTTTTTGTGACGTTGTAGTCAGGGCAGTGCAACATTTTTTGATAATACCAGATTTTAAATTCTTTTTAAGTTGAGTTGGTACTTCTCCATTTTATTTTTTAGATATGCATGGGGCACATCTGACAAAAAAATGGGGCACACTCAACACATTGCCACGAGGGTCAGTCTAAACAAGGTAAAGCTTGAGGGGTTATATTGAAATCCAGTACAGAATAATTCTAATCTATGAGCATTTTTAGGTTTATTATGTGCTTAGAGGTACATTATATTTGCATGGTAAAGCATGAATATCAGCATGCTGCATTGGTTTCATTTAATGTTTGGCAATCATACAAATTTGTTTTGCCATGCAGTGATAGTGGGTAATTAGAATGTGAAAAAAGTGGAGAGGCAGTCAGCAAGTGCCTATTTTACATGGGATATCACGTGAACAGTATGCACTGCATGCAGCCCAACTTTTTATTGACCGGTCAAGTCACGAAGTGTAGCCCATGCTCATGTCGAGTGTGCCCCAGGCATTCGGCACACTCGACAGAAAAAGTACCCTTTTTAAATTGATTGCAAAATTTTTTCTGAAGAGAGTTGTTTTCATGTTCTGGTATGATATTGTGTTTATAGAGTTGCTTTATTGTGTGACAAATTTTGAGCTTGTTTGGACTTGAATCAAAGTAGCAGTGGTTGAAAATGCAAAAAAGTGTCGACTGCACCCCACCTACTATTGCAGTTGACTGCATCGCCTTGAACCACTGAGGCAAGCACAAGAAAAAGATGGCAATTCGGGGCATTGAGTAACAGGAGAGCAACCAGCAAGCAAAAGAGATCCATCACTGACTTCACTCTACTACTACTAGGTTGCACTATCATTATATAGGGATAAGTGAACTACGATAATTCGCTTGTGGTGACTATCACAGTGACTTGTTACTCATGGGCACCACTAGCGGAGACCATTTATTTAAATGTGGCGCCATCTACCGACCGCCACACTACCCCTACATCTGAAATGTAGCCTACATAGCTCCTAAATCGTCACACATAGATTTTAGTTTCTCACAGTCAGGACTTTTTCACAAGGCCTTGGTCATCGAAAAGAAAGCCAAATTTGGACAGAAAAAGCTAGCTCTAAACAAGACTAACTAATCTCTTTCATGAGTTAACATTTTTGCTCAACTGGCACGGTAATCATACTAACTGCTGATTTTTCGAGGACTAACTAATGTTCTCTACCGTAGTCTCTGGACCGGGGCATTGTATTCA
>Ga0210059_1000390_pt1 | contig 53991 bp, 40 predicted proteins | sample Ectturendosymbi2_FD_188042 | JGI IMG/M metagenome (GOLD analysis project Ga0210059, IMG submission 188042) | Ecteinascidia turbinata endosymbiont from Florida, USA - Sample 2 (SPAdes) (version 2) | ecosystem: Host-associated > Tunicates > Ascidians > Unclassified | place: Key West, Florida... | reverse complement strand
CAGACTTGAGAAGCACCGGAACTAATTGAAAATGCATTGCATTTCTGGACTAGCGAAGGCGGTTACAGGACTTCAACATATGAAGACGCTTAAAAGGGTGTGCTGCGAGCAGATACTGTAACCAATCATCAGAAGGTGTATTACGGTAAATAATTTCGCAGCATAAAAAGGAAACTTTCTTAACAATGTTGCATTATCCCAGATGCTATAGTGTTAAAACCGCATAAGGTGAAGGTATGTAACGCTGATGTCAAGCCTAATTGATTATGCATTGAAGTGTGAATAACTAGTTTCAACCGAAGAAGAACCATTGATGTATGGTGTAAAATTGTTTAGTATGTGAAGGAGAGTGATGAACTCGTAAAGGGTCATGTTACATGCAAAGTGTTACTTTTATTATGACGTATTTTTACACTGGTTGAAACCGGTAGGAGGCGCTTTGAATTCGAAGAATAATACGGAGTGTTGCTTTATTATGACGCATTTCACAAAGCGGATCGAACCGGTTATGTGACCTTACAATGAACTATAAAAAGAGTGGGCAAAAGCTCCTGAAAACAACGTATTGAGCAATTTCAAAGACGATAAGTTAGAATATTTAGTTGAAGAAGCAGTATGATTGGGTTTGCCGAAAATTGATGGGAATGTGTTACCAAGCAGGAACGAAAATCAGCTCTAAAAAGATTAAGGTATCATGCCTCTTAGAACGCCCAAGGCAGTGTTTTCTGCAAATGAGCGGAAATACACTACGGTAGGTAGAGACGTTCAAGTAGCGTGGGGTGGTATTCACGAATGATGAAAGTCGGAACAAAGGGATTGATATACGGATTGGTAAAACAAACCCAGTTCTGCGTGAGCTTTATTGCTCCGTGGTGACGAAACGGGAGCTTTCACAGACCGTAAAGCTTTCAGTTTTTAAATTGGTCTTTGTTCCGATCCCCACCTGTGGTCATGGATCTTAGGAGACGACTGAAAGCATACTGCCAAAACAACAAACGACAGAGATGAGATATTTGCGAAGAGTTCTCAGTATGACACTTTGTGACAAAGAGCACAGGTCTGTAATCCGTAAAGCCCAGGATGTTAAACAACTTCTTCGAATCGAGAGATACTAGCTACATTGGTCCGCCATGGGTCCAGAATATCCCAGGAAAGAATGCCGAACTGAGTCCTCCAGGCAACAGTATACACTACACCCATCGGAAAAAGGTCCAAAGTTCGTCCAAGGGTCAGATGGCGTGACTACATCTCTGACCTTGCTTGGTCCCATCTTGGTGTGGAGCTCTTGACTGGCTAGTTGAGGTTGTTGTTGAGCGCGAGGTATTTCGAGTCCTCCTAGTCCTGCTGTTCCCGCGACTCTCCCCAAAGGAAAAGTGGGCACGAAAATGACTGAATGAATGAGTATGTTCGCCTACATTGAACATTTCTATTTATTAAATTGTCTTTAGTTTGTTTACCAAACGCAAATGTCGTATTCAAATAATTAAGCATATTTGGACGGAAACTGGCGTTTTTGTGAAAATGAGTTAAAAGTATCAGACAGAGAAGAGAACATGGTGTTGACACCCTAAAGCTCCACCACGACACCCTTTTGAAAACCTTAAAAAAGGCACTGATTCTGAGTAAAGTTTTGTACAGAGTTAAATCTTTTTCAGAAAGGAGGACCTATAGAAAATACTATTTAAAATAAATTTACTCAAAATCCTGTTGACACTAAATATTGCAAATCGATAAGAAAAACGTTGAAGTTGCTTTGAGACTATTTTCAGCAATTATCTTTTCATTGCAAGCACGCTCTCTCCTTTCATCTCCAAGTACATAGCTGCTATTCCATACAAGTAAAATTCTGCTTCTAGTAGAGAAACTTCACTGTTTTCATATTTTGTACTTTCAGAGTCGCATGAAGTGCACTGTATAACAGTTGCTGCAGCATTTAAATTCCAAGCACAACTTTTAATTTCATTACCTTTTGTATAAGTAGGATTACAAGTTGACAGGATACCCCCGCAAGCGGCAGTTGCTGTTATAATAACAGCATAAGCTGCACAGTTGCCACAGCAGTTGACCACCACATCTCCTTTGCTAATTCCAAGCTTGTTCAAAGCACTTGCGCATAGAATTATGTTGTCGTGAATTTCTTTGTAAGTGAAAGATCGATCGTTGTTGCTCGCTTCAATCTGTAAAGTTTAGATATACAGAAACCTTGGAATACAGCTTTTCGTTATGCTCATGAATGAAATCAAAAATCAACTGAGGCCAATTTAAAAGTTAAAAGGATGTCAGCGGTAGCTTTGGCAAAGCCAACTGTTTGTTATCGGCGAAGCAAATACTGTAGGAAATTCTGATAAAACTTACAATCGCTTCATCATCTCCAAAATTGTTTAAGCAATCCAAAACATAGTCCGGAAACACCACATTTGGAATAGTGAGGTCTGGAATACAGCTTCTCAAAACCATTTTTCTTCGTATAGAACTTTAAATCAATGTGGCTGCCTGCTACCCTTGAGTTATAAACTGTTCTGCGTGCTTTAAAAAAGCTTTGTTGCTACTGATCGTTGACTGCCACATAGTCAACAGTCTGCGTTTGCAGGTGCTCGGCTGTGGACAGGAGAAGAAAGCTCATAGTTAATCATTAACTCATGCTTCTGAATTACCGGCACGACTTAAAATATCACCAAAGCGCGCACTCTTGGTGCCAGTCTGGACGTACTGTGAATGTTCATTAGCACTGGTGCAACGCCATGTGATTTTTCACTGGAATGTAGTGATTTTTTGGAAAGTATGCTTGTGAAGAAGATTGGTTCTTTTTTTCTCATTTTTCAGCCCATTTAACTCGTAAACAATTGATTACGTGAATCATTGTTTAAGTATTTGCACCAAAAGAACGAAAAGTGTTTCTAATTTGAGTTTCTTATTGTTTTCACGTCCGTCCTGTTTATTGCTGCAATGTTGGCCATGAGAGTATATTCATTTCCCTGCAGGAACACTGCAGTGGAGCAATTTATTTTATAATAGGTTGATTGGTCTAAAATACTGAATGCGTGGTGTCGTTTTCAGCTTTCGAAAACAGCCTGAAGATTGTTGGTATTATGTTTTCCAGGTTTCAGCATCACCTGTTTTAAGAAACCTGCAAATGATGTAAAAGTTTTTGGGTGATGAAGTAAATGACATTTCAAGCAAAACTGCGAACTTCGACGCAAAAATTTAAAATCTAGTGATTTTTTTTGAAATGTAATGATTTTTTTGCGAATCTAGTGATTTTTGCAGAGAAACCTGTGGCAGCGCTTTTCATCAGAGTTCAGTTAAAAGCACTAGGTTTTCTGTATGCTTTGAAGTAATCAGCCGACTGTGCTCTGCTTTCACTATTTTTGCGGTGATTCGAACTTGCACATGTTTATATTCAAGCAGGGGCGAAGCTAGAGGGGTGCCAGGGGGGGCCACTGCCCCCCCAAATTTTTGCCTGGCCCCCCCAAAATTTTTCAGGTTTCATTCTGAAAGTCCTACACAGACCATTGACAGCCCCCTTGTTGCAAAACTGGCCCCTCCAGTGGCCCCCCCAAACAAAAATGTCTGGCTCCGCCCCTGTATTCAAGTATGTACTCTCCGCAATGGGGTAAGCAAGGAATCGATCAGCAAATTTTTAATAAGAAATCGACTTCACGTAAACGTACATATCCTCACTTCTGAAAATTGTAAGAAAGCTTACGGGTGACAAGTTGAAAGGCTAAAGCAGTGGTTCCCAACCTTTTTCATCTCACGACCCCATTCGAAAATATGGCATAAGCGCTTGGCCCCAGCTATGAACTTTAACTCTAAAGGTGTTCAAGTAACAACCGACGAGATAAAAAACACACCACCAAACATGGTACGTTGAGTGTATTTGCATTCATATGCATAGCAAACAGCACCCATGCTCATTAGTGGGACGGCTGAGGTTGCAGCTGTGCAACCAGTCTTGAAATTCTTGGGTGTATGTTGGTGAGAACTAATATCATGTCATTCTATACGTCCAGTCTATTCCTTCTCTTTTGTTTTACTGTAATGTGGACAGCTGGTGAAAATCCAGTCTCACAGACGGGGGTGGATATTAGAATTTAGGGGGCTGAGGTAAACTCTTAGAAAGATGCCCCAAAATCGTTGTTGAGGAGCCCCATTTGGCACAATTGCAAATAATTGTTTCTTCATTTTGAAAAACATATGACTTGCTTCAGATCTTACTAAAATGTGGCTTTAGAGTGGTTCATAAGTTTTTTAACAGAATAGCGCAAAAAACTGTTTTTTTGTTGAGACATTTCGGTTGTTTGTTATGCAATAGTATCGAAACTTGTTGAAACAGTATCTGTTACTTTTTTGGACATTATGACCGAATTCACTTAATTTGTTTGGTCATTTCAAAATAAATTCAGTCGTTGACTGGAAAAAGCCAGGCAAAAACTAAGTGTAAAACTCTCAAAGGGTACCCGCGGAGTCTCTGAAAAAAGGGAGACCCGAGATGACTGTTTCTCGTTCACCTCCCCTAACATACACCACTGCTCACAGAGGTAGGTGGAAACGAATGGAAGCAGACAACGAAAAAGGGGCATAGTTGGTTTGGGTATGATTGCTGCATAGCGCACCAGGACTGCGTCAGGGATTTTTCAGAGAACAAGTCATGTGTTTAGGAATTATTTCGCAGTTGCAAATACGCTCAATCGTGAATAACAACCATTTCATTCAAAAAGTGAACATAAGATCGTTGCGTCGAGTTTCCATTGCAGGAAATGCAAGAACATTGTTTTATTTAGGATGCAACCATTTGCTTTAACCGTAAATTGCACTATGTTTGAAATTTACCTTGAACTTTTATGCACATTACTATAACTTGTTAGACCTACTGGTAAGATCCCGCCATCTGTCAACTACGCGCTGTTTTGTGCTGGTATCGTGACCTTGAACCATAACGAATACAAAATAGTGAAATTAATAGGGTATGGAACTATAATCATAAAAATATCGGTTGAGCTTAGTTGGAATTTCGACTGGAAAGCATTCTTAGCAGGACAAATGTTTACGAGGCTGACATAATTACATCATCACTGGCCAGCGCTTCCTATTTCTAGTGCTGCCATGTTTCTACAACAGACTGCTGGGCGGGTTGAAATTTTTTGTCTGCACCCGGAAAATTTAAACCCGCCCTGCACCCGCAGGACTATGAGAAATCTTGCCCGCTCCTGCTCCGCAGACCATCCCAACTCGCGCCCACCCGCACTTTTTCTGTACCAAACCCGCACCTGTCTGAAAACTACTGAAAATTCATTACGGCTGAAGAGAAGTCTAACAAGTAACAAAATCATGCTGCTCATACTTTTCATTGGCAAACAAACCAAAACTTTTGCACACTTCTGATCTTCTGCAGTCAAGAGATTTGAGGTGATAAAAACCACGTTTCAGTCGCGTTGTGACCAACTGTGCGTTAAGCGCTGTCTATTCCATTTAGAAGGACTGCTGGACTGAATTATTCCTCACCAAGTACGACGGTAACATTAGAAAAGGGAAATGTTAATGGTCACTTTCCCACTTACACTTGCCTACCACATGGCAAGAGTCTGAAGTAATGTTTCGCAACAATGGGTTTTATATCATAATGGAATAATTGCTGATTATGATTAGTCTGCTTAATGATGAGATTGAGCCATCACGTATCTCGGTGGCTGTTTTGCGCAGTGGATGATTTTCTTAAGTCTTGCAATAGATTTTGACAATATCCGCGTGACCTTGTGCATCGTTTATGGGAGATTCGCGCTTTTCTGTTGTATTTTTTGTTCATGCCGATCTGTAGCCATTATATCTATATGGTGTGCCCAGTGGCGTAGCGAGGATAAGTGACGCTCGGGGCCGACCATAAAACCCCCCCTTTCGCCCCTCAAATTTGCTTACAAAAATTTAAAATGAAACATGATCATATTTCCTGCTTATTTAAAGATATAAGGATTAATAAAGCATCTTGAAAATCACAATCAAACACTCACAAACTGATATGGGTCTTGTTTTCCAGTGCCGATTACGACTTTGCTTTTTCTGCTTGTCGCCACCTTTCTCATCAGTACTCTTCCTATTTGTTCTGCTTCCTTTTCATGTGCGTATATGATCCCCCTGTTGGTTTTAAATCTCCGGTAAGCCCACCGCTTGACATTTTAATAGTTTACTCATTCCAGGAACCAAACGAAAAAGCAAAGGGATGCGATAGTGGCATAACTACTTTACAGATGAAAACATTTATGTGTGCTAAAATTTCGTGTAGTATCCCCGTCTTCAACTAAAAAGTATTTATACTGCATAAAGCAGGCTATAATAACAGATAGTATCCTCGTCTTCAACTAAAAAGTATTTATACTGCATAAAGCAGGCTATAATAATAAATCTGATAATATGATCTCAGTGATGTAAAGAACGTTTCATTGTTCCCTTCACGTTTCAGTAGTGGTTTAATTCTCTTAAAACATATAAAGGGCTTCAAACTTTAATTCTGTCGGCACTTGCGTGGGGCCCTCTATAGGTGCTGGGTTCCATTATCAAAAAATATCTTAGACAGGTATAAAACCGCCTATGGTTGAGAGGCACTGGCTTGCAGTCTTCATCGTAACGTGCGCACTTGTTTTAGTTGTTGGACCTCTTCCAACTACACGTGCATAAGTGTTATTTCTTGACTTTGTTCGTTACCAACAGAACCATTGCCAGAAAGTCTTCAATTGGGGGACCTTACATTTGTGCAGGGAGGATTGACATTCTAAAATGTGACAAAAAATCCACTGATTTATAGTGTTTCACATTTCACATTGGGGGGATTGAAGCTTTGTTTGGGGGGAGATAAGCCCACCACAGCCCCCCGTGGCGACAGGACTGGTTAACAACAGAGGTCTATTTCGAAAATTGCATTACCAAACCATGCTGTGTAGGTGGGACATAAGCCTTTTGGATGCTCAGCAGTGATAACAACGTCTTACGTTCGACTGTAATTGCGTTGATCAACTTTATTCAGTACCTGGCGGATCCAGACCAGGCGTTTGGGGGGTGCAGTCAAATTGGGGGGCGCCAAGAAGATCTTCACTTGCTTCAATACCAAAGTTTGTCTGCGACAATCGTTGGGTGTAACACTAAAGTGGTTACCTTTTGTAGGCCAAAAAGTGGCTATTTTTGTTGGTCGAACTATGCGATTTTTCAGAGAAAAACCACAGTTTGAAAGCGCTTTAAATGATTAATTCAGATAAGGTTTTGAAACAGGTCCCAAACAGTGGGCCTCATTTTTCACAAGCTACACGTATATCTACAAAATGTATTTAAAATGAATAAAAGCATGCTGCGCACAAGCGTATGTCACTGTTTTGGCTATTCGTAGCGAAATCAGTGACGAACAGTGTCTGAAACGCATTTCCGACCTGTCTAGAAGCAGAACGGTTCTTCTTACACTTGGAAGTGACAACTCGTGTCCCACTATAGGACTCAAATAAAAAGCTGAATGACAATCACGTTTCCACGCGAAGCTTGTGCATCTGCATGTACATGAAAGACTTGTTTATTGCTGAAGCGAAAATCCAAAAACGTGAATAAAAGGTATTTTCCAGGACACTACTCCCATTTTAGGTACCTTTGCTGGCTATCTTGAAAAGCAATCGCATAATCGCATGATAGATTCACACTGGGCCTTAAGCAGATTGCCCTAAAATACATATAACGCCACTTATAAAGGTAAGTCTTCAATCAAGTCTTTAATACCGTTTCACATTTTTCGACATTGTATTTCTGATATGAAGAAAAAAACATCAATCTCACTAGACCAGGTTATTAAAAAAAGTTGTGACACTGTGTTCAACAGAAGTGGAAGCAAGCGGGCTGAGCCCCCAAATTCACAATCAATACCTCCAAAGTCAACCTCTAGTCTCCCCGTGAAGTCATTTTTATTTCAATTCGTTGTATACTATTACGAAGCCCCCGAACAAGCTGAAAACCACCCAACGCTGTTGATCTGGCGATGGATCTGCTGCTATCTACCCAGGCCTGAAAACAGAGAATCATCCTATCACCAGTTTAAAACCATGAACCTTCGCCAACACCACAGTCACAATAAAAAAAGTTAAAGATTTCGTCATGAAATTGCCTTTCCGCTCAAATTTATATGATGTAAGCGGAATGATCTAACAATCAATAAGCTAAGCATTTTGTTGTCGGTTGCAGATTTCGCTAACCATGCCAAATTTGTCTTCGTGGCCAGCGTGGGTTGTCTACGGGTTTCCAATTGCAACAAAACAGAGCCGCGTGAAAGGCTGTTGGGGCCCCTACAACAAAATCCAGATGGGGCCCTTTAATATCATCTTTAATATCACGTAACCACAACTTTACAAAAATTGCTATAGTGTCCAACGTCCGCAATTCTTTTTCCAAATCAACGAATCATGATATTACATGCGTAATCTACCGGCTCTGCATTGAGGGCAAAAACCAGAAGAGTAAAAGTCAAGAGTAGAGAGACGGCTCTAACTTACTAATACAATATACATTGTTGGGCCCCTCCGACCGGGGGGTACGGGGTTGCCACGGCACTGCAACAAAAGGATCAAAACCACACAGCCATCAGTAACTGTTGCCTGACGTGTAGCCAGGTGGGGGCAAAAGGCGCCATCATTCAACCAATTTGGGACTGCAAATATTCAATTGTTGAGCAAAAATTGTTATGACCACGTAAAACCAATTAATCAATCCACTAAGCTGTAGATAGCTAGCATTTTGCCAAAGTTTCTGCGTTAGAGTTCTAGGCGTACGAAGTGGGGGAGGAGATTTGGACAAGATTTAAAAAATTCAGAAAAAACTTCCCGATATATTTGAGCAAGTTGCTTAAGCAGAACCATCGCCCCGCACAGCTTTCTTATTCGTTTTCCTCAAAGTGGCGCAAAAATTCGGGCAAATTGAAAAATCCCCCCCCCCACTAAGCCCAAGGTTCCTGCATGCCTTTGGTTAGAGCTGTGTACCATGTTTTTTTGGAAGCGCGTCGCTGCGCGCGGTAATCACGGTCATAATGACGGGGGGCAAGGGGCCCAATTACCCGGGCGCCGAATCGCTATGAGGGCGCAGAATGACTGCGGGGCGTCGAAAAGTCTAACAATCTCACAAGTACTTCAGTACAGTATACTTGCTTCCAAAATACCTCAGGTTCGAACATGGGGCGCCAAAGTTGATTCTTGCCCCGGGCGCCATCTAACCTCGTTACGCCCCTAGCAGTAATTTAATGCTCCTCTGCGTTGTCCATGTATATGAAGTGAGGAGTTGCACAATTACATAGTTACAGTAGGTCATAATTATTTGAGCTAATCAAGCATGCATTTTTGTCACATAGCGGCAAGTTGTTTGCTAACGTATACATCTGTAGCTTTTCACACTGCATTATGGTTCAATCAGCAGGGGCGTAACAAGGGGGACAAGGGGGGCGCAATTCCACCGGCGCCGGATCACTCTGTGGGCACTGAAATACTGTGGGGGCGCCGAATGATTGTGGGGGTGCCAAAAAGTCCCCAACAATGTCACAAGCATTTTCTTCAATACAGTACATTTTCTTCCGAAAGACCTCAGGTTCGAACATGGGGGTGCCAGACTTGCTTCTTGCCTGGGGCGCTATTTGTCCTCGTTACGCTCCTATCTCAGGAGATTAGTTCCGTCAAGAAACTCATCCACTCTTATGTTGCAAGACTACGATGCAGACAAACTGCGGACTCACGAACAGCACTGGCAACAGCCCTGAAACTGGTTTCACGTTTTCATTTTGAATGCTTCTAAAATCTTGAGTCTGTTACACGTTTTCCATATTGCAATCCTATTTATCTTGTTGCCTTTCTTTTCCTTTCAAGGCGGTCATCAGGCATTAAAGAAAAAACTTGTGGAAAATGGTTGCATCGCCAACTTCTGCAAATGGTTGCATCTTTACCAAAAACATTAATTTTTCACTGGAAATCAGCCGTTTAAAGATCGTTTGTCTTTATCTTTCGCCTTGTATTTTACCAGAAAGCGTATGGGTTTTCAACATTTTGCAAATATTTCTAAATAATCAGTTTCAACATTTTGAGAACATATTTCATAAGTGTTTAATGACATGCTCTACTTTCAAAAATTCCACACTTTCATTTGATGTCATGAATTTTCAAACCATTAGCAAGTTTGAAAAGAGTAAATCTACGTATTAATATGTAAGCAAATGCGTGCAAATATACAGGTCGCACATTTCGCCAAACCAAAACATTAGGAGCCAAATGCTATCACAACATCGCCAGCAATTCGCCAAATTGCCAAACCAAAATATTTGTAGCCAAACGCTTCCAAAATTCGCCAGATTTCCGGGATCTGCCGATAAATTCGCCAATATGACAAACCTGCAAAGAAATAACGAAACAGTGGTACTCCTACAAAACAATAGCATTGTTCACGCTATTCGATGAGGTTGAGTAAAGTCCGGCACGTAAATCCTGACGTGTAACTAAGCGAACAAATTGTTCAATTAAGTATTTTTGATCTCTGTTTCTACTTCCATGGGCACCAAAAAGGGGCGCATTTATGGCAAAAGGGCGCCATTCAAGGGGGCACCACAGGCATTTGGGTGGCAGTTGCCCCAAACTGCCCATCCCCCTGGATCCGCCATTGTTCAGTACAGCCATTGCAAATTGTGCAACCATTTCGATTAATGCCCTTTTCAACAAAAGCCCTCATCACAATCGTATCTAAACATATCGTTTACTCCTTGCGTTAGATTTCTAAAATAAGATTCTTTCTTCAAATTCATCAAAATGAGAGCAAGCTTTTCTTGTTGAAATAAATCTTTCTATGATTGCAAATGTTAACTATACCGTTGAACAAAGGAGACTTATGAAATGACGCTGCCTGTCGGCTTCCTCTGATTCACTCTACTTTTCAAACCTCTAATATAAGCTCAAAGTTACCCACGTAAACACACCAACTGCACTATATCGTTTCAAGAAGGTCATTTTCCGACACCATTACGTCATGCAAAAAAACAGCCGTTGTATTGAAACTGAGCAACGTTACCTTTGCAGAGTTCTTCACTTCAACTACCAAATCTAATTTTGATTAGAGCATCTAATTACTAAGCCACAGCTTATGGCCCTTATTGAATAGATTCCACTGAACAGTAAAAAATTTGCTCACTCCACAGCGACATGTCGTGTTTTTCTAGGCTGCCCTACCAGCCTTGACTTCTAAACACAAAGATTGAAAAGAGTTCGAACGTTTAAAACTTTTAAAAATTGATGAAAAAATAGTAACAAAAAGTTAGAACTTTCAAACTCCTTTCAAAAATTAATTTTTAATCAGCAAAGTGCCCCCCCAAAAGGTGCCGCGCGTGGTCCCCAGGGACCCCCTTGCTACGCCAATGGGTGTGCCTGATGTGTCGACCTTCGTTTCAGATGCTGTATTTGATACTGTTGATGAAGTTTTGAAATGCTGTATTGGATTCTAATGATACAGTGTATTCGTTTTTGCATTTCCTTTTTGTTTTTTAGAGTTTTTCTTGCGTTGTGTTTTGAAATCTCGACGTGACACGACAAGATTGCACCAGTCAAGCTACCGCCTGTAGCAAGATTGTCGTCAAATAGATGAAGAAATAAATTGAAAATGATGTTCATAATAATTGCTGTAGGTCTGCTGTCCTAAGCGCGATGCTGGTAAATAGCTTTAGTACATCCACGTGTTTTGCGATTTTTGACCTGAATAAGTTGCTTTGCCTCAACATTCAGTTACCTGCACAAAGAATTTCTCAACCCGCGCCCTCACCGCACCTGCACCAAGTACAACCCGCTCCCGCCCGCGCTAAGTTCAGCCTGCTCCGCGCAGGACTCTAATCTACAATCAGGTCGATTGAAACTGTGTAGGAGAAATCAAATAGGAATTATAATGGACATAATGTGAAGTTCACAAAGATCTGTCTGAGTTTCGATTTTGCTTATGTCACAAAATGTTGATAAACGAAGTTCTAAAAATTGGAGACTTCAGCAAACTATTGAGGCTGCTGTTTCGCCACCCAGTTTGGGGTCCCGTAGTACTGCAAACCCGCCCCATTGATTATGTCATCAACGACGCCTTGTGAATTGTGACTGGATGCCTACGTCCTACACCAGCGAACAAGCTTCCTATCCTCGCAGGCATCCAACCTACTAAGCTTCGTCGCAAAGGTGCCGCACTGTCCCTAGCACGCCGTTCTATGGAACCTGGACATCAGATCTGCTCTACTCAGCTCTCACCCTAGCACTAAATAGGTTGAGAACAGGGGTCGGCAGCTAGGCACATGCCTGTACGGACGGGGCATGTTACATTAGATCAGGGTCTCAAACACGCGCCCACGAGGACCTTTTGTGCGGCCCGCAATGCTTTTTGGGAATTTTCAAATAATTAACATTTACGTTGCTAAGTGCCTTGAAAAAAATCCCACAAAATAATTGAAATAAAGCTGAAAGCTGAATGATATCCAATGCGGTTTTTGTCCCGGCCGTAGCACTACAGACCACATTTAACTCTCCAGCAAAATTTTGAGAAATGTTGGGAGTATGCTAAAGACGTCTTCACATGCTTTGTCGACCTCGAGAAAGCACACGACCGGGTTCTTTGTGACAAGATTTGTGGAGTGTTGCGTGATTACGGTGTTGATGGCCGCCTGTTACTGGCCGTCAAGTCACTGCATTCCTGCTCAGACGTTTGTGTCCGTGTCGGGAGGGTTAAATTACGACCGTTCACCGTCATTGTTGGACTCCGACAAGGGTATGTGCTGTCACCGCTACTTTTCATAGTCTACATCAGTGGTTATCAACCTTTTCGCTGAAGAGAGCCAAATCCATACCTACGATTTTGTCAGAGAGCCTCACTAAATTTTTTAACACAATCAAATTGACACGTTTTGTTTTACAGCAAAACGAAGTCTGTTAAACCAATGATTACTACAAGATAGTAATCACTGGTTAAACAAAATATTAGACGTTTTATTGAAAGACTGCTGAGGGCCGCACAAAGGGTGCCTGGGACCCGAATGCGGCCCTCAGAATCGGGGTTGAGAACCACTGGTATACATGAATTGGATAGACAGTCTCAGCGGAGTCGATGAGGGTGTCACAGTTGGAAGCTGCAGGATCAATCGTTTACTTTTTGCAGACGATTTGGTACTGCTAGCGTCTTCTCAACAGTCTTCAGCATGCACTCGATCGGTTTTCTGCTGCGTGCGACCGAGCCGGAATGAAAATCGGCACTAAATATATAGAGGTAGTATGTCTCTCTACAAACCCAAAGCAGTGTATGCGGCAAGCAGGCGCGGATTTACCATTAGGCTAAAAAGGCTTAAGCCTAGAGCCCCGGATTTCGGGGGAAGCCCAAATTTTGGGAGTAAGGACAATTTCCAGCGTTTCTGTAAGCAATTATATATGTAGTTTTGCTTTGGTTCAACGCACGTTTTTTCTACTATGCCGCTAACAAAAGATCTCTAGAACAGGTCTGTACAACACAGAAAGTTCCAAGGGCTAAATTAGCAACATAAATTTTCCGCGGGCCGCAGATGTATATTTCATTTCGATGTGGAGATTTCGTTGTAGTATGGAAGAAATTCTGGAACAACAATTAGTTATTCAAGGTCGAGCGTTTGCAACATTTTCTACAATTGAGAAAGCTCTCGCAAGCACAACAAAGGCTTTCACGGGCCATATGTTGTGCAGGCCTGCTATAGAAGAATGAGCGCGAAGGATTGAAGTGAACCAATGTTGCCAATTATTCTTACAACAGATATACCAAATCTTGTCTAAAAATATGCAAAATATATACCAATTTTTTCCGAAACAAAAAAACTTAAAATGTAACGCTGTTTTACTCCACACTTGATATTTCTTCACTTAGAATATGATCAACAGTTGCTGTTGTGCGGTGGCATCATAAAGAAGCTGCAACCTCAACTTCTATTTTCTTAACTTTAAGATTGTGACAGCTTTATTAACCACTGGAGCATAAGCGCAATTTTGCTGCAAAATGTGAGAGGGACAGCTTGGTGTGACACCACTATATTAAGAAACCTAAAGAGAAAAATATGGGGGACACGGCATATTATATCTCTACTGTCTGAAAAAGTGGGGAGGCGCGTCAACTTTCCAACACCTGTAACTGCTTTTTCAGTTTTTTAATTATTTTTTGCACTGTTTGCAAAAGGGATACACAGCACCAGCAGAAACCTGCTTTGCAAGCCATGCAAACTCTATAAATCACTCTTCTCTAAATCTTATGACACTCTCATGCGCAACTTTCCAACCTTAGGATGCATTGGCTGACTAAAAACGCGTACCAAGAGATAGGTTCAGTTTTTTTTTCGGAACCTTCCAGCTCTCCTCCAGTTTCATACTCGGCTTTCCGAAACTCGCATGGCATGCAAATTCCCATAACTTTTTTGTATAGATTTAACACCACTATGTTTCTCTGTTTGCACTTTGCATGCAAAATAACAAATAATTTGGTTTAAAGTCTTAACTACGGCCTCCAACAAAAATCTACCAACTTTTTACATATACCAAATCTAGGTTTTTTTTTAAGGAAAATGTTAGGTACCCGGAATGGACCTGTAGGGACCCGATTTCTCTGATTCTAGGGACCCGATGATAATTTTCTCTGATTCTAGGGACTCGATTTTAAATTCTAGGGACCCGAATCGGGTCCCTAAAACACCTTAAATAACCCTGACCAAATAAAAATTTATATACCAGGCACTTTCAAAATATATCAAAATTTTCAAATTCGCTTGTGTATATACCAGTTGGCAACATTGAAGTGAATGACGATGAGCATTCTTTTTATGGCGTTGACAATTGGTTATTATTACGTGTAACGTGTGGAACAAAACGCCTGAATCCATTTTTCAGATTCCACGAGGCCAGTGAGGTACTCAATAAATATTAATGGAAGTGTGGCCAGATAACTTTACCGTTGCCATTTTCGTTAGTTTCATTGTGACTGTTTTTGTTCCTCATATCGAGGGAATTCAGAATAAAGTAACACGTTTATGAATTGGAACAACTTGCCCAGTGAATGTAACGAGCAGGTGTACTGACGTCATGCTAATTTGTATGACATCAGTCGTCGCAAACCTTCCAGAAGGACCCCCAGTTAAAAATAGTCTAGGGCCCCGAAAATGAAAATTTGCCTCTGGCTGCAAGTGAACGGCAATACGCTTCAGCAGGTGGATACGTTCAAGTACCTAGGGGTGGTATTTACGAGTGACAGCAGGCGGAGCGCCATGAGATTGATACACGGGTTGGTAAACCTAACACTGTTCTGCGTGGGCTTTATCGCTCTGTGCCCACAAAACGGGAGCTTTCAAACACTGCAAAGCTGTCAGTTTTCAGATAGATCTTTGTTCCGATCCTTACCTATGGTCATGAATCTTTGTTAATGACCGAAAGAATATTAGCTCAGGTGCAAGCACCAAAGATGGGATTTTTGCGAAGAGTTCACGGTGTGACAAAGGGACGTACCGAGGTTAGATTGCGCCCGGGGAAAAATCAGGTTTAGGGCCTCCATATTTGAACCTAAGATATTTGGGCGTAACTGTACTGCATTGAAGAAAAGAATTGCGACATTGTTGCGACTTTTCGGCGCCCCCCAGTGATTCGGCGCCCGAGGCATTGTGTGAAATTCGCAGAGCCCTGAATGTTGAGTTACTTCTAATTGAGAGAACACAGCTACGTTAGAATCGGCCATGTATCCAGAATGCCCAAGGAAAGACTGGTGAGGCAAGCCCTGCTGGCTAAACCCTCGGGAAAGCGACCCAGATGTCGTCCAAGGCCTAGGTGGATTAACTGCATCTCCGACCTTGTTTGGTCCCGTCTTGGTGTGGAGCCAGAAGAACTATCTGAAATTGCTGTTGACCGTGAGGTATTTCGAGTTCTCCTATGGATGTTGCCCCCGCAACCCTCCTCAGTGTAAAAACGGGCATGGAAATGAACGAAATGAATAGATTTTACGTTAGTTTACTCACCCACGCTTAAAAGTGCTCAGCTAGCGAGTGAACAAGTTCCTTAGACGGCTAGTACTGATTAACACGAACGTAGAGTCGACAAGAAATGATTTGCCTATCATTCATGATACTTTCCGCAGGAAATAAGATGCGAAATTAGGTTCAGGTACAGCTATTGTTGCGTCAGCGTCACAATGCGGCCCGCGGGTTATCTTGTAAGTCCTGATGTGGCCCACGGAGCAATTTGAGTTTGAGACCCCTGCATTAGATACACCTAAATGCATCTATGGCGCTGAGGAGCAGTCGGCCAATCATATAATCTTCGACTGTGCCATCCACCGCCCTCGGAACCTCCTGGAAGATTTGAGGCCCCTAACATCAACAACATTAAATGCCTTGAGGACTTGTGGATTTTGTTTGAACTTCTCCTCACACGCAAGAAGAAGCTCTCACCCGTTCAGCGGTGGAACGCACGGCATCTCAAATCGAAACACCCATTTGTACCAGCCGCACAATTCATCAGTTCATCTGATTACCAGGCCCGTAACCAGCTTGAGACACCATGGGACGAAAAATTTTCTGAGAGTGACCAAAAATTCTTAACTATATCCAACATGTTTTTATAGGGGGGGGCGAAAAATTTTGCAGGGGTGTCGAAGCCCCCACTGCACCCTCCCTGGTTACAGACCTGCTGATGACAACAGCGGAAATGCGGCGCTCTGGGCGGATCACCGATGGAATGCGGATTGGTTGGAGAGCACTACGAGACTCAATACCTTCATCCTCGACACCGCCACCCTTCCGGAATGGCCCTACCAGGAACAACGGGGATCCGACTTAACCGCCTCCGCACCGGTGTCGGACGTTTCCGCTCCTGCTGCACAGATGGGGTATGGCCCCTTCTTCATCCAGTTCTTGAAAGACGTGGGTGCAGAATATGAAGATGTGCCACTGTTCTAAAAAATTCGGTGGTTAATTACGGGCAAAACACTGAAACATCTCGTTGCTTTTCGATAAGAAATTTTAATTTTCGCCAGAGTGAAACAGAAGGAGCACCTGAGAAATGCCAACTTCAGTTGAGTGATGGCACTTTCATTCATTCGTTGGCGTTTTTGACTGACATTCGTAATCACTAGAACATCCTAAACATGAAATTGCAAGGTAGGAAACAAAATATATCGCAACTGGTTGGACATATTGAAGGTTTTCACAAGAAACGTGTGCTACTCAAGGCTTCTTTGCAAAGGAATGGTGCGACCCATTTTCCTTCATGCAGTGAATTACTTGGATAGGAAAATGCATTCATTTTCTGCATTTTCTGAAAAAATTGGTGACGTCTGTGATGAGTTTAATGACAAATTCGCAGATTTTGATTTGTGGAAAACAAACGTTGAGCTTTTCAGCAATTTGCTAGGAGTAGGCATAGACTCTCAACCACCATAACTTCAGCAAGAGTTAGGTGAATTGCAGTCAGATCCTTTTCTTTTGTCAAGAAAGAATTAGCGTTACGACGCCTTTTGGAAGCTTGTGAGCAAAGAGCAGTTTCCCTGCTTAAGAGACTTTGCAATGAAGACGTGCTCCATATTCGGTGGCACGCAGATTTGCGAAAGTGCTTTCTCAATTGTGAAGCCATTGAAAAGCGACACAGGAGCAGAATGGCTGATGAAACCCTGGACGCCTGCTTGCGTCTTTTGATTCCCCAAATCAAAGCGGACATTGACACAATAACCAAAACCAAGAAACAATATATTGTTTTGTTATTTTATTGGTGTGTTGTGTATCTTTTTTCTAGCAGAAAATCTCTATTTTGAGTTCCAAACAAAAAAACAGAAAATTTCAAACTTGCCCTAGAAGCCAACATTGCGTTAGGTGTGCAGCAAACAGTAGGTCTATTGGAACAGCAAACGAGTTTTTAATTGCGATGGAGTTTCTCTCTTTGCGGCCGGCAAATTTTTCCTTGAACCGTAATGTGGCTCTTCATGCTCGCAGTCTTGGACCACCCTGGCCTAAACTGTTTGGTGTTATGAGGGTTCAACCATTAAGACGTGCAAATGTAAGTTGTAAAGTACTGTTATTTGTGTTGGTAGTCTTTCATCTGTGCATAAATACGAATTGCACGTCACGTTTCTGTGTTTTGTATGCTTGTTTTGATCTGCTCATGGTGAATATTGCTGCGTGAACAATCTGTCTTTTTCTCTTAAAAATTGTTCATCTCCACTTACGTTTATGAAGTTTAGCTAGCTAAATAAGTGCTGTGGTGGTTACTTTCTGGTAATTTGCTTTTCTGCTATACAAATTTAGTTACCTATATTTTGGCTGTTTCAGCGTGGTGGTGTCAGTGCCACGGTGAAACTAGATGTAGCCATAATATACTTAAGACCTCGTAGTGATTCACTGAACTTCCAGTACAAGAGTTTAAAAAAATATGGTTATTAATCTGCTGCCTGAATGGGTGGTTGTCCCAGTGGATGACATAAATAGCACCTTTTTCAAGTCCAGGTGAACTTCACGGCACTGCCATGTCATAAAAAGCTAGTGCAAGCCTGTGTTGCGAGTGCGATCGGAAAGTCCAAGCGGCAAACCTCGCAAGGGTTGAAATTATGAGAGAAGGCATCGTGTTTGAATCACAATTGCTTGGCAGTTTTTGCAAAAAGAGAAAAGAGTTAGATCGTACCGCCGTCAACTGAGCACGGTGACGTGTCGGGGAAATGAACAGAAATTGCATGCGGAGTCAAATCGTCCACGCTACGGTGATTTAATGCTATGGTTTGCACATGGAGCAATGAAAGAATGGAAACTGAAAAGCAACATGTGAAGAAAACTTGGTTGACTGACTTAGAGACCGAATCTATACAATAAACACTGTTGAAATTCTGCATCAATGGCAGCATTGCAAATCTGTGTTTATTGTACAGATTTGTTGGCCACAGGATTTCACTGCGGGAGTTTACAAGACAAGCTATGATTTGTTTGCTAGCAGGACCTAATCTGGGAGCAAGAAAAGGTGTTCGTCCCCAACCAATAAACAACTTCTTGACGTTGTAAGAATTCATAGAAAAGCCCATCTTGTGGACACAAACTGCACAGAAACTCAACGACAGTGATCTGCATGCAGAAAATGTAACAAATTCCTTTGCATAAAATGTCATATGGACCTGCACCCACACACACGTTTTGTTGAATACCATGGATAGATTACTTGATGATGTGCAAGGTGCATATTCCTGAGCAACAATTTTGTGACACGAATTGGTACTTGTGTGTGGTATTTGCACAATTGTTTAACAACACAAATCTTTCCTAACTACATTCAGATAATTACCGTGTATTCCATCAAATGTAGCTTGTGAAACCACTTGTTAATGCTTTCAACCTTTACTCGTTAACTTTAAACCAGGTAAAACCTTCTCCTTCTGTAGTTCAGACTAGGGTTGGATTATCCGGATAACGATTACCGGTAAACTAGAGCATATTTGCTATCCGTTATCCGGATATACCTCTGTCAGTTGAACGGATGAAAACGTAACGGTATTAATGGGTTTTACGCTTTTTTAGTAAGTTGGGACATTCTTTGTTTCCAGATACAGCCGACCTAAGTTCTGCAAAACCCTGTAATTGTCATTTTAATAGGTCTCGTTTGCACAACTCCATAATGGATGCGTTGTGCTCCATAAGAAATGCGATGCAGAAGCAGTACACATTGAAAAAGCACGATTTTGTTCACATACGTTCGTACACTGCATGCCTTTATTTGTGCAATAAAACTGTGTCATGGTTTTGCAATCATTTATTACCGCAAATCTCGTGGAATCAATTGGCATAACATTCGGGAGTTATTATCCGGTTAACCTGTTAGCTAAAATGCAAATATACGGATATGTCCGTTATCCAGATAGTAAAAATTTTTGATATCCGAACTAATCATAATTCAGACATTTAATCCAGACGAATGTGCAGTACAATTTCATTTATTTTTTGCACATGAAATATCACTGCTGAATTTATTGGCAGTCACAACGATTATACAGCAGAGCCGTGCATACCACTTGGCGTTTCGCACTTGGTGTTTCGCACTTGGCGTTTCGCACCAAGTGGTATGCACGGCACTACTGTATAATCGTTGTGACGTATTCTTTGCGGACAATTCGTTTGACATTAAAAATGCTTTCTACTGTCATTTGCGCTTGTACATATGCCTAAAATGTCGATTAAAAATGACCAATATACCAGCTGACACACTGTCAGATTCCAAGCTTATGATAAATCATATGACCAAAAAGTAATTTATAAAATGAATTTTAAGAAAAACTCTAACTGTATTAAGATCATCGCGAATTATGTACATATTACCGCAAAACCGCAAAAATTATTTTTTTTTAACTTAGTCTACTAATCGGTTTTAAAACGGTCACCAATGAGAAAAAAGAAACATAGCATTTCAGTCAAGTGTTAGTCACTCTTTCCTTCAAACAATAAAATATTCAAAAAACAATTTGCATAGGATTGTCCCAGGAAAATTGTTCAAGAACATTTGGAGTAATCTTTGATAAACGAAAATGGCGAAAATAGATCACGCAATAAAAAATACTTCACGCAATGCGCAACGAGTAAATTAGGCTCCAAAGAAATGACGGCAAGAAAGCGATATTTCAGTATTTTGAACTAAGAGATTTCCTCTCGTGTTGTTTCTGCATTAACCTCAAGTCTTTTCGAAGAATCTTCCCACTGAGACTCTTCGGTATTTTCTCAACGAAAGATATTCCTCCACGAATATACTTGTATTTTGAAACTTTGTCTGCAAAAAATTATGTTTTCTTCAAGAAACTCATAACGTCCTTATAATCTTAATTGGAACACTTGCCAAGTGCAAATTTTTGCAGTTTTAGCCGTTGGAGATGTTTCAAAACTCTTTTTAAATATTTAGTGATATTTCACAGAGGATTGGTTTAATACGTCTCTAGCCTATCAGGTACTTCATTGATTGCTTTTCATTTTATTACAAAGCGCAACTTGTAGATTCCTTACATCGAAGAATTTAACGGTATAAGCCTTAGTTTTTCAAACCAAACATTTAAACCTTTTATTTGATTGACGTGTTCCACTTAAAAACATCGATTTGTTTATTTCATTTGAATAACAACAGAATGAAAGTACTGATAATTACAAAATATTTTTTAAGCATAAGTTTGTTCATGGCTCCAGTTCAAATTAGTCTAATCAGTCACCTTTAACAAATTCATGAATCTCCTGCTCGGTTAGAGACTTGTCTCTTTTCACGACGAAAGCTTTCGGGACTTCCCCGGAGACCGGATCTGAAATCCCAATCACTCCCACGTCAGCAACTTTATCATGACGCATCAAAAGCTCCTCAAGCTCAGCAGGAGCGACCTGCACACATAGCAACTTTATTGTCCGTCAAGAAACGATTGTTGAAAAGAAATATGTGCAATATTTTACCTGAAACGCTTTAACTTTAATGAGTTCTTTGATGCGATCGATGACGTATACAAATCCTTTGTCATCGTAATAACCGACATCTCCAGTGTGCAGCCAACCTTCTGCGTCAATAGTCTCGGCAGTCGCCTTTGAATTCTTGTAGTAACCTTTCATAACCTGTCCAGTATCACAAAATGTGTTTTAGATTCTGGTCGGTTAATTATGACAATGATTTGTGATGCGGAAATCAGAAAACACCTGATTTGTGTTGATTGAAAACAGATTCCCCATATAGTTACAGTACACTTCTACAATAGAAAGATTTTATTTGAATAATAATAATTAAGGACCAAGGATGCGTATAGTCTTCAGTGAAATCTATTTCCTGTTAAAACAGTGGTTTTCACTCTTTATAAGCAGCGACCCATTTTGCAACACAATTTAACCTAACGACCCCCTTCCGAAAATTTCCAGTGAGACATATGTAATGCAGTTGTGTTTGCACAATAGAAAATCGCAATGACTAAAGAATAACGTACGATATCACTGTGTTGAACAAAGACTCATATATAATCATGAGCATGGCAGCATCAGTTGGAGACCCGGGCAGTATACAAATCACTCCGCTGCACAAGCCAAAAATAGAATCACTCCCGAGTTATTTACAAACACAGCACATTCTTACGTCACAAAGTTATTCGTGCGTTGCCAAACGCAACAGTACTGTAATGGTCATCAACACACTCAAAACTTTGTAATGGTCATAATAACACTTAAAATAATTTTGAATGAAAAAGTAGGCGATCATTTTTTCCAGGTGATCCCATTATTTTGGCTACGACAAGAAGTGGTTCCATATAAGAAATGGATAATGTACAAGCATTTATGAATATTTTTATGAAAAACTCTTGCGACTCCTAGAAAAAAGTAAACAACCCCTGCGGCGTCGCGATCCTCAGGTTGAAAACGACTGTGTTAACAAATTGCGCATTGATTCATCTTCATTGCTTTTGTGGAGACTAGTTACGTGAAAACGATTATGTAACAGTGTACTTCAAAATTTTTTGCCTCATCCACTGCAGTTGGTACGAAGATCGACAATTAGAACAATTAACAATAAAAAACGTCACAACACATACCAATGGTCCTTTGACGCAGAGTTCACCAGATTGATTCGCAGCAAGCTCTCTTCCAGTTTCCTTGTCAATTACCTAGAAATTTGTTATCCATTAAAATCTGCAGCCTCTAAATGAACAGCTTGTTTTCAAATTAACGCAAATTGCAATCAGTTGCTTTATCATTACAGCAATGTAACCAACGGTGTAGCCACAGGGTGGAAGGCGCGGCTGCCTCCCATATTTTGGATGGAAACTATCGAACATTTCCAAAAAAATATCACAAACGCGTGAAGACAACCATTTATTTTACTAAGCCATTCTCGACCTTACAAACAAATTTTCTGACTACACGCTTGGTCACAATCCGCTGAAAATTCCTGATAGAAATTGGGTTTGTTTACTGTGCTGTTCTATCAATGCATTGAATTGTCATAGGAAAAAGGTTTACGGTAACTTGTTGCAGAATGATTATAGCACAGATTTCGTGAATGTCTTCAACTTTATGGGTTCAACCAGTGTATGATTTTCATCGCCAATAGAATACCTTCTATGAAAAATGAAGAAAAAGTGTAACTTGGTTTGTGTGACGTCAACTTTGATCACAGCCTATACCAGAGGTTTTCAACTGGCGGACCTGCACCCCTCCTCCTCCACCAGTGGGCTCCAAGGTGAGATAAACATTACTGCATTCATCCACATATAGCGCTCATTGTTTTTCACAAAATATTGGTCCAAAACCGTGGGTGAGTGTTATATGCACAGGGATAAGTCTCTTCCATCAGACAAACGCGGTTACCGATGTTTTGTTAGAATTATCACTAAACACGCTCATCCGAGAGAGAACTATGCTCTCAGGCAAGCGCATGTGATCGTAGCTTTTGCTTTCAGCACCTAATATCTTGCACATGAGGTGGACATGATTGACCACTGTTGTATGAACTCGTTTGCAGAGTAGTGCGGAGTAAAAGGTGGTTTATGAATGTTTTGGAGATGGAAGATGATATGATACGTCACGGAAATTGTTAGATTTCTGACTGGAATAAAGTCACATCTGTACGGGCTTAACATCAAACTGCAAGCAGAAAAACACATACTGTACTTCATATTTTGAGCTTTCCAGAAAACAATGGTAATTTTCAAACACGATGTTCAGAGCAGCTTTTCATTTCCCAAATCTTTGAGCATGCAGCGTAATAACGAAACAGAATACAGATACAAAATCTACTTAACAGTTTCATCAATACTAAAAAAGCCTTCAAAAAACTATGCATTTTTATTTTGAGACGTTTCGGATTATTCTTAATCCATCTTCAGTCAAAAAATAAAGCAACCAAAAAATGAAGATGGATTAAGAATAATCCGAAACGTCTCAAAATAAAAATGTATAGCTTTTTGAAGGCTTTTTCAGTGTTGATGAAACTGTTAAGTTTATCCCAATTTTATGCTCCAAAATCTACTTAATTTATTGAGAAGTTGATCAATAATTTTGAGGCATATTTTTACGATTTTGCTCTCTGTGAACTGTTACTGCTGTTAATTCAAAGTCCCGTTCTAATGACAGAATTTTCAGTCGAAACAAAACATACAGGCAAATGGATAGATGCTGCAAAAATCTAACTGGAATTAATTGACGACCAAGAGAATGTAGCACAGAAAGTACTCCGTGATTGTGCACGAGAGTTTTGGTCAAAGGATCTACTGCCAATTATTTTACCTTCCAAGATTAATACTTCATATTTTCACTACGCTTGTGCCCACTTATTACTGTGAAACTGCAGTTTAAATTATGAACTTCGTAAAGAATACGTTTTGCTCCTGTATGACTAGTAAATGCAGTTTTTTTTTAAGGAAAATGTTAGGTCCCCGGTATGGACCTGCAGGGACCCGATTTCTCTGATTCTAGGGACCCAATTTTCTCTGATTCTAAGGACCCGATGATAATTTTCTCTGATTCTAGGAACCCGATTTTCAATTCTGGGGACCCGAATCGGGTCCCTAAAACACCTTAAAAAAACTGAGTAAATGTCTTCGACTTGCAGTTACATCCTTGCAACCAAGATTTCGGCAACTGACAAGGAATGCGACAAGCAATTTGTCCCCCTAAACAAGCATAACAACCAACGCTAGAAGCACCTTATACTTCCCTAACTTTTTTATCCATTCACTTCAGTTGTCTGTTGCTTTTTACAAATCTCCATTTTTCTACCAATATATAAAATTTCTGCATGTGAATGAACAAATGCAGTAGTTACTGGTGCGCTGTTTAAAAGTTAGTTCATTTTCAGTTCTTTGTTATCACCTTACAAAAACCACCTTGCCATGATTTGTGCCTAAACATTTTAAACATTTTGTATCTTCTTGTTCTCAAATTATCCCCTGTCAGAACCGTCGCCAAAAAGTTTAATAGGGGAGCTTCACGTTTGTGCAGGGGAATTGACATGCTAAAAAATTGGCAAAAGCTCCACTGATTTATAGTGTTTCATATTCCAATTTGGGGGGTTGGAGCTTTGTTTGGGGGGATAAGTCTACCAAAGCCTCCCGCGACGACGAGACTGTCCCTGTGATATGTTCCACGTGTCTGAGCGTAGCCAATAAATAAAAAATAAATTTTGTATTTCATTTCAAGATGAAAATCCAAGTCTTATTACATTTTAACGAAAATAGTCAAAGGAGTGTAATTCAAAACCCCGTATTGGCATTCTCATGGTTGCATGGAAACATACATCACCGGGCCTCAGTAAACAGCGAACTTGCCTCAAAATGGAGTAGCCTTGGTCCATACACTTCAAGAATTTTTTAAGAAAAACTCTGCATTGCCTTCAACTATACTTGAAAAACCCTGTCAGACCGCAAACATCCTTTCAAAAGAGCTGTCCCTATTTGGCGTTATTTTGTTTTCTTGTATTGTCACACGCGCGAGCGCATTTGCGACGTGGCGTTGGTTGTTTGCGCCTCCAGCTTTGTTCAGAAGTTTCTGTTCGGTTGACATCGCGCATGTTGTTTCATTTACTTTTATGTCGCTTGATCGCTCGCTGCGGACTCGACGAATAAGTTTAATCAAGCCTTCATTAGGTCACATCAAGAGCATTATTTCTGTCAACAGTCATTTAAGGACAATGATTCTCATCATTTTTATAGCTGCGGACGCATTTTAGTACTGTACTACACATGGGCGCAATTAGGTGAGGACCACGGGGGACGTGTCCCCCCGTGCCATGTCCCCATAACATTCTTCTCTTTAGTTTTGTATTTACACAAGTTTAAAAATTAAAAGTGACGTTTGTCACGTTTTGTGTGAAGAGCTTTTCATGTTAGATGGTAAGTTACACATAGCTATGCTGATGTTGAAACAGTTTTGTGTGGTATCACTGATTCTGATACTTTTGTAAATTTTAGCTTAGGAAAAAGCAATCTGCAAGTTTCTAGATACCGCAAACGATTTAACTGCTTCCGTCTGACATTTTACCCTCTGTGGCATACTGTAAGAAACGCCATTGTCTTGAAGCAATTAGAGTTTTTAACAGCTGCACATGTGAGAGACCACAATACAGCCATGATCTGATTCGTGCAAAAATGCAACTGGCTGTGACGTTGGTTGTCATGGATTCAGAAACAGACAGCGTAAAATTTGCAAGATGCAAGTTTATAGTGTTAGAAAATTACATTTTCAGGCAAATCTCTGCGAAGTTTTTGCAGAAGACAAAAAGCAGCACAATTGTAGAGACTTACTTTTACGATGGGCAGTTTTGCAAAAGACTGTCTTCAACCATTAGTGAACAGGATTTCAATCAAAACATTAGAGAAGTATTGACTTAGCTGTATATTGATCTATAGCTCAACAGATAACCAAATAGCCTATACCAGGGCTACTCAAATGGCGGACCGCGGTCCGAATCCGGACCTTTGGATGCTGAAATCCGGACCTCATCGGCCTATCAAAGGTGTTTATCGCAAAATCTAGCGATTTTACCCGTGATTCTGAGTCATTAACTCGTCGTTAACTGTATAATTGTTGACCAAGCTGTTGCTAGCTATCGTGTAGAGCACACATGAGTTGCCCGTGTTATTCTGATTCAAATCGCATGTCATTGCAGTGTGTATTCTGGTAAAAACAGAATCAAGGCAAGAAAATTGCGATGAAGCCATTCCCTTGCCTTGGTTGCATTTCATTGTTTGTTAATAACAACAGTGAAATTCAAAGTTGTTGCTTTAGTGAAGCGTTTGCGCATAACTATTGGCACATAGAGCGCTCTAGCAATTCATAACGTGGCTGGAAATATGTTGGATTTTTGGCTGATGTAATGTCTCACCTCAACGACTTGAATTTTGAACTAAGAGAATTAAACATAAAATTTTTGTTTGATTCATGCTTTTCAGAAAAAGTTAAAAATTTTTAAACATGATTTCCAAACTGAGCTCAATCATTTTCCGAGACTTGTGAAGCAAAGTAAGGGCAAAAAAGATACCATATATGTTCAGTTTATTGAAAAGTTGATTATCAACTTTGCATACGATTTGACGACCTTTCTCTTCGAAAGCAGTTGCTGCGGTTTCTTGGAAACGCTTTTTCCGTGACAGACATTATAGAATTATCACTCATAGAAATGGGTGGACGCAGCAGAGTTGTAAACGCACCTCATTTTGAAGCCTGAACCTGGCCCGAAAGCACAAGCCCAAACCCGACCTGATCCCGACATTTATTTTTGAAACCCGATTTAGGCCCTGAAAGCCAAATTTAAAGAGTAAGTCAAGATATGCGCAACTGAGGGATACTGGTGACGTATCGAAGTAAACATGACTAAATAATTCGCAAGCAATCATTTTTTATTGAAGATTTATTCAGCTCGATTGCTTCAACAGTAACTGGCGACAAGTGTCCGTCGTAGCGAAAAAAATTTGCGTGCAGGCCCGAAATCGCCTGAAACATTTTGACAAACTTAAGCCCAAATCCGGCCCGAAACCCAGTCTGACCCGAGAAATCCGGTCCGACTTACAACTCTGGGACACAACCAAAATTCAACTAGAGCTATTCAATGTTCCCTCAAAGGTGGGCAACTGCGCAGTGCCACCAGAAGATTTGCACAGTGAAATTTCTTGGGCACTTGCAACATTCCAAAAGGATAAGCTGTTTGAATTGCGTGGGTGCTTTGTTTGTATTTGGATAAGATTTTATACTTATTCTAATAAATCAAAAAGTTTGCAATTCATTTAGAATTCTGATAACTAAAATATTCATGCTCACTGAAATGAACTTTTGCCAGGTTTAAAATTTTCTTAGAGGTAACACTGAAGCTAAGTCAATTCCAAGAGAATGTAGCTGTAAAAATGTTTTGTGATTGCACATCTGAGAATTAACTTTTTGGTAAAATGAAGGAATCTCAATTTCCCACTCTTCGCAAATTAGCAGTGCAAATTGTCATCATGTTTTGATCTGTCTACTTGTGCGAGTCTGCGTTTTCAAATATAAACTCCATAAAGAATAAGCTTTGAATCTGTATGACAAATGAAAACCTTCACCACTGCCTTTGACTTGCTGACATTACTTGGAACCAAAATTCAAGTAACTGGCAAGAATTTGAAAATGCCATTTCTCCAGCCAGCATAAAAATAAATAAGGCTGACAAGTTCTGTTAATACTGATATCCATTTACTCGATTTTGTATATGCATGTATATTCATATTCGTATTGTAGTCTCAATTCATGTTTTTTCTTAGAAAGATCGAAGACATGGTACATGTGTATCATTTCATGGGAGTGACAGGACCTCAACAATTTTTTACTTTTGTAACTGGACCTTTGCTTGAAATAATTAAGTAGCCCTGGCCTATACATTTAGCTTCATTTCTTGTTACGTCGCAACAATAGTGACCAACCATCCAAAAGATATTTATTCCATGACTCTTACACTTGGCGAATTTGTGCCTGTTTGTAAATCATCTGTTAAGAAAAAGCAGAACGTGACTATTGATGCTTTCAAAACACCCCTGAAAGCAAAATTGAAAATCTGTATTTATAAAACTTCTTTTTCCCATCGACCCGATGAACTTTGGTTTCACACCAAGTTGCCCGGCCACATTTTACAACGAAATTGCGCCCATGTGTACTAGTGTGGCAGAACCTCTGCTAGAGAAGATGATAGCTTGAAGAACGTGATATCAAGCTCCTGGGAACCTTTCTGAAGGAGAGCACCCATGCACTAGAACTCAGACGACTGAGTGCTGTAGCTGCTTTCCCAACTCCGGACTGAAATTCTTACTCACGACACCAGTAGGTGGACATAAAGGAACCCAGGTAGCAAGACGTGTGAGAATTATGAGCATTGTTCCGTTCGTGATGATATCCGGTTCGGGCATATCAGTTCATGTCAAACAGTGACTTGCAATCGTCTTTGTGTTGCCAACAACCAGAGAAAAGGCGTTCAAGCAGCAAAAACCGTTGGTGACTAAGGCCAGTTTCGCTGAATGAAACGAAAGCAACGTCATGTGCAAACAGCAATTCACATACCAGGATATGCCCAGTTTATGCTTTTACAGGAAATCTTACATGGTCGAGCAATTTCCGAGTGCGCCGAAACGCTCCATCAAGGTTGTCTGCTAGTGGTATTATGTTGATTTTCAGGATCAGATGTTCTACCCAACACTGAGGTAAAGCTGAGTCTTTGCTTTTCACTGAGGGACTTTTTTATTGACAAGCAGGTATATTTGTTGCAACAAGGTTAGTCTACACTTGTGGGATTGACTGACAGTGAGCGACAGAAGAAAAATCGAAAGCTAAAAAACTTCCTGCACGAAATACTTAGATGTAAGTCACGTGGTAACATAAGTGCTGAAACAACAGTAGGCGCCATTTTGTATCGTTGGGCGCATTTTGTAGGTCATTGGGGGTCACTTCGTAGCAAAAAACATGGGGAAAATGTCAAAATTCATCTGGATCGACATTGACTCGACCTTGCCAACTAGTGACTCGAAGTGACTCGACAGTTCTTGTGACTCGACTCTGTGACTAGTCTCAACCAAGTCATAACTTGATTCTTGAAAAATTTGGTGACGCTGACTTGAAGGGCTTGATATTAGACCCGACTCGTAACTCGATAAATATGACTCGAGCACATCACAATCACTAAAGCAACGTGTGCAGAACGAAATCACTTTCTGTTTGCAGTTTTTTCCCAAAGGCCTTTATCACAAGTGCAGGCATTAAAACTATAGCAAACATGAAGGCGGACAAAGGAATTTGCCTACAAAAGCTTGTTTTGTTTTGATCTAAGGTTCAAATTGAAAAACTGAGCTATTTTCTTATCATTAAACCTCATGTGCATGCTGTGAACAAGCAAAATCTAGCATAATAAAGCCACTAACAGTGAGTTTATCAGCAAAGCAGAAATGCCGGAAGATCTTTTAACTTTAAGCTTTTCATAACTCTGTTGCAATACCGTATTCTAGTTCTTTTGTAAAATCCATGCATGTTAAGCAATCATTAAAGATTTTCATCAGAATAAAGTAGTCCTCGTGTAAAAGTAATCTTACTTTTAATAAAGTGTTTGGTACAACTAAACCAACCGATTTCTTTGGACAATTGGGATAGTACGGAGTTGTCGGTGGAACCGCCTCCGTCAAACCCCATCCTGCAAGGAAGAAAAAATATAGGTTAAAAATCATAGGTTTTCTGGAGTGCATATTTTTGGAGATGCAAAATTATTTGCTAAAATGTGTCCTTTGTCTAGAAATGGCGTTTAAACGGTGGATCTTGGTGTTGTGACACAAACCTCCCATTATAAAAAAATCAAGGTTTTGCATGCAAATTATTGATTGCCAAATATCAGTAATCAACATAAAAGGTGAGTTGTGTAACAATTTCCTCATGCACTGTACAATTTAAATTAGAAGGCAGAATTCTTAACTTACGGTTTGTGCTCCTTTAAAGAAACGAAAAACTCAATTTTGTTCACTCTATTTCAACAATTGCAGCAACTACATGTATTCTTTCAAGATAATCTTCTTTGTGATCACAGACAGTTGTTTATTGCACATGACACACTTCACTTTGGTCTTGTAAGATCTTTTTCTAATACTGTTCATTGTGACTACCGCAAACACCATGCTTTTTATGTAAGCCTGACACAAAACAATTTGGTGCTTAGGAAAAGGTTGGGTTAATCCGAACGGTGAGTAATTCAAAATATTGCATGTCCAGGACGAAGTACCACCGCATGCCATAAAAATGATGCTTTGTAATTTTACCCAAATGTGAATTGAGCTTCCAGTTTTTGTCAAATGTGAATTGAGCTGTTCTAGTTTCACCGAAATTTGAAAGAAGCTGTTTTAATTTACTGAAATTTAAGTGAAGTTGCTCTTCTTTATCCAAGTGTTCTACAACTTGACCCAAACTTTGATGGCGCTGTTTCCATTTGCTTAAATTTGAGTTGCACCGTAATTTACGCAAAAGTTTGGTTTACCCAAAATGTGAAGCGCTTTTCTTACTTAATACATTTTATATCAACATCAATGTCCAAATACTGACAAAATTTCCCGAATAATCACTAATTTAAGCTTTGAGGATGCGATCGCATCGCCTGCATGCCCATGCCGTAACGCTGATGTTCGAACTTAAGAAAAATTAGTACGCTCAATTTTCGGATTACGGAAAAATCGAGAATACATTTAGTTAAAGACATTCTGAAATTTGACAAGTTTTTTTATGAAGTTTTGTTCACAAAGTGAAGCCATCAGACACAACCGATTGCAGTTCGGTTTGCACTTGATCTAATCGAAAGCTTTGCAAATATCTCACCTTGTCCAATGGTGACGCCGTACTTTTTCTCGACAGACTCATGTACGCCATCCGGCAATGGAGCTGCTCCACACCCTATGTTCCGAAGGGAAGATACATCAAACTTCTCAGCAAGATGGAGTTTGTCGATTGCAACCAGGATGGGAGGGACAGCACTGAAAGATGTGATCTAAGGAAAATTCGACTGCGTAAGTAATTGTTAACGACGACTGAAGATTGTTATCAAGTTCTTTGGAGATAAACTTACAACCCGGTATGAAACATTTCAAAAATGTTTGCACCACCTTATGCTTTTCAACTTGTCGAAAGAGGTTGAGCAGATCAAATCGATTTTCTAATATGATTTTGACGCCTCGCGTGAGATTGTCTATTGATCCCAGCATGCCATAGATGTGGAACAAAGGGAGTGGCATATAAGTTATATCCAATCGTGATTGTCGTGTTGCTGCTCTGGAGAGTTAAAATGCAGAAGTTTTAATTGTACGCAGAAACTACAGAAGCCACGTAATATCCATCAGACTCACTCTTCCAAAGCCATGCAAAGAAAAATAACATCAAACGGCTAGTGAAAGTTTGGAAGTGAAAAACATCAACATTACTCGACAGACAATAGGTAAGAGTAAGAAAAGAAGTCGAGGTTGAAGAAATTAGAACAGATAATTCAAAAACTGGAGACCTTGCAGACATAAAATAAAAACTGACTCCATCAGCCAGCAACAAAGAAAAGCAGTCTTTAACTGTGAATGGATGCAGCGTAATTTTGAAAAACAGTATACCCAGGTAGCATTCGTGTTGCAATTGCAGACATAGCATGTTTTTGTGTCGGGCGATTATTGTGACTGAAGTCGGCTTAAATCCAATCAAAAAATTCCGAAAGGCATGTTCAAAAACTATATGCAGCATTATCCGGTTTCTTTTCGTATGTTTTCACGTCATGTATTTTCGTCTCTTTTAATTTTTATTCCCACTTCCATGTATGCAAGCATATACTGTACAAATAGCAGCATGAACGAAATGGTTAGTAGTGTTGTCAAAACGAGTTTTGACAAAATGTCGTTGCTGCATATACTGTAAGATAGCATAACATTTTTGAAAGTTCGCTTTAATTTGATTCTTTTTTCGTATGCACTGAAAAATATGAAAGATTTTTAGCAAACGCTGTGGCCTTACGAAGATTTTGGCTTGTTTCTTGGATTTATGACAAGCGAAGAAGACACTTAAAGTAATCTAGAAAAGAGCGACGGATTGTGAAACTGCAGGTGTGACATAAGTTTTGACCATCGACGTTGCGAAATAAAACAATTGAAAAGGAACCGGAAATGGACACCAGTACAAATGTTGTCGCCATTGCTCAATGCGTTTTTTTCTTAACGCATTTTTTTCAAAAGAATGAAAACAAGTTCTCTCCTAAGATTCTTTCACGGAGGGTGAGGTTACACAAAATGAAAGGGAATGAAGAGTGTACTTTTATTTTACAGGTTTTGGTTACTAGATTAAAAGTAGTTTCAAATTTCTTTTTACTTCGAAAGAAGCTGACAAATTTTGGGTTCTTTTAACTTTTTCATTCATTCACCGACAGTAGCCTTATTTCAGCAATTTGTATGCTAAATACTAGATCAGAGTCTTCAAACAATTGAAAAGGAAATGCGGCCCCCGAAGCCATCTCATCTGGCCCGCAAAAGCATTTTGTCAATAGTGAAAAAATAAAAATTTATAAAAAAAGTTTGATTTCGTAGACTGTAATGCATCTCGAAACAATCACATTATGTAGGATGTCCGGCTCTCGGACTGTTGTGTAATAGCCTTCGTGGCCCCCGGACAAAACGTGGGCGTCCCTGTACTAGATCAAATGACGAATCCGATGAGAAAGTTAAAATAAAAATCAGTTCATATTTTCCTGTTTTGCAGTTTCCAACGCACGTCTTTTTGTGATTAGTCTGATCCCGATAGAGCGTAATAACTGTAATTTGGCCTCTATTTTCTAGCAGTTCAAAGGTATTTGATTCTTGACATTCGCTAAAGAGATTCGATGTTCAGTATACTTTACTGTTAAAGCCAAGTCTGTACCTGCGTATGACCATGCCGCTAACAACATTCTTATGAGTGACCATCACTCCTTTTGGCATACCAGTCGTTCCGCTTGAATAGGGGAGAAGCATGACATCATCGAAAGTTATGTTCCTATCCCTTCGGAAAATCTGCAATTAAGTGCAATGTAGTTGCATATACCATCTTTCTCATATGGTATCTACGTTTTTTTGTAATGCAAAGAAAATCGTTACTTGCGCTTTTTTGTAACCACTGCTGCATTGCAAGTGGTAATCATCATTAACCCATTAATGACCATTGTTCCATTCTTGGGGCATGACCTTTACAGTGTCAACGCCCGTTTCCGCTTCATTGTATCATCTCCGTTTTGATTTATATGATAGGTCACTTTAATGCAAGCTTGCCTCACAAAAGTTCATTTTAATTTATTTTTTTACTCCCGTCTGCGTCAAAAATGTCAAATATTTTCACGTTTAAGTGGCCTCTATTCGCTCAATAATGCTGACTCTGCAAAAAAAGATCTTCATGGTAAATGTTACAATGATCGAACATAGAAACACTAGTGAATGTCATGGTGTATTTTACAAGTACTTGTTGCGACCTGCACAGAAGTTATTTGAGGTGAAAATTATTGTTCCATTTTTGGAACAATGGTCCAAATCGCATCCAAATCAAATCCTTGCAAGAATCCTTTGCAATTTACACGCTTTACTAAAATCATACTTAGCAAGTATATAAAAGTTAGTATATTCAATGAGAACAAACACTCGGGACTGAATAAACATAAAAATAAGCGTTTCTGTTTGTGATAAGCTGAAAACCATTTCACACCCAGCCTAATATTGCAATCATGGAATTTTGTTATGGGTTTTTGCCACCTATTTCAAACCCTTTTTGCTTTTCTGCTTCTTCAGGGTGATATAACCTAGGTTTTGTGTTGACAATTTCCCACTGGGCTTACGGAAAGGAACCGTGGACGTTTTTAGCAGTCATTTAGCAGTCAACTGACCGTGTAAACTCAAGTATATCCCATTACGGCTGCATTCAGCTGTAGCATGCAATTTCAAAGCAGTAATTTTTGCCAAAGCTGAAAAACGAAGGCTAGTACAACAGTGTTTTGTTGGTCTATATTGACTATCAAATCTTCCGAGTAAATCCACACCTCTCATTCCGCGGTTATGCTGATAAAAGCAAAAAGTTTGAATATAATAATTTTTTTTCATTTTTTGTTGACTACAACATTTTACCATTATCTTTAATTCTGCGTTGACATGATTGGAACAAATGTAAGCAACCTCATTGTCTTTCCACTGGACAATTGTTACAAACGCCCGTAACCATGGGGTTCAATCGAGGGAAGTGCCCAATCAAATTTGGTTGTACCCAGGAAGTTTCTTATATTTATGTAGATATGCATGTGATTCAAATCGGCAAAAACAAATTTTGCAAATGCTCAGTTTCAATCTCTTTAATCGTTACGCCAACTCGCAACACTATTGCACATTACATAAAAAGTTGTACTGAGGTCCTTCCACACTGGTATCATGTCATGCTACAGTTGTTATGGCATATATAAAAAACAAAAATCTTTCCCTCCTAAAAATTTATTTTGTCCACCCAAACCTCAAAATCTGGCAACGGGCCTGTTGATACATAGCCATCAAAGCAGTAATAAAAAATTGCGGTAGTGTCACGTCTAAACGGTTGTCTAACCGGAGCGACAGAAGACAAGGAATAATAAACGTTAATGAGCGTTATTACGCAGCTATGAACCCATATTGGACCATTGTTCCATTATTAGAACATCTTGTTGTTAAGCAACAACATGTGCCGGGGTCATCTATAAAACGGATACTAAAGAAACAGAAGAACATGATTTATATTTTTGGTAGTGCGAGTTTAGCTTGATCAATCCTTTGATATTGGTTAACGTTCCCGCTTAAAGGTTCCAAACATTTTACAAATTTTATGTCAATTTTAGAATAATTCCCTACATGCAAACAGGCACACTGAAATGGATTGCTGTTTGGAATATACCAGCAATCTTATTGGTTGGAAAGCAAACCACACCTCGGTAGTCAGCGGTGTCGATCAGCTGCTGGAATGTTGTGCATCTGTCTGAGCTGTCAACGGTGAAGATGTGCTGCGTAATAAAATATTTTCGAAAAATGCAGGGTTGATGTTTGAATTATTGGAGGAATTAATTTTGCTTTGGAGGCTACAAAAAATAAATACCGCAGTTTATCTGAGCTGTTAACAAACAAACAAGTAGTTATTCAACTTCCACCTTTTGTCAAATCGAAGTGTTTCATAACATGGTTATTAAAGGAAGCACGGTATAATCGTTGGCTTTGAAATTTATACGAGCGTTCTCTGAAAAAATGCACATTGAGTTACGAACTATAATTTTTAGGTGTAGGGTCGTGCTCCATATATCTAGCTAGCATGTTTCTAGACTGGAGACATTTCTTCATGTTTTTCTTCGCACAGTCGTCTTCAGATATCCGAATACTGTATATTGGAAAAAGGAACGTTAGGTCAAACCAGCATTGGTTTCAAATTCGCCGACAACTGCATATAACAAATTAGAATTTTCGAAAAAAATGTTTAGAATTGTGATTTGCTGTTCAAAACTTTATGAAGCTTGTTTCATTTTGGAACAGTGCACCTATGCTTTTCTCGACCTATCCAAGCCGAACCTCAAACATACAATCAAACAACGTAGTCACGTGGCTTTTGAAATTATATTGCAATGTAAACAAATGCCGAAGGAGTGAAATAAGAAGATATTAAATTCCTTTTCCATACGTAGTTCGCTAAGACGTACAAAGCTTCACCACAACAGTTATTCATAGGACGAAAGTGACAAACCTTTATGGACTTGACTCGTGCTGCAACCTCTTTCATCAAAGGGACGATTACGTCATTGACGAACACAATTTTCGGCTCTGACTGAACGAATTGTTTCAGGATTTCATCTGCAACATAGTTACCACTGTTTGGAACAATTTCTTTACTGAAAGTTTTATGTTTCAGGAACGATGTTTAAAAGAGCATATCGTTGAGATAATCTCCAATGTACCACTAACACGTGAAAAAAGCACCCACAACGTTTAACCTTTGAAGCACATTTGTAATTCCTTTCGTTTAGTTAGCAGTTGATTTACTAAGAGCTTGCACATCTTTCTTGTGCAATTGCTTTTGCTTGTGCGTCGATTTGTGGTGTTTTTGTTGACGTTTTTATTAATTTAAAAAGGATATGAATTTTTTGAACTTATACATCAGTATAAAGGAGCAAGTGATCAACATTCTGAGTAATGTTTTGTACAGAGTTTGTTTTTTGGAAAGAATTACTCAATTAGCTCAGAATCCTGTTGGCAAAGGGCAATGCAGATTGTTAAGAAATACGTTTTAATGACGCTCCTTTGATTGTATTTTCAGCAATTACTTTTTGTTAAGAGCACGCCCTCTGCTTTCATGTCGAAGCACTTGGCTACTATTCCATACCGATAAAATTATGATTCTAGTAGAGAAACTTTACTGTTTTCATATTTTTGTACTTTCAGAGTCAAATAAAGTGCGCTGCTAGCAGTTGCTACAGCATTTATGTTCCAAGTACAATTTTGTATTTTCATTACCTTTTGTGTAAGTAGGGTTGCAAGTTGACAGGATACCCCCGCAAGCGGCAGTTGCTGTTATAATAACAGGATAAGCTGCACAGTTGCCACAGCAGTTGACCACCACATCTCCTTTGCTAATTCCAAGCTTGTTCAAAGCACTTGCGCATAGAATTATGTTGTCGTGAATTTCTTTGTAAGTGTAAGATCGATCGTTGTTGCTCGCTTCAATCTGCAAAGTTTAGGTAGGAAACCTTGGAATACAGCTTTTCGTTATGCTCATGATAAACTCAAAAGTCAGCGGCTAAACTCAAAAGTTAAAAGCTGTCAGCTTTGGCAAAGTCAACCGTGTCTTATCGGCGAAGCATACACCAAATAAAATATCTGAAAAAAACTTACAATAGCTTCATCATTTCCGTAATTTTTTAGGCAATCCAAAACATAGTCGGAAAACACCACGTTTGGAATAGTGAGGTCTGGAATACAACTTTTCAAAACCATTTTTCTCCTAATTGAACTTCAACACAATGCGATTGCCTTTAAACTGCTCTAGAAAAGCTTCGTTGCTGCTGATCGTTGACTGCAACATAGTCAACAGTCTGCGTTTGCGGGTGCTTTGCTGTGGATAGAAGAAACCTCAGAGTTAATCATTAACTCATTGTTTTGAATGACCGGCACGACATAACTACAGTACTATCAAAGAGCGCACTCTTGATACCAGACTGGACGTACTGTAAACGAACATCAGAATTGTTACGTATGCTTAGGAGAAAAACTAGATGATGTGAGAAGCGCTTCAGCAAACCTGAAAACTTTCACTCCGTAATCCCTATTCATTATGTAGCTGCCGCAAGTTCTTCACATTGACTTTCGCGTTGTATACCGTGCTCATTTACAGTGTGTATAATGTGCATTGCGCCCGAGTTTTTTTTTTTTTTTTTGAAAAAAAGGTGTTTGATGGCGCTAAGAAGGAGCTGAAGGTGCAGGGGAGCAACCAAAAGCTTTTCGTCCAAAATTTCCGACAAAATCTCAAAACATTAATGTAATGATACTTCGTTATTCAGTGTACAAATAAAAGTTTGTTATTTCATAGAAAGCACATCAACAAATTGTTTCCAGTAACCTCGTCATTTAGTTTGTGAGAGTTCATGATTAACCAACAGCTGCAAAAAAATTGTATGGGGAACTTTAACCATAGAAGCTCTTCAGGCAAAATGTCCTTTACACCCCCACAAAAGTGAATGCTCCTAACAGGGCCACGAGCGGTATATCGTACCCGGGCCCAGCAAGTAATGGGGCCCGGGAGGTTTAAAGTACGCACGCTAAGTTTCTGTAATCAAGCCCAAAATTACTGATGTAAGCACTGGCGTGTAGATGGGTGAAAAACGGACCACGGCCTCTGGCATCCAAGGCAGGGGGTATCCAAAGAGTTAAATTCCATAAATTGCATTTTATTAAAATGCTGACACCAGGTGTTTCTTCGCATGGTAAGGCTGCCAACACATACTGCATGGATCTGATGGAAACTTGCTCTGAGAGATAATGCAAATGCACGTTAAGCAACCCGAGAGAGAGAGAAGTATGGCCATCGTTATCTTTAAGCCTTCCACCCTATTTCGTTCAAATGGCTAATTCTTTCTAAGCTATTGTTAATGTGCGATTTGTAGTCTTCAAAACCTTTAGATTCTCCTTAGAGCTTGGGTTCTTAAAGTGGGGGGCGTGAAATATGTGCAAGGGGGGCGCGAGTATGGTGGCGATATATTGTAGAAATTATTAACTGCAATATGTTGATCATCCGTAAATTCATTTTCATTTCATTATAAACGCCGTAATGAAAACAAAGCGACCAGTACAGTGAACAAAAACCGAAACGTCCTAAACCGAAACCCCTTGAACTTGCTTGTTCAAGGTTGTATGTATGAGTAAAAAACACTTCGGGCGTTTTGTCTGCTTGGCTCCATTTTTAGTAGCAATGCGAATTGTGTCAGAAGGCTATATCATACATGACGATTAGGCGACTGATTTTTCACTTTGAATAGCTGTGAAAAAGATCTTGGATTTAATCAGCATTGAAAAAGAATGCCTTTTAGTCAATGTAAAATATGAAGTAATGAAAATACGTTGCGATAGGAGATCTCATTTGAGAAAGTTACTTTACTCCACAATATCCTTATCAAATTGTTTATAGTTCAGAAAAATATTAAGGGCAGCAATGCATCAAACTGCATGGTTGTACAATTTCAGATACTGTTTATAACAGAAATATTTGACAAGTATCTTCTGTCATGCCTCGCAAGTGCTATTTTTCTGTGGTGGGCCAAACTGATACTTATGCATTCTCTAGTTCCTCAAAGCATACTCATTATCAGAAGAATTTTGCTTATAAAAAATATAAGCTTCAGTCCCAAAGAATAAAACAAATTATTAAACGACTAACACATTAAAAACAATGAAATATCTTAAATCTAATGTCCATAGACCAGTGGCTCTTAAACTGGGGGGCGTGTGAGATTCATAAGGGAGGCGCGAAAAATGTCAAAATATCCACCAGGTTTATCTTAACATACTTTTACAACCACCACTCTGGACAGTCAATTGCTTTCGATCGTCGAAAATGTGAAAAGCATGTATAAGTGCTTTGATTCTCTATAATATCTTTATTTTTACCTAAGTTGTTGTTCTGCTGCAGTTGAATCACAATCAGATTTCAGGGCAGTCAAAATACACAACTAGACCTACAGGCTACAGAGTGACAAGTCGCCTACTTAGTAAGCAAAGTTCTTTTGGTAATTATATTACACAATGCGTTTTAGACTATCGTCTGCTACTATAGTAGCAGTTGCCAGTGCTATACTGCGTAAGTGAGCTAATGCAATATTGGTTAGTCCCCTGCCATGAAGAAGCCAGTCGTGTTGGATAAAGTCTATCGTCAGCAAGAAAAGCTAAAGTGAAGGTAATAATGCGAAAATTCAGTTTCAACTGTCAGGATCATCGGATTAACGTTTAAATTTGCGTTTTGGTATAAATTCTAACATTTTTTTTGCATTAATTTCTAGCACAGATAATCAGATGTTTTAGTAATTACGTGCTCCAACTGTATTGACACAAAATTAGTGGAAAAAAGGGTAAATATAACAAAATTATCTGAAGTATCGCTTTATAGCTACCACAATGAGTGGTCAAGTTGCACCACAATGCATGATGTGTTTTGAAAATCTGAGCAGCGATGCTTTGAGACCAAGGCTTCTGCAGCGTCATCTTCAAACAAAACACCCTGGCCATCGAGGTAAACCTTGGGCTTTATTTCAAAGCCAGAAAGACTTTCAAAAAAATGAATATCAATATTGCCAGTAATGAGTGCTTTTGCCAATCGTCATCTGCAAAATTGGTAGAAGTATCTTTCGAACTCGCTCGCATGATTAGTAAAAGACGAAACCCCACAACCGTTCATGTTGAAAGCATTCAGCCTTGTGTTGGGGAGGCGAAAAGCAAAAAGCTTGCAAAATTTTTCTTGCTGATTCTAGCATTGAAATACGCATCGATCAATTCGCCAAAGATATTGCGTGTCAAGTACTCAAAGATACACGAGGGGTTACTCCAGTGTTCCATATTGAATTGCGTTGATTTAAAGAGAACCAGCAAGGATGTATATGACAAATATTTCAGCACTTCATCATGTCTTGTGCACAGGGACGTAACGAGGTTAGATGGCGCCCGGAGCAAAAAGCAAGTTTGGAGACCCATAATGATTCAGCCCCCGGGGAATTGTGCCCCCCTTGCCCCCTTTCGTTACGCCCCTGCCTGTGCACCAGGAGAGGTGTTGCGTGTAGACGTGACTTGAGAAAGAAAATTCATTTAATTCCCTGGGGTGTGTTTCAGAGACAGTCTTACGCGATGTATACAAGATCAGATGTCGGGTATGGTTGAAGTACTAAACGCAGCAAATTGTTTGGCCACAATATTTGGTTTGTGCTGCTCGTTGGTATGAGTGATTCCATTGTATTTCGGAATGCCAAGTCGATTTCTGAAATAACGATTAATTTCCTTCCACTCAGTGAGGGCTCAAGATTGCTTTATTGAACTGCAAAAGTTAGGCAAAGAAAATTGTTTGATTGCATGTAAGGTTCGTCAAGCTTTCGGCCGACAACGTATAAAAATGAAGATGTCTGTTGTGGATCTTGTGCGCTTCATTCGAAGTAAAACATGTTCATATGTTTTCTTATTGTAATAGCAACGTCGTACTCCTTTGTCCGCCACAGTCATCAAGGTAACCTGCCTAACGGCAGGTCTTTCATGACATCCCTCCCCGATTCTTCTCTATCCTCAGCTCTTCTTTTCATTTGTGCGTACGTGCCAGCCACAGTATACAGACGGTTTTAGTCAAGGCGTTATTTTTGAGATAGAGTGAAAGGCGGGGTTCACAATACTTGCTGTAAAGTGACCGAAAAGGCTGTCCAAGTAGAGTCAGATTTCTGTGAAAAGCAGCCAACTAGCTTTGGAGAAATTGCATTTTGGACGAGCAATCGCTTCCTCTACGGAACAAAGTCTGATATCGATAAAAATTGTAGAGTTAAATTTTCAAAAGTTATCACCAAAAAACACTTTTTTGCATAAAGCCACTTTTGTACATCTTGCAAAAAATGGCTTTCTGGCCATAATGTTTGAACCACAAACGCTAGATGTTCATCCAAGGATTTCAGCCTAGTTCATGCAAAAACAGAAAAACTGGCACTTGGACTTGGGGCCCAGGGCCCAATGTCTTGGGACAAAAAGGCCCAAACCTACCCCCCTATTATGATGTCTCCCACAAAAAATCTCAAATCGCAAACTTCCCAAATTTTGATCAGAGCTAGAAGACTTCCCTGATCTTTAGAGGGTTTGATCAGCTCTCTAGCTCGATCGGCCGGCAGGTTATGACTGGAAAAAATCGGTGGCACTATAGTGGTTTTGTGGTCCTTAAAAAGGTCCAGCTGCACTAGCAATGGAGATTCTGTGCTCGACCAGGTTTACTCTTGTGCTGCACTGCGCCCATTATAACTAGATGACTTCCTCTTGGGGCCGTGTGACGCGACGCCACACAATGACTGCTTTCTTTGTGCAAGAGGTTTTTAAGTTCAGTTGTCTAATGGGGTTGAATTTTGTGTTGCAGCTGTAAAACTGCATCCAGTGCGAGACCAATCCTGCAATTGTCTACTCTAGTTATGGTGTCTTTGTGTTTCCAAAATGTTTTGCTGAATTACTTCACCAAGGAAAACAAGAAATTATACTGAATCAAATAAACATGCTGAAGCTGACAATTTGTTAGATTATTTTACTTCTTCGCCTTCGCCGCTACGCTCATCGTTTCAGTATTGTTACAAGGGTTTGATTTGTGGCGAAGGCCCTGGCAGAGATTAATGTAATTCAGCGTCAAAGGAGGAAAATCGGCTCGATCGAGGAGATTTGGGGGGAGACAGTGGTGTAATTGACGGGGGGTCAGGGGTGCGGAACTTCCCTCTGGCAAGCTAAAAGTAAACCGGGCCTCCACACAGAAGATTTTTGGATATTTCTCCGGTGGTTTCGGGTTTTTTTATAGACATCCACATTCACTATCATTACTCAATATTGTTCTTAAATGTTGTCTACTCGGTCCCCTACGGTGGCCTGCGACACCCTTCAACTAAGTTTCCCCTGGGTCAAACCTCTAGTTACGCCATTGGCGGAGATAGTACTTTAAAGGGAAATGCGAAGCATACAGATTTTGATTTTTATGACTTTCCTTCATTTTTTGTAATTATAAAAAATCTAATTTAAGACAAGTTCGATCAATGGATGAGTGGTTAGAGCCACAATTTATTTGGCATTAATCTCGGCAGCCGTGCATGAAGATCAGCAATGTTTATCTCCACATTTAGAATACAGTTCTCTTCTCCTCTGCAGTGTGTTGCTACGAGCAGGGGCAGTTCTAAGGGGAGGCTGGGTGAGCCATACCCCCAGATTTTTGGCTGGCCCCCTGCTTGACCACCCCAGTTTTGTGCTTAATTTCACGTTCAAATTTGTTTGATTCACATATACAGCAGACAACTTTCAGCCAGCAAAACTTTAAACGATTTGAAGACTTTCTGGCGACGGTTCTGACGATTTTCACAAGCCTATGTTGGGTTTGATAGGGTTAATCATTGCAAATCAATCTTCATTACAACGGAAAATCACCATACAGAAGAGATATTTATGTTAGCCCCCTACTTATTTCCTCCCCCTGTTTTTTTCATTCTAGAATCGTCACTGGCCCTTGCTACGCCTACGATTTATCAAAGTGTGTATCGTTTTGTTTCAAAAACCGTTGCACTTCAAGCACCGTAAGGGTTTGGGAATGCTCTGATTCTGAATTTTAGGTAAACTGTCCTCCTGACTTTCAGGGGAATTCCCGACTTACTGTGAACTGTAGTGGAATCAGGTGAGGCAGCGGCTCTGCATGGTTTATATTGAAACCGGTTCACGAAATTAACCTGTGCTAATAACGATTCGAAATTTTAAGCTTCAACACCAGACGGAAGACCGTATAGTAACCCCTGCCGGCTGATGTAACGTGCTCGTAACAGGAATTGACGACTTGCTGTCAGACAAGCTAGTGGAACAGGCCAACGTTTTTATCTGCTGTGAACTATTGCAGGTGGCGATTAGATCGCCATTAGCCAGGTGAACACCGGACCGACATACAGAAACACGTTTTATCAGACAATTTTCAATGATAGAACCGAACGAACTCAGGTTCGGGATTCGGTGCTGGAGAACAACAGGAAACAGCTCTATCGCATTGTTCGATTTACTGGAGATTTCACCTGGACAGCAACCAAGTGATGTCACGTCGTCAGTGTTTAACGCTTCCTTTGAAACTGCGGTGGACATTACCTATGATAAGCAGTCACGTCTAACTAATCCTCTTCCACATGGTGGTGCAGATTACACCTCTAATACTGGCAGTGTGTAAACTCCTCAGTAAATTGGGGATAAAATTGTTGCTAGGTCCAAAGTAAGGTGAACCTGATCCCTATCCCTATGTTGCTAGGTCCAAAGTAAGGTGAATCCCTAACAAACTGGGAGGAATAAAAAAGACCAGCATAAAGGAAAACCGAATTCTACCACACAAAATACACCTGCACGTCAGCGAAAGTGTCGATAAACACATCCTTACTCTCATGAAACTTTTATCAACGCAAGCAACTGATTGCTCCACTCACTTACCCAGGTACAGCAAAAAACAAGAAGCTCAACGCATGATGGCCCCTGGCGGTTTTACGTTGACTCTAAAATGCTGTGTCTCGTTCCGCCGTCAGCGCTCGGTCTATCCAACCGGGTCCCCAGGCGCAATGCAGTATGCACTACATACATGAACACAATATTACAATGTACTACTCGGAGGCCAATGCAAAGAGCTTGCGGTTGCGGCGCTACATCTTGTTTGTACCGAAAACAACAAACGAGTTGTTGTAATGCTACTAGAAACCCTGACCAAAAGTCTGGGCTTTGCAACCCATTGATCTACTGTATTATGCTTTGTTCGAAAAGAATAGGCTAGAACAAGGTCGTGGCTTGCGCTGTTTGCTCGTGGATATTTCCACATAGACTATGAGTGACTTTTGTTATTTGACAAATCAAGAAAAAATTTGGAAGTCAATGAAGGAAGTTTAGTATTTGACACCTGCTTCTGTTAGACATGGGTCTCCTTTGAAACGTGCAGGCTACATGCGACATACAAAAATGTAATAAAGCTCCTCGCTTCCTCAGTTGCTGTTAACTCGGCTCACATTATTTGAAAAATTACCATCGCCAAAGTGCGTTACTCACACAGGCAGAAAAGATTCATTTGAAATGTGCCAGGATTAGCGAAACAAGCATGTCTTATCTTAGAGTTTGTACATCCCATATTCCTGCAATACCAAACGGTTCTTTTCAATATTTCTGGGTTTGATTGCTCCGACTTATGATGTCCTGTAAAGAAAAAATAGGTTTGTCAAATTGAAATATTTGCAAACGTTTAAAAGTTTTTAAAGTTTTTAATCTAACAAACACTTTAATGGTTGCACTTTTACATACGTTTGTACTTGTGAATATTTGGTAGGTGTTATTTTACTTTCCGAATGAGGTTTTCGAATGTGTTTGCCAACAATTAGTTCAACTACAGTCAGACAGGTCACATGCTCTGCAGTCTATAGTTGGTACTTGATTTTCCACGCCTTTAATCTGCCACCCATCAAGGATTTAAAGTGAGCTCTCCTTTGAGAAGGGCGTATCCAGGGGGACGATCTCGGAGAACGTGTTGATGTCACATGTGCAAAGTTACAGGCATAAAAATTTCACACAGGTTTCCTAAGCGCAATACTGAAAAACATTTGAGATTGTCGCTTAATATTGCGTGTGTCTGCGAGTTCCAAGGTGCGGTGGCGATTCTAGAAATATAAGAAAGTGAGGGGGCCACTGCGGGGCCAAGGAAAAATTAGGGGGGCAACATAAATGTCTATCTTGCACGTTGATTTTTCAATGTTTTGAAGATGAAGTTGCTATGATTGACTCTATCAAACCCAAAATAGGCTTGTGAATATCATTAAATATGAACTAACGTTACTATTCACTAGAGACACCTAAACGCCACAGTAGATGCAATCACAATTGTGTACTGCTAAGTCGAAAATTCTGCGCTAACCAGTGGCGGGGGTGCAAGCGCACCCCTAAAAGTTTTGATGTAGTGAAAATCCGGGCAAAATCCTTAAATCTGGGCAAAATCTCTGAAAATACGGGCAAAAATGGCGCCTAACCTTGATTGATTTCATAAAATGGCGCCCAGTGTTTGCAGAAAAACACATGAAGACGTTTTTTGAGGTCATCCCAATAGTTTGTAGGCAAAGTCGCCCAAAATTTTCGGGCAAGCTTGGGAAAAATCGGGCAAAAATCCTTCGAACCCCCAAAAACTTGCTTGCTCATACACCCAGTGCCAGATAACAATGGTAGCAAATGCAGAAATTGCTACGGGCCCCCCGCGTTTGGGGACCCCGCGGTTTGCTGTAACAAATCTTATTTATTACATTGTATATAGGATTTTTTTCAGTCCAAGACTGTGGTTCTTAAGCTGGGGTAAATTTACCCCCAGGGGTAAATTTCACCGTCCGAGGGGATACATTTACTGAATCATAAATTATAAGAAACGTGAACTTTTATAAATTTACAAAATGTTACAAACTATAAGGCTAGTTAGTTGCAGGACAAAACATAGAAGTATACCCGACGTTGTTTTGTTCGTAGATTGGTGAGAGGCTCCATGTCAGGCATCACAGAACATTGATTGTTACGAAATAGGTTTACGGATATAACGAATATATCACACAACATACATGATACACACAATATATGATATGTGTATGATACATCACACAATATTAATGACGCAATGTATGATAACGGATATATCACACAACATACATGATACAATACATGATATCTGGAGATGTTGCACTTTGGCTTATGGTTCAGAGTTATGCATACTTATAAGTTTTCTGTTTTTAGATTAGTTCATCTTTGCATATGTAAGCTACCAATTTCAATTGATCAGCTCACGCGCGCAACACTGTTCCTGTTCATGACTTCATTTGGACTTTGTACGTAACCAGGAGATTGTAACTCTGTCAGAATTGAAAAATCCTCTGTTGTGCAATAAATTTCACTGGTTTCACAAACAATGCTCAGACGGTAGCGCCATTTTTCTCATTCTTTTCACTGTAGATCGCAGACAGTGGACAACCAGAACAGTGGAGGTCTTTTTAGTGATGGAGTTATTCATGAGTTAGCAATTGCAGATTTCAACATTCTAGGTTAATATGTCGAAGAAGATAAATTAACTAGAACCATACGTGCATTTCGGGTCAAATTCATCATAACAGGTGATATTCAAAAACCTCAAGGTATCTTTTGTTCCGAAGCGTTTGATGATGGTTCCACGAAGCCATCAAGTTTGTAGGCTACAGTATCTTGCTTCACGCCATCTCACACATGTACATGAAAACCACACGCCTTTGCAGACCAGTTGCTCTCGGTTTTGTGCTGTAGGAATTCTGCCTATATTTGAGTTCATTTCTGAAGACCGATTAGGATTGGAAGCACCTAATGCGTAGCTTTTGCAGTAGAAAAAGAAAAGAAACCGCATGCAATTTGGGATAGACTTATCAAGCCGTACGCAGTGGAATTGGTTTGTGGAAAAGAACAAAAAAATAAACTCTTGAAAGATTATTTACCAAACAGTATGTTGTCATACAAGTGTTATGTCTTGTGATATTTTAACTCACGTAGCAGACGAAATTTGAAGTAACAAAGCAAGAGTCCCGTCCCCCTTTCGCTAGGTGGGTCAAGTGACGTATGGAACTGCACGTGTTTCTTGGTTTACCGTCAATATATTCTGTACATGCAGTTGAGTTGAAAGAAGAGGTCTTGATGTGCGTAAGTCGAGAGACAACTAGCGACGTGACTGATGATCAGGAAGAAATGAATAATTTATATCAACAAAATAAATTCGTACAATCGCATTGTCTCGCTATGCACAGACGGCGCACCTGTGCTCCGTGATGTCAGGTTGTACAACTCGGTAAACAAACGGGCACCGCACATCATTTCTACTCCTTGTGTTCTTTATCGACATGTACTGGCAAGTTAAGCCTTTCCAGAATACTCTAAAATAGTTTTGAAACACGTAGCTGAACGTGTGAATTTTATCAGGGCACGGATTGGCCTTTTCAAACTACTTTTTAAAGATGAATTGGTTGATCTTCAATGTTAACCAATGCTTTATTCCAAATTCATATCTTGCAACTGTGACTTTTCTAAATTTTGATGTGGATTGGACGAAGAGTTTTCTACACTGTAGAAGCGCGCATTTGAAATTATTATACCTTTTCAAGATGTTTATCTGTGTGAGACAGGGTTCTCCTCAAAAACCATGAAACGAAACAGCGATCTCGAATGATTCTTAAAGATCACATGAGAGCATCACGTTCAACCACGGTTTCCAGAATGTCAGATATTGTGCGTAGAAAAAAGCACAAAAGTATCACTGAGTGACTGACTGGTTGAAATTGTTTGTCATTTTTCAATAGAAGAAAAATTAAACATGGAAGGCTATATATTTCTTCCTAAGGTTTTGATCCTTGACTCAGTGATTTGCCGGTTCGTATGAAACTGTTTTAGAATTTCAACAACGTCAGCGAATTAATTCTTAAAAATATTCATGCTAGCTTGCAAAAGCATTTTATTAATGCTTTTTCTCAGATACTGATAAAGTTTCGTATAAGCTTTACCCTAAAATTAGGTATGACTTGACACACCTAATGTTGTTGGGGGTAAAATCAATTTTTTGATTTTCTGAAAGGGTAAATGAGACAAAAAAGGTTAAGAACCACTGGTCTAAGAAGTCAGTACTTCGCTAGATTTGCCATAAGTAGCAAGCTAAGGTTTTCAATTGAACGCCGTCTGTGTCCAAAAATTCTCCTTCAATTCTTTTTGTACAGTAACTCAACAAAATATTGCGGTCAGCATTGTTGCCTTTTAGCTGTTTGCTGCTAAATCTAGTCAGGATTTTCTCACTTACCCTCTTCACACTGTTGGCCAAGACCGACATTTGCAGCCGATGCTTATTGAGAGCAAGTGCAAAAAGAAAATTATTATTTTGTATAACTTTATACGTTTCGTTTAATCATGTTAAAAATGACAGATTTTTAGCGGAATTTCACTGCTTTTCGCAGATTATGCTGAAAATTCGTGACAAGACTTTTGGCGTAATCAAGTGGTTTTCTGTGACACCATTTAGCAGATTTAGGCCACAGCCATCTGGAAACAATGGCGGTCAGCACGATACACTCAGACTGTCATGTCACGATGCGAAGCGGATAGAGCATGCAGAGAGATAGCTAGAAACACGGATGCGTTACCCACCCCACACACTTTATGGTTCAGGATATTGTGGTACTCTAAAAACCAGTTGAGACGGCAAACGACCCTTTTCTTTAAGAGTTTGCAAACATTGCTGGCCAGGGAGATTGGGCGGTAGGAAGGCGGTAAGTGCGCAGGTTTGTTTGGTTTGAGAATGGGGACAATAATGGAGTTCAGCCAGGATGGATTTTGCCAGTGAACCATTTAAACAGCTGTAGCACGATTTCTAATGATTTGATAGGCATATGTTTAAATATTTCGTAGCAGATATTGTCTGGTCCGGGTGTAGTATTCTTCGAGTCTTGAACAGCAGAGAGCAGTTCTTGCGAAAACGCTTGATTTAGTCGTGGATCAATTTGGCGTCGCTTGGGATAGCGCATTGTGCGAAAGACGCGTTTGAACTGGGAGGATCACGTTAACAAAGCACGGAGGATAATTTAGAGAACTACTGGATAGAGCGAACTGGTTTGCGAGAATGTTGGATTTGTGTTGTTTAATTTTGGCCGAAATATCTTGTGCAAGTAACGTTGGAATGAAGCATGACGAGCGGTTACCGGAGAAGCTTTTGATGACTTTCCAAACTTTCGAGAGATTAATTTTGGACGTTAGAGATGTGCAAAAGTGTTGCCAGGAGGACGACTTTGCCTCCAGTATAACCATTCTAGCCTTTGCTCTGCACCGTTTGAAAATGATAATATCGCGCAAAAGCCACGATCGTTTCATTCGGTTGAAGGCATCCATTTTGTTTTTGGCAGTTATGTCACACTGCTCATTTAACCATGGCACAGGGATTTTGAGAGACCTCTTGAATTGAGGAATAGCTTCCAGAGCACCTTCTCGAATACTGGTGCATAGTCTAGTCATCTAGTGAGATGGAAAATTAACTTAAGGTTTCATCACAGGCCGCACTGAAGTGCTTCCAGTCGGCTTTGGAGAAGTTCCATTTCGGGATACCAAGGTCGTCCGGCTTGGTGTTCGAATTGACAGCAGTTAAAACAACAGAGTGGTCGCTACCCAAGAATTCGCTTGTAACCATGGATGTGTGGAGTGAGGCATATGAGCTAGAGACAAGGACCTAGTCCAACAGACTCAATGCGTTACGTCCAGTAAGCGAAAAATATGTAGGCGTAGTAGTATTTAGAACAAATAAATCGTGTGCGTCGAGAGCTTCTACCAAAGTCCTGCCACTACAGTTTGTGTATTCGCTTCCCCACATCCTGTGGTGAGCATTAACCCCGTAGCGCGCAGACACAAAAAGAACATTGGAAAAAAATACTGCATGGTTTATTTGAAAGCAGAATAAAGCAATTTATCAGAATGTAGTGTTTTTTTTCAAGGGGGACATTATGCACCCCTACACGGAATGTTGCATATTTGCAACAGTGGCTAATACAGGTTGCGATAACGCTTGAGGGTCTACCATTTGAACATTTTTACACACGTTTGCAACGCCATAACTCGCCAGACACTATAGCTAGAGAGCTGTTCAAACCCTGTACGGATGCGGCACGTCTTCTAGTAACGATTAAAAAAATTTTTTGATTTGGGTTAGGGTTCTTTTGGGTGGAGGACGCAAAGTGTGGGTGTTTTTGAATTGTTGACCAACTTTGGCCCACCCTGGGGGCCGATCCAATGACCCAAAATTTTGGATCAAACTTCTCCGCAGAGAAACACTTTGGCAAAGTTGGATAGGAAATCAAGGGAGGTGGATGGGTTGGAGGAGGGGTTGTTAAATGTTAAATATGGACAAGCCGTGTACAGAAATCCCTAAAACGTCAGGATTGCTGTTGCCTGGAAGAGCCAGATCAAATTTTGAAAAATCTAAAGATGTCTTGACACAAACCATTAGGCTACCATCTTTTCCTTTGGAAGGAGGCCTGTCTTTACAAATTACATGATAGTGTGGAATGGATGACTGGTATTCGGGTGTCAGATGAGACTCTCGGATGCAGAGGTCATCAGGTAGGTCGTCTAGCGTAGAAACGTAGTTTGAATTTACGCCATTTTTAAATAAAGAGCGGGAATTCCATTGTAAAATTGTAAAACCCATCGTTATCTAGCAAAAATTTTTAACTGCTCGGTTTCTACCGGTCGGCCCATGCGGTCACCAGCTATTTCGATGATTATTTGACATACGGCAATATTCTCGTTTGTCTTTTGCTAGGATCGTTTGCTTGATAACCTCCGCCAGGAAGGCGAGAAACGTCACTGTGTTGCTGAATAAGAGGCTATTTTTTATTTCTATTGCAAAGTGTAGAAATATTGTAAATGGTACTGTGGTAGCTAGCGTGCCGTACATTACCTTTGTAAATCGTTCCAAAATGAATTATGATGTCACAGAAGCGTAGATTGCAAATAAATTCGTGTTTTAAAATTTTTATGTTGCGGCTCTTTGTAACTTAGGTTTACGATATGCGGGTCATACATAGAGCAGGTTTGGCCACCTCTGTAATAGAGGCTTAACAGTTAACACGGTCAGGATCCGGCTGCAACATGCCGTTCGAAATGTGGTAGCCCAACAACATGACAGAATCGGTGGCGTAGGCAGACCTACACTTCTGTTCGTTGAAGGTAATGTTCCACATTTTTTTCTGCATTTAGAAAATATTTTACATTCTCGTCATGCTCTTTGCGAGTCCGTCTAATGCAGAGTTCCCCAACCTTTTAACGATCTCGTACCGCTTGAGCACCTCGTATTGTCAACGCGTACCACTTCTTCCAGAACAACTAATTTGATTGGATCTTAGTTTATTCAGAAGAATAATATAAATTAAAATAACAACAAAAGACAACAATTAATTTCAATTAGGTTTGTGTTTACCTTCCACAATTGGTCGATGCGTGGCGTAGATTTGCTAACACCGCATCGAAAATCACAATGTTGTGATACCATAGGAACAGCAGGCTACAGGAAAATTGATTTATTTAGAAACGAAGCCCCATATGTAAACTAGAATGCTTTGAATTCAGGTTTTTGTGATAAAATGTAAGTTACTCGCGTACCACCTGGAAGACTTTCGCGTACCACAGGTACGCATACCACAGGTTGGGAACCCCAAGGATAAGTTCCCTTGCAGTTATACTTTGAAATGATTTCATTTACTACGCGCTGAAAACAGGGAATGGCATTCTTCAGCCCAATGGGTACGCGTTTGAACTGGAAAAGCTGGCCACTGGCTTCGAATGCAGTAAACAACCTTTCTTCGGGCAGAATGGGCACTTGGTCATTTGCGCTTTTGAAATCTTGGCTGGAGAACCAGTTGTATTGAGCTACGCTAATCGCAACGGCTTGCATAGCCTACGTGGCAACGGATAAACATCAAGCAAAGTAAATTTATGTATAGTTTTGCTATTGTCAATACACAAGCTCCTTGCGGAACTGGGCAAACCACGATAAATACCGGTTGCGATCCAGCACTCCCGCGTAACTGTGTTGATCATCCAGCAGACTTCAACCTCTTCAAAAAACATAACCTTATTAAATTCGCAAGAATTTGGCCATTAAAACTTTAAAATAAATTTTTTGAAACTGCTAAGGGGTGCCCGACCAGACAACGAATTCTTAAATCTTTTTCACTTTTCTGGCGGCACGTGTTCAGTTTATGCTGAGCATACACTTCGTTGACTGGCTTAACTGATATGAAGCGCACTCGCGGATGTAGGTATACACAGAAGTGTCAAAACTTATCAGAACATGTAGTTTATCTTCTGCATAGATGATATCAATTCTGCGCAAGTAGTTTTCCAATGTACGCTTCCAGTGATACCACCTCTTAGCGCAGGGTTGGGCAAGTATTTTGTCTCGCGGGCCATTTTGAGAAGGCCGCATTTAGGAGGAGGGCCGTACCTTCTAATGCAGTGCTTATCAATCTTCTTCGGTTCGTGACACCCTTTATTATTTTCACATAACCTGTAACCCCTTCCTGCACTTTTTCAATACATATGATTACCACAAAATGCATTGCCCAAAAAATGCAAGTAACTACCACAACAGTATTACCACAAAATGCATTTCATAACATTTAATTTTAAACGGCAATTGAATTCTTCAAACATTTTCAATGCGGCGCCTGTCTTTTCAACCGTATGGCCAACTTCGAAATTCGTAGTTGAGTGTTTGACAGTGCTAATCCTATAACCTTCTCGACTGCCCTTCAATTTCGTGCCTTGGTTTTGATGTGAACTAGAGCTGAAAAAACACTCTCGCAGAGATTTGTTGTGGCAGTGAAAGTAGTATTCAGAAAGCCAGTTCAGACAGTTGTGGGTATGATTCACCCACAGCTCACCAGAACCGAGAATGCGACATTTCATGAAAAATACCACGTGCTGATGATCATTCCAAAGGTAACAAAATTGGTCCTGTAGGCTAATTCATTGAGAATGTTGGCTATAACCAGAGATGTAGAGAATGAATTTCGTACAAGTGCATTTTGTTCCTCCTTGAGCTCAGAGAAATATCGTTTAAACTCAAGGGATTGAAGATGGTCTATTGTGGATGTCTTCAAACTCTCAAGTTCTTCAATTATTTCAACAACACCTGACAATTTCTCAAACATAGCAACGTTTCCTTGCATTACTTGACGACGCCAGTTTTGCAACTTCGAATAAAATGCTTGCAGATTTGTTGCGAAGCTCAATGATATTTGTAACTTTTCGTTATAGCTGTAGATTTAAGTTATCAAATTTTTCAAAATTTTTGCCAAATAAGCAAAGCTTTTCAACAAATCTTGTCACTAATATAAGACAAAAATTCGTTGGTTTTCAGTTCTGAGAATATCTTTATTCTCTCCTTCATCCGTTATCACTAGGGCAAGTTTTTGTTGCAGTAAAAAAGTGAGAAAGTTGCATTTATTTTCAACGAAAGTTGCATTTATGCGCAGGAAGTTGCGTTTATGCGCACATTTGACTGCGAAAGACTTGACACAACCTATTTTCGTTTGCATGAACTTGGCCAAAAGCCAAGATTTTCCGCTCTTCCACCTCTAATTGAGTTCGGGCACTGTCGTACTTGGCTGG
>Ga0210059_1000389_pt1 | contig 54006 bp, 38 predicted proteins | sample Ectturendosymbi2_FD_188042 | JGI IMG/M metagenome (GOLD analysis project Ga0210059, IMG submission 188042) | Ecteinascidia turbinata endosymbiont from Florida, USA - Sample 2 (SPAdes) (version 2) | ecosystem: Host-associated > Tunicates > Ascidians > Unclassified | place: Key West, Florida... | reverse complement strand
GTTACGATTCCCAAGTGACAGAGCAATTGCACAATAATTCTCTCTTTTTCATAAAACGTCCGAAAGTAATTGCTTCTGAGGTTACAAAAATGTTTCAAAGCATTTAACCTGGAAAATGATACGGCCCAGCAACGAACTCCTCACGGACCGGCACCGGGCCGCGGCCCGGTGGTTGCCGACCACTGGTGTAGAGCAAAAAGTAAACTTTGTTTTTATTAGATATTTCACGCTTCATGTCTCAGGAGAAAGTTTGTTGATAAGAAAGTATTCCAGCTGCTGCTGTAGCATTTTGTATAATGCTTCTGAAAATTGGGTCAGGTTTTTATGCACAACACCTTCACAACAATGTCAGGTATCATACATCAGTGCATACGGCCGACGCAGAAACTGTAATATCCGTGCAAGAACTACTCGAGAAAGTGCAAAGACAAACGCAGCACTACAAACAGTGAAGCTACGCTACATCAACACGTTACTGCTCGAACGTGTACGTTTAAAGAATTTTAACGGACCATGGAACGAGGCTCGTAGGACTATTCTCACTTAGCTGAGTGCCACTTGCGAGAGAAAGCATGATTGCAGCACGAAAATATATTTTTAAAAATAGAAAATCAGACTTCAGGATTGATACCATGCTTGCGCGTGTAACCCTTTACGTATTTTACGTCATCAAACGGGCTTGTTTCTTTAAATAAGGAGTGTTTATTAAACACCGATTGTTCTACTGACGTTTTCGTCTGAAGCTGGTTTAAAAACCAACATTATCAAAAATTAATGTACAATCATGAGGATCTCAAAATCAACAGTGCCAAAACAAATAAACAGATTTTGAGCCCACGTTATTTGCTTTCTAATGACTGGCACACAAGCTGCTAGAAATCAGCAGTATAGCACGAATTTGGAATAGTTCGAATTTCTGACGAGACAAGCCATTGCTGCGAAAACGTCCATGAAAGGAAGTTTCAGATCAATCACTGTTATCGCCAACGCACTTATGACAATCCCCGCTTCGACAGCAACAAATCATGCGATAAATCGCTTTTGAAAGTTTGGGATGTTGGGTGCGCAGGGACGCGAGACGTCGGTGGTTAAACGAAGCGTTGCTGGGTCTGTGAGCTGCCCTGTTGCTTGAGACATTTGTTTACAGATCTTAATCTCAGATTTTGTCTTGTTTTCGCAAGATAGCGTTCTTGCGGCGAGAGTATATATACCTCTTGCCCCAAAGAACATGGGAAAACTGTCGTGCCACGCACCACTACGCACGCTTCGCAGTCAACCATGACAAACCACTTGACGTATCGGCGAAAAATCTTGGTATGTCATCCAAGCAATTTCCGTCCATGACGTTTTTTTCGACAGCTTTTAATTTCCTGCCATTGTTTTGTAAAGGCAGAACTCGCCGAACAAACGAATTACTCTTTCCTGTTTACATTGCCATTTTAAATATGTTTGTTTTTCAACAAAGACAACGGTTGTTTTGGGAAAACATTATCTTTTCACTTTGTTTCTGTCACATCTGCATGCTCGCGATTGGTTTAATAATTTCATTTCACAAATCTCATTCTACAAAAGACATTCTTGTCTTAGTCTCAGTGACATAATAGTTTTGCAACACCTTTGATAGTATTTATCCTTTAAAGATCGATCCCTCCTCAACTTTATGCATCAAAAAATAAAGTTTGAAAAATATAAAACAATTCAACTATCAAATTTGCATTGGGTGCAGCAAGTTTTAACAGATCCTAGTTCTGTTTCTCAGAATGCGGTAAATAAATTTTAATCTAAACGACGACGTTCTGTACGTTTATCACGAACTACACAAAGATGCTTCTGTGCACATAAAATGAAACCCTTCTGTGTACCTACATAATCACAACCATGACAAAACTATTTGATCATTCGCTGCCGTTCTGTTGCGAGGCAATGACCAACAAATGTAGTCAAGCTGGAAAAGTTCCCTTTTCAAGCTGTGTCGTCACCTTTATTTTTTCTACTGCATCGTGTTGATGCACATATACCACAAAAATTAGCGCAAGAGAGGGGCACGATGAAACGAGTTTGTGTGGCAATAATAGAAACCTCCGATGACCTCTGCATGAATCTTAGTGATGGTTTACTTTAGCAAAATGCAAACCACAGCGATTAGCTTTTTGTAACACCGCCTCTCGAGCTGCAACGCGCAGTTCATTACTTTTCTGTTGAAAATATGAAACTTTTCTATTCAAAGGATATTCAATACTTCACGTTCATGTTCGTTCACAAGCATTTTAAACGACACACGTTGTTTTATACGATTTGAACAGAAGAGATATCTACAAAACCCATCTTACTGCAGCAACGGGGGTGCCCAAAAGGGGAGAGAAACACACCTTGCAGAAATTATCCCTAACGTGCCTCTATCCAATCTGAGCCGTCTGGTAGCAGTAAGTGCGTCACAGCATTGCCACAAAAATCGGTCACTTTCACGAATTACAAGTCACTGTCATTGCGATACAAATGGTTGCTTCCTCCAAGCATCATGCGTATCACGTGTTGTGTCACAATCTCATCACCGGACGCTTGTCATCATTCCCCTGGTATTACCATTGCACGAGGTCGAAACAGAAGTTTCATCTGTTTTTTTAATTTGATGTTGGGCGAACAAAGCAGTGACTTTATACCACTGAAAATCAGGCTTGCAAGCAGGAAAAGACAAGCGCACTGACGAAACAATTTAGTTTCCAGGCAAAACATGGATTAATTTTATTTTCAAAACATTGTGATGCTTGTAAAATCAAAGCTTTTCACAGACGTTTGTCATTGTCGTAGGACGTAGATGCTAAGATTTGGCGCGTGAACAAAGAATGACGATTTTTATCCGGTCGCGTCGGCGTGGCAATGCTTCCTTGCGGTCGGTGGCCACGTTTCTTGGTTCCGCACCTGGTTGCGTTGAATGAACGTTTAAACGCCGTAAGATTATCTGCGGCTTTTCAAAGACAAACGGAAAGTCAAACTAATCTTCAAACATGAGCTTGGAAATCCAAGCAGTACAATAGAATGGTTCCTACATCAACTTGACAAATAGGGCGTACATCTATAAGGAGAGGGGAAATCCAGCCTATTTCCAAGGTGTGGATAGATGCTGCAAAATCTTCCTGTTTCTTTTCAGGAAGGTTTCACAAGACTTAACCTAGGCACTGCATTGAAGGAAATGGTTTGACTGTTCAAAAAATATGCAATGGTAGCAAATGTTTCCACCTAATTTTTAAGATACAAGGCTATTGTTGCGACACAACGTATCAAGGCAGTATCTCTGTCATGTGGTAGAGCAGTTGTTACAAAGTTTATCCTTCATGAGACCCTGTTTATGTGGCTCCACCAGTGGGTCTGTAGGTAATCTTGAAGGTTTGGGGGGACATCAAATTTTATAGGGGCATAGTATTTTTCATTGGCATCGAATATCTAGCATTCAATTTATAAGTTTGAAGTCTAACCAAGGTTTTCTATTTGGAATGGAAAGCATTCTCTGCCTATTATGCTGTAACAAATATATCTGTGCTGGACACGGTTAAGTGGTTGACATCCACAATATAATCAAGATGTCTCTGTGATGAGACCGATAATATTACGCTACGGCAAAACGAGACTAGTAAGAGGAATATAGAATTCTACAACGCAGTGAATAAATTCAGGCTGCGCATTTGTCGGTAGAAATGTCAAAAAACTCTCTTTAGAGGCACAAAAAATTGAGAGGCAAATGACCTCGAATGCCCCTCCTTGGCTGCAGGCTTGTTCACCAAACCAGAACTTTCGAGACACGATCTGATACCGAACTATAGTAAGCTACTTTTCCTGGGCATCACAGTGCTTTGTGAAATATCAAGGACTTAATGTACAGTAATATTGTAATGCAATTGTACCAACGGACGAACCAACGCATTTATTCAGAAACTTCAGAAAATCGAATCCAATCAAGTATCGATCATCCATCCCACACGATGGACGGATGCTCCTATTTTTCTTCCACGAGGCGTTTGGAACTCGGGGCTGTCTTGGATAAGACCAACCTCATGGCAAGTCCGACGTCAGCAATATTCCCTCTAAGGCGCGCACTGCGTAAATGTGCCACAAGAACATTTGTGCAGTGAAATCTCATTCTCGCGCACTTGCAACATTCCTAAACATTGGAAACGTACGAAAACAAGGAGCTATTCGAATTAAGTATGTGCAGTGTTTGTGTTTTGATAATATCTCATACTTATTCTGATAATTCACAATGTTTGCAATTCGTTTAAGACTTTGCTAACTCAGTCTGAAATTATTCGTATTCACTAAAGCAAACATTTTCTCAGTGTAAATTTTTTTAGAGGGAATATTGGACGTCAGGGCGGCTAACTATAGTAGCTCACACTGCGAGGGGCTAAGTTGAACTCACTCATAAATCATTCACTAAATTTCCTAATGCAAGCTCCGAAACCCTCTCATCAAGTAATCATGTTAAAAAAAGGAATTCGATGCCTCTACTACAAACCTTTATCAGTTAAATGCATTATTACCTTGAGGCATTGTGATGGTATATGCATGGAGACCAGATCCGCAACCAGGGTGGACAACCGGGCAATTGCCACACCGAAATTTTCAAAAACAAATCTACTTCTTAGGTACAAGTTACAATCATTTTGCCTCCCTCGAAAATATCCAGCTGGTTGCGACCTGCCTGGAGACATTGCGCTGGAAGGAATGTGTGACCAACCGCTACACGCAAAGACTTCCTACTAGTTTCGGTTTATACGACGTATATTTTCATTTCAGAAAACGTGCTAAAGTTTTGACTTTTAGAAACGCGTCGCGAACTGCGGTGGGTGCACGCACCTCGGTTAGATAACCACTGCGGCAGAGAGTACTGTGTACTGATGTTTAAGTAAGCATTACTGCAGTATGTCGTGTCAGATGGCAGATCAGTTTGTAGCAAAATGTTTATAAGCAAAGCATTCGTAACTTGGGTTCAGCTGATTGAATATTTCTTCAGAAAAGCACTGTTGCTGGCAAAAGTGTCTTGAAGAGGATTAGTTCAAGGTACCAAGTTATACCGACGAGCTGTCCTGCTGCATGTATGAAAATTCGGTTACGGGTTGGCCAAGTAGGTTTTGCAGACACGCGGTCTGTGTGGTGAAAACTGAAGGGTTGATAACCAACGTTTCTCTGTACTTTCCGCCTCGACAGTTCATAGAAAAACCAAATCGCTTTAGCTTTTACCCGGTATTGGTCTTCTTGTCCAGGCCCCGCCGAGCAGATGATTGTTACAGTATTTTCACCCTTGCTATGTATGAGGGATAGTACTGGTTTCGATACATATAGCTATTCTGAAATAACCGAGAAATGGGCACCGTAGCAGCAGGACTCAAAATTTTTTAGGCACAGTTTGAATAAAATTGAGATGTTGGCTTATTTGCATTTAAAAAACTCGTATAGTGAACCTGAATGATTTCCAAAGTTCAGACAACAACAGAATCAAAAATAATCGTCAAATGCTTATTTTCCTGAAACGCACGTTATGAACAAATATGGTGACGAACAGGTTTATTACAAACCACAATGAGTTAGCTGTTTGCGCAGTTACTACACATACGTCAGGTCGTCCCGCATCACAACCTTCACCTCCGAACAATTTCTGACTTCGACTCCGGAGAAGCAAATTTCTTTCCACTTGTGTTTCTCAGAACTATTTTATCAAATGTTCGAAACTGGGAATGAAGTATTAATGTTGGCAGCACTGAGCCCTAGCAAGCATTTACGTTTAGTTAAAAACAGAACCAACTGTTGTAACTTGTCCAGGCCAAAGTTTTATCGTGCCACCTATAGGTTTCGCACACTCAAGCTTTCAACAGGTTTTCAAGACCTTGTTGAGAGTCATGCACTATCTCTTCTTTTCGAGTAGCTTGCCTGGATGGTAAGCTGTGACCCTTGGGGTTACGTCATGATGTTTTTGAAAAATACGCGGTTTGAATGTTGTTTGGAAAACTTCAACAGTTGTTAGAAAATCCGAGGTTTGCAATCTGGATCCATTGTGCGTCAATAAAATATCTTTCATTCAGTTTTTCAAAAGTTGTTTCATAATGGCTAAAGAAATAATTGCAACAGGTAACTTTCAAACGCGTTCAGCAATTGTATTTGTCTATAAACGAAAAAACAACCTAAAAATCTACTGTATCTAGAGAGATTTTTAAAGTTAATTTGCAGTGATATTTGACTCACCTGGTACTTGGCCGCTGGCTGTTTTCGTAAATACTGTGACAGACAATAGAATCAGAGCGATTTTCCAGGGACCCATACTTGGAACTTCAGCACATCCAATGGTTGGCAGTGACGTAGCGTTGCTCGAATTCTCCCAGTTCTGTCCAGCCACGTAACAAACGGCTAAGCTGGCGATAATCTGCAAATTGTGCTCGTATTCTTTGCAAAACCCAAGCAGCCTCGGCAAGAGAGAAAAAGCAGATTGTCCTGCGACAGGAAAAGATTCAAAAGCAGGCGAAGTGAGAAAGATGCATGATATGCTTCGCTGCGCACAGCACTGTCTTTATCTGCGGCAAGATCTTGTCAATCATCAGCTCTCAGACGAGGCGGGCAAGAACAGTATCAGTATCCAATGAAGGCATCGGTCAAACGCAATGTTTGCGAAATATCGATAAGCGCTTCTGGTGAAAAGCACAACTTAATCCTGTCAAACGGATCAATATCTCAGATTGGATGAGTTCGCGACCCGGATGGCTGTGATCTCTGGCTCGGAGTGAAGTGTCTTGCTCGTCAGCACGCTAAAGAAAAACATCAATCGGCAGATTTCCCAGTCGTCCAACAGTTGACGCCTGAAACATGATACGAATCGCTTGAACTCATCACGGGTTGTTTGATGTGAGTTGCGCAAAAATTCCACAACGAAAAAGATCTCTTAAAAACTCGACGCCGATTTGTGTCGACTCCTCTCCTGGCCTGGCTGCTGCTGATGGACTGACTAAGTAACACCCCGGCTGGTTTATCGTGAACAACGTGATGATATTTGGTCGCGTGCGCTGCGCCGCGATGAACATGAGGGGCCGGCCACAATTAGGCCCTGCCTGCCGAATAGTGCTGCTTTCAAGCCGCAAGAATGCACTTGTCCTGACCGATGTTTCACCCTGACATTTACCTAAAGCGCATTTCAACTTTCTGCTGAGTCAATCACCAAGGAGAAAAATACAGAAAGAATAGTTTACCGGACAACAGTTACGCAACGTCAACATTGAACCTTACAGCAAGTCACTGGATGACGTGGATAAACAAGCTGGCGACAGACTTACAGCGAGCGGTTTGAGCGCGTGGTGCATTGTGCGATCACCAGTTCGTATGACGTACTGGGCCATGTCGCTATCGCTTTGTTCTACGCAGTGTCTTTTAGTAATCTTTTGTCTACGTTACTGCAATTCACATTTGTACTTGGATGAAGGTAACAATATTAAAATAACATAACTGCTAGCCGAAACTTGGTTTCTGGGATTTCCCTTCTGCTCGTTTGCAATGCTTTATCACTACTTGATTTAGGTGAATTCAATTTTGAAAAACGTAGCGTTTTTGTGAACTTTCAATCTCTATCCGTACATTGTCAGTTCGTTTAAATTTGTACAAAAATCACCAAAATCAAATCTTTTAACTGCATTATTGTGGCAGCAAGATCGAACTAAGCTAAAAACTGATTGATGGCTGACTGAATTTCACAAAGTGAAAAGTGCGTTTCTGCATGAACTAATTCAAAGTTAAGCGATTTTCAGCAAACTTCAACAATTCATGCTACAACCGAGGGATTCACGTGCCAATACTTTCCTACAGTATTTCGTCGAACACGACTTAGCCTCACGTCTGCAGATTTGACAAACCGCCTTTAAATTAGCCGTAGCTGCACTGAACCATTTGCGACAGAAGTGAACTGATAAACCGCGAGTTTTGTCAAACGCCTGTCGAACAGCGTCATCACAAGATACGACGTCTGAATCACCAGCACCTTCTCGTCAAGGTTTGATGGACGGCGACTAACCCAGCATGAAAAAAGTATGGGAACGTAGTCGGATGCGGAGGGAGGCAAGCGACAATTCAACGAAGGATCGAATTCACGAGGTAGTCTTGATGCCACAAGTCTCGGTTCAAAGACCGCGCGCGAGGTGCGACTCCTTTCCGTTTATATCGATGCAAAAACAGAAAGAAATCGATTTGAAATCCGCTAAAATCGGGCACGGCGTTTACAATGCAAATCTCAGCTGCCTTGTTCAAACAGTCGGAGCACGCTTTTGTGGTCGAGGCAGTGGCCATGATATATAAGATCTGTCGTTGGTGTGACCAACTATTCTACGCTGTGAAGCTGCAGTAGTGTATTCGTGCTCAATAATCGCCAGAGAGAAAATTCAGCCAACTTTGCGTACACTTGATTTTAAACACGTAACGAAAACATTCGAAATCGTGCAGTTAAGGACAATCAAGACGTTTTTGTCATTAGCATCGAACGTCTTGCAATAAAAATGTAAACCATTATTCGAAGAAAAGCCACGCTGCCATACCGCTTTGGGTGTTCCCCACGAAAAGTTTCCCTTGCCCTGAAGCCGTTGCACTAGTTCCTTTACCAAGTATCATGTCTTTAAGTTTGTAAAAAAATTAACCTCATTCGGTGCCTTAAATTTCAATCACGCTGTCGCTGGAACTTACAAATCTGCTCTTCCTTTCAGTTGCCAAGGTAACGCAGGTTCCCTCGTTAAGTTCACTGTTTAATGAACTTTGTGCGCGGCTGCAGCGTTCAGAAAAAAAATATCGAAAAATATTTTTGATTAACACCTTTGAACGTTTCAATGCTGTCTTTCGAATTTGAATGATGTCCAGCGACGATTCGATTCCAACACTGTGGTGAGAATGGACGCGCTATGACGTCGTCGGAGCGTCTTAAATTGTTCGCGCTGGGCTTCGTTCTGACTTGTCTTTCCACTGCGCTGAGCGCTTTGAAGTAACAGACAAAGATTTTCAGCCTTAAACCTCCCACTTTCCAGTGCTCTCGCGAGGTGACGCGTCGTGCGACGAGACGCTAGCGCGACAGACCACGTACAAGATGTCGCTTCATGTTCCTTGTTACCTCACCCAATAAATCATTTGGGCCTGAGACGTTTGTTGCATCACTAAAAAATATCATCGTTGTTAATAATTGACTCGCGACCTGCAGCCATTGTGAGCATAAGCGGTGGCATGTTAACAGATCCGTGCCAAGCAAAACTTATTTTCAACGCTAACTACAATGTAAACCCAATGTTGCAGAAGTCGCAGTCCGTCAACATGAACCAATTACTAAGAAAATGTCTTGCTGTGAACCAGTATGTTCTTGCACAAGTTATCGTGTGATGAGTCCACATGCAAAATGCTATGAGGTCACGAAATACTTCACTTATGAGCAAGAAGGGAGGGAGATGAAGAAAGACACCTATTTTACGATATCAAAGCAATTTGCGATAGTTTTCTCTTAAAGCTTGATGTCAAGTTGATTCAACAAAGACGTGGACTTCGCACAATTTTCAATCTTTTATGTTATGTGCACACGGTCGAGTGTTATGCAAACAGCAACCTAAAATACTATTACCAAAAAGCAAAAAAATAAAAGCACCGTTTTTAGTTTGCCAACATTTCATTGGAAGTTGTTGTTTGCCACGTTTTCGAACAAAGAAAGGTTCTGCCGCGGTCAGCCACACCAGCGCTTTCTTTGCAAAACGGAAATCCCACTTGAGACATATTGTTGCTCCAGCAAGCCTACAAACGACACTATTGTCAACACAGGTGTTTTAATCAAGCACTTCAAGATTTGAGATGGCATTTACTTTTGTCCATTCAAAGACCATGACGAAAGCGTCTCGGTGAAGATTGGGAGATACGTTGTGTTTGTGTGTGAGAGCTTACTACCTGCGTTTTTCTCGAACAAGAAAGGAGAAAACGTGCGATTTTTATGACAACTGCACAGTGCACAGCATTTGTAAAGAGCAGGTTTTATCGTTGCGTAGCAACAGTAAAAAGCAAACCAGTGAAATTGACGAGAAACATCGGTATAATTAGCTGTTTCATACGTTGATCTGCCAATCCGTTTGGGTTTATCAACTGTTGACACTTTTCCTTCCATACCTTCTTCATCTTTCCAACAAAAAACAGCTATTCTCCTTTTCTCACGCCTTCCTAACTTTTTGAAGTGATTGAAAACCCGTAAAAACCATGGAAACCCTTTCAGGACTGCAAAGTCACGTTTGTGACTTTGATTTTGTCCAGTCGTAACTTGCTGACCGATAAAGCTAGAGAGCTCTTCAAACCCTCTGAAGAAGCAGAAAGTCTCCTTGATTTGATTTTAAAAAATCCGGGCACTTTTCAGTTTGAACCTTTTTGTGACGTCAGATTCAAGACTTGGTGTTAGGGATTTTTGGATAACGTAATCAGGGCCTGACAAAAATGTTTCTCATGAGGTATTTCGTGAGGAAGTATTTTGTGAAATACCTCATGAGGTATTTCGTGAATTACCACTTGAACATTTTTCTCATTTGCGAATCTTACCTCACTTCTGAAAATTCGAATCTTTAGAGCCCTTGTTTGGCCATCTAGCGTTAGTGGTTGGCACATTATGGCTTTAAAACAACAATTAAATAAATACCCTAGCGGATTAATCAATTAATTATCGATTCTCTGTCCATAACTTGCCAAGCTTAATTCCGAGGTTTTCCTTACTGTCGTTTAAACTAGTAGCAGAAAGTTTTCTTATACTTTCTTTACAAACAAGCATCTACAGTCAGAGGCGTACAGTCAGCTCAGCATCTATTAAAATCAAATAATAGTTTTGTAGTTTTGAAACTTAAAATTTCAGAAATGAAGCAGTGTATGTGCAAGGAAACAAAATTACGGCATAACAAACGTGGCTGTGATTAGGAGAAAACATTGGTAAACAAAAAATTTTGTAAATGTAGCATGCTTGTAAACTACACATCTCTTGACTAGCATTCAGCATAACACGCAGCTGCTCAGCTGCAACTGATGGCCTGACTTGTGAGAAGTAGTATTCAGACAGCGTTAACCTGTAGTCAAACAAACGTGATCGTTGCCCTCAGCAGAGAAACATCAATCGCGCCTAACCCAAATTCACAAAGTATCTCAAAATACTCGCAAGTTTCTGATAACACTTAAAATGCATGCAAAAATATATCGTATCACTGGCTCTAACTAACGCTTTTTCTTGCGTGGCCCAAACAACGTTTGGATAAATATAGCAAGTCACATATCTCGTTAGTGTCAACTATGTTGTCTTGCCTTTGAACCAATTACACAGAAAACATATGTTACTGGAAGTAAATCAATCCAAAACCGATCATCTTTTGCTTGACTGACATTATGTTTTTAAGGCATAATTTATTGCTCTTTATAAACTAAGTGCGTGCCCCACTTGGAAGCCGCCCCATGACCGGTTGGGAAATGCGGACCCAGGGGCGGATTCAAGGGAAAGCGTTTGGGGCGATTTCCCCCCTAAAAACCACGTAAGTAACTTTATTCACCATGATTTTGTACAATTCGGACAACAGCATTCGCGATATAAGGCCATATAGCCGTTAATTGTTTTGTCAAAGCAGTGTTGTGAAGTATACTTCATTCTCTCCTGCAGTAGTGAACCCGTAACGAGACTTGATTACCAAATATTACCAAAATCGCCTCCCCCTAACCTTACTGGCTGGATCCGCCCCTGTGCGGACCACGTACTTTGTTTTAAAATCAAAGAAAACTACGAATGAATGTTGAATATTTCTCGGCATTTTTTCTGTAGCGGTTCATGAGACGTTTCGCTGCCATTAGTTTTGCCGGAAATATAAATTCGTTCTCCTTCATTTATGGACTGGTGCAACAGTCAGAGACAGATATCAACACCAGTGTTTACCACCTGAGCATCGCATACGTTCACTCGTTTCAAATTAATGTTTTATTTAACCTAAGGTTGAAATCGTCAGAACATACCATTCACGCTTTTGGCGTTAAAGTTTGTTTTTTATCGCAAACCGCACATAAACTTGCATGTTCACATGTGGTTGGTAACCAACCCGTTTAGTTTCAAATGAACCGTAAGAAAAGCGTCGCTGCTCTGATGAGAACAAAGTGCAACAGGTAAATTGCCGGTTCGCTTCCCGTGCTTTTCATAGTCTTGAAAAACAAAATTTATTTGGAATGCAGTAAAATCTGTCTAAGATTATATAATTTATTATATGATATAACTATTCCAGTCAGTGATTTTTCAAACAGATTCGGCGAAAATCTCCGAACCAGGTCCGTCGCCATGGGGATTGGGAAACTAATTCCCCCAAATCTAGGCTTAGCCCCCGCTATTTACAACAACGTGGTGAGATTGCGATCTAATCTTTATACGCGAACACCTGTTCACTGTTCAGGCCCAACATAGGCGCAAGTAATTTGCGGAGAAGCTTTTTAAGCTTTTCTCTTTCATTCAAATAAACCACGTCAGCGTTACAGCAGCAAAAGTGAGTACGAAGCATTGTTAGACTAAGGTTTACAAAATAAAAAGCATTTTCTGCACACCACACCCTATTGTTTATAGTAGCTTTCGATGTGCGCCAATTCCTCTGTGAGTTCATAAAATGGTATGAGGCCATAAATTACCATGGATAAAAATCCTGGTGAAATCTGGGCGTAGTTGAGATCAAGTTTTAGCTGCAGGTTGCGTCTTTCCCAGAAGCAAATTTATTTGTAATCAGTTCCTTTAAGAAAATCAGAAATATGTCTAGAGCAGTGGTTCTTAACCTTTACAAGCCAACCGAACACATCCGTTATTCTCCAAGCTTCTTTCGAACCCAAATTTGTTGCACATTGATAACAGGAAACAAAAGCAGCAACAGGAGAATAAAACTACGTTACTGAAACAAAATCAGCCAACACTTTACTTAGTAATACATTGCTGTGTCGTCGTTTATTTTCAGTTCTTGTTTTTCGATGACAATCTGGGAGATTTGTAGTTCTGTTTCAAGAAGGTCAAACCTCATGTCACTTACACATGCAAGAGTGTTCCACTGTCTTGTTTAAATACCCACCAGTATAGAAAAGTCATGCTCGCATAGATATGCTGCTTCGAACGACGAGAGAATCTCGAGGGTATTTTTAGTGATACCGGGATATCCTACCATTTGGTATCGCACCAAAACAAACCAGATTAAGAAGGAATTGTTTCGTCGCAGAAGCGATTTTAGTACAGTAAAGAGTGTCATGATTAGCTTGCTGTGATCGTAGCCGCGTTTTTAATCATGTTTCAGCCAAGAACTCCTACGCTGTAGTTTGGACCGGCATGTTACATTAACTTATTCATGAAACTAAGGACTATTTATTTTGACAAAGAGTTACATAAACATAACCAAAAAGATTTGCTGAATTTTTATAATCCAGCAAGGCTCCGTCGAATATCAGGGGCTCGACAGAGATTTAGTACGAACTTTTGCAGACTCCTCTTTGCTATGTGTTTGCAGGTGCAGTGACAGATCATTTTCGAATATCCTTGTTGCCCTGACCGTGTTTCATAGACTGCTATGTTGCTATATAGGCTACTACTAAACCCAACCACTAGTACAGGCCCGCACCCGGACAATTTTCCCAACCCCGAAATTTTCAAAAGCACAAGTTACAATCATTTTGCCACCACCACCCGGAAATATCACCTGGTTACGGCCCTGCACTAGCGTATCTACAGTCTGCGGACTCTATAATCTGTAAGCGCCATTTCATGTTGCGACTGTTCTTTTCAAATTGTTGCTACAAATAATCATAACATTAGTGGCAATAGCACTTCGAATAATTTTATAACAAGGATGCAATGAATAGATTACAACTTAATAAATCTTATGGCAGATGTCCAACACACTGACCGCAAGATGGAATTCTTATTTTTGAGCCACTATAGCTGCTCGCAAAAGCCAAGAACCGCTGCCATCGATATTAAACTAACACTCGTTAGGTTAACCTTATCTCTCAACAGCAGAGGTCAACCTGCTAAAGCAAGTCTGGTTTACCCACTTGCAAAGTGCTGTGGTTGACCAACCGTTTTCTGCATTGCAAATATTTCACTGTAAATTTATATTGACAACAGTTACGAAATTCATGTTTTCAATGTCAATTCTAAAGCTTTTGTATACCTGCTATTTGAATTGTATTAAGCGTTAAAGAAAAGACTGGCTGATAGTTCCAACTTTCTTGCACGAACAGATTTGGCATGTCACCTAATTTTTGTGGATGTCGACATCACCTAATGCTGCAAATTTTCTCCGTCTTGCAGCAACGTTTTGTGCGACTGGCTGCGTGTGCCTTTGTAATAAAATAATGCGTTTTGTCAGACGTCGCGCAGATCATAACAAAAATACCAAACAGATGCTTCACTTCCTTCGCACTTCTTCAAACGTAAGCCCCTTCGCATAGGTTGAAAGAGTCCCAGCCTAAGAGACCTCGGCTGGTAACGGGCTACTCCTAGTGATTACAAAAGGTCATGATCGAACTTTTAAAAAACGTATCGAGATTTTAAAATGTTAAAACGTTTCTGGAACAATGCAAACTTCAGATGAATTTTCCTGACTTTGACCGATTTCAATTTTTCCGACTTGCATAATTGATCAGTTTTTACAAGACACTTGCTATCCTTGACCGCCAAACAATTCTATGGCTGAGCTGATTTTGACGAGTTCGTTCATGCACGAGTGTGCGCTGCAGGACGGCTACAAAAGGATGATCGCTTTGGAATAATTCCGAAAAAATCCCTGGCGAGGATTACAGTCACTAATATGTTCAACCATCATTCCCTAGTGAGTCCCAGGGAAAGGCGTGGTCAAAATGTTCGGGTCAAGGTTCAATCGCAGGGACAGTCAGAGTGGAGAAATATTCCCAACCGGCCTGTCAGTTTCCCATACTTAGACTGATTGTGTTGCTTGGACGAAGAGGTCAGTTTGCCTTTGAAAGGGTCTATTTGGTCCCGAGCTGGATCCCAGCAAAGTGTCACCACTTCGGGCCATAGTGGACCCTGGGAATAATGATGGCCAAAGTGTGTTCCAGTTTCTCCAAAACTGCAGAACTCCAGAGGCAGATTGCAATTTCATCATCAGTTGCAGTTTAATGTCAAAGCGTAAGATTTGTTATGACTGTTCAAACAACGCCCTTTGTCATGGCGAAAACCAACGGGGAGTATGCAGAAGCAGGGCCACAACCACGTGATATTTTCGGTGGTGGAAATTATTTTAACTTGTTGTTGCACTATTTTTCGGGGGGAAAACGATTGTAAATTGTTGTTGTACCTAACAAATAAACATTATTATGATAATTTCGGGAAGTCAATTGCCCGGTTGCCCACTCCTGGTCCCGGGCCTATGCAGAAGCAAACAAAATATTAAATTTCAATAACTCCTATACAAACGCATAAAAGTTTTGTCTAGAATATAAAGTGTTTAAAAATTTCTGGGTGTCAGTTCCACTTTTGCTCCTGGTTGCGTAACTCATAAATATCTGTCAACGCCTGCACTCAACCGAAAACCAATAACTGTGTTTGGGATAAGGTTTTCTAAAATAAAAACGATAAGAACTCTGCAAGCAGCTAACACGGTCCCAGCAAAAAGTGAAGTTGGGAAAACATTTAGCGCATTGTTATGCAGTGGAAGGCGCATAATATGACAACGGGTATGGCCAGCGGGTTTTTCATAACGGTCGATATTTTTTCAATATAAATTCTTTATGGCCAGACTTCGGATATTATGAACATCTTTTCCATCGCTTCGCTGGACAAATTCGTGATTTTTTGCTAAAACAATTTGTTCTGCACTCAAAACTAACTAACCTACATAACGTATTGACATTTTGAGCTTTACGTTTGTTGCCATTTGAATTAACTATGAATTTCTGTCATTTTGTGGGTATCCGTGCCGGTCCAGGTCTGGTTATAGCGGCTTCGGTCATCATGAACATTTGGTTTTTATGACCAAAATGGCCGGTTCCCAAACTGGCCATATTTAGTGAAAACACGTGCGCAATATTTTCCAAACATTAGGGGCGGCGCTGTTGCTTTTCTTTCAACATCCTTAACTACATACAACACCTATTGGGGTTCGTACAGAATAGTACTCATTCACATTAGGAAATGTAACAATTTTTTTCAATCTAAATTGTTACTTATTCCTACTTTCAAGTAAAATATTGCTATGAAACTTCCAGAATAAAACCCCGTTTAATGAACTTTTATGTTTTAGTTTTAGTGGGCTCTATTGGAAATAGTTTCCAATGATTTTTTCCTATCTTTCTGGTTCATTTCTTGAAGTTGTCATTTTTCTAAAAATTCCCCACAAACTTTGCTTTTCTCTTAGTCTAATCTATCAATGTTTATTTCAAAAAATGTCTGGAAAAATTTTCGTGTTTATTGCTATCTGTGAAATTTATTATTAATAAATTGTTGAATAAGTTGTGCAATAGCATTCAGAGACCAGTGAAATCAATTTACTGCACGTTCACCAAACAAACTCATGGTAGGCACCTTTACGTATTGCTCTACTGCAGTTAAAAATACTTTGTTTCGTGCCCATAGTATGCCAATGTACGTCCGCCAAATTGTGGAACAAGTAAACACACCTCTGTGTTGCCTGCAACAATGCTTATCGAATTTCGCACGACAACGTCAAGAATGTGTCTGCCAACATCAAGTTACCTATTTCGTCAAGACATTCGAGGAAAGCACCGACAAAGTGGTGATTGAGTACGCGCCTTCAAAGGTGGTAAGGCTGGGTTCGATTACCTGTCGTGTCATGGTCATACCGGAAGACTTGAAATGCGGTACTTTCCGCTTGTGCAGCGTACTCGCCATTGATGGCTCTGCCACTGAATCGCCATCAATGCAGCATTCACTGCGAAAATAGCCGCGTAGCCACCGGCCCAAGTGGATACGCACCGCATGCCGCTTTCCTAGGTGACTTCTTAAAGGTCAACTGACACAAAAATCATGAAATCCGATTTTTTGATCGAAATTGATGGAAAAGGTCTACATGAAAAAGCCTGTGAAGTTTTTCCGCACAGCGAGCTGAAATGGCTGAGTTATGGGCTTCCAAACATGCGAATCGGTCAAGCGTTGATTTTGCGGCTGTGCTTGATGATGCATAGACGTGACGTCAGAAACCGGCGACCTTGATTGAAATTTAGTTACAGGTAGTCTTTATTGCGTAGCGTTATGGCAGTATTTACGCTACCAGAGAGGTTGATTTGATACAGTATTATTTATACATGTTTTGTGTAGAAATGTTAAACTTTTCTTAGTTTTGCTTTTGTTTACTTATGTGGCTGATGTGTAAACTGCAGGCAAGTCAGTAAACAGACTAACTTGCTGATCATGAATTTGTTTAGCAGTTTGCCGGTTACTTTTATGGTGACTATTTCCTTGCATGTTCAATCTGTCATGTTGTCGTTAAAGTGAATGAGTGTTATGAATCGACCAATAACCAAATATTATCACTGTCAACGTCCGGGTTGCGGAGTCGTAAGGAGTCGAAGGTTTTTGGGTGGAGTCGGATTCCTGACATCCGTCGGAGTCGGATTTTTTTGTCCGACTCCGACTCCGGATGTCCAATTGGATCATATTTTACATCACACTCCTAAATTTGGAATTCCTTTTGACATGGTACAATTTATTTTGAAACTTTTGTTGAAACAGAGATTTCTTGCTGTGCACCAAGATTTCCATTGATTTTAACAGACAAACATCATTCCCTTTGTGTTAAGGAGCCGGAGTCGGAAATTTTGAAAAGGTCGGAGCCGTACATTTCACCTCCGACTCTGCAACCCAGTCAAACGTGAGTCATTATCTTTTGTGAGGTTGACAGTTTGACACAAATGTTTGTAGAAAACTCTGCTTAGCTTGTTACTTATGCTAATTCAAGTGGCTTCTTAATACGTTGACGAAATGCAGGACACTGTAAGTGATCTGGCCAAATTTTGCTCAGTTGACTGACTCCATACAGCATGACTTCTTGATTGAGTGGGACCATAGGTGTACGGGAGTGCATATTTTTGGGGATGCAAAACTTTTTGCCCAAATTTGATTTTGTTTTTCCAAATAACGTATAAACAGCAAGCCTTGATGCTAAGACTAAAATGTACCATTGTAAACTAATCAAGGTTTCTGCATGTCTAATTAGGCCTACCAATTAGCGGGATTCAAAACCGTACGCCCTCAACTAGCAATCAATATTCTGCATAGCTACATGTGAACAATGGTAATATTTACTGTGTTGAAAAATGTTGGCTAATTACAATAAAATCCCTTGCCACCACGCGTGAAAGGTGCTGTTCAGAATCTTCATTTTCAAGTTTTTATATACTGTACGTTCTAAACTTATTCTTCCAACACGATCATCCTAATAGCTAAGATCTGTTCTTCTCTAGCATAGATGTGTGCATGTGTGTTGGCCACAATGGTAATCAATCTGCAAAAGGAGTAAAATATCGGGTTACGATCTAAAGTATTACATTGCAGCACATAGGTCAAGCCTCAAGTAGGTAGAGGGAAAGGAGGCAATTTAATACATAGCATATAGGTTAACCTTCCACATTGGGGAATCTTCACTGCAATGTGTTGTACTCAAAATACTACAGCTTACTTAAACACTTGCAGCTTCTAAAGTCACATTATAAAAACCAAAAATCCTCTCCAGCTGAGACAGTTAAATGTGCATTGAACATAGCATGCTAAGAAAAAATAGCAATATGGGACTGATACACGCAAATACTGCAGCCTATATGATCAACTACTAAGGAATGTGTACAAATGCACATTTCCAATGAAATATGACTTATCACCTCAACAAGAATGTTTTATAAAAATGGCAGTGCTCTCTGCACTGCACTCTCTGCACTGCACTCTCTGCACTGCATTAACATAAGTGAATTATGCATTGCAATAAATAGTAGGCCTACAGTTGCTACTATTCATGAAAACTGCGCTTCACAGCATTAAATTGAAACAATAAAATTTGGCAGGATGCAACATATGCAAGTTAGTGCATGAAACAAACGAAAAATATGAAAATCTAAGCAGTACAAAATCACAGTTACATTACCACCACGCAACATATTACAGCTGCAGTTACGTAGTTAATTCTATTATTGAATACTTCATGGAAACAGATTTGCACTTGCAAATCTCACAACATTAAGCATGTTTGAAACACGAAAACTTCACAGTACCATATCACAGCTACCCCACATTACTAACGCAAAACATTTTGCAGCTACAGCTACATTTTAGTTGTACACTTTACAGCATCATCAATTTGAGGTTTACAAAAATTAGGGTTAGTTGGAATGGTGAGTTACCACTACATGTTCCAGATTTTTAAATGTTTCTAACTCTTCCCAAATTTGAGTGAAGTTGTTTCAGTTGATCCAATTTTGATTTGTGCTGTTGTAATGTGCTCAAATATTTATAATACATGCAAATCTGAATGACACTTTTCCAATTTGCCCAGATGGTTCTAATTGTACCCAAGTTTGAATGAAGCTCTTTCAATTACCCAAATATGATCAAGACTGTTGGAATTTGCCCAAATTTTTCTAGGTGTATGCAATTTTAAATGAAGTGGTTGTATATTATTCAAATTGGAATGAAGCTGTTTGAAGCAACCCAAAATTAAATGAAGCTGTTCCACTTGGCCCGAAATTGAATGGAGCTATTGTTGTTTGGCCTGAGTTGATTTAGTCTGTTGAAATTTACCCAAATTTTTCCAATTTATGGAAACATTTTTATCTTCACCCAAATTTGAATGAAGTTGTCCCAATTTACTCAAATTTCATTAAGATGGTTAAAATTTACCCAAATGATTTTGATTTTATCCAAATTTGAATTAAACTTATAATTCACCCAGACATTTCTAAACGTACTAAAATTTTAATGCAGCTTTTCTATATAGCCCATCTTCGAACAAGACTGTTTGAAGTTGCCCACAATTGAATGAAGCTGTTGCAAATTGGCAAAATTTGGTTTGACTGATGGACTTCACCCAAGTGTTTCCAGTTTATCTAAATGTTTTTGTTTTCACCCAAGTTTGGTTGAAGCTTTTCTCATTTGCCCAAATTTAATGGAAGCTGTTGTACCTTGCCCAAATGCTCCTATTTTACTGAAATGTTTCTAATTTTACCCAAAAGGTTATTAAAGTTTTTTAGTTGGCCCAAATTCGATGAAGGCTCTACATTTTATTAACATCGGTGCCGCGGTTAAGCTGCGAGAAGCAAAGTGATTTGGAATCAGAACGAAAAGTTCTATCGATGTGAACAAAAAAGTGAAACAAAAAAATTCGTGTCAGTTGACCTTTAAAGGCAGTGTGTCCCATTGAAGTTTAGAGAATACACCCAGTTGGAAATTCATGTAGCATGTTTGTTATTTACTGTGTTTTTTCATTCTAGCGGGGGTAAACAAGTTGAGCAGTAAATAAATACAGTAGTTGAAACATATTGGTTTAGATATTCATTTCAACGAAATTTACCGGACTTTTATTCACCTCCTTTTTCAAATCTCGTCACATATTATTGATAGGATGAAGTATATCCGTTAAATAGTTGCATTTAGCAACAAACAAGTAACGCTTAGTATGCAATGTTGTTTAGGAATAGGGGACCACTGACACTGTAGAAACATTATATGAGTAACAATGCTGATTCAATGGCTTATCTTGATTGTTTTGCAACTAACGCAAACTCATGCCATGCTGTTGTGTTGCAAGAGGTTGAAGAAACGGTCGTCTTAGGACTATTGGCTACTGTCTGATGACACTTTTGTGGCATTAAGTGCGTAGCTTTACTAATGAGGTTCAGAAACCTGTGATGTGAAGTGAACCTGAGGTATGATTGTAGTCCAGCTCCACTATTTCATTGTTGTTCCTTCGTGCCACGGGCTACATTAGGGGTCACTTCCCCCTCGAACATTCAGGATCACATCCCCTCAAACGTTTTGCGTCCCCCAAGATAGTTTTTGGACATTTCATGCGACAAATGCGCAGCATTTAATTTATCCACTGCGTTGTAGAATTCTATACTCTTTTTATTCGTCTTTTCATCCCGTAGCGCAATATTCTCGGTCTCATCACAGCGACATCTTGATTGCATTGCGGATCTCAACCACTTAACCGTGTCCAGCAGAGATATATTTGTTACAGTATAATAGGCAGAAAGTGTTTCCGCTTCTAAATAGAAAACGTTGGCTAGACTTGAAAAATTATTGACTGTTTAGAATTCGATTTCAATGAGAAAAAATCTTCTCCAAAAATCTGATGCCCCTAAATTTCCAACCCTGGCTACGAGCCTGTCGCCCGTTGAACAATTCACAGACACAGCAAATGAAGCAGAAAGCAACCAGCGTCGAAAACGAGCAGGTTGTACAATACTGTTGGCAGACAAATAGCAGCATACGATGTGATGAAGATGAATGTAATGTTAAGATCACGGTCGATGAAGATTATTGCATTAATTTTTAAAGCTTGAGCGTAAGAATGCAAAGCAGGTTGGTTAGTGCAGAATTCTCAAAAAAATGTATACAGCTCATGCATAACGTTATACATATGGTTGTTGAAAATCTGTTCATTCTTGTGTTTTCTATATCGATACATTTACTGATGCCTGCATTGCGCTGTCGTTCTCTTCTCACCGGGATCGGTACCAGAAAAAAATTTAAGGGGTAATGTTCAAAAAGTGAGGGCACAGTGGTGCTTCAAACCCCGATGGTTTCAGGTCTAACATTGCACATTTAAATGCGTCACGTGACAATGTGGAGAATTGCCCTCCCAAAGAAAATCTTGAATGTATCTCTTGGCCGATGACTTCGTTTTTGATTGGGAAAAAAACAACCTATGTTATTCATTTCATTTCTCATTGACAAGAAACACAACCAACCAACTTCAACTTTCTGTGCAGGACGTGACGTAGTTTTTGTGGTTGGAGAAGGTCTGGTGACATTACAATGATGTTACAAGCAGCAATAGAGATCACATGCCATGATCATCCTACTACTGCTTGGGTCGGCCGTTGTCATATACTTTTGAGGTACCTTGTCTTTGTAATTGTGGTTCGTTTTCTCTTTATCAGGTGATTTCCTGGCACACGGCATAGCATCATTTTCTGGGGATTTCCGCATGTGATGGTACGTGTACCATTACATAGTGCAAATATTCACTTCAGCAAATAGTGACGTCCCCAGATTGTGAAATATTCCGAAATTTAAATCTTTACTTCCGGCCGGCAGCGTGGAAAAAGCGTGATCGAAAGTTAACCGGGGTTAATCGCTGCTTTGTGACTTTGCCGGGTGTTTTTTCGCGTCCTCAGATTGGAAAAGCAATGAAACTGTTCCCCACAAGCATTCGACACTCTAAGGGCCCTCAGGCACTTAAAGCCCCTCAGGCACTCACTATTCACTTCTAGTCTATATCGTGTCCAGGACCAATGCCCGCGATGCAACAACATCGGGCTTCACGCCACTGTGTTGGGCAAGTTACTCAATTTATTCCCGGATGCTCGTTGCGTCCCTTAATTACAGCAAAATCCACTCCATAAACCCGTTTTCAATCCTCAAATTGTGAGGAAAGTTGACTTTGTCTGAACAAAGTGTGATGCTAATCCGATTAATTATTTCTGAACGTTTTCAAACGTGCCAATCCCATGCTACTGTGTTATATCTGCCGATCACCGTTCGAGTAATAATTCCATGTGAATTCGCCGCAAGCGGCCTGGAGGTTGTGTCAGTGGAGCCGTTTAGAGACCAACGTTATGCATATTCTATGCATTCTAAACGCACGCTCAGTTTCTTCAGAAGGTTCTTCCTGATCAGGAATCATTTCCACGACGGGCCAGATAAAGCGACGAGTGCGGGCTGAGTAATGACTTTGTTCAATACTATGAAGTAAATATACAAAATATAAAGACAACAAATATATTGTTAGCAAGGACAACCGAACTTCTTGCTCAGACGACGCGAAACTGTGCAAATAATAATGTCTTTTCGCTCTTTTTGCAGATAACCATTTAATTTACCAACAGTATTTGCTGGGATCGCAAGGCAGCTCATCTGCTGGCGATATCATCACTTCGTCAAGTGTTGCGGGATCTACTTATTTTCTTCACGTCACAATGAAGTTCCATGCGTAAACTTCCCTAAGGCGCAGTGAACTGCACTTTTGATAAATCATAGTTTTTTGCAATCTGCCTTTATGAGAGTCTTTCCACATGCAAAGTTGCAATCTGTGTACGCTCAAAGCCAATCATGAAGGTTTTTCTCCATTTTTCGCTATTTAAAAAAAATTACAAAGGCTCTTTAACCCAGTCCTGTCGCAACGGGGGGCTTTGGTGGGCTTAGCCCCCCCAAACAAAGCTCCAAGTCCCCCAAATTGAAATTTGAAACACTATAAATCAGTGGAATTTTTGATAAATATTTCATGTCAAGCCCCCCCTGCACAATCGTAAAGCTCCCCCGCACAAACGTAAAGCCACCCTATTGGCGATTTTATGACGACGGTTCTGCTTCAACCATACATTAACCTGAAATACAGCCGACTGCAGGTACAAACCACCAATGCTGTTATTGTTCGTAGACCATTTCTGCAACTAATGTTCGCTGATAAACCAATAATTTCGGAAGAACTCAGAATTGAATAAGATGTAACAATGTGTTTCTTTGATAGAAAAATGTTATTTGGGCATGTGAATGATGCATTAGTTTCAACTTTGCTCTGATATGCTGTTGAGGTTTGGGTGGTCCTATACCGGACCTGAAAGACCTTTGTTCTGTATTGATGTTTTCCAGGCCCGTAACCAGCTTGTGACACCAGGAGGGGCGAAGAGTTATGGAAGAGAGGCCCAAATTTTTTGAACTATGTCCAGTATTTTTAAATTTGTGTCCCACACATTTTTCCAGGAAGGGAAATTTTCTCGGGGGGTCTTCGCCTTCCCTGCGTCCCCTGGTTACTGGCCTGATGTTTCCTGTCATCCAAATCGTTCCTTTATTTTTTGGTACATCATATTCAGACAAAAATTACTTTTGGGGAGGTTGAAATAATATTTACTTTTTTCTCGTAAATTTGCAAACTGTTCTAGAAAATGCATCATAAAAATACTTTTTTAATTTTATTTCGCTGATCCAAGTACATAGCTTAAAATTTTTTGTCCATTCCTATCCTCCCAGGGAGTTTCAAAACGATGTTCCCAAAATGCATGGCAACGTTGTTTTTCACAGTGTTGCGGTAGCTTCGCAACCCAACACCAATTGTCCTACAAATACGGCAGAGGACAAAATTCACGAGTCGTTAATCCAAGAAAAGGGTTCTTCAAAACAGAAGGCGAAGAACAATGGTTAAAAGTGAACACTCTGTAAACGACAGCGAACAAAGGTTCAAAGTATAGCTCGATGAGGCTAGGAGCCTTCTAAAGTTCACTAAAGGTAACAAGCAGCTACTAAAGGTGACAAACCGCGAACGAGGCATACGAAATATGGATGGAAAACTCACATGGCTGGCGCGAAAACCCACCTCGTATTGACTCACAGTCATAAGGTATCCACCCCCCTTAGAAACACTGAAATGCCAACCATGTAAGGACACGTCGACCTCAACGAACGGCGAGATGAACTAAGGCTCATCAGTAGTCACCAAATATGGTCATATAAAGGCCCGAAACGATTTCATCGTGGGACAACCACGCTTTTCTCATTTCAATTATAAATACTAGTGGATTCTGACACGTAAAGAGAGAAGAACACTGACGAAGAACAAAGACGACGAAACTGGAACCTCTGAACGTAACCTCTATGTTCGATGATTTTATGGGAAACTGATTTTTTCAAATGAATGCCTTGACACTCTGATGAACCATGGACATTTAGTTTTATTTATTTATTTGTTTAAAAGCAGACACGAAGTTCATAGTATGAACACACACACTCTGCAGAACGCATGTTGATAAAAACAGACAAAACAAAACGTAGTACAAGGCATTGAAGCCGGCGGAATCAGAGGGTACAGACACTTTTTGCAACTGCATTGAAGACAGAACCATAGGGTTACAGACACATTCTTAACACTATTGTTAGCTAACACGTAACACTTGTTACAGCACTACTGCGGATTAGGGCGCCAATTCCTAACTTGGTCGAGTCTGGGTAAAGTGCGAAAGCATTGTGACATGACACGCCATCATTCAAACGGATACTGCAAATTTCGATCACTCATTAACAAAGTAAAATGCGATTATAGTGTTCAAAGAATAAGGACGAATGCAAACAATCTGACTGCATCAAAGCATGTAACCATATATTGTTAGATTTTCTGCATCTTTCGAGAAACATGTACGTATATTTTCGTAACAGAGCTTCAAAGGTAGGAATGTTACATTGAACCTAGTGGCTACTAACACTCGCTCTCCAGGGCAGGTTGCATAGAGCTCTGCATCCAAAATTATATGCCACACGCAATCTCTGCATGCATGACTTCCTGAAATTACACCATAATTGTGATGCATACATGGGCGTACAAAAGGAACAAAAAAGTACGTTTTTAACTGCATTTGAACAACGGGAAAAAGAGGCTCGCAGCTTGTTTGCTGCACAATGTTGATGTCGCAGTTATCTCTGAATGTCTTTGTCATCTGAGAGCTCAGTATCCAGTACAATCTCCAGATATTTATATTGGTCAACAGGTTTAACGTTTTGACCACCCAGTGTCAGTAATGGGGTGACTGTGCTTTTTGCGCTCTTTGCGTTAAATGTCATACAAACAGTTTTGTTGCAGTTGAAAATAATCCCATGCGATTCTGCATACGCCTGGCACACTTATATCAATGACGTTATTCTCAACGTAAGTTACCATATTGATTGCCCTGCGATCAAATAGATATGAAATGTAACGATATCGAATAAAACTTCTGGCGATAAGATACAACTAATTGATTCATATTAATTACGATTAGAGCTAGAAATGCGAGCAATGGGCAGGTTAAGCAGACATTAGCTTATGTGATAATCGTCCCGAGTATAATTATCGAACCCACTAAAATATAACAATTATGCTGAAAGAAGCTACTTCTTTGAATAACCACCCGAAGAATACCCTTATAACAGTAAGGAAATGTTCATGTTTTGTCAGCAGGAATTAGCACAGCACAGAAACACGATAGCAAAGTAACTTTTAATCCTATTCTTGTGCCAGACAACAGCTGCTGAAGTAGCTCATTTCTCGACGGTTGTGAAAATGTTTTATCAATAAAGAAAGAGCTCTTCTGGTGAACCAAGACGTATTTTTATTTGTGGCGAACTTTTTTCAGCACTAGTCAGCGACATGCCTTCATCAGGGCAAAACAACTTGCAAGTTATTTTGAAAAGTATGAAGACTGTGGTGGTTCATGTATGGAAACCTCGTAAGTCCATGATCGTGTGGCCGCTCGAGGTGGGTATTGTGGCGGAAGTTTCAAGTCAAAAATGCCCCAGGAGCCGCAAAAGTCATCAAACGTATTATGAAGTGAGGGCAGAATTGAGGTAAGGGAAGTCAAGCGCTGAGTTGAGCTGCTGAATTTGCAGCATTTGAATATTACAAGATTGCAACATATTTTTGACGTACGAACTTTGATTATTATTTGACCCAATATATTTTTTAACGTTCAACATTGCAGTATATGAAAAGCCGCACTTTTAATGAAAAATCAGGGATGTTTTCTTTGCATTTTATTTTTTCAACAGAAAAAATGCAAGGTTCTTTTGACATGAAAATGTCATAAAACTTTTTATGGAAACTGGAGATGCAAAAATACAGTAGTAGTTAAACACGTTTTCATAAATGAAACATTGATCAGAAAATTATATGTAGATCACGTAACTTCTAGTAAAAATTATATGATCTATATCAAAGAATAACTGAAGTACACAATCACTGGCAAATTAATTATAACCGCTAAAACCGACGGTTTGGTCCATGAGAATAACCCTTACTGCGTAATGGTACAGCGCAATATGGCGTAATGACCACAGACTGTATTGTTGTTGGTGTTTCTTGATGCTACGTTGGCAGCGAAGACCATTTTGTCCCTTCAACAGCTTCAAAGTCTTGGTGAGTCACGGGCCTGGCTCGCAGTAATCCACTATGAATCGTAGTAATCCTTCATGTTGTCTTTTGAAATGAATATGATCGTCCAGCCCGGTCCTACAGCATAGAATGGGACAGGTTGAAGATGTAAGCTGAAAGTGAAAGATGATTGAGCATCGCGGGTATAACCTCTTCTATAAACACGTCTCGCGTACGGATCAGGACCTGGAATAGAATCGATGGTAGACGTTTCAGCTTTGTCCATTCGCACGGTCACGCGTCGGAGTCGAAAAGAATTTTTCAATCCTTTGCCACCTCCAGGATGTGCGAAACGCGACGAGAAACAAAACGTTCGTGGTTTCTGTGAATTCCGAAGTGAATTGAATTTCTAAACACATCGATCCTCGTCTTTCAGGGTTTATCCGCTGCAGTTCATGTCAGGATTGAGCCAAAACAAACAAAGTGCAACCTTGAACATATTCATTCGCGGTTTAAGTACAAAATTGGCTGGTTCTGGTGAACAATGTCACGCAGCTTCGAACTGTCTTGTGGTTTTCGAAATTCGCTTCATAGTGTAGCAGTGATGTTTGCCTGCAATTTAGAACAGTTCCCCGAGAGCACTGGTTAATTTAAAACAGGAACATGTTCTAGGCACGCCTGAAATTACAATGAAGAAAATCAGACCCGCCCTTTATCATTCGACTTTACGCTCAGTTTAACAAGAAACAAGTATGTATTCACTCGTGGTTTATCAATATAACTTTAAGCACCGCGCTATTATTCTCAAATACGTCAGAAAAACATTTAATAACAACAGGCGTTAACACGAGTTCAATTATTTCATGGAGGAAGAGAGTAAACCATACTGCCATAAATTTTATGGGTCTCAGTCTAACAGACTATCTGTAGACTCTTTAAAAGACTCCAGTGGGAATCTTGCTGCTACTCCGGCAATTGCCCGAGGAAGACTCACTGAACTTGGACATCGGGCACTTACTTATGTTTTTTGTCACGTGTTTTCATTGGCTGGTTCATAAGGTGACAGGACGTCGCGTCCCATGACGTAAAACGGCGCTGCGTCTTGCGTGGTCCAATCGCGACACTCGTGGTCACGCTCTCGACGCGTGATCACGTCAAATCCAAAATGGAAGTTACGCATCAGTGCGTATCATTTTTATCTGTTTAAATCGTGAATATTATTAACAAATCATGGTGGCTTACTAGTACAAATTATTTCTATAAGGCTGTGGGTTACTCTCATCCTTAATACAATTCACGAATCACTTATAAATTATATATCCTCTACATTCAAATGTGGACAGTTCAGAATATCCACTTCCTGTTAAGCCGAGTGTCTTATTCCTCATTTTGTTTCAGCTTGATACTTCCTAGTGAAAGTCCATTTCTCTGTAAAGCTTTAATTTCCTCGGTGTTCCTCCAATTCACATTTGTCCACAATAAATGACACGAAACTTCAGCTTCTTCTTCTTGACTCTTTTTCTCAGTCATTGAAGTCATTTCTTGGTTGTATTCCAAAGTCTGGAAATGTTTCATGTTGAGACCGCAACGCGAACTCAACAACAGGTTTAGCTGGAATTTGAATTTCGTCGTCGAAAAAAGCTAAGTATATTGTTGTGATGATGAAAACTGAAAGGTTTTTGTTTACTTCACGCTGCATCACTGCAGGCAGCTACTGCGGCAAACCCTACCTCGACACGCTCGGAAAGCTCACGAAGAAACAGATTATTATTGGAATTAGCGCATAGCTTTCGCCGAGGTACACTGAAAGATTTGGACATAAACTTGTTGCAAAGGTTAGAATGCTATCGACTGATCCAAAGTTTTCGTGTGTGCCACTTGAAGAGCAGAATGCAAATGAAGTTTGCGTACGTACGTAAACAACAGCCATGTGCTTGTTGGTTACTTTGTAATCACGAGCAGCGGCTTTCGCCGTGACGCAGAAAGAATAAATCCAGTTCGCTTTTTGGACAGGCAAACGATTTGCAGTAAGCAGGCGCAGCCATCGTTGCTTTAATCTAAACCAGTTATTCTCAACGTGGTCCAGGTGGACCAGCGGTGGTCTACCTGGAATTTCTAGCGGCCTACCGATAGGTCCATAATGTGCGATGCAGTTTCGACTAGTTGTTCATGAGGTGCCATAAAGCAAAGTGGTCCGTCGGATGCTTTTTTTAAAGATGGTCCTTAGTCGCTTGGCCTTTTCAGCAGAAGCAGTTTCCCTTCTGCGACGTGGCGTCAATTGACGTTTCCCAGGTGGGGTTTCCAACAGTTCATCCGTCATGGTACTCAGAATTTTTTTCTAAAAAATTCAGATGGAAAAAACAATCGCCCAGAAGGACTCGGAAATGAAGACAGCACCGAACGAAACGGTAAAAACGTTTCCCTAGCTCAAGGAGTGAAGTTACATTTTCGTGATGTGTTGGGAGTGTAATATTCATTCGAATACTTCCGGGTCATTCTGACATTTTCCTTCACGAATATAAATGATACTGTGTTTTCACTTGTTGCACAGAAAAGCAAAAAATGTTTTGGTTTTAATACAGTAACTGACTTTGCATTAATTTGTCAGAACGGCCTCATTTGTGGTCATTGGTCGTTTATGGTTCATTGGTCATTTGTGGTTCCCGGGGTTATGTTGGACATATTGCAACAGGTTTCAAGTGGTTAACTTTCCAGCTGATCTAGCTCAATTTTGGGGGTACCGTTAAGCACCCCCAATGACCAAACCCACTAGCTGTGACACGGCAAAGCATCAGTTCCTTGCACAAGAAGCTATACCACATGACGTGATGCCATCAGAAATTGGTTACCTTTCCAGCTAACTTAGACCCTCTGGACTCCCGGTCTAAAACGTGGTTTATAGTTATTTTGATAAACACATATTTTCCTCAAAACAATTCCACAAAACCATCACCAATACCTGGTCAAAAGCCCAACCAGTCGACTAATCTAGATACTAGAGACCAACCAGTCGACTGATCTCACCGTGCGCAACAACCCACCTTCAACTTACCATATGCTACTGTTCAGCGAATCAGCGTGAGCTTCAGCTAGTAGTCATTTACTCATTAGCAGGGCACCCAATTGTTTGACCTAAAAACTTAAAATTTTGACTTACGAATTTGGACTTTATGTTGACCTAACAATTTCCTGCGTTTGCAACGAATATGCGGATACAAAACATTTACTAGAAGCCAAACCGGTAAGGTAAAAGTCTTTATTCTGGAAAGCGCAAGAGAAATATCCAGTGTCAATAAATATCCTGAAGTCACTGACAAGGTTCTGCATTGCTATACTTCAACATCAAGTGCTGCTTCACATTATTTCTTTCAAAGTTTCTATATGCTTTGCTTACCAAATCTAGTGGGCCTACGGTAAGACCACGTTTCTTGCTTTACTACGCTAAGCCTACTTAATATTCAATCGCCCAGTAGTGGGCAAAACAACATTGCTTTGTCAGCTTGTCAGAGGTCGCAAAAGAACATTATGTTTCAGAATTGCAACTAAACTTGCAACAACACATCAATATGTGTTGTTGTAGCTTTAATAAAATAGATGAAGGAAAAGACTCTTTTGCAAAACATTGACTTTTTTGACCTAATAACTTTGGACTTGCTCATGGTAGCAGTGTGAAATTTGGTTTGTTGGCGTTTCATAAACTGTAAAAAGGCAGAAAACGTTTGAATTTTGGTTCCTCTAGTCCAGGGTTTGCCGACATGGGGTAGCCTACATGTACCCCAGGGGTGCATTTGCCCATCCGAAGGGGTACATTTAAGGTTAGCAATAGAAGATACAAATTTATTTACATTTTATTTATTTCCAAATATTTATACATAAACCAGCTAATATTATTATTAAAAGTCATTACTTGCTTATTGTTAAATATATCTATGAATAATCATGATAAAAATTTTTCTCAAAAGAAATTTTAGGGGTATATGTTCATCTGTCGAAATTCTGAAGGGGTACATGCTTGTCTGGTGAAATGCTGTAGGGGTACATGCTCATCTGTCCGAATGCTGAAGGGGTACATGGTAAGAGAAAGGTTGGGAACCTATACTCTAGTCATTAGTGTGTTCAGGAAATGAACTGCAGATTAGAAATTTGATCGATTGATTACATAATCACTATGCGTTGCCTCCAATAACTACTTCCATTTTCAGTGTTTGGAATGTTAACCTGGTAAGTAATGCACGGAGTTGCTGCAGATTCTTATGGCGAACAACATAGCCACAAATATCGAATACATTAGCCTACTTTATTCAACGTTTCAGCTCAGTCGTAAGCCATCATCAGGAATGTAAATAAAATACAACAAATTACATGAGACAAACTCGCCGAAATTTAATAACCAGAATCAACGAACACCAATTTGCTCAACGTTCTGAAGTGCACAAACATTTGTCAGCCAATCCCACGCACGGTTTTAACTTCAAGCAACCGGAAATATTGCGGAGCATCGTCTGTTAAAAGAAACTTATCCGAGTCTACGAATTCTGGAAAAAAATATGCCGTATGTCACTTTCTGCAAACATAAGGATCGTCTCTTGAACTATGAATAGCTTTTTGCCCAACCATATACGGCTATATGCTTTTTAATGGTAAAATGTGACTTCTTCACGAATATGATGCAAACAAAATTTCGTTTCCTTGTATTTTTCTTTTTGTGAATTATGTGCTTTGCACACTTGTTGTTTTTGAATTTGCGATCAGTGGCGTAACCAGCGCAAAAATTGGGGGGGCGAAAATGTTTGATTTTAGGCGAATAACACTATTTTGTTTAGAAAAACGCCTCTCAAAGCAAAATGACTATATTTTCTAAAAATTCGGGGGGCATGGCCCCTTTGGCCCCCCCCTGGCTACGCCTATGTTTGCGATGCTTAAAATGTATTTATGCATTGTGGGATTGTCTTTGCTTTAACAAATTTTCGGGCGCCGCGACTAGATAACTTCAGGGTTTGTTCGGCGTCCTAGTTGCGAGCACACGTTAGCAGTGTTTTGCTTTGCATTGCTATATTGTATCGTAACCATATCCAATATACCTCTTCTTCTTCTCTGACTCGTGCCTCTTTCAATATAGGAACACCAGCCAGATCTCAACATCGATGGTTCACCAATTCCCTTAATTTACTTCTGTTCAATACATAATGGTCTCTATGACGTAATACACTACGAATGCCTTCAAAGTGCATCTTTACTTTCCTTTTTCACTGTTGTATTTTATTTATATTCTTGATAATGACTTATGACTAAGCTGAAACGTTGAATAAAATAATATATTCGATATTTTTGGTTATATTGTTCGCAATGTGAATGTTAACCTGGGTATTCCAACTCTCAGGAAGGGAAGCTTATTTGAGAGAGTGTACATGGCGACATTTTGAGTGTTTAAATTCCGGAATGTGGTATCACATGAAAATTAAGCCAAACTTCCAAAAATACTCACAAAAACCCAAAAAAAATTCACGACTGCCGTTTTGTTGATTGTTCAAAGTGTGTGTCATGGAACTTGCGGTCAAACTACTTCTGAAAATGGAAAAGTTAGGCAACAAAAAAAACAAGTTCCCAATCCTGTGTTGAATTATTTTCTGCCCATTTGAAGTTAACCAGCAGTGGGGTTTTGCCGCATGTTGTGTGCCACGATGTTATTTTTGTAGCAGATTATGGTGCACATATGGGGAGGATATTGTATTACCAAAGTAGGTATACAAGTTGGTGTAAAATTTAGCGTCAGATATCAATGTTACTGTAAATATAAACCCTACTTTTTGAAAACGATCACCTTATTTCGATCTTTCACTTGTGCGAGCGCAGGGCATCCCAAAATATTCTGCACGCGAGTCCTAAGATAACCACTGTATTTCTGCATGGTCGCATGTATATCTCTTCCTGTAACCACTGTCTCCACAAAGGTGAAGAGTTTGAATCCATCAACAAACTTACACAGGGAATCTGTTTCACGTAACAATACATTACACATCTTCAGTTCTGTTCTTATTCCAATTTGAGTAAGATTGTTATTCAATTTTGAATAAGGCTGAAGTGAAATCTAGCTCATAGTTCATCGTTGCCAGTCTCCGGTAAGTAGTTACAAGGAGTCGTCGACCAATCACAATGCCGTATCAGTCACGTGATAAACTATCTACCATCAGTGAACATCATCAGCATTCCAAGCAGTTAAAACCCTTCGCTAATGTCGTTCCATGAATCTTCAAGCTTTCAAAGTGCACAACGTGACTTACTGTCAAGTTCTCAGCTACAAGGTGTGGTCCACTGCCTTAAAAGCCACAGGGAGACGTTTTGCCGCAGAGCAAAGTATTTGATAGAAGCTTACCTCGGCTGTTTACGAATCGGGCAAAACCTCTGATTTCCTTGTTTGTAAAAACAACAAATCGCAGTTATTGTCTTTGCGCGTCATCACACTAAGTTCCGCTCACAACCAGGGTTGCGGAGTCGGTTGTAAAATGTCCGACTCAGACCTTGCCGGTACTTCCGACCCCTCATCATAACACGACTAAAGTTTGGCTGTCAACAATTTTGTAGCGACTAGGATTTAGTGCAAATCGTGGTACACAGCAATAATTATCTGTTTCAACAAAAACTTCGCAAGAAACTGTACAATTTCAACAGGAACGAGTTAGGATTATTTAACTTAGGAGTGTGATGTAAAAAATGATTCAACTGGACCTCCGAATCGGATAAAAAAATCCGACTGCAATTTCACCCGAAAACCTCCGACTCCGCAACCCTGCCTACAACTGGTGTTAGCATGGCCTGCTAACAACGTTTGTATAATTGTACCAGTTAAAAAAAAAAAACAATCGAAAGATGATCATCAAATTAATCATCCACTGAAACGAAACATGAAGTGGCGGGATTCGAACCCAAAACCTTCTTCCCTTCCGCTGCGGCGGTAGTGACGTCCGCACGATTACGTCACAGACATGAGCAGTGAAAGCACATGCCATGCAATATACCTTTATTATATTTATTCGAAATAAAACAGAAAAAGTTAAGTCTTTCCGCAGACATGATCGTACTGCATCGCTATGCGAAAGCCATTCATGCACGAAACGTCTGCGAGACCTTATACGTCATAAACGATCTTCGCGCGGATTCCACAAATCAGACACTTAGTCGACTATAGACCCAACAACATAGGATTCTCAATATTTCTTTTAAAAGTCGACAGAAACTTAAACGCTATCTCTGAGTCCACGGCTCTGACGTCGCTGCTCAACGTCACCGTCATAACGTGCTTGACGTCACCGGACGACAACGATGATGCTGTTTCATCTGTGACGTCATTAGTTGTGCTCGTTGACGAAAATGCGGGCATCAGTCGCGTGGTCCCGACGGCCATGATGCTTGTTTGAGGGGGGTTGATCACGGCCGTGAACTCCTTGACCCCAAACATGCCGAGGTTGGAAATCCTGGAAAGTAAATTCCAAACTGGAAAACTCGTCAACTGAAAAATGGCGAAGTGCGCGAGACAGGGAGATAAGCGAGCTGTGTGCATGGGCGTAGCCAGGGCGGCCCAGGGGACATTCCCCCCCAAAGCTTTTAGCATACTGGTCATTTTGTGCTTTGAGAGGCGGTATCAAGATACAAAAATACTGTTGCTCGCGTAAAATCAAACATTTTGTCCCCCCTCCAAATTTTCCGCACCTCCCCGAAAATTCTGGGCTGGCTACGTCACTGGTTGTGACGAACGCATACAGGCGACAAACCAAACAAGCCCTGCGGCTCAGGATTGATCGACTGTCGCAACCAGTGGGGCCCAGCAGTATGCGTGGGGGCTGCGGAAGGGGCGGGCGGAGCTTTATTCAAATATTTGCGGAAAAAGAGCATTTCGAGCAAAACCCGCGACTATAATTTTGCAAAAAAAACTTTCCAGTGCAGAGATGAAGTTCACACGAACTTCTCTGGAGCTCAACAACGGTCTGACCAGGTTGTCATTAAACTTCAAAAAACAGCAAATTTCTTGAAAGCATATGGCAGGAGTGCGGAGTTTAAGCGAGAGTATGTCAACAACAGCCTGCAACGGCAAACCAGCTTTGTCCACGAATCGTCGGTTAAGCTTTTAAATACGTGCGTTTTAAGAATTGTTTCAGGCAAAAAAACGGGCGGCGCTGGTTTCGCAGTTCAGAGGGACAACGTTGCTGGCCCGCATTCCACATCTACCTGGGCCCACGATTGTGGTCGTGACATTCATGTTGACAAAGTTTGTTGACAAACGAACGAGGAAGCACCAAAGCCGCCATGTTAATTTCCTTCACCAGCCCCTCAAGCCGATGGAGACTGTGAACGGAAGCTGATCTCGCAGCGACGCAGTGAGATCGTTAAAAAACCATCAGTAGACAGAAAAACTAAGAGGATCCCTAGCGCCACCCCGTGGAATGAAAACCCTTCTACGACTTCTCCCAGGGGGCGTCACTGAGCTGTCTTGACCTTCATGCCACCACTGTCATATGTCATTGCGGTTGAGATCAGAACAAACACATCAATGAAACAAACGTAATGATCACCACAGTCGTGAAGATGATCCGTTGCCATAGCAACATGACCTCGCCTGCTTCGTGCGATTAATCGAGTCGTTTAAAGCAAAACAACGCGTCGAGTTACTGGAACATTACGCGTGAAGACTCGACCACCAGCGTCACTGCAATCGGACTCACGTGAACGACCCGCCCTGGAACTCGTGGGGCTTCAATCCCCCCACCCTCGCGCGACCGGCGAGTTCACGGATTTCTTCCGAGATGCTTTGCAGACCTTTCGAACAAGCATTCTGTGAAACACGAGGTGGATACTGAACGAATGCTCATCGGACCTGTTCACTTCACAAACGCGGTTTGATTTCGCAGATGTATGGTCCACATCAGTTGCTATCCGGGCTTAGGCCGCTACACGACTTGTATGCGACTTGCAGTTTATGTCATAGCCAGTCTACGTCCTGGGAGGCGCAAACAGACAAATGCAGCAGACCCGCAGCCAGGTTTTAAGGTTTGGGGGGAAAAGACACTTTTTGGGGGCAAGGTTTTTGTTTTTATTATATGTCAAAAATAAATTATTCTGGACACAGCATGATTTGGGGGCACTGCCCCCCGTGGTTACGGGCCTGCAAATATAGGCCGGCAACACAGCGAAGAGCGGTCGCATTGTTTCCAGCTCCCAAAATAACACAGCGACACAAATGCAACAGCGTCACACAGATCATTGAATTGATAAAGCGATCCATTATGTCGTAACAAGGAGCTAATTAACTAAAAAAACTTTTTTGCATGCAAATCCAATAGACCAGTGGTTCCCATCCGAGTTCAGGAAGGCATTACCACTTTAGAGGTAAGTTACTTACTCATGGTAAGTGTCGTACTTTTTTGAAGTTGGCATTGGCTCTTTTAATTAGTTATATCACTTTATATTTGTAAGTTATTTAGGGAACTATCACACGTTTTTGTTGACAAACTTTAGTACTATTATTAGGCAACAAATAGTATTTGTCCCACTTTCATTAATCAAGTTATTGTCGTCAATAAAGACCATTGTTCCAATTGTAGTTAATACTAGTCTTCGAACCCGAACAAGGGAGGAATGAAAAGTTCCAAAATGAGCGAAGAGAGAAATGCATCAATAAAAGGTTGGGAACCACTGCAATGGACGGTACTGTTTTTCAAAGCTTAAAGCTAAAGAACCTTGAAATAAAAAAAAAACATAAAGTTAAAAAAACGAGCATCTGACATTAGTCCAAAATATACTATCTGTGAGCTTTTATGAGACCAAGAGTAGATGGATGTGAAAATGACGTAACAATCTTCTTTGCGGACCTTACGTCATCAAAGCGAATTAGCGTCAACGGGGTAAAGCGAAAAACTTAGCATCATTTCCGATTCTGCTGCTCTGCAATTCCAACCAGACACAGACATAATGTTTTGGTTATGGCGAAACAGGTTTTATTGTCACGCAACCCATGACGCAATAGCGGGCGCCATCAACTCGATGAAGTTAGATTTCGATCTCAAGTATTCGGAGGAAGAACTTTTTTCTTGTGTAAAAACTACGCAGAGCAACGGTTGGCTGCGCACGACATGGATGAATAAGTTTTGCGCGACTCATGCCAGATTGACTCGACGTTTCTGTAAAATGCAACGGTCCTGCACGAATATATCAGCACAGCCTTCAATTTGTTGAATAAGCTCAGGTCGTAGTGTGCCAGCGCAAGCAAGAGCTACAGCTTACTGCCATGTTTCGAACAGTGGTCCACATCAGCGGAGTTTTCAATGGAATCTCCCAACAAGTCAATCACCTTGAAACTCATTCACTGCTTTTAAGTCACGCTAACGTTGCTCGCATCCAACTTTCAAGTCACGCTAACGTTTCTCGCATCCAATCAAAACCGTTTGCGTCAAAATCCGGATTTTATTGTTCCCAGTCGACATACCTTGACGATGGGTGTGATCAAACCTCCCTCTGTCGCCACGGCAACGGAAATATCAGCTGTAGGCCACTCCTCAAGCTCACTTCCGTTCCACACGCGATTCACGTCGGGAAAGCGACGGAGCGAAACGGCGATCGCTTTTATTATGAAGTCATTAACAGAAAGCTTGACCCCCTCTGCACAGAACAAGCATCGCTTGAATATACGTGGCTGGTGGGGTTGAAACAAAGTTGTGAAAACTAAACAAAAAAATCAGGAAGAGCTGTTAAAAAGTTTTAATTTAGGCCCTGTTTTCCCGTGAACCATTGCGACAGCAGATTTCAACATATGCCCTGACAGAAGTCCTTGAAGCAGGTCCTCGCGTTGAGGACCAGTCAAGCGTTTATTTCAAACACGTTATTTTCGAAACCGTGAAGGGTCCGTAGAAAAAATGTCGTTATGGGCAGGTTCGAGTGCGACCGCCCAAAGATGAAGCGGGAAAAAATGCGTTTCTGCGCATGTGTGACGACTAAGGCCATTTAAAGTCATAAAAGTCATATTTTTTCTGTGCTTCAGGAAGCTATGAAACGAATTTTAAAACAAAAATCGCACTCCTAGCAAGTCTATAACAAAACTTAAAGTTGTATTTTCCATGTTAGGTCATAAAGTCATATTTTGCATATTTTCAACCTAATTCAATAAGGAAACCATTAAAACAATCTCAAACTATCAGGTGAAACTACTATATCACTAGGTCTAAGCTGCATCTGCAAAGTTAACCCACTTGGGCATCCTGCAAATGTTGGCAAAGACCAAGGTGAACCAACTTATTTGGATGAAATGTAATACACTGCCTGAATATGCGTACTCTTGCTGCCCTAAAGATATAAACCAGTGTCCATGCATGTTTTCAATATGCTTCAAAATATATGTTTTGCTCATCTTCTGAGTCGTTTGGTCATCAACAAACCATGGGCAACCATATCTTATGCCTATTTTCGTTGGTAATGCTTCTTGTACAGCAGTTGTACGTTCTACCTCAGTCACTTTTGTTTGGTCATATAAAGTCATATTTTCTGAAAAATAGTCATATTATCAAATGTTTTAGGTCATAAAAAATGGCCCTAACGATCACGATTCCACTGAGCCACGCAAAAACTTCCATATTTTAAAAAATAACAAATGACCCGACTATTTCTTCATCAGATACAAACGAAACAAACGACACACTGTGATTGCGCTTCGCGTGGCGTCATCATAATAATGTATACCGTGACGCAGACAACAGTATAGTTCGACAGAAAAAAGAGCAAGGCCACCGTTGGAGGCGCCCGCCACATTACCTTTCATCAGCTGCTTCCGCAAATCTAGAACTTTTCCGATGCAACAATCAATGGATGAATACGAATGTGGAACAGTCTGCTTCGATTCTGTCAATCTCTTGGCGATCACTTTTCTCACTCCGCTCACTTCAATCGTTGTGAAGTTATCAGCCTGCAGCAACACAAATCATTGTGACTTAAAATCGATGAAATAACAGCTTTTTAGACACAGATGTATGACACAGGCAGACTTTTGTAAATACTCCACCTTTGCAAAAGAGAAAAGTAACCTCACTAATTTACACGAAACATTTCCGCAAAATGTTCACGTTAAAATTCACAACATGTTCATGTGAATAGCCATAAAATGCTTCACGTGATACGTCATAAAATGCTTTGTGTGATTGGCCACGAAATACTTCGTGACAATTCACAACATGCTTCACGTGAATAGAGTCGCAGTGTTGCTGCACACGATGGTGCAACAAAACATACCCGGAGTAAAAACTTTTGCTTGACGCACATATCTTGAAACCTAAGTTACTTTCACTGCAAAGCGAGCGGAGGTTTTGAGATTCTTATGCCAGAACTATCAACCAAACAATTACATGTTCATCACTGCATTAATTTCATGCGCTCTGCGCTCTTGAAACAAGTTTGCACCTTCTGAGTTTCGTCCAGCAGCGTTGTGGACGAAGTTCCGCTCCTCCCAACAGTTTTCTGTTCCGTAGCGACAGGTGCTGGAGGAGGAGATTCGAACACTTTGGGTTTGATGCCGTTATCCAAAATAAATTTTAAAACGTCCCTAACAACATAAAAGGCATTGTGACTTAACAAAGCGTCCAACATGCGGATTCAAGCAGATAACAATGCAAAAATGTTGAACAAACCCTTTGAGCAAAATCCCCTTGGGTCCGGTCCCTTGCAGTACATTCGACTGTAAGTCGTACTGTTGCAGTAATCGTTTGACGGCCGGTGATATAAGATTTCTGAGCAAAAATCAGTAGGCGTTGAAAAGGGACACACACCTTAGTTAATTTCAATTCCATGTAAAATTGAAATTTAAAAAATCGCCATCAGCTTGTAATAACTTTAACAAACAGTCGTTCTTCAAGCATTCCCAGAACAGAGGCTGGTGTCAAAAATACCAAACACCATCGACACATACCACACGCAGTCTTCTGAAATCAGCCACACCACGTTAGCAACTATATATGCTACAGGCAGACAGTGAACCACTGATGTTGTCAAAGACAAATCGAACAATGATGCTAAATAGAGGAGCGTTCACATATTACGCAAGCACAAAAGGAGGTTGAGGTTACAAATGCTTGCGGTTGCGTGTGGGGGGAGGGGTTGCTGAGATGATCACGTTACAAATTTTTCCTAATAAAACTTTGCAACAATGATCACCACCTGATTGAAGATCGCTTGGAGTGAGGAGGCACCGGAAGTAGCGGTGAGATTGAGACCGAAACTTAACAGTTCCCTTCGACAAGAAACATCTTCGACTACTTAGATCTGCTGCTTGAAATAAAACCTCCATGGTGTACTAAAACCACCGGTGCTGCGGTTTTTTGGGGGTTCAAAGAAAGCGTGCGTAATTACGGGGGGTTGCTTTGTACTTACAGTTGCTTACAGATGGGGAAGGGGTGTTGAAAAAGTTTAAACAATTGCTCACGTGATATGTGAACGTTCCCTGGTTGGAGAATATAAAAAAAATTATCGTGAATGTTTATTGTTTTACATCCTTAATAATTGCACCTGGTCAAGCCCGACCACAAGGCACGCAGCGCTGAGATATGATGCGCGAGTTTATTTCGCCACTTGTACTTTTAACCATCCTTCTCATGAAGATAAGGCGAACTAGCGTTTGTATAATTTCACGAAATTGAAAGTACGCCCCTTTCGCTACCGTTAAGTTATGCTTTGCTGAACACACACACGGAACAGAATACGAGGCCGACGTCACAACATAATGCAAAATCACTTAATGAATTCAAACCAAACCGATTTGTTGCTTTTCTGTGCAAGAAGCAAAAATGCAGCATCAGCTACATTCATGATGAGCCATAATTTCAAATTACCAACAAGTACTCGAAATAATATCACATTTCTAACATGTAACGAAAATGTAACTTTACTCCTTCAGCTTGTTAACTTCTTACCGTTTTGGTTCTGTCTTTGTTTCCGGGTGCTTTTGGGCAGTTGTTTGTTCAGCCTGAACTTCGGGAGCATCTGCGGTTTCTGACAGTTCAGCAACTTTCATGTTCGCAACAACACTCACATCTTCATCTTCCTCAGCCAGGAAAGCAATGGGCACGTTTATTTTCACATTAGTTGTTCCTTCCGGAACCTGACACATGAAAACAAAGCATTGGCACAAATGAGTGAGGTTTCGTTATGATGGACAAGTCACCACCCCCCAATCCCGGAGTAGCTCTGATCAGGAATGTTTGAAAATCGACCGACGACTTTATAGTGTCTGTAGGTCGCAATCAATCAGCGCGACTAATTCAACAAGACAGCAAAAGCTAAAATCAGGAACAACTGAGAACTGACGCACACGTTGACAACCGCAACGTTTACTTCAACAATCACCCATAGGATGGATGTGTTTATGACTTAGTACTGTACTTTGATACATTCCTTGTGTTTGGGCACAGCTTAAAGAAAACGAAGCAGTTGAGCATGGCTGAAAATCGCGCAATAAAAATTCTGAAACAAATATGAACTATAGAGTTTTATCGCTCGTATCAAAATCTCATCAATCCCACGTACGTCCAAATGGCATGACGCAAAACGCTTTCGCCAAAACAGGGTTAGACAAAGTTAAAAATTGGTGATTTCCAAGACTTGAAAGACGATCGTTTCAAAAGCACGTGACAATTACCACGATCTTAGCAAGGGTCCCATCATCAGTTGCTTCCATGGTCACAACGGCCTTGTCCGTTTCTACTTCGCACAAAGCGTCTCCAGCTTCCACTTTGTCGCCTGCAACGAAAGAAGATCACTCTTGTTGAAGGCAAGGTCATTACGGCCGAAGGACAGCTATACTCTTCAAACATGTCTGTTTCTCTCTGACCAGCTATGCATATGTTGTCGTGCTTCAAGACGTACGCATTACGCAACATACATTTTAAACAATTGCCACTCTGTCATTCTTCTACCTTTGGCAGTACGCGCTAGATAAACTTCTAACTAATTAGGACACCACTTGTTTTAACTATTGAAACCTTAATTCGTTTTTTTCTTTGTTGTTTTTATATCTTTCTTTCGTATCAGCACCACAACTAAACATAAGCCCGCATTCACCTGTTTTGTTTCAACGTAATAAATAAAGTCTTTACCTTTATACAAAAAACGTTTTTACTTTTTATCAGTATCAAACAATGTCAACTGATACTAATTTTTCCTTATCACTTGTCATGCGTCAAAGAAATCTCGACATGATTACGTAAAGCTTTGTTCAGTTTTAGACATTGCTATGCTCCATCATTGTTGATGCTACTGAGAACATACTTTCTACAATTATACGCTGCTATATCAAACTTACTGATAATAAATAGATCAACAGAAAGACAGAGCGTTTTTATCCTGAGCGACACGACTTCACCCACAAATAAATATGATCAATTTCTCGAAAACCTACACGGTTTGCTCTTACTAAAAAACGCTTGCAGCGAAAAATGCAAAGTAGAAGAGAATCAAGCATGTATGGCCTGCAACCGCAATGCTTTTCCGCTTTGCCTATCATCGCGAGTATTTGGAAATAATCAGCACCGCTTTGTCTTTCACTGATGATAGGTTTGAAAGAAACAATCCCAGTTCAGTTTCGTTTAAACTCGGTTCTACTCCTTTTGGGAGTGTCAGGAGTGGTCTACCGCACCCATTTCCGTTACTTTCGCCATGGGCAAGTACTTCCGTATTGAATGCTGTACTGGTAGCAAGTCAATGGCAGCACCGTTTCCTTGAACCCACACATAACGCCGAGCACGAGGCTGGACAGGCTGCAAGTACTGTTTTTCAAGTCTTCGGTGTGACTCGACCGGGAATCGAACCCAAGCTTCCAGCTTTGGTGGCGCGTGCTCACTGCTCAACCAACTGTGCCAATTGACACGGTCAATCTTAGTTAAACGAACAAAATCATGCAGAAAAAACATGTTGGCTTGTTATCACAACTTATATTTAACCTATTTAGCATCATAGCAATGGTTTTAAACGGACAGTTACATGATTTCACTCCAAACACATACTGGACGTGGGGCGATTTAAACACTTCGACAGATCAGGAACCACTGGTCGGAATTTTACGACTCGCAGTATCTTAACCTTGGCATAAATTAAGTGACAAATTTAGGAGCCGATCAGCATTCCAATGTAAAATCTGCGACCGTTGAATTTAACATTATCTCGCATCTACTTTCACTTCACTGAATGCGCTGGTTGTAATGAGGGAAACGTCTCCATTAAGTCGTTTGCTTGGGCAGTTCCTACTCATACAGGGTGTTCCAACGAGCATAAGGCTTCGATATGCACCTTGCAAGTCTCTCGCACTGCAAACAATGGTTTCTATGTCGTTTCTGGTGAGACGTGGTCACGTGCATCATGTTATCGACACCGTTGGCAAACTTTGTTGCAACTGGAATCGGAACGGTGAAAAAATAAATTCCATGTAAGCATCGTGGTGTGGTGACATGGCCCGACAAAACCAAGAGCGCGCGGCTTGTAATTTTTCGAAACAGTACATTGAGGTACGAGACAGCAGAAACCAAGATATCGTCCAGCCTGTCCCAGCAAGCAAAGTGAATGCACAACGCTTCTTTTCTTCAATTGCAGTGACTGATCCACTTCTGCTAATGTGGAAGATACAACCTCTGCTACACAAACGTGCCTGCAGGTGAAGTGCAGCATGTATTATTGTGGTACCCGCTGCTTTCGCACGAGTTGCGGCGTATGTAAATGATGAGGTTGGTTGTTCAACGGCGTAACTTGGGCGGCGAATAACATGAAATGAGCAAAAACAATCGATACCATCGCGCATTGGTCGTCGCGCGCGTCAAGCACCACATTCGGGAATTAGGCAGAGACGCCCGTTCGGAAAACAAGCGACAGCTTATTGGCCACCAGCCATCCACAAGCGGAGACCCCACTTTGGCCACCAGCCATCCACAAGTGGAGACCCCACTGCGTGTGCGCTACGCATCTGGGAGGCGAATGGGGACAGTGCAGAATGCTTTCACCCTGGGAGAATTGAAAGCCACGCATAAACGGCAGTTTCACTATAAACTAGTAGCAGAGCACGAAAGGTTCATGAAGCCAAACGAAATTGCCTGGATATTGTTGGCGTCTCTCCGACTAAGCATTATCGCTCCGGCACTGTGGAGCTGGACCACAGGAATTCAGAAGCGAACTTCGTGAGCGATTTCGAAACACAGAACAATCGCAATTACATGACCGTATGTTTAATCGCAGTCAGTACCTTGGGGCTTCGTGAAACGTGGTGGAATTCTTGCAAAGTCACATTGGAAACAACAACACAAGCTGCACAGTATAATTAAGTCATGAAATATACTTCAAAAACAACTATTTCCGGGTTCGTCGCAAAGCAATGAATGACCGGTCAGTTTGTTTCGGGGTTTAATGTCTTGCGCTTCATTCAGAATTTTTGCAGCCGCCAAATAAAAACCTGTTTCTGAGTCATCATCCCACAGGTTTCATTCAAACAATACGATTTTCGCATTGCCTCTAACATCTTGAATTTTTTCTAAACCTTGCGTGACTTCCAATTTGTCCAAAACACAATTATTGCAATGTTATTACTGGGAAAGCGCGCAGTTACACTGATCAAAGTTATCCAGCTGTAGAACAACACGAAAAACAAATGCGATCCACAGGCTCTCGTGGAAGATTTTAATTCCAGCGATGACACTCAGTGATTATAACATTGCGCCAAAACCATTGATACTAACGTCAACTTTTGAAACACCCGGAAATTGCATGCAATGCTGATAACGCCAAGTAAAACATTTATTCAAACACCCAGCTTAATAAAAAACTTTCCACGCTTTCATCCATTCATATTTATGACTCGTACACTCAAGTCCGGTGATTACCCACGCTACGTTTGTCGATGCAAATCAGGTACACTAAAAATATTGATAATTGGCACCGATATTGGTTAAAGAAGGTACCCATACAATTCCATTTTACACTGTCCCAAAGTTGATTGGCCGAAAATAAAGCAAAATTATGTCAAATAACCAAAAGCTGATGGATAAAGGAATGTTGGAACTTTTACAATAATGAAACGTACCTTCTGCAATAAGCCATTTTGTGATTGTTCCCTCTTCCATCGTAGGTGACAGGGCAGGCATGCGCATTGTTATGGGGGCTGAAATACACCAAAGAAAAAAGCAAACCTGTTAGAAATGCCGTGGACTGGGTCAACTAGCTCTTCACTAAAGATTAAGAACAAACTGCTAAAAACCTTCTCAAAAAACAACACTTAAAAACCTGAAACAATACCTGAAATAGAGACATTGGTAAAGATGGTTCTTCTGATTGCCACATTGTAACATGCACGCAAGAACTGTGCAGCTGCCATTAACAGCTACAGATTTCAACGGTTTTGTGTTTACGATCAGTTAACTTCAGTGAAACAGGAACATTGCCCTGCCGATATAATCAATAGTCTTCATGAGTCAAACACAACAATAAATGTGTAGTGTGCATTGGGTGTTCTCATGGCATGATTGAAAAGAGTAGTTTAGCAAAACAAACACACTATTCTTCAATCACACTGCAGATTGCACAAAATATATACCAACTGCTTGTATGATTCACATAAAAACTATCTGCCATTGCAGCGATTCTAAACCAGTACAATAACAGCATACCTTTGATGCAAATGTCATAACACACGATATTCAGCAAAATACAAATTCGGGCAGTGAAACAACAGAAATTAAACAGCTATAAAAAATAATGGGAGAGAGCCTGTGTTTGACCTAAAATCCAACATCAATCTACTGGAGAAAAGATAAAGCGTAGGTGAATTTCACCTAACAAGTGGTAAATTTACGATCCATGGGTTGCAGCAAACAGCTGTTTTCTAAACCATTAAAAACCTGAAGTGTTGCACTGGATTATGATTCAAATTTATGCTTAATGTTCATTTATTGCTTTTTCCATTTCTCTCTATGCAAGCAGGGTATCTGTTTCACTTCAACAGAGTGCACTGCATTAATCATATTCAAGACTTAGGTCATTAATTCTTAAAAATTACATAATTGTGTGCTTTAAGCCATTGGCGGATCCAGTGTGGGCAGTTTAGGGAAACTTCTTCCCCAGTGTCTGTAGTGCCTTTTTAGGTGACTACTGAAGTAGAAACAGAGATAAAAATATACTCAACAGTGCTTTAAAAATTAACTAAACAATCCTTTACACTTTGTCGAACTTCAGGATTTACATGCTGTACTTTTACCCAGCCTCTATTATCAAATATTATCAACAATGCTATACTTTCATAATAATGCTGCTATTCTGTTATTTCTTTTCTGCGTGAGAACTGCCCAGCCTTACTCAGATCAGGTAATCACAAATATGGTTGCTTTTGTTAGCACAGTTTTTGACATGCCGCTGGGCTGTGCAAAATTGGTCTGTTTTGTTTCAAGTTTATATTTTTGATGTCTAATGGCAGCCTTGAAAGGGAAGGCAGTAATGAAAATAGGAATGCTATATGGAAATCTTGCAACTGGCATAAGATTTTACAGCAGAAGCCTCCTAAATGATAAACCAGTTGCAGAACTGTTGCCAGTGCAGTCCGTGAGTTCACAGTATGTCTGCATCGAAGTTTTGCGACATAAACATGAGTGGATGAGTTTCAATGGCCATGATTCAATCATAATGTAGCATGTAGAAAGCTAAAGATGCACTTGAGCAAACACGTTGCTGCTATCTGGCAAAAATGCATTGAGTGTCCCCATTAATTTAAGGAATTATGACTTAACAATGCAATTGTGCAACACTTCACTCTGCCAATGGGGACAATGCAGCATAGCATTGAATTATGTGGTAGCACAACGCACCTAACAAACCATGGTACTAAGCTCTAATGTGGAAACTCTGGCAAAATACCAGCTATCTACAGCTTGGTGGAATTAATAATTGGTTTCATGCGGCCAGACAATTTTTGTTCACAGGTTCACTATTTGCAGTGCAAAATTTAAGGGTACAATGGCACCTTTCGCCCTACCTGGCTATGTGCCTGGCAACAGTTACTGACGACCATGTGGCTTGGATCCTTTTGCTGCAATTGCAAACCTGCAGACAGCTCACGATGGCCATGAAAAGACAAATTTGGTATGATTAGCAAAATCTGCAACTGACAGCAAAAGGAGTCGCTTATTTGTTAGGTCATTCCACTTATGTCGCTTATTTGTTAGGTCATTTCCACTTATAAATTTGAGCAGAAAATCAGTAAATTGTTTAAGTCTTACTGGTGACTGTGGTGTTGGTGGATATTGGTGGTTTTAGAGTGGTTATTGACTGATTCTCACCTGTGTTTGCTGACCTTGGTAGAAGCAGATTTAAGGGCAGATTAACAGCATTGAGGGTGGCTTTCACCTTGTTTGGGGGGAGCTTTGTGGTAGTATGCAATTGGTTAGAAAATGATTTCATAGGGAAACTAGACCTTGGAGGTATCGTTTGAATTAGGAGGGCTCAGGTCCCCTGCTCCCATTTCTGTTGAACAGTGTCATAACCTGAACTAGTGGGATTGATGCATTTTTCTTCAAATCAGCATTCCAGTGTCAAAATATGTGAAACAGTATTGAACATTTGATTGAAATTCTACCTTTATTAGTGGCCTTAAATGTATTTTAGAGTACTATGATTTTTGGCCAAGTGTGAATTTATCATGTGATTATTTTTCACTAACCAACATATATAACTACTTTCTTCACCTACAAAAGGTAACCACTTTGGTGTGATAACCACCGATTGTTGCAGACAGCCTTGGGTATTTAAAAAAGTAGACATTTTTGGCACCCCACTGCTTGGGTGCCCCCCAAATGCCTGGTCTGGATTCACCACTGCTTAGTGTTGTCTGGACTAAACACAATTTGTGTCAGACCTCTACATTAATATCTTTTCCAAAAATGTTCTTGTCCACTGATTGATCACATGGATTTACAGATGTGAACAATGCAAAAATTTGTTTCAGGGTACACTTTCCTTTCAAATGAGCCCAAGGGTATGTAAACAAGATAAAAACGGTGCTCTTTTGCTACTTATGTTGACTTGGAGACAGTTATCACTAGGCTTAATATCAAATAATAGAAAGCAGGGTTGATTGATTTAAATTTGGGTAAAACATCTCTACCCAAATTTGGTTTTATCCAAATTTTGTTTTTTTGGCCATAACTTTTGAAGCAGAAACGCTATAAAGCCAATCAAAGGCAATAAAGACTTGTATTATAGACTAGTTTCCAACAAAAACTTAAGTCAAAAAATTGGCTCTTGCGATTGAGGTCCTGGGCCAAATGACCTTGGCCAAAAATGCCTAAACCTACCCACTTATGACATCACCCACAAAAAAAACAAAATCCAAAACTTCATAATTTTTTTAAATCCACACTAGAAGACTTGCCGCATCTTTTAAGGGCTTCATCAGCTATTTAGCTCAATCGCATGGCGAGTTATGGAGTTGCAAAATGGCACAAAAAATGTGGCTCATGCTGGATTTTGAAGTACAAATATATCATACACTGATGCGGAAGATTTTAACACGTTGGCTGCCGGGGTACAATATATTCGTACTTGGAAATCGGCCTAAAACCAGCAGTTTTTGGTTGCCTTACCCACAGCACAGCTCCTCTGTCAATTGTGCTAGAGAGCTGCTTAAACCCTCAAAAGATTTGGCAAGTCCTCTAGTCTGCACTGAAAAAGCTTTGATTTTGGGTTTTTGTGAGTGACATCATAACCAGAAACGTTAGAAAGTCGATCAAAGGCTCAAAAGACTCGGACTCGAGCCAAGTTTCCACTGGAAACTTCAGCGAAATACTTTGGCCTAGCGGTTGGGCTCTAGGCCAGGTAACATGAGCCAAAATGACCCAAAAACTACTTCACTTATGACATCACTCATAAAAAATCCACAACCCCAACCAAAAATTATTTTTTCGAGTGCAGACTACAAGACTAGCCAATCCGTTTAAGCTCTTGAACAGCTCTCTAGTGCAATCGGCGGAGGAGCTATGGCGTTTGTAAGGCAACCGAGAACTGCTGGTTTTAAGCCGAAATCCAGGTACGATATATTCATAGACTGGCTGTCAAAGTGTTAAAAAACATTAAATATAAACCACAAAGCTCAATGTACAATCAAGGCATGCAAATTTTAACAAATTATTTTTTGCCAAGTCTGTCAAGACATCGTGCATATGTTCCACGTCTTAGAAACAGTGGTTTTCAACCTAGGGATCGAGCCCCCCACCCAAAGGGGTTGTGAAGCATTTTGAGGGATCGCGAGTAGATATTTAATGTACAAAGCTGTGTTATATTTGCGTTATTAAAGTTTTATCTGGGGGTCGTTGAGTTATAATGGGTTGCTATAATGAGTCTCAGTACAAACACTTTTGAAAACCACTGCTTTAGAAACTTACAGTTACTATGACTATGTTTTTACATTAAACTTACATGCCTTCATCTGACACAAGTGTATCATCTAGTAAAAAATTTACTCACTGAGTCAATTTTTTAACACTTTGAGAGCCGGCGTACGATATATTCGTAATTCAATTTCGGCCTAAAAAACAGCAGTTTTCGGTTGCCTTACCAATGCCCTAGCTCCTCCGCCAATTGCGCTAGAGAGCTGGTCAAGGGCTCAAACGCATCGGCCAGTCTAATAGATTGCACTTGAAAAAAATTTTTTGGTTGAGGACTGCGGACTTTTTGTGAGTGACATCATAAGTGAAGTAGTTTTGGGGTTATTTTGGCTCATGTTACCTGGCCCTGGGCCCAACCGCTAGGCCAAAGTGTTTCGCTGAAGTCTTCATTGGAAACTAGGCTCGAGTCCGAGTCTTTTGAGCCTTTGATCGATTTTCTAGCATTTCTGGTTCACAAGTTATGATCTACAATAAACAAATTAATCAATTATTTAATTAGCTAATTAGTCAAATATTTTTACTAGTTTAGATCATAACTTTTGAACCAGAAACCTCAGCAGGTCATCCAAAGTATCAAAAGACTCGGATTGTAGCCTAGTTTCTAGTAAAAACTTCAGTGAAATACTACCACCTAACGGTTGGCGCCCAGGGCAAGGCAAGGTGGGCCAAGGTGGTCTAAAAGTCTTCCACTTATGACATCACTCACAAAAAACCCGCACCCCCCAAGCAAAAAATTTGTTTCGAGTGCAGACTAGAAGACTTGCCGCGTCTTTTGATGCTTCGACCTGTAACCCGTACAGGAGCAGAGATATTCCCACACAAAGCCACGTGCGTTTAGGCGTTTTTTTTCGAAAATCCCCTAATCCACCCCGGTGTCAAAGTGTTAAAAGCTAAAAATGAACGAGAACTGAGCATTGGTGCATCATGCAAATGCAACGATCAGGCTTAGGAAAGAATTCCATGTAATAACATAACTAGAATCCACTAGGTTCTATATGAATAAGACTCAACCACTGAGGATACATGAAATTGATTTCCTATTAAAAATTTGCAGATAAATTCTTTGCTTGTGTCACATGTGGAGAGTAGTTACTTGAATACAAACATGTGTAAGTTTGAATCATTGCAAAAAGATGTAGCCAGAGCCTAGTCAGCAGAGCCTGATTCATTGAAAGCTTACACAAAAGCTAGAGCTTTTATTTGTTGTAGAATCCACTGGTCATATTCCTTGAACAGAAAACTTTCCAAGCTTGCAAAAGGATCAATCTGGAAACTTTAGACAGATCTAGTCAACCACAATACCATGGTTTTTGCCTAAGCCTTTAGCAATTTATTCTTTCTGTTTAGCACACAAACAACCACTATGTACTTGGCCTCAATTCAAACGGCTTTATTAGAATGATGGAAATGTCCTCACTTTGATATATTTCATCCATATCAGAATGTGGAATTTCTGTTACATGCAGCTGGTGCTTATTTTCAAGATTGTCAAGAAATGTTTGCAGTACTTGCTGTTTATTTCCAATAGTTCGCCTTTCAAATGAACAAAGTATTTCAATGTGTGGTGAAAATTTGCTTATCAGCCAAATGATGGTTTTCAGCAAACAATCAACACCTTCTTGATAATAAATGCAGTCAGCAATCAAAACAGTGACTTGTGTAGGTTTTGCACAACGTGTATCAGAAACTTGTTGAATGATGTCCATTATAACTTTGGCATCACTTTCTTTACCCCAACATAAAACATCAGCACCAACTAGCAACTGTGCAGTGACTTTATCTGAAACATGACACCTGGATAACTTGGAACCAGAGTAAGATTTCTGTATTCCACATACTTCAGATAAATTCAAAACATTAAGATTTGTCAGAATATTTTGAACCAAAAGTGAAATATGTGTTGGTAAATCAGTTAAGATTGCACACACTGCTCCACTTAATATTGAAGTCAACCCAACAGCTCCTGTTCCAGCACCAAGTTCTAAGACAATATTTCCTTTAACATGCTGTTGTCCGGTTTTTGTAAGCAAGTAATGAAGAAGCACCAAACCAGCATCCCATAAGACACAACCACATTCCCCTTCTTCAAGTTGGTGAATTTTCAAGCTTTTGGCACAATTAGCCAAAAAAATTTCCCGAACAAATGTTGGTTTTAAATCCATTTCAAATATATTTCTCAATTCCTAAAAATGATACATTCATGCCATAAATGTTGCTTTTGAGTATACTCTTAAGATCACAAGCTTTTTTCTTATAATTAAATGCATACATCCAGACGGTTCGCACCAAAAGCAATTAGTGATACACATGGAATATCAAATAAAGTACCACAACACCACTAAAGTCTTGCAACGTTGTACTAATACCAAGCTGATAATGGAAAGAAGCAAAACAGAGAAATCAGCTACAATAACAAGTATAGCACGTATAAAATTGTAAAAATGCACCAAAATCAGAGAACATTATTATGAAAGAACAAGTGGTATGAAATGAATTCCCAGACATGAACCAACAATTAAGTTAGCCAACTATTTCAAAAATTGCAAAAAATCCTTGTGGGTAACGGCAATTCAACTCTTTTCCCCATGTGAAAAGGTGCGATTCTAAAATGATCATTACGTACATAGTGCACAATTTACACATACAAATTTCCAGGTCTACAGCCCAATGTAGTCCCACCTCAAGACATACATCAGCATATTCAATGAAAACCTGAATGACAAAATACAAGTATCTAACAAGATTTCAATTCGTTGTTGGTTTGTGTGAAATAACAGTGAACATTCATTGCTCATAAGCAATACTTCAACTTACTTCGGTTACAGAAGGAAGAAGCCGAGCAAGCTGTGCAAATGCAGTAAAGCTAATCATGTCAAAAAGGTGGTAAATCTGGCCACTCCCATTTAACAGGGTCAGAACTGGATCAAAACTGGTTTACTACTACTATAATAAAGTCACAGACTTTTGTTTAAACACTTTACAGTAAGAGGTGCAGTACAAAATTCAGGCATTTGCAAAAGTAGTTCTCACACTGGTGATCAGTAATCAACTATAGTAGTCCCCACTTATTAAGCCCACCAACTTAATAAGACCAAAATTGTCCGATCCAGAATTACTCCATTGCTGTAATAAAAAAACCTGCTTTGTAAGCCGAAAACCCTGCTTACTAAGCCTAATCTTCCTTGCTTTTTTTCAGGCTTACATGTTACCTTTACGGGTTAGTGTTAGGTTACAGTTAGCATTAGGTTAGGATTAGGTTAGCATTAGCTTAGGGTTAGGTTAGGAATCTGTTAGCATTAGGTTAGCCTTAGCTTAGGGTTAGGATTAGGGCTACGGTTAGGGTTAGCTTAGGGCTACAGTTAGGGTTGGGGTTTATCTTTTGTTTACTTCGTTTCTACCAAGCCTACTGCACTCTCATCACGCGTTACTATAATACGTCACAGATGGTGTATGAATAAATTTTCAAATTTCAATAAATTTTCAAATTTCAAAAGATCCATAGGCATATCTATAATCTATAACCACTGCCTTTCAAACGCAACACAAGTGTGCTCACGATCACCAACCATCATTTTGAATATTATAACAACGGCCGCAACTGCGTGCAACATTCAGCTAATCGAAGAAATGATTATTACGTCACACATGGACATAGCATATCAAATTGATCACAATGAACTGAAGGCTTGCCACAACACCACGATTTTAGTCTATCGATCATGATCAGTGTTTAGAGTGTAAAGCATTATCCCTGAGTATACTGCTTATATATGCATCAGAGTTGCATAAATCTCTGCGTAACTCCTAAATTTTTTTACAGTGAGGTAGTCTAAAATTATGAACTGAAGATTGTTCATAACATGGCAGTTACTAGTTAGTCTGATATACCATTGTAAATGCATCAATAAACTTGTTTTGCTTCTGAAAATGTCGACTGTTGGGTCGTTTAATTTAGGTTATTTTAACAGACGTCTCAGTGCTTAGTCTTAGATGACGTCAGGCTAGAAACAACCACCTTCGGACTAAATCTGGATCTTCGCCTAAACTAGATAAAATTCATCAGTCAAGTCAAATCCAGATTAACCGAAGTTTACTGTATTATCCTTTTTTGATTCTCCAGCAGCACAACAATCTATGAATCTGGTTTGTCCAAATGTGGTGTTAGCTACAAAAGCTGTGGGCCTAGTCATCTCTAACATCAACATGGATGCACCAAGAACTTGATTGATTGTTTCATATGACTCAGCTAATCAACAGAAACAATACAAAGACCCATCGCACAATAACAACACGGAAACCATAATTGTAAGATTTTCAATCAACACAGTACATCATCGATGATCATGTACAAACCATGAACACCTAGGTCAACTCAGCCGCCAGTAGCTCCAGCCGCCAGTCGGCTCCAATACGGACGTCGGCGAAACGCAAACGCGTTACCAGAGCGTGGCCACATT
>Ga0210059_1000388_pt1 | contig 54021 bp, 25 predicted proteins | sample Ectturendosymbi2_FD_188042 | JGI IMG/M metagenome (GOLD analysis project Ga0210059, IMG submission 188042) | Ecteinascidia turbinata endosymbiont from Florida, USA - Sample 2 (SPAdes) (version 2) | ecosystem: Host-associated > Tunicates > Ascidians > Unclassified | place: Key West, Florida... | reverse complement strand
TGGGATGGTCTGCGGGACGGGGCGGGTTAGAAGTGTGCGGGTGCGGGGCGGGTGCGAACAAAATTTCTCAAACTCTTGCGGGTGCGGGGCGGGTGCGGACAAAAATTTCAACCCGCGCAGGACCCTAATGTGCACGTGTTTGCTCGAGGATGATTACTTGATTGGCGCATTTTGTTCGTACCGTATCTTGCGCAGTTGTTGCGCATTCTGTTCTGGCTTCCTTACGCGAAGGTGATCACTTGTTTGAACCTGAGTAACTTAGTATGTTTTGTATTTAAGGACTAAGTCCAGTTATAGCAAAATAAAGCCTAAGTAAATAGGCGTGCTGTGTGCAAATTTTACAACATAAATTTTTGTTGAAACAGATTTCTTGCAGTGTACCGCGATTTCCATTGATTTAACAGCCAAATTTTATTCCCTTCATGCTAAGGAGTCGGAGTCGAGTCGGAAATTTTGGAAAGGTCGGAGTCGGTTATTTTACCTCCGACTCCGCAACCCTGTAATCTACTACTATTTGATACATGGTGAAAAAAAATGATAGTTCGCAACCTGCGACCCTAGTTGGAGTTATACGCTTGATGTTCAAAGTCGAGTATTCCCGGTTTACGTTATTCGAAATGAACTTTTATTTCTGGTTTGATTGGGCTGTCATAATAACTCAACCCCTTGCTAAAGCGCATGGGCGTCAGAATGGGAGAGCTGAGGACAGCCTTGATCTCTCCCTTGGGCTTGAACACTGATATGTTCCTTCTCCTAAAAAATTTTTAGCAGACAATTTTTTTGTCTTGGGTCGAATTGGTAAAATGAAATTTCACCGCTGCTGACCCCTTTAGAGAAAATCCCTCCGATGCCCATGCTACAGTGTTGTACTGTCATTACGATTGTGCAGTTTGTCATCGACTAAGGACTGATAGCCACACCTTTGTTATTCTACGGTAAGATGGCAATAAATAATTTATTACATCAGTCACTAGTGTTCAAGCACAGACAGACAAAAACAAAATCCAGATTTCAAAGAAAATTTGCGGCAATCAGCAATGCAGCGGTTGCAAGCAAGGTGCACTTCGTCGATAGAACGCTGCGGATTTTTGATGCTGCGTTTCTATTGCTGTCTACAGTCGTACTTGCTGCCGTTGCAGTCCCTGACAGCGTTACCAGCAATGTGCTGCGCAGCTTTTCGTTAGATGACCTGGTGATACCATGATTTTCGTTTCGATGCTCCTTCGAGTTTGTAACATGTCGTATGTTGCTCGTAACTTCCTGTTTTTCCGGTGCCGAGCTGGCGTTGGTCACTGCAGTTTGTCCCAGCGCTGTATTTTCTGTTGATGCATCTCCGTTCTGTAGAGGAGCTGTGGTGAGAACCGGTGCTATTTTTGTGATTTCTTGTCTCGCTTTGAGGCTGGCTACTGTTTCGTTGTTGCAATTGTCCGAAAAGCAGCAGGTGATGTTGCAAAGATGTGATCTGCAAAGTGAATTTGCGCTCTTTTGAAGAACCATCAAGGAAAATGATTATTCGCAAGGAATTCTTTTGACAACACTCTGGCATACCCCAACAAATTTCTGTTGTGTGACATTTCAAATTTCGTGCCCATGCGAGTATTGATTTTCATGCCTGCCATCATATTAATAAACATTTTCGTTGCATGCTGATGGAGGTTGGAACAAATACATAACTTCGCTGCAGTTTTATACGTATTTTTGTAGCAAGTTTACATGAACATCGCAACTAACGAACTATCGGTGTCAGTATTTGCAAGCTTTAAATTGCTTAGAGAAAGAAAAACTTTAAATTGTTCTATATCATGTCATGAGTCATGACTGAAGCATAGAACTGCAAAATCCAGTTTAGTCCCCAAGGTGAGAATTTGCGATCAAGTTGCGAGCCGCCGTGTGTACGCAGCAGCTATTCCTATTTTCTGCATGGCATGGACAGAGTGCTCAAATTCGGTGAATCGCGAATTTTATTATTTTTTCAGTGGCCAATACTGATTCGATTCAAGTTAAAAGAAGTTGTGACGTGAGCGTCTACCTTTCTGGAGTATCGTTTATTTCGAAAGGTTACCGTATGAAATTCCAGCCACTATCAATATTTTTCTCAACCTTCGAACGAGAAACTTTCTAATCAATTCACTCCACATGACGCCTTCACTTACGTAAAAAGTCCTGGAGCAGTGCCCGAACCGAACTTTTGCTGATAGCCGTCGCAGCTCATATTAGCGCACTGTGAGGCTGGAATACAAGCTCCGAAAAGAATGGATCCTGGAAAATATCACATCAGTCGCGAATTTTCTCTCCATGTGGTGGAAATGCTTGGCTAGTGGGAGGTTTTGTTAAAAATATTTTGCATATATACTTGTACATGTGAAGAAAACAATCGTTGTCATTTGAAATCCTGAGGCAAAGGTCGGTCTGCGCATAAGGTTGATACTTCTAAATTTTACTCTTCTTACTGGAGTTTGTTTTGCTTGTGCTATTTTTCTCCAATGTTGTTTTTGGTTAAAGATTTGTTCGTCATTTTTCGCAAAAAATAAGACCTATAACATAATTTGTGAGGGTGACTGCGATATGAGTCTTTTGTCCAGAACAATTCTTAATAAAGGTTATCCTCACCATGAAAGTAATAGACAATATTTTGTGTGTAGTTTATAAATGAAATTGTGAAAACGTTTTTGATTGAATTGCAGTGGAATTCATTAAATTTTGTAATGTTCATGGAGAAATTAAACCACCCTTGAAAATAGGGGGTTGCTTCTAATAATTTTTGTGAAAGTTGATAATAGCTCCATTTTTGATGCATCCTAAAGGCCGCTGATACAGCTCTCAAAGGTTTCATAAAGGCCGCTGATACAGCTCTCAAAGGTTTTCAAAATGCACAAAGGTCTGAAGTATTTTAAAAAAATTGTTTTCTTTGGAATGAAAGCAGACACTGTTTTTCACTCTAGTTACCTGTGTTTAAACCCATTCCTCCAGCTACAGCTTCAATGCGTATGCAAGCCAGATCTTCCATGTTAGTCGTTTGCTTACATCTTTTTGATCGGAAATTATCTTCTTTGAAAAATTCCATTGAAATCGTGTGATTCTGGTAGCAGTACATTCCTGATGATTTGGCTGCTACGCTTACTAATATCAACAGAAGTAATGAACCAGCCATCTGTGTGTTAAACGCCGTTGCTCAAGCAAAGCTATCAGTAAGATTTCCTAAATGCAAAATATAAATCAGCTTCATTGCGGAGATAAATTCCAATTTGTCGCGTAGTTTTAGTGCGACTTAGGTATCAAATCAAGTGTGTCAAATTTGAACAATTTTTGTGAGAGTTGCTAAATGTTTGCAACAAACCTGTGTGTCTACGTGGGTAAACGATGGTTTGATGTTACTCATAAAATAAAACGCAGAGCTGTTTCAAGTGTCAGGTGGGAATACACAGGTTGAATGCAGGCTCAGAAACATAAGGGATTCCCGGTTAGGGATTCACTTGTTTTAAGAGTACACTGGACTATATATTGAAGGGGTGGCCAACCAGTCAGAGACCAAGAGCCACATTTCTTACTGCGTTACCAAAGAGCCACATCATTACATCATACACATGGGTACACATGAACACCAACCCGTCTCTTCCTCGCTCACACACATACCTTTGCTCAGCTAGATTTATATTTTGCATTGGTGTGGCTCTTGTATTGATGTGGTACAGCTAGATTTGTCGTAAATATCACACATCAACATTACAATGACATAATTTTACAAGCCATTTAATGTTATGCATGTTACTTTGTAGGACTTCTGGTAATTACGTAAGAGCCACATGAAATCGCGCAAAGAGCCGCATGTGGCTCGCGAGCCGCGAGTCGGCCACCCCTGATATATTGAATGCTGGCAATAGCGATAATCTAAAATTCTAAATCATGAATCTCCAAGCTTTTTTGTTCGAGGGCCACATCAGCTATTACACAACAGTTCGAGGGCCCGGCATCCTGCGTACTGTGATTGTTTCGGGTATCTTACATTCTACCACATCCATGAAATTTTCGTAGATGTATAATTTTTTTAAATATTGGTAAAATGTCTTTGCGGTCGGATGAAATAACTTCACAGGCCTGATGAAATGGCTTCGCGCCTCGGATATGGCCTGCGGGTGGTAGTTTGGAGGCCCTTAACTAAATCGATTGTATTTTCACTTGAGATCAAGGATCATGCATGCAAGTACAGAGTTACAGCAAAGTATACCTCAGTGGTAAAAAAAGAAATAATACATACCCGCTCGAATTCATACTTGGACTTATCACTCAAGCAGGTTACATGTAAATTTCGTTATAAAATGTTCGTGAAAAGCAGGCTGCAGGTTACTCTTGCAGTAAAACGCAAATAAGATTAAGTACATCATTTCTTGTGTATGTTTGGGTCACAAATCTGGTGAAGTGGCTTTTGCAACTTTTAAGGTCTGAATTTTTTTGACAAGTCCATCGGTTCATCAAACTTTCCAGAATACTTTAACCTTGCTTCAAAAAGAAATTTTCAGGGTAGTTACCGTCGAAAAAAATTCAGTTGTGGCTCTACAGCACAGTTTTTGCTTATCGTCGAGATTGTAAGGTTTTGTCTGGTTCATGTGTCTTTGGTGCTTTTCAGAAAATGGAAAACCACCAAAGCAATAAAGACACAAATATTGACAGACCTGGCTTTTGGTAGCTCGTTTCAAGTGTTGAATTGAAAAATTATCAAGGGAGAGAAAAAACTTCAAATTGTTCTATATCATCAAGAAACGTTTTCCAATACTTTGTTGGACAATATGTGAAATTACTTGATTACCAACTGATTTCGAAACACCTATGTAAAACAAACAATACTTTGCAACAGCGTTCTTTCCTGCCATTTTTTGATCAAAACGCAAGGTGCAACCTACAACAGGAGTAAACCTTGCCTACATTGCAGGCGTTATTTCTTTTAGCTAGCCTGACTTTTCGGAAAGACGCAACTTCCCACCATTTAATTAAAAAAATAGCTGTGATATCGACTGAAGGAGAATGTGGCAAGGGCTTTAATTCTAGATAACGAATAAGGTGATACGCAAGTATTTGGATTTTATCGCATATATTCAGGTCTTCAAAATTTAACGTTTACCTTAGCTGGTCACTTGTAAATTCATGCACACATTCTAAGTAGTAGATACGGAACGAAAAGCCTTACTTTTAGCGAAAAGCTAAAGATAGCACGGAATTTTCAAGTGACCAGTACTGGTTTTCAAGCACTTTGTAGGGTGCTACCGCACACGAAACCAACATACGTTTTGTAATATTCGTGTCAATTAGAATGGGATTGACAGCTTACTAAAGTCTTAGAAAAAGATTCAAAAGTACATTTGGATTTCTTCGCTTATTCATTCATTTTCACACCCGCTTTTCCTCTTGGGATGATCTCGGGAGCAGCACTCTTGAAATAACTCATTGATTTCAGCAACCTCCGATAATTCTGCTGGCGCCGCGCAACACTAAGATGCGACCAAGACAAGTTGGAAAGGCAATAACGCCACCTGCTCCTAGGTCGACCTCTGAGTACAGTTTCCCATCGGTGTAGCCAGCAGGACTTGTCTCGCCAAACTTCCCTGGAATAATCTGGTCACGTGTCTTTCTTCTTCTTGCGAGTGAGCGGCGGTTCAAACAAAATCCGAAAGGCCGTCAAGCCATTTAGTGTTGTTGCTGTTAGGGGACTGCAGGTCGTCCAGGCGGTTCGGAGGGCGGAGGATGTTACAGTCGAAGATTGTACGATTGGCCTACTGCTCTTCAGCGCCACAGATGCATTTAGGTGTATCTAGCATGCCCCAGCGGTACAAGCATGTGCCAAAGCGGCCGGCGCCAGTTCTTAACCTATTTTGTGCTAGACTCCGGGGAAGCTCTGAGCCAGGCGGGAGCAGAACTGTCGCCCAGGAAGTCTTCACTAGGGGGGATTTACGTTCGTGTGGGGGGCTTTACGTTTGTTCCGGAGGGGCTTGATATTGAAAATTTGATAAAATCTCCAATGATTTATAGTGCTTCATACTTCGAATTTGGGGGTCTTGGTAGTTTGTTTGGGGGGAGGCTAAGCCCACCATAGCCTCCCGTGGCGACGGGACTGGGCGGGAGGCAAGGGCAGGGCTAACCAAAAACTGGGCCGGTGATCTGCCACTTTCCCATGCCGCTCTCCATGACTCTAGGAGGTTGTAGTTGGAGTTTGCCAGCGCCGCAGCATGGCTGTGGAAGGGGCGTCGTGAATGCAGGCGAGCCAACGTAACTGAGATCTTTCTATTTGGAAAAGTGGCTCCAAATACAGGGATTTACTAATTTCACAGCTGCGCAATTTGTCACACCGCGAACTCTTCCTAACAATCCCATTTCTGCCGCTTGTACTGGCGATAGAACTCTTTCAGTCATTAGCGAGATTCGTGATCATAGGTATGGAACGGAACAAACACCGATCTAAAAATTGCCATGTTTGAAAGTTCCAAAGCTCCCGTTTTATGGCCACAGAGCAATAAAGCTCACGCAAAAACGCAAAACTGTGTTTTATCAATCCGTGTATCAATCTCTTTGTTCCGCCTTGCGCCACTGGTGCACACGACCCCAAGGTACTTGAACTTATCGACCTGCTCCACTGTATTGCCATTTACTTGTAGGGCAGACTGCTTAGGTTTCTAGAGAGACTTAATACCTCGGTGTTTTCAGTGCTAATTTTCATTCCCGCTTGGTTGCACGCAACTGAAAACCGACCAAGGGCATGTTAATGACCCTGTTGAGAGGATGCAAGCAGTGCCGGATCAACAATAGTAGCAAATGCAGCAAGTGCTATGGGCCCCGCGCTTTTTGGGGCCCCGCGCTTTTTGGGGCCCCGCGGTCCTTTGCGTGAAATTTGTTCTTTATTGCATACAAGGGTGGGTATTAGAATTGAGGTGCCCGAGGCAAACTCAGAAATGGGATCTATATTTTTGCACTTGCTATACAGAAACTTTATTCGCAGAAAACGAGCTAAATTTTTCAATATGTCTGGGTATTTGCTTCTGCGTGAAAGTCAATTTCAAATTGTAAATTTTTTTGAAGTCATTAGCTTTAAATTGTTTCTTTTTCTACACATTAAAGTTGTTGAGCGCCCCGTTTTGGCACATTTGCACATAAGTTTCCTTTATTTTGGCAAACACAAGACTTGCTTTAAAGCTTATTAAAAGTGGCTAAAGAGTGATAAATAAGCTTTTTAACAAAACAATGTAAAAGCTAAACGCGAAGCTCTCAAAAAAGAGGCCCTCACAACCAGGTCGCACCGAGGTTAGGTGGCGCCCTAGGCAAGAAGCAAGTTTGAGGCCTCATGTTCGAAACTGAGCTCTTTCGGAAACAAATGCACAGTATCGAAGAAAGTACTTGTGACATTGTTGGATCTTTTCGGCGCCCCCGCAGTCATTCGGCGCCTCCGTAGTGATTCGTCGCTCGGGGTATTGTGCCCCGCCTCGTTACACTTTTGCTCACGGCATCACTGAAAGAGCGGGACCGTTCTCCCTCCCTAAAATCCACTCCTGACCATAAGCATAGAATTTTTTCAATCCAAGAAGTCACTATTTTGCTAAATGTGCCATAAGCAAAGTTTTCAATTGAATGCTTTTACATTAAAATACTGTGATTTGAAAGTAAAGCATTTTACAGTTATTTGCAGCGTTATGGGTGAGGCCACTAAGCAATGAGGCCGAATTTTACGGATTTTCCAGATATCGCTTGATTGTACAATATTGTTATAATTGGCATTGAAAAAATAATATAAAATCAAGTTGAGCTGTTCTATAAATTGCGCTAGTTTTTTGGTACTTTCAAAATTATTTGGCCAGTGGTGCCAAACCTGGGGTTTGGACTGGGGTCAGCCCATTAAAAGCGTATTGTATATTGTTCGCATATTTACCGACTTAGGGATTGGGGGCCCCTAAATGGAGGCGGTCCCTAGCTGTAGCCCACTCAGGCCCCTTTAATCCGTTACTGCTGGAAGCATTAATTATGGTCTCTGCATTGTATTTGCGAGCTGTACACTAATGTGGTACCTCTTAGAAAAAAGATACGTACAAACGTCTTTGATAAAAAGATATCTAGCCCATAATGTCCACTAGTTGCTGTTCAGGACCAGGATTTTCGTACTTACTCAATTCAGTATGCTTAATGTTGGTCACATGGATGCCCACAGCATTTGATTTAAAAGTTGTTCATCCGTGTAGGTGTTTTTTTAACTTAGGGCCCCGCGCTGTTAAATACTACAGGACCCGCGCTACTTTAATCCGGCACTGGATACAAGCGTTATTCAATCGTCCGCAAAAAGCAAACAGTTGATCCCTGCAGCTCCCAACAGTGAAACCTTATCTAATTCATATAGACCAGACTGGTTACAGCACACACCCTTGTCGGAGTCCAACACCCAAGGTGAACGGTGGCAGTTTAACACTGCCGACACGGACACATTGAATAAGAATACATTGACTTGACGGCCAGCAGCAGGCGGCTGTCAATAACGTAATCCCGCAACGTTTCCTAAATCTTTGCGGATATTTAGCGGGGGGACTGCTGCGAATTTTTCGAACTGGTATTTTTTTCATAAGCCCGAATGCCGTCCTTCGTCAATGGTCATGCGCGCTACGACCAATGAGCGATGGTATTGATTGTTTTGCGCATTTCATGGTAGTAACTGCCCAAATCACACGTTGGGACAGACAGTTCGCACCATTTGTACAGCAACTATTGCGAAATGGTTGTTCCACAGGAACAGGTTGCTGCTGGCATAATTGTGTAGAATGACTGTAGGAGATGCCTTGCATTGCGCCTACTGCAAGCGCAGACATGCAGCAATCACTACAACTGAAAAGGAGAGGTCATGTTTTGGGCATAAATTTTCTTAACGATACACGTTTTGGTCCCTTCTGTCGCAAAACTCCGATGTTTAGATTTGACAGATAAAAGAGCATCAAACATCTTTCTCTGTTGGAATAGTGATAATTCAGTACTCACTGATGAATGTCGGCTATACGAAGAGGTATTAGTATATCATAATCATATTTCGCAGTGGATGTATTGCAATAACCTGGATCTATTAAAACTTTGTGTCGTTTTATGAAAATTAAAACTTGGTTCTTTTAGCAGTAACAACTGCCGCCCCACCATTCTCTCCAAAAGTTGTTACGTCCTTTACGAGTTTTGAAAAAATTAGCCAATAAGCACTAGAACTTACTTGATTATCGAAATAAGATCAATTGAAACTTTAAAATCTTTCTAAGTTGTTTGCAGAGTCGGTTAACATCTTTTCGCTCACCAACATAGATTGCGCGCCCTAACCTCCTCTGATAGTTGTTACTAAACGCAAGAGTAACTACTTCTGTAGATCCAATTTTCAGAGTGATATCATTCGTGAAGCGGCATCGACCTATTTCATCTTTCTAATATTACCAAAATCCAAATAATGACACTAGTTGTTACAATCGAAGAGTTAGAGAAAATTTAAGGAAGCAAGCACGTCACTCTCGACGAAGGTAACACAAGTAAAAACATAACTCACAAAAGCAGGGAGAATTTTGTTAAATGCGGTTACTTTTAAAAATAAAATAGGGAGGCGTTACTCGCACACTTTTAGCTGTTTGAATACAATCTCGATTTTTTCTGCTTTTTGGTTCTCTTGGTTAGCTACTTCCAAGCAGCCATTTGAACATGGTCGTCACTAGCGAGGGGATCAGTTGTGACTGGGATTTTTGCATACATCCAATATTGTATTTAAAAAATATTCTCACCCTTGCGGTTTTTGGCCCCTCCTACTGTGAAACCTGGCGACAGGTCTGCATATGAATCTTTCGGTTTATTTATTTTTGCAGCAGACTGGTAACTGAACTGTCAACAATTTGTATGACAAGTTCCGGAATAAACACATGCGCAATCTATAAGGAGGGTACAATATCAATAACTTCTATCAGTTTACTAACGAAACTGTGAAATAGAGTTATCACTGATTTACATTGCCATTTCTTAATTGGTCATAAATTATTATGCTGCCAGTTTTCAAATTAATTTATATTTTGGCGATATATCGAAAAACACATAACTGGTATTAACATGAAATCTGCATCAAGCTATACCAAAGCGTCTGTAGCGCTCCAAGCATGTGACCCGCTGCGCCGTCGCAGATGTAAAGGCAAATAGATATTTTCCAAATACCTTCTTCCGCAGTGGTTGACAAGGTGTTCACATTTTTGCTTAAAAGTACTTTGATCCAAAACACGTTTAGATTATGTCTTATTGAACAAATTCTAAGCTGGTGATTTTTTGTTTTGCTTATGCATTAAACGCGATTTTGTGTTTTTTTAGCCGAAATGTTTGTAAACCAATGAACGGTTTAATGAATCACAATATGCACTTTGTCCGATAGCTTTTACAAGAAAATGGTGAAGACTTAGTGTACTTGGGAGATTCATTAATATAGCGAAATACTCAAGAAGTGCATCTGTCAATTTCAGTCGCTGCCTGCGTGTTTCACCATTTCTGTCAACCTCAGGCTTCACCGTTTAGTCTGGCTACGTTTCATAGCTCAGGCTTCTAATTATTCTGTGCTGTTTACAAGCAGCTATGAAAAAAATTGTCGTTTTCTGACTAATTTTTTAAAGAGCTAAGAACAGGAGCCTAACTACACCGAAGTGCTACTACAACTCTTCTACTTGGCATACAACATGTTCTTTGAGTAAAACGATAACTTCTTTGATTCTTCTTCAGTAAGAGCTGATTACGCCTACCTAGTAGGCGAAATATATACTTAGTGTCTGATTCTTTGCTGAGAAAGGATTCCTTTCGATATACACTTTTTGGGGTGCTTTTTTCTAGCAACGGGAAATAAATGCTCGAATTTAAATTTCGTAATTACAGAACCTGTCTGATGCAAAAACGTTACAGTACAGTTTTAAGACCAACACCGGATGTTTAGTTGGTTGTGGTATGACGTTGATCGTTGCGTCACAGCGGTTTTGTCGTCACGTTATTTGACGCCAGCGACTTTTGGCATGACCGCCAGCTACCAGATGCTTCTATAAATAACCAGAAGAATATACCGACTGTGATTTGTCTTCGGACATTACTATTTGGAGTTACCTTTCTAACAACTACTGACTCACCGTTCGGACAATCGTACTCTCGACTTACACGTGGGTACAGTGAAGTCGCCTGTCAGTTGTTTTGCCCGTGCTACATACGAGGTATGTGAAACTTTTATAACCTGAGGCGATTCGGCTCACCGTGAATAGGCACGAGGAAAATGATGATTTGCGGTGATGGTCGTCACTGAAAATGTATACCTTGCAAATCTAAACTTTTTTGTGGCTGCTCGGCTGTCTTACTGTATTACAAACTGAGGGTCCTTTTTCTAAAACGTTTTTCAGCAAAGTTTCTGCAGCGTCATTGATGAGAACTTTTCATCATCCATAAACTTTTAGTATAGTCTTGATAAAAAGTAGAGGAAGGATACATGTTACCTGGCATCAAAGCAAGTAACTAGAACAAGACCTAAAATAATTTTTCATCTGTTTTTCCGGTTATTTTATCTCCAAGCCGATTTTCAAATATATCGATTTAAAATGACGTTGATTGTTTTAAACCTTTTTTACAGTCGCCTATAAAATACGGAGTCTACATTTCTTGTCTTATCTGCATGCGGCAAACATAACCGCTCGAGAAAGGAGCTTCGTTCACACACTTCCGATTGTGTTCTTTCAGACGTGATTGATCATAAGAAAATTCCTATGTACCTTGACATCCTGCAAACCTGGACCAACGGCTGGAAACCGGAGTTGCGCGATGGTGAAGTTCTAGGTTTGCGATTTATAGCTTCCTTTTGCATGGTAACATTGGTTAAAGGCTTTTTGACATCGAGTAAGGAAGAAATTGCCTTCCAGGTTGATTCCTTTTTTCGTTTTCTCAATACAAAATCAAAATTGCCCAATCACTTCAGGTTTTCAAGTTATTGTATTTTCTGAAACTAAACAATTTGTCAGATTGTGTTTCTCAAGGAACAAAAAGAATAAATGCGTTATAGGTTCTGCAAGCAAAAGACGTTTAGTAGAGTTTTAAGCCGAATATTAAACTAACCTACAAAATTGAAAAAATTAGTGTTTTTCATGGCATTGCCATTGGGTCATCATACAAGAAGGTTAAGCACAAAAAACAGTACCGGCATGATAAATGGACAGTATGATTAGCAGAAATGCAGTCGTACAAGTTAAAAGACAACTAACACCTAAAGCATCGATTGTTACAAAAGAAGTATTTAAAAAAATCATCCAGTCAGGTTTCAATACAAATTACAAGCATATTACCCTCTTTGACAATTAAGCTGTATTTTTTATCAAAAAATTTCTTAATTATTTAAACCGTTTTATTGTGAACAGGGGAAAAATACAGGTAACTTTCATAAAACAGAAAACCTATTTTCAGAACAAGCAATGGCGATTATAGTGTCCCTGAGACGGACTGCTTTATTTTCAGAAAAAGAGAAGCACCTTGTTTCACACAATGTCAGTCCAAGCGCATCTGCTGCAGTAAGACAAACTTTATTGACACGTCATAGTTCTCCATTATTCTGGTTTGAGTACAAATCTGTAATGACTTTTCGGCAATGCTGATCATTTATAAACGTTTATGCAAGAGCAGGGTTGTGAAAAGTGGCCAGCACGTCTAACGCTTTCTGTGTAATGCGTAGTAGGGCCATCGCGCTAGCGAAAAATTTTGGTTATCCCACTGGTTCATTCATTGAAATGAAGAGAAAATAAGGAAAATCTCCTTTTTGCGCACCGCAATCACAAAAAATTGCTCATCGAAGACTCTCCTTCACAACTATTCATGTTCGTGGACATCGGGTAAAAATGTAAAAATGGTTGTTGTAAATGTAAGTGAGTTGCACCCTTATGGCCACAACCCACACGACATTTATGCAATGCGATTAACTGTTTTGTGTATTTCTTGTGAGTTCCTAACCCATTAAACATGGTCTTTAAGCCTGAGACAAGGGTATAAATAAAAGAAATACGTTCTCACAATCCAAGGAAAATAAATGTTTAGAAGTAGTGCGTCTACATATCTGGTCCAGGACTTTATTTTTAGCCTATAATGTTTTTACACTTTAATTAAAAAAAATAAAAATAACTATATTGTGTCCCCTAAGGCGTTTGTTCACTATACAGAATCTAACAAGTTGCCGAACACACTTGCACTTCAATGCAAGGCGAATAAACGTTTTAATGTGAGGTGAAACATGAAAAGACCCATAGACAAAACACAAAAACCTTGAATCTACGCTTCAATCCTGATATAATCACAGGCTTTTACACCCATCGAAATATCCTGCAGTGCAAATTGTACAAAAAATCCATATCGTGAAGGCAATGTACCTGCGTTCACTCCTGTATACTTTTTACGCAATTGTCTTTCTTGCATGAAGTTTCTGCCTGGTTTAATCTTTATTCAGATATAAAACGGCAATCAATAGCAAACAGAAGATTACACAAATTACATGCTATCAGGCCAAACGAGAAAACGAACTGCGTATAAAAAAATTGCTTTGCGTCTGATGAAAGTTGGATATCTTTTGGAGAAATTAATTTCAAAAGATAAATAAGCTGTTCATCGAATGGAAACCTTTGTTTTGAAGGCTTGCAGTGAAACATACTTAATGCTGCACACTTCGACTGTTACAAGAGAGAATGGATTATGGATTTAGAAATTCTTATTGCTACAAATTTGACTTTGAGAGTCGTTGACGAAAATCCATTTAAGGTTTTGTTGCCACAAATTGAGAATACGTTTCTTAGCGACGGTCTGGTGTTAGCAATTGAAGGTCATGATAAGAAGGAAACTTGCAAAATGGTTCGAAAGTGAACTTGTGCTCACGATTATTTCAGTATCTTGCCTGCCTCTGGTAATTTGTTTGCCTCAGCTTGAGCATATCTTGATTAGAATACATACAGGACCGGTTTGAGGAAGGTGGATCAGGACAGTGGCCATCAAGGAAAACTTCCACCTACAGAAATGTGGTTCTGAATCTTTTTCTGATTGTGTACCACCTTCTGATTCTTTACTATCGTTGCGCATACCACCTATTCTAGCGGAACTTAAGTTGCTTTAACGTATGTATGACTGCTAAGTGACACACAAGTGAATTAACAAAAAATAATATAATTCGAAGGATGCAACTTTTTCCTTTTCCGCAAGATGTTCTTTGCAAAATCTCCCACACAGAGCATCGTAAAATCATGTTCAGACGCAGCAAGACAATTCCGAATGGAGTGGCCATTGTGGGCAATGGTTGTTTTACTATTTTGTTCAAAACACAGCAGCTGTTTAACTTAAGCATCTGAGATAACCTTTGATTATAAGGTGATTCATTTTTGGAAAGCGACGTGTTGTTTGTGACTGTTGCAACATCAGACTCCAAAACATTAGTTTGACACTCATGTGTAGCAGCAGGCAATGTTTATAGGGTGTAAAGAATATTTTGCCCAAAACATTTTTATGCGACAAAGTTTCTCTCTACGAATTTTCTGTAGCTGTTGGCACATTATATTTTCATGTACCAAATTGCCAGGAGACTTGAAAATAGAAAATAACCCAACTGAAAAAAGTACGCTAGGCTGTGCAAGAACATTTGTCAGAAGCCAGCTGGCTCAGTACTCTTGAACATCTATCTAACAGATTTGAGGTTTTCCATTCACATTCCAGCTGTTGCTGTCAGCAAGCAACCGTAGATCCGGCTGTATAGTAGGCCTAAAGCTGCTTCCTTCTCTGAAAATATATATGTGATATGTGTGGCATGTATATAACATTATTTATATTTTGGTCATGCCGTGAGTCCCACATTGTCTGTTCAATTGCACAAATATGCAACATAAAAATAAACTGCATGGCAAAATGTGTTCATTCAAACACTGTAGTTGAAACAAAAGCTTTTCTGTACTTTCCCAGCAGTATACTCGATTCCCTCAGTGTGCAATTAATAAAGCATATTAAATGAAATGCCTCCTTTTGGCAAAACTTTCAAGTGAGTCAGTTACTCATCAACTCTCACAAACTAAAACGTGAAGTTACCAGAAACAATTTGTTGATTTTATATAAATTCAAATGTGTTTTAAGTGACACACGGGACTTTTATTTATACACTCAATAACAAGGAAGTATAATTTCATTAATATTGTTTAAAAACGTTGAAGCTTCTTTGCCAATTTTTTTGCCCAAATTTTTAATAAATCAAAATTTTTGGGGATGCGTTTGCACCGCCTGCATCCCCATCTCCTACATCACTGCTGACACTAAAGGTCGCACATTTACCCGGAAGCTGCTCGCTTACCACCTGAAAAGCCTTCGCATACCACTAGTGCTCCGCGTACAACAGGTTGAAACTACTCACCAAGAATAACTGCGGCCTGGATACTTTTGCCTCCAGAGCAATTGACATCTAGGACAGCTGTTACCCGGACAACTGTCATCGGTGTAAATGCAAATACTATTCCACACAGTACTTCAAACTTCTATGAAGCACCTGTTTTCAATTAATCTTAGAATTTTGTAACAACGGTCGAAAAACACTGATCCTTTCATGAAAATGAAAATCCTGTTCAACGTGTTGACAAAAACATGCAAACTTTTGGTTCCAAGAAACTGCTGCCAACACGTTTTCATATCAAATGAAAAAAACATGCAAAAAGCTATTTGAGATTTGATTTGAGCTCTATTTGTAAAGCCACAGCAGTGACCCACACCAAGCGAATCGATCGCAATTTATTGAGTAAGGAAAATAGTTTCGTGTCTTACACATCTTCAGTCCTTACACATCTTCAGTAACACACGAAACTAGTTTCCTTACGCAATAAATTGCGATCGATTCACTTGGTGTGGGTCACTGCTGTGGCTTTACAAATATTGCTGAATGATAAGTACAAGCTTGAATCATTGCAAGGAGATGGGAGCAGAACCAGGCAGGAGATTCCTCAAACAGCCGGCTGCAAAGTAAGAGTCTGTAATTGTTGATTTGAGCTCATCAGATCTAATAGCCTGATATAAAACGAAGGCACAGCGCAGAGAGAATGGGTAGAAAATCCTGTTATTTTCTTTCATAGAATTTCTGCTTTTATACGAAAGGTAGTCTGAGATATGTGGTGGATAAAAATTTGAATCACACTCGATAACAAATTTCAATCACGCGTGAGAACAGCAAGAAATTTACAACTCGCTAAAAACGGTCACGGGCGCACCTTGCATAGTATGTTTCCAGTCAATGCAGGGCGTTTTCAACGTGTGATATAGACAATGCGTGAAACAGTTGTATCTGACTCTTTCGCAACCAAATGAAATAAAATTCAAATTGAACGTCCAGCTCGCATTCTCCACACCTTGTGTTGTGTTCATCATCTCTTTTTCATTCACAATTGCCTGCGTTGCACTTGACCTGCCTGGCAATTTTCTTGTGCTGTAATTTCACCTCAGTGGGAGTTGTTCTAGTACACTTGAGAAAGCATATTTTGCATAGAAAATCCGGCTACAGCGTTCTGTTAGCAATCCGCCATCGATACAACGTAAGACAGAAAAATTGGCAAAACCGACATATGAAGTCATCGCAAATTCAGGTTCTGAAGAGAACAAAGATTGCCGATGTGGACGCTTGAATTGGTCATCAATAGCGTAACTTTCTAAGGGCTCGTAAATGCTTTTTGCTACAGTTAGCTAAGCTTGCTAAGGATTCAGCAACAGCGTTAGAAGCAGAAATATTTTTATCTTACACTAGACGCCGCTAAACGCGGTTAAGTAAAATCTTTTAAGAATAACACTTTAGGCCTTAGTTTTGGTTTGCTTGAAGATTACCAGAACCTAATGGTTCCATGGTTTTCAAACAGTACGAAATATGCTTTATCAATTTATCACCTTTTATTTACATTTTCAAAAATTTTAACAATTATTTTTGAAGGTTATTTTTTAGTTAAAATCCTAGCTTATTTGAATTGAAATCTCTTACATGACGGTTTTCACAAACTCTTGATTTTGATTTATTGTACATTGACAATTTTGTTAGAGCGACCCAAAGTAAACAAATTTTATCAGACCTTTTTCAAAACTACAGTTTGATGTAAGTAGTTTTTGACTGGCATCTAATTTAAGTGTTTATTTTGTGCAGTTCATTTTCAGAGACCAGAAGTAGATGTTTTAGTCGCGTCAAACACGTTTTTGATTTAATAAACAAAAACGAATTGCAAGCAGTTACCTGCTTGATGAGTGCTTCAATGTAATCTACCAAGCAAACATGGCACTTTGGTAAGCAAATATATAACTGTTTGTAATTCTCCACTCGGCTGTCACTACATACGCCTAGAGGCAAAGTGACAAGAGGTGTTGTTCTTGAATCCTTTGTGATTACTGTAATTAATTGAATGCTTATGTTTTCCAGCTTGTACACTTTGACGTCCCAATTGACTTCACCTTAATTAACTAAAAACGTTGCTGTGTTTGTAGTTCCGTGTTTCTCAAAACAGTAAAGTAGCATTACCAGAGCAATTGATTTTAATTTAAATGACATATACTGCTCCGATGGTAGAGGCCGGGTAACAAAACCAGTAATTCCAATTTAACGCCATTTTGCTTTTAATAAAGATATTTACGGAATTCTTCAAGGCAAGTGACATTCCTCGGTAGGGGGTGAAATATTTACCAGTAAAACTACTAGCTATGACTTTAATTAGGTCCTATCAAGTGTGGTTGTGTTTCTCTTCATCAACCTTCAGAGAGGATATTCTTGTCGCTCTTGTCACCTTGAATAAAACACGGAGAAAACTATGTTTCAGTTTCGACAACTCGACTTGCGCGTGAGCTTGTTAGCTTGATATATAATATGCGGACAAAGAGAGAGTGCTGGAAGCGCGCCAATTCGAAAGTGGCTGCACGGCACCATACTCATATTGAGTAGATGAAACACTGACATTAAAACCGATGCGATTCACAAGAAACCATTCAAGTTCGAACAAGTTTGTCAAGCAACACATCTCGAGAAAAAAAGCGGAATTAAAACAATACGAACAAAAATGCACTGCTTCAATTTCAACAAGTCAAAGTTTTCATCGCAAGTGAAAAACACTATATAGGAACAGAACACAGGATCAAGTCACTAGGAAAGGCGGATTGAAGCAAAACAAGCACCCAGGGTGAGTGACACGCTGAGGCAATTGAGTTGGTGTTTGGGAACCATGTGCTAATTGACAGCAATATAAAATCACACTGACACCGGGAAAATTCTGAAGAAAATTCGTCACCTAGTTTTAGCGAGGAGCAATGCTTTTAAATCGGTGACAAGAGCCAAGGACACCCACCCTGCGCACTTTTCATGAGCGTTTACAGAAGAACAGACAAATTACTTTAAAATAAAATTGAAAGTTCATTGGCAAAACCGTTTCCAGTTTCTTGCCGACGAATGCTCAAATTCATTAGATTTTTTGATCAATTTCCGAGCTACACTGAATTCTAATTTATTAGCTCTACATTAAATTATAAGCATTACAATACTAAATAAATGTATTATTTGCGGAACCTTTAACGGAACATTTGTTCTCAAGAAAGTAATAAGTAACGGGAAGAGCACTGAAAAGAGTATTGCTTGACGGTAACAGCTTCAGGATTTGGACGAAATTAAGGCATGTACTCAGGAATGAATCTTTGTGTCTTCATTGGATTGTAGTGGTCACACAAGTGCCACTACATGGAATTCGGCTAAGTCAGAGGGAACTGCATCAGATGAATATGCCTGATGTGAAAGTCGAAACTCAAAACGCCTCGATCAGAAATGACGAGGGAAGCGCTTCTTTGGTCAAATCGGTTAAGGCACAGATAGCGAGCAAATGGCTTAATCATCTTCCTCGGTCGGAAGTTCGAACGGCAAGCGAGGCAGACCGGGTGTTCCGTTTCAGGATGTTGGTTCTTGTAACACATTACTTTTCTTTGAACTTTGCGCATCACAAGACGAAGTTTTTCAGTCAGCATCATGCTTTGCTTAACATTTTCAGCCTTACAAACAGGGATTCTTAAGGTTTGACATTGTTGATCGCTAAGACATTTTAGAGATCGCAACTACTTTATCTGAATACTGAGATGGTCATAAAGCGAGGTTTCAGTGCATTTTGGCGGTGGTCATGCAGAGAAGTTCTACTGTATTTTGAGAGACCGTTGAAAAAGCTTGAGAGAACGTTTCGGTCCCTCAAAACGCCATAAAAATACTGCTTGCATGTAACGCTGGTGTCACCGCAAAAGCAAAAGCACTGCGAAATGAAAAATCAACGACAAAAGTGATCTGCCTCGATATACAACGTTTCCGCCGTTTTCACCGTTTTTCTTGCCTTTGCCTTGATTCTTTCTAGTGTTTGCATACCACGGCTCCGTCGACCTTGTGATGGTGGTGTTTGGAAACAGCTTGCGATATTGCAACGCTGCTATGGCCCCCTGCAAAAAAGAGTGCTTATTAACAGAATGAGCGAAAGCGCGGGCGTGCGGTAGGTCATATCTAGGGGAGGACGCTTCGTCAGAGGCCTGCAGCTTTCCACAGAATGAGCCGTTTGTGCAACCACACTTTTTATCATTTGCGCGGTTGATAGGACGCATTAAGAGTGTTTTGAGATTACCAAAGATGTTGGGTTAACTTGAATTTCATACATATCTGTTAAAACCAGGATTTGAACTTAGAATGCTCTCCAGCTTTAGCGAAATCCAAATAAATTCATACACTGAAAGTTATGTTTTTAAGACTTAAACAAAGGCGAATCAGGCTCAAGGTTTACGATTCATGAATGCCACCTTGTAGTTGAATTTAGACACTTCATTGTTATAACCATTTAGCAAAAGACTCGTAAAGATTTTATTTGGCCTTAAAGCTCGAAGCAATCTGATTTTAGTGCAGATTTATTTTTAGGCACCGTGATATCACGGTGGCCTCGGCACGGGCCGGGGATGGAGGTGTGTGAATTCACGAATGATATGAAGCTTCGTTACAGGTTAAAAATGCACAGAGTCATCTGACGGAATGTTTGCGTTAAGCTCAGGCTTATTTTCGTGAATCAATAAAGATTCAACAAAATGCAGCTGATCTGCCTTTATTGCCAATGACTTCGGGACTGTGAAAATAACGTCGTCAGTTATAGGTAACTCTGCCAACGCCCGAGTCTATGAAAGTTTAGGCGTTCTTCTAAAGTTAAAGCCAAGTGGCTTTTCAGTAGGACATGAAAATTTGAAATTTGCAGATGGTCGAGAAAACGTTCGTTGTTTGATAACGTTGTTTTCTTCTGCTTATTAACGCTTTTCGTTGTTTCACTGGAAAAATGAACTACACATGTTTATTAAAACTGGAAAAGCAAATTTTATGTGGTACTTTCGAAAGGTTGGATCCCCCTTCTTTCTATTTTTTTTCTCTCACTGCTTTTCTTTCAGTCTTTCTTTCCTAGCGTACAAAAGAATTGTGACCTACATGTTTCAAAACAGCTATTTCATTCACAGATATTTGCGTTTCATAGTTTTGCTTTTTTGTAGGTGAAAATTGCATTTTTGAGTGTGTGCGCAAATTTTGCTCTAGTTCGCACAAACGCAGTCAGCTAGCTGTGTAACTACTGTAAATCTCTATAAGATATATGTGATTATAAATAGCCAGTTATATGCAACATGCTGTTGTGCAAAAGGGAGTTGCGGCAAAGACTAGGTAGATTATTTTGTAAATTCCACAACAAGTATCTCTCCCTTCCGAAAAGCTGGAACAGTTTTTGAACTTGAGCATTATGAAATAAAATGTTGCTCAACCAGAATGTTGATTTTTGCTCGGTCCCGGTGTTATTTGATCTCATGAGTGGATTACTCCACTAAGGCCAACTTTAAAAAATAAATCAAGGCATAAGGTACTTTAAACTACATGGATTAATCACCCAAGCGTAGCTGCATTAACAAAAACAGCGCGTGCATTGGCTCCTCCCAAAATTGAAACAAACAGGGATGGGTTGTTTGCAAAACGGTTGTTCTGAAACATTCGTCCAAGGAAATCTCATGCTCATACTTGAAAGCCCGCGTTGTGATCCAAAGCCACTTCGCTGCGCGTGTATTCCTTTCTGTCGTCCTTGTACCTGTCTTTTATATCTGGTCCTCCAACTAAAGCACCTTCGAGTATGATGGGGTTGGCTTGTTTTGTGTGAAGACGATCGATTCCGCAGCTGAACAACCGAAAATAAAGGTAAAGCTTATTCCACCTAGGAAAAAGTTTTGCTTTGGAAAATCTGCAGTTAGAATGTGAGAAACAATGGCGTGAAGCAGTGATCATTCTTGCGAGACTTCAATCGCATTATTGATTCTTGTCATAGAAAAAGGAATTTTTACGCGAAAAATTTTGCTATGCGCATACGATCGATTTATGAAACGCGTTTTATTACATCCCGGGATCACGAGAGAGAAGAAAAACTCACCGCGCTGGCTTTCGTGGACACGAACTACCTCTGTGATGCGGGCGGCGAGGAAAGTTTTTTCCGAAACCAATCACGTAACTGTAACTGGCCAAGCCTCTCACGTTTGTGTCGCCTAGCATGTAATGGATTTGATGCCGTGCCCAAGGTTCGTTGATACTTGGTTCGATTCCGAAGTGAGCCGCCATCAAACACAAAAAGGCGGAATTCGCTGAAAGGATAAAATGCACCATACAGCAGACAAATAAGAATAAAACAAATGAATAAATTCGTATCATGTCGCAACAATGTAATCCTGGTGAGGCACACAGGTGGACCTTTGCTAAAGCTCTATTGAGTACACATTCGAGCAGTGGTTCTCAAAATTTTTTGGCCCATGGACCATCTTTTCAGAAAAAATATCTGATGGACCACTTTGACGGCTGAAACTTCATGAACAACTAGTCGAAACTGTATTGCACATATGTCAGGAACGTTTTATCAAGGATTTGTGGAACTCTCTGTGGACCACTAGAAATTCCTGGTGGACAACCAGTGGTCCACCTGGACCACGTTGAGAATCACTGCATTAGAGCAATGTTTCCTAACATTAATCCATCCACGAACCCCTTGTCGATGTAAAATGTCTCCACCAACCCCAACTTTTCAAAACGCAATCTTTGCGAATTTAATTAAACTATAGGTTGCTTGTGTATTGCAGATCTTTCATGTGAAAGATCATGAAAGAACTAACTAAATTAGCACATGCTGAGCGCTTATGCTCTAAATTTCTTAATGCAAGCTCGTATAACACGTTTGTCACGTCACCACTCTGGAAAGTTGGATTGCCAGGTCCAAATAGGCCAAAAATGCCAAATCGTTTTCAAAAACGTCAAATTGTTTCAAAAAGTGCTACACAAGCCGAAACAGATCGAATGCTTGCGCTTTTGAACTAACCAGATGAGTAATAACAAAAACAATGTTGTTACAGAACCAAGTCTAGCAGTATTGCTTATAAATTAATGAATAATCGTTATTTATCCAAACGTACACACAGAATTAAACTAGAAATCCTGTTGCACATTTTGAATCCTGTGATATCAAAGAATGTTTCCAGAAGTGAGCACATACAGAACAAAACATTCTACCATTTCCTAATACAAAATACGTACAAATGTTTGAAACAATAAAATACAGGCTATGAAAATGGAAGCAAGCCCCATGTCATGGTTTCTGATCACTTTGAATCTGTTACACACACGTTTGATGTGTTAAATGTGTAACAATTTCACAAAATGATATTACACCGCCCATTTTTCAATCAACTTACCTCATTCGCTCGAGTGTGAGCAACGTGAATTGAGCGAGAAAGATAATTTTCTAACAGGCATAAGTGAAATTAAAGGCAAAACAAGCCTTAGCACCCGATTCAGCTTAGTTTTAAATGACGTTTATCGTTATATGTTTTGACGCACACACGAGATACAGCATTGTGATTTGCTGTGTTCAAAATCAGCTGGTGGCTCCAGGCGGTCTCTTGGTACAGATCACTGTATGCAATTTTGAATGGAAGCGATTTCATATGCCAAGATTAATAAATCAGCGGCAATTTTGCATAATATGTTGAATTTTTGAAAGCACTTGGTGAAATAGCCTACGTATTAGACAAAGATACGAAATCCACATTTTATGCGATATCTATATACCGGCATATCGCAACGGACTCCATTTATCCAAATAGAGAAGACCCTTTGGTGTGTATTTCGCTCTTGGCGACCTCAGAGCTGCACAGTACGATTTGACGTCGCGGTAGTATTGGCGCTTCATCGAAGGGTCGATCTGCAAGTTCAGAAAAGCTCGTGTAGATGAAAAGGCGGAAGCGACGATATTTGGCCCGGAACCCCCAGCGGTGTGTTCACAACTCACGAAGAAGAAAGAAAATAGTATGTGTACAAAAATTATTTTTTTGAATGGCCTGTAAAAATGCTTAAGCCATCTGATCTACGTTTAATTAGATAAGAAGCAGACAAGAAACGGAAAAATTAGCATGTTTGCGTAACTAGTTGTAAAACAAAGACTTAAAAAATTGAAATGCGAGACTGAACCTGGAGAAATTTCATACGAGACATAATATTTCAGATAATTCATATACAAATCAGTAAAATTATTATCCGGGTAGTGCTTTCCAATGGTCTCGTGTACACGTAAAAATGTGAAATTGAGCGAAAGCCAGAAGATCAGAGGGTTCTTAACCTGGGCTACGTGAACCCCTAAGTGGTTCGTGAATGTGATATGAAGGGTTAGTAAGGTTTGAAGACATTTAGATTGCTAATACGATGACTACAACTTAATTTCGACTATTTATTGCAACGTTTCATTTTAAGGGGCCGTAAATTAAGATATATTAGGGGTCCATGGCCCACAAATGTTTAAGAAACGCTGCACTACATTCACTTGTCTTTAAAGCTTTTTACAGATAACAGGATCTTCGCAATAGTACGTTCGATTTGATAGCTTAGGTACTCCATGCATTGTAGGCCTAGTAGCTGTTGTGGGATAAATGCATCGGTGACACTCGGTCTAGCGCACCAGCTTTTTAAACTGCAACAGGCAGTTTTGATTACTTTTCTTGATGCCTGTAGATTACTTTTGTTCATGCGTTCATTTCTTCATGAGCAAAAGATAGATTACTTTTGTTCATGCCTACTCGGTTAACTCTAATTTTCTCGCTTGATTCGGAATTTCCTCCATTTTGGCCCCGAGTCTGATCGGCAAAGAATAACAAAACCGTTGTCCTTGTCAGGTTTACTGATTGCTGTAACAGAGTTATGGCCATGAGACTAAATTGCAACCGATGACGGGGCTTCAGTATGGTAGTTCTGCGGTTGGAAAACTGGGATACTTTTTAGCCATTATAATTACCAAATCCACTCTGGCCCCAGGTGATGATATCTGTCAAGCCTAATGTTATGGAGCAAGTAGACTCTTTCAAGGGAAAACTGAGCTCTTTAGTCAGGCAAGGCTTTCAGTCTAACCTTAAGTAGTCGGAACTGTAGATAGGTGAGAAATATTTCTCCTTTCTGTCAGTCCCTGCCACCAGGACCGGACTAAGGTACTGTAGGCCTAAGGCTGTTTATTACAGAAGGACCTACAGTTTTGCAAAATAAGCTACAAAATTAATAGAAATACGTACACAAAATGTCTAATAAAAGAGTCTTGCAAAATAATTAAATTGCTTCGGTTAGTGAGATAAGATATTCCGTCACATTTGAAACAATTTAGGAGATAATTCGGTAATTGCTTGTAATAAAAACAATAAATCAAAGGGCCGAATTTTTACAGGGCCAACGGATGTAGCCTTAGTAGTAATGGTTAATCCGGCATTGCCTGCAGCTGAACCGTGACCTGACATATTGGATACACCTTTCCGTGGGCCAATCTATGACAGTAAGTTTATACTTTCCACGAAGGAATCGATCAGCAAATTTTTAATAGGAAATCGATTTCACGTAAAATTACGCATCCTCAGTCCTTATTCAAATAGAATGGGTGTGAATAAACTGCGTAATTTTACGTGAAATCGATTTCCTATTAAAAATTTGCTGATCGATTCCTTGCTTACACCCATCGTGGAAAGGACATACTTGAATAGAGATATGTGCAAGTTTGAATCATCGAAAAAAGACGAAAGCAGATGGCAGTCGACTGATTTCTCGAAAGCATACAGAAATACTAGTGCTTTAAGTGTCTATGACAGTAAGTCTTAACCTTTCCAAAGCCGGAACCCCTTCTGGACGGGGAACCAATATCTTGGAATATTGTGACCTTAGCATTAAAATAAAACACTTATGATACTCCTGGGCAGGTTTTTTTTTAAGGTTTCGCTTTGGTGACCGCAAGGAAATTTTAAGAGACCGCTTGGAGGAATTTGAGAGACCGTTCTCCATTGATGTGATCTCAGGTCACTCTATTTTGAGAGACCGTTGGAGGAATTTGAGAGACCATTTTGGTCCCTCAAAACACCTTAAAAAACACTGCTCCTGGGGACACCCAGGATTTTTACTGGGAACTTCTATGGGTCCCACTAATCTAAGGGACTCGAAGAGTCGGGCCGCTGATCACTGGGCAACTCAACGGCTGTTGTCCTTTCCCGAGCTCACTTCGGAATTTTCTCAAGGGGAAATCCTCTCTATAATACAGTGTTCCGGCTCACACCAACATTTTCAAAGTCTTATCTTAGTGTCTTTGCACTTATTTCTTCCAAAGGCAGGGGTGGTCAAGCTTTTTAACCCGAGGGCCGAATTTGCAACTGCCTGACCGCTGGATTGCACGATACAGTGCGATTTACGTAATCTATGCAAAATAAGTTGTTAAAATATATTTTAGTACAATCATGACAATAAAGTAACAAGATTTTGTGTACATTTTATAGCGCTGCTTGCAACGAAGTGCTGCTGCGGCAGACAAGTCAACAAGAGACGGGCAGCAGCAGATGCTGTTGCACTGCTGTAAACACTCGGAAACGTGGTGCTTGAAAAAAACGTGCAAGGTATTTGGCGGGCCGGATTAAGCTGGTCGGCGGACCGGTTGTGGCCCGCGGACCGTAGTTTGACCACCCCTGTCCTAAGGCATGGAGTAGCAACGATTGCGACTCTTGAAGAAAACCTGAGGCATACTGAGAATTGGTTTATGAGTTTTAGCGACATGCTGTCTTTCGTTGCTAGTAAGCAACTGAAATGTGAGCAGAGGCATTTAAAATCAGCCTGAACTTGAAGCAAATTTTCATTTGGGTTTGGGGTTCTCTGTGGGTGACGATACATGTTTTCGCCTTTTTCGCCAAGTATACCTGGCCCTGAGCGCCAACCCTGCGAGCCATTTTTAGCTCAGGATTTTTTGGAAACTAGGCTATAATCCGCGTCTTTAAAGTCCTTGATTGGTTTGCTAGCATAACTGGAGCCAAAATTATGGCTCAAAAAACACAGTTTTGGACAAAAATTAAGAAGTTCCTCGAAAGGTATGATTTGCCCTCTCAGGGAAAATTTTGGCCAGCCATAACTCAGCAACATATTGAGCTGCAGTGCTATTCAAATCCCCTAAAGACTGCTTGTAGTTTAGAATGTGAAAAAAATTAAGTTTTGGACTTGGGATTTTTGGTTGATGGCGTCATCGGCCGTTCCAATGAGCGATTTCGTGGTTCAAAGTTTTATTGGATTCTAAGCTATAATATAAGTCGTTAGAGCCCTTGTACCACTTTCGAGCGTTTCTGGTGCCAAAGTTATGGATAAAACAACCCAAATTGTTCACAAATACCTGGGGTATTTCCCTAATTAATATTTGGTTATTTGCCATTACTTTTGAACCAGAAACGCTACAAAGTCAATCAAAACCACTCAAGATACGCGTTATAGCCTAGAATCCAATAAAACTTTGAGTCACGAAATCGATTCGATTGGTCGGCTCCCAGGGGATGATGACGTCACCCAAACGTAAACAAATATGCATAAACATCCTCCCATTATCTAAACACAAACAAAAAAACGACATCACAAACTTAAAACTTTTTTAATTCTAAACTACAAGCCTTTCCCCATCTATAAAGGGGTTAAACAGCTATCTAGCTCAATCTGCTGGCGAGTTACGGCCATATGGGTGTAATATACCCAGGGTCATCGATTGTGGGAGTAGGATTTTTTACCATTTTTTGTTTTTTGAGCCATAATTTTACTCCAGATATGGTAGAAAGCCAATCAAGGGCTCTAAAGACTCGGATGATAGTCTATAGATTCTAAAAAAACTTTGAGCCAAAGAAAATGGCTCATTGGGTTGGGGCACAGGACCAGGTAACCTCAGTCAAAAAGGCGTGAAAACATTCCCCCATTATGACGTCACCCACAGGGAACCTCAAACCCAAAACGAAAAAAATTTTCAATCTGAACTAGAAGACGTGCCGAATCAGTAAAGGGTTTCAACAGCTCTCTAGCTCAAGCGGCTGGCGAGTTATGGCGTTGCAAACTTGGTCAAAAAGTGGCCGGCGCAAGACTAAGGGTACTGATCAGTTTTGCAAACTCCTTTAATAAACACTACGATAATTTTCAAGGTGCAGTAAGTCAGAAAATTTATTTAAATGGTGTCAGATTTGGATAACGTCAAGAAATGAAGCTGCCTTCTTAAACAAATGATCTGCAATTTCCAAGATTTATTTAGGGATTAGTTTGTAACGCATCTTGTGATGGCTGAATAACTAAGACAGCAGTTGTATGCAGAAAAAACAAAAGATGCGCGTCAATTTAAAGTACATTAAAAACAAAACACGGTGACGATTCATTTTGGCCAGTAACCTTATAACAAGGAAAGATTTTTTGCAGAAAGGCTATTACTACTTTTCTACCCGTACACAAACACCCGTTACGATTCACTCTTTTAAACGTATATGAGAAAAGCCTACCTGTGCTAAAAGCATCTGCAGTCCCGGTCTTTTCTCGTTCCACGAAAACATGAGATTTTTTGGAATGTCGAATAATGCCCAGTTCATATATTTTCCTTTCGCCTGAGCATAAAAGTTCGGCCAAGACGTTAGCAAAATCAGTTTGAAAATAAGAAAAAGGTTATGCAAAAGCTCAATACCTAAAACGATAAACTCAAATGATCAAGGCAAAGATAAACTTCAACAATTAAAAACGGGTGTTTTCGGCAGGAAAAACTAACCAAAAACATCGTTCACCCTGTCCTCTAAAAAAGTGATAGCGCAGTGCAAAGCTTCTTTTCAGGTGTAGTCATTGCCGCATAACTGCGCTTGCAGTATATTCAATGTAAGGTCTCTCCTGAACAAATGTGCTGGCAGCAAGGCCTTAACTCCCTGATATCGCAAAATGTGCTATGTAAAGGGCACGATGGGTCTGTCCAACACTATATAATTTGGGAAGTTATTACAATGAAATGTACAATATCAATAAAAATCATCGCGCATGTGTCCCCGTGCACGTGACCAAGGACCCTGTTTTAGCTTCAGGAACAGTGGTCCTTTCGAAAATTTCACGACAATCTCCCCCCCTACCGTCTATCCACAAGTGGAAGCCCCACGTTGCGCCAGCTACGCATCTGGGGAGGCGAGTGGGAACAGCGCAGATAGATAATCTCAGGAGACTTGAAAACGAGGCGTAAAAGGGAATCTGACCATAAACTACTCATTGCAAGCAGGAACATCGCTTCCCTGCTACCGTCCGCAACCCTCAAGGTGAAAAAGTCCAAAACGCAATCTTGGAAGAATTTCGGACAATTATATGCAAACCGACAAAGGGTTCTGAGAAGCCGTCCAGCATCTTCGCGGCAGAAGATCTAATACTACTAGATCCGCCAAAGATCAAAATGCTGTCTTTCTCAGAAATGAGAAAGACATCCTTAGCAGTTGGAGAGAGTGTTTCAAAGATCTTTATATTACATCACCGACACACAGGAGGCATATTTGAGGGAATAAATACCACCACCGCACCTGAAGTCCTCTTAGCAATGAAATCATTGAAGGCTGAGAAAGCTGCAAGTTACGATGAAATCCGACCTAAAATTTTCAGAGCCTTGATTTGAGAAGTTACTTGACTGACACGTGTTTCAAGTAGCCTGGTGTTCTGGAAGGTTACCAGAATACTGGCAGCATGTGGTAATCATCTTCACACACAAAAAGGGAGACAGGAGTGAATACAGTAACTTCCTGGGCATATTTCGTTTTAGCCTCCTGGAGAGGTGTAAATGTCTTGAAAAAAGATGCCGCAATATAAAGGCACCAAAGCTGGATGATGATCTCCGGTGTGGTTTTCTTCCCGGCCGTAGCGCTACAGAACAAATTTTCACTCTCCAGCAAATTTTCGAGAAATCGTGGAAGGATGCCAAAGACGTCTAAGCATGTTTTATCGACCTCGAGGAAGCATACGACCGTTCCTCGTGAAAGCTTTGGTGTTGCGCGAGTACGGTGTTGACGGCCGCCTGTTACTGGCCGTCAAGTCATTATATTCCTATTCAGAAGTGTGTGTCCGTGTCGGCGGGGCTAATACAAGCGTTCACCGTGGGTGTTGGTATCCGACAAGAGGGTGTGCTGGAACTGCTCTACGTCAGTGTGTCACTGTTGGGAGCTGAAGGATCAACCGTTTGGTTTTTGTGGAGGATTTGATAATGGTTTCACCTCTCAACAGGGTCTCTAACATGCACTAGATCGGTTTTCTGTTGTGTGTGACCAAGAGGGAATGAAAATTTAGCACTGAAAACACCGAGGTATTGCGTCCCTCCATAAGCCAAAGCAGTGCGCGCTTCAAGTGGCAAGAGGGGATACACTGGAACAGGTCGGTAAGTTCAAGTATCTTGGGGTCGTGTTCACCAGTGGTGGAAGGCGGAACAAAGAGATTGATACACGGATTGATAAAACACAGTTTTACGTAAGTTTGTCGCTTCGTGGCCATAAAGGGGAGTTTTGGAGCTTTGAAACACGGCGGTTATTAAATAGATCTTTGTTCCGACCCTCACCTATGGTCACGAATCTTGTGTAATGAATGACTGAAAGATTGCTATCTCAAGTACAAGCGGCAGAGATTAGATTTTTGCGAAACGTTCACGGCACTTCCCCCGCGACCATCCCCAAAAGTAAAACGGATGTGAAACTGGATGAATAATTAATCGAACAAAACGTTTTAGTCAGACGAAGCTGTAACAACTGCACTACAAAATTGTAATGAAAACATAGCGATAACTTCGTTAGTTATTGTGTATAACACAGTTTATGCTTACTCACGGAATTGAGAAAACTGATGCTGCCTGTAGCACGATACATCCAAGCCGTTGCCCAAACAATCTCATCTTTGTAGTCTGTAGATCTGTAATACTTTGCGGCCTTTCTGATGGATTGGTGATACAATCGGGGAAAAGCGTTTGCAAAAACCAGCAAGTTGTTGGCGTGCTCGAGCAAATTCGAGACATACGGTGTTATTCGACCTTTAGTCAAAATTTTAAAAGCATTGATTACACGCAACACACAAAACAATCTGCTTCAAGGCAAAAATCACATCAGAAGTTGGAAATTTATAGCCATCCATTTACTCATGGTAGAGGTGTTTTTAATCAGCCAATAGGCAGTTTTGTTCTCGAAACGATGCAAAGAGCCTGTACTGCTTTAACTATGATGATATTTTCTTCAGGATGAAGTTGGTTACTTGTTGCTTCAATCGTGGAGTTCAAAACAGATCGAAAACGCAATTAGGCAGAAATGGATGCAACAGAAGATCAAGCAGTCAACGATGAAGCTGTTGGTATAATGTACTATCGCTTGACATACTTTATCGTGGCTTTATGGTTACAACCGTTACTTTGAAATAAAGATTCAGTACAGTGAAAAAAAGGGCGGGCGTCCATATGCCGTGCAACACAACTCGCTTCTGTGGTAGTGCAGGATTCAAATGAATCGCCTTCTCGATTTGCGGTTTGTTTTCTTCTCTTGACACAGGTAAAGCGCAATCTGATTTTACCGTTTTGGGATTTTCGCACGGCCAGCGCAACTGCGGCCAGTGCTGCCGCGGACTCAGCGGCCAAGTCGGATCCGGGTTGTTTTTTTGAAATTTTATACGCCGGTCTCTTCCCCCTCATGTCTTCAGGCCGTCCCCAGAATTTGTGATCCACCTCAGGATCCCCGACCTACAAAACAACAGGATACCATTTCTGCAGAACTGCTTCCGTTGCAATTTTATACAGTTTTTTTCTGAAGTATATGAGTGCTTGTCGGTGAAAAAGTGTAGCAGCGCACTGGCGTTAATGCCCATGACCTGGGGACAACATACGCTATGGGGCAGCAAAATGTATCCGCCTATATTAATTACAGTAGATATATTGGAAAAGGGCAGATATTTGTTGATACTGATTAAAACTCAGAGCTTATACTGTAGTAGATTGCAAAAAACAAGTGTAGTTAGAAGGTAGCTTGTTGAGAGATTGCCGAAGTGACAAACAGTAAATAAATACGCTATAGCCAGGGTTGCCATTGATCTGGACTCAATAAAAGTCCAAACGTAAATGGGAACGCATAAACGTGTGACAAAATAAAACAAAAAAGGAACACAAATTGTTGAACGAAATGCATTCACTCATCAATCATATTTGGTACTGGAAAAAATCTGCTTTGGCAATGGTTTGTCCTAAAGGCCGGTTTAAAGCAAACGCGACACGCGAAATTATCGCTCAAGAGTTGGTTCTTCATTATCATGGGAAATTTTCTAATTCACGTCTCGCTCATTTCGCAAGTGCCGCGTCATTGTTTCTCGAGGAGCGACTCTTTCGCTCTTCTCGTGACTTTCGCGTGAATTGCCTGGGGCATTTGCGGTGTGTTATCAGCAGAATTCCCAAAACACAGGTAAAATTGTATTGAATACAACTAAACTACAAGCACACCATCGCTTGCCTGCTATCGCTTAGATATAGGTTAAGCCAACAGGGAATCAAAAGTTTGTTTTAGTGAAGGAGAAAATATTCAATTTTCCGCATGCTGAGGCGTGAAACATCAGTCATTACAGGTTTCAATGCCTACTTTTTTCTTTTTTAAACTTTTAAAGGGTCTTGGAGCTGGTACAACATGCGGCCTACTTTTTGAATGTGGCCAGTGAAGTGTGTCATCGCACGATCCAGACATGACTTAGAAAGTGTGCATTGCTCTTCTTACATAGTGGATGGTCAGGTACATATTTATATATAATACAAATATACAGATATATACATCTACACACATGGCACTCCTCAATGTTTTGCTAGCTATATAACCTCACAACTGATCACAAATTCCGTCCAATTAAAACTTCTTCAGAGACACAACAGCTAAACGGATGCTTCCCCGAGAGTCGCAACCAGCACATTCTGCTTAACATTCGCGTTCAATCTAAGCGGGTCTCTGCGCGAAGAAAGGTCACATCACCCTCACTTTGCGTTCAGTCCTTGGTTCGCTTTGCGTCTGGTTTAAACCAGACTTTAGAGACTACCTGGTGCATCTCACTAGAGCTCTTGTCTGAGTTTATTTTTGCTTGCAAGATGGACTTACTGTCTTTCGCTAAGGCTGTTTCTCTCATTATTCCACTGTGCCGAAGCAAGGGAGAACACCCTCTTTACAAACGCATTGCCCACTGGAAAGTAAGACAAATAATAAGGATGCAATTCAAAATAAGGACAGTTCTTAGATGTAAGGACAGAAAAATTTTCTAAGCCACAGATTTTCAACGTAGGTCAGTTCTTAGAAATAAGGATGATATGGCAGCCCTGGCTATAGCATATCAATCAACAGATATATGAGCATGACATTCTTCATTTAATCGTTGCCCTTATTATCTTAGTCGCTACTTAGCGAAAGTAAACTCAAAATTGCATTGTTGCTGAATTTGTCATTCGAATAATCAACTGATATCGTCATTTTTTATCATACGCGGCGACATTTTTTACTAAAGTCAGGGAAGGCAGATTGTGCTTAATGGTTCGACTTGTGTATTTCTTTTCGATCTGTTGAAAAAGTTTATTTTCACAAACAGATGCATCCGCGAAGACATGCACGAATTAAAAAGAAATACAATAGCTCGTCATACACTCCAGTTTTTTTGTTTCTTGTTATTTAGGTATTACATGAAGAATGACCATCTGTTCACAAATACTGGATAACGAGAGAAACCTTTTTCTTTCTCGTTCAACTAAAAAAATTTACCTGCCCGTACAAAACGAACGGAGAAACGTGAGCTTTGACAATGTAATCCGCCCCCCATCGTAGAGACTCCAGGGCATGGCCCAGCTCGCCGGTAGCTTCGTACGCGTCCCAATATTCAATGACTCCCCATGCAAGCATGGTGAGACTGTACGCCATTGGAAAACCAAACTTCACGTGATCTCCAGCATCATACCACCCACCTTGAACAAAAAAGAATATTTCAAAATGCTGAAAAACTGCAATGGATTTGATATCAGGGAAGATTGCAAGAAGCTTTTTCAAGAATAACTAAAATACATAATTACCAATGCTGAATATTGCGACTAAATCAAACAGAATACATATGAAGCCTAAACACAAGATAATTTTAGCAGAAGTTAAAAATTAGTTGGGTTAATGGCAAATTTTGTTTGTGCAAATCAAACAAACAAGTAGATTTGAAACCATCCTGAAAGGTCTAGTTCACCACTTCATATCATCACCTGAAAAGACAGATATTTTCCATGTTAGTTTAGAAATGTACAGAATAGACAATCGAAAAAACAGAGCAGCTCTGGTAGGCCTTATTTCAATAAATCTAATCACATTTTTAATACTTCTATAAGACAACAATAAAGCGCATCGGTTTCATCGTAAGATATCCGGATGACTCCATAGTGTTTGTGCAATTAATTAAAGGAATGTCTCGATTCTGCAGCCAATTGATGAATTACCTGTCAAGTCTTCGTTGTACTCTCCCCTGTCATTTAATGCCGAATCTCCTCGCCAAGTTATTCTGTTGTTTGAGGGAAGCTTTCCGGACCTTTGCGCTTCATAGAACAAAATAGATTTGTGCAAGACAGCAGCATAGTCATATTTGGTTACAACATTGTTCGCGGGAATGGGACGAGGTCGTGTTTGCGCAGGCTTGACAGTGGTGACCGTTCTTAAAAAATGCTTTCCTGTTGTTGATGTTCTTGAATTTGTTGTGGTGGGAAAGGTAGAAACACGGTTCTTGTTTGCCTCACTTTTGTTGATACTGTCATTCCGGACACCAGTAATCTGACTGGCTGGTGTCTTGCTTGTGCCAATCTCACCGTTTTTATAATTGTTGATGGTTTTAGTTTTGTTACCATCATTGTTATTGTTATTATTATTATTGTTGTTGTTGTTGTTGTTGCTGAACGGGTTTAGAGGCAAAGTCGTCGACGGCTTCGAGCTGGTAAGGCTGAAAAACAAATTTAACGTTGACCAAAGCATTGCGTGTCAAGAATCTTCACCACATGCTTTTTGTAGAATGCTGCTTCAAACTACATCTATTCTGTTTTTACTGAAAGCTTTGGTTCGTGAGGAGTTCATAGCAAAATTGAGTTAAAACGTTCGAATATAAATGCGATCTTTCAACACCTCGCATAACGAGTTAATAAAACACGAATATTTACTGAAGTAGATACAGGTCCGAAAAAAACATTCTGTTCTCAAGTCTGATGTACATTTTCTTTCACGAGGTCAACAAAACTGTGGTTGGTTTGTCAAGTAAGCTCCTCTGAGACAACTGACAGATCCCTCCACCTCTTTAAGCAATCCTTACTTTGTGTATTGGTGCGGATGTATTACCTATAATTCACATCTTGTTTAGCCCCAAATTCAGGTGACGATAAGCCGAAGAGATTAGATCATTTACGATTAATGCATGGGAAGGAAGAGTTATAGCAAGACATGACAGCACGGACAATCTCTATCGCTTTTTAAATAAGGTGGTATCATCGACAGTAGATGCAATTAAATAAGCTGCTTTAGCAGACGCTGGCTGGGTGTAAATGTACGTCAAACGATAGTAGTGCGACGAATGTAACCGGACGAGAAGTTCAAATATTGATTTGGAGATGCAGCGGGCCACTCTAACAAATAACTTCACAAAATGAACTACAGGAAGCAGGTGAACTTACCTGTTGATAATAAACATGAGATCGGTTGTTGGCAGCACAAAGGGAGCTAAAGTGGTCCTGCTGTTTGCTGCAAGTGTTCTGAACACTACTCTTCCCATGAATCGAATGGTTACAGGTGGTGGAGTAGCGGTTTCACTTGCATTTAGGTACGTTCCTTTCATTCCGATCTAATGTATTTAATTGTTTCAGAATAGTTCCAACAAACACATGTATAATGGTTGAAAATAGATATTTCCATTTTTTAGATTTTTGCTAATATTTGTAGGCAAGAAAGCAATTCTAGCAACAAGCACAAGAGGAAAAGTAACATTGATTACAGAATCCAGGATCACGCCTACACGTAGTGGTGCAGGAAAAGTATGATACGTGCCAAAAATTAACTTCAACCTATAGTCTCAACTCTCTACAGCTACGTAGAAATGCCGGAAATCTGCAAACTTGAAAAACTTGCTGATAATCGAAAATAATACTTCCGCTATTTCTTGCCGAACCAGCGCCGGATTTAGGGGTGAGCTCAAGGGTCCTGGGCCCAGGGCCCCCCACCAAAAGGGGACCCCCACCATGTTCATATGCTTAGCCATATGTACGACATGTGCGTGCCACTTAGTCATTTTGTTGAGGAAAGTTTGTTTATAGGCTTTATTAATTTATCGGTCGGGCTGACGGCAGTATTTCACTTAAATATTATTTTACATTCTGACGAAACAAACACTTATTGGTTTCCTGCAAGTCGGTCAGGTATCTGAATCTAGTGACTGCAAGGCAAAACTACGCAGAACGCATTGGCTTACGTCTCTTCTCGTTTCTGGTAGATTTTGCGTCTGCCGTTCTCAGATTTGCACAGGTCGCATATGAGTAGCATTGCTAAGTAGGGCTACCACACGCCCTCGTTTTGGAGTACATGCCCACGTTTTTCATGAGAAATGAAATATTCTCCGAGGACATTAAAAAATGTCAAAATGTCCTCCTTTTTGCATTTATTATTTGACATAGTCATAATCAGTGGCGCAACCAGAGGTTTCATCCAGGGTGAAAACTTAGCTAAAAGGGGTCCACTGGCCAGCACTCAGATGAAAACTTAGGAAATGATGGTGAATCTGGACGAGGATGGTTATACTAAAAGTAAAACCCTAAATCACCGGAAAATAATTCGAAAAATACAAAAAAAAAACAACCTACTGAAAACCAAAACAATAATAAAACCGAAATATAAGTTAGGTCGGGGCTCGGTTTTCACAATTAGTTTGCGAAGAGGGGGGAAATTCGACCCTATGCCCCCTGTCAGTTACGTCACCGGCTATGGTATTTTGTATTTACGTACAACAGGATAAGCTGTGCCTACACAACTGCAACAAGATAGGTGCTGGTGGCGTTGCTTAGTTTATGGGAGGGCCTGCAAGGTGTCTAATTAATCTATGCCTTAGTTGAGTTAATTATAGGCTGGAAAGGCGGGAATACTTTAACATTAATCGTTACATAACAGTGGTAAATCTTGTTTCAGTGTCTCAATGACTTCGGCATTTTAGAGTGCGGTTGGCTGCCTTCCATTATAATGTACTAGCTTTGCTGATGAACCGTAATACATTGATCAGTGTATTGTACATACTGCAGCTTAGTGTAGTAATTTCTAGTATTTATAGCTAATCATTCATGCTAAAAAAATGAAAATGTACGTCTGAAATATCCCTTTTTCTGAAAAGAAACTGCAAAATATTCATGGGCTAAATAGAACAAGTAAATAAGGATTTTGTTTTGTGTGTTTTGGCTGAAACATCGTCCACACTGTACGTCTTACTTCAACGCTTAAAACGTATCAATAGGCCTAATTGACATTTGACTTATTAAGTGTAGATAATACACTCAAATAAGGGTAAATTGTTCTCCCTTTTTGCGATGAAAATTTGGCAGCCCTATTGAGCTTATTATTAAATAAACAAGGACAGAATAAAGGGGATCATCACCCTTACAAGTGTAGAGCTTATGCAAATGGTTCTAAAAAAACGTAAAAAAGCAAGAGGCAAAAATCAGAGAGGAAGAAGTTGCAGCTAAGCCAAGAAACATTCAAGCTGGTATTTGGAGTGTCAGTGAAGTCCAGCGAAGACATTTTTGCGGAACCTGTAAGAGGACAGAAAATCGTGGAACATGTTGTTACAGACTTAGATGTACGTAACGATGAGAATAGGCCTAGTTTAACCAGCGGTCCAGTAGCAGGAAAACGCCAAGAAGTATCATCGAAAAACACGATAGATGAGGTGGCTGACGCTATCACTGGAAGCAACGATATCGGTCTCTGGTCAGCCAATATACCGGAAGAAATGAAGAAATATTGATTGAAAAATGAAACACGTTCTCTTTGACATTGTGATCAAAAGTTACTTTGAAGTCATACTGTTGCACAACACAGAAAAAACAGAAACTCGTTAATGGTAATGCACCACAAGCCTTATTCATCGCCAGAACCACAACGGCGAAGTAGTTGACAGAAGCTGGCTTTGTTTTTCTCCTTCACAGACTTGTGTTAAATGTTTCATTGTAGACTGATGTGCGCGGATACGACTAAATGTGTGCATTTCCTTATTAGAGAAGGAATCTGCGACTGGAAGCAGACTCTTGAGCGCCTGAGGAACCATGAGCAATCAATGGAACATAAAGATACAACGATTACATATCGCAGGTGTAACTAGTCGCAGGTGTAACTAATCACTAGGGCAAGTTTTTATTGACCTAAAAACTAAAATATTCACTTAAAAATTCAAAAACACTGACTTTATTGACCTAATAAATTTAGACTGAATAAATTATATTTCTTGCATTTCTTGAGATTTTGTATTTACACGAACATGTATTAAACGAACACTCACAAAATTTCAACGAAACTTGCGACACAAGTCTATGTGCTATTGGGAAAACTACAAGCCAATCACCAGGTGGACGAATTAAAGTGTAAAATCATGTAATGTTGTACATTTGCTTACCAATACTAAAAAGAAATTTGGACCAACATTGATAATTATAAAAAATTTACTTTGTTGCCCTATAAGCAGAATATTGACGTAACAGTAAAAAATTGACTTAATTTTTATTGACCTATCAAACTAAGAATGTGAAACTTACTCTTTCTATCCAGAGTTCTTGCAAAAAATCACGTCATCCAAGCTTACTACCAACATTGACTTTATTGAAAAAACATGCCCCACTAATCACTATGAAGAATTGATGCAGAGCCACCCAGTCAGGCCAACCAATGCGAACAATATTGGAAATCGCTTCTGACTGCCACGTTTGGTTTCTGTCGGAACATTTATTGCTGAGCGAGGACTGGCATTTAGAGATGATGAAAACGGTCGATCGCCCAGAAACTTCTTCCAAAACAATATTCATAACTTTTTTCAAGCAAAATTAAAAGAAGACGCGATGCTTCTAGTGACCGGTCTTGCAACAGTTTCACAAATCGTTAATCATTGTCAAATATCAGGTTGCATCACAACGTTTCGTTGCATTTGATTCAACAAATGTAACATCAAAATATTAAAGTTTTGTTACACTTGAGTTAACAAATGTGACGTCACAAGATTATGTGTCTTTGCGTGAACATCATAAATATTAACGATTTGTGGAAATACTAGTGACTTCATCGATCATCCCCTACCTAAAGATTCTGTGTCCGCACATGGGGCCTCGCACCACGCTTGGGCCCCAGGACGCCCACCATCTAAACCTGGCGCTGTGCCAACCATCCTAAACTTACCTTGAAATCATAACCAACAGTCTGCAGAATTAGGCCTAACAACAAAATTTGGTTCCTACTCAACGACAAGTTCAAACATCACATTTACACCAAACATATTTTAATCTCACAGAAGACAGTGGCTAGAAATACCACGTAAATTCACCATTAATCCAAATAATTGATGATTGATTCGACTGCGCCACTTTGTAGAGACTAGTTACGTAAATAAAGATATGTGCAAGTCCGAATTATCGCAAATTCATGAAAGCAGCATTTCTTGAAAGCTTGCAGCAAGCTTGGAGCTTTTAATTGCAAATCAAAAAACAAACCTCTATCACATCTCCAGGTCTGCTCACACTTCTGTAATTGGGGTTTTTCAAAGTGTATTCTCTTACGCCTTTCATAAATGTTGTCCTTATCGTCTTCGCATTCCAGAACTGCCAGACATAGTTAAAGGACTTGTTATTTGGTAATTTCTTGTCATGAAATTGTACATATTGGTTGTTTGCCACATCATCACGTCTGATCACGAATGACAAACTCTTTTCCTATACCGACCTAACTGCTGATACTCTCTACATAACCTTCACTACTACATCACAAACCAGTCGTTAGTTTGCCATATTAGATACAAGCAATTCCACCTTTACGTTTGTGATCTCAAAAGCTATTCACAAAACACGACAGAAAAGTATTTTTCGTACGTATGTCGTATAGTCCTGCGCGAAAAAGTTTTTAAGTTTTTTCAAAAACAAAAATATCATTTTTAGCGTCGTTAGCAGTAATATAGAAAAACATTTGTTGCTAGTACGCTGATGACTAAAAGGTCACCGTGTGAAAGACAAAACCTTAATTACCTCCATGCGCGACAAAACTGGATTGTTTGCATATTGGAATGTGGTCGTCCAGCCGCTCGATATTTTTCTCGTCACGTTGTATTTAAATGTAGCCTGATTGGGAGTTACAAAAACAATAAAAACAAAATTTGTTAGTTAGTAGCTGGGCCTTGCTTGTATTTTCCAGAAAAAAATCGTTATTGCTATAATATGGTCGTCTTTTACATATACATCTGCAGCTTTAAAGCTTTAAATGGACGTATGGCGCCGTTGCAACTACTTCTATGTAAATGTCAGCATATTTCCACAGCCACAACCTGAACAGAACTAAGAAATTATTTTTGTCAAAAACATCGATTAAATAACTTTTTTAGCAAAAGACCCAGTCTCAGATATTTCTAAGGACATACATCAATATATGTTTTAAAACTATTTCAGCAATGTTAGCAGTGTAACTTGAAACATACCAGCCGTCAATAACTTTCTTGCTGCAAATTTATTATAACGTTTTTCTTGCTACCACCATTTTTTATTTCACACATTCTTTCAATTTTTTGCTCGCGTATCTTTTTGAACGACAAAAGCGATGCTTATTTTCATCTTGGTCTGACTTTTATCTTATCAAAATTCACAGAACAGGCGACGTTTTTGCCACTTTTCGTGGATCAAAAGATTTTGGAACATATCAAACAAAAAGCACCAAGTATTGGGCAAACAGGCGAGGGCCAAGGCTCTGCTAGCGCCTTTGAATACCGCCTTTGCATAAGTTTGAACTTAAATCACAAATTGTAAAGGTAATAAATATGTTGCTCTTATGTAAAATGAAGAGGAAGTTCCATAAAGTGACTAAAATTTTTCTTTAAGAATATCACTGTAACTTTTGTGATAATCAACGAAAAGTACGAAATACACAATTACGTTTTTTAATAAAAATCTATGAAATTATCTTTGCGCGCATTGAATGTCAACACAAGCCACAAAATTCTTAATTTAACCATTGAGGCCCGCGCGCAGAAGCCATTATCGTTCCAGGCAATTTTTGGCCATAACTCGCCAGCCGCTAGAGCTAGAAAGCTGTTCAAACCCTCCAAAGATGTGGAAAGTCTTATAGTTTCCAAAAAAGAAGTCGAGAAGTTTTGAATTTGAGTTTTTTTGTAGGTGTCCTCTTAGTAATAAAGGTGGGTTCAGGCATTTCTGTCCCACGTCATCGGGCCCTGTGCCCCAACTCCAAGAGACAATCTTTTGTTTCTTTCTTTTGCAGACACCTAGGCGAAAATCCGCATCTTTGAAGCCCTTGGTTGGCTATCTAGCGTTTGTGGTTTGCAACTTATGGCCAAAAAACATAATTTTTGAAAAATCCAGATTTTTAGACTTTTGGCTTTACCTGAGAACAGCTTCGATATCGGTTGAATATGTGTATTTTTATACATCGTAATACAGCAACACGAAAAAAAGTAGTGGAAAAATAATTCACCGTAAAACCACTGTTCCATGAATTAACAACTTGATAATCCGCGTTTCCGCTCTGGCTCGCACTGCGCCGGTAACAGGCAGCGACGAGGAGCAACGCTCGCCACCAGAAGATTTTCCAGGTCATTTAAACTTGGTCTCCTCCCGCCACGCCCTTGCTGAGCTGCTGTTTAGGTGTGTTGCGCTTGCAAAAGCCAGCAGTTTTAATCACTATCCTTAAAAAAAGTGCATACTGTTTCAGCAATGCAAACACATTTAAATGCAAAATTATGTAATACAATGTTGGGACCGACAAATACTTGCTGTTTGTGATAATGAGATACAGAAAAATTCAGAGGAGAGCTTTTTATTTCTGGATACTGTTTAAGAAAATTTCTTGAATCCCCCGATTACGTTTTTCGCACCACATTGGCAGTCAGTTTGCATTAAAAATTTCTTTATCAATCTTAAGAGACTGCGTACTTTCATCCCCGACACTGGCACCCACACTCCCGGAAAGACCCTCCCAAAAACAGCGTGAGTCGAGCTTAACCGCCTCCGCACCGGGTCGGACGCTTCCGCTCCTGCTTGTACAAATGAGGTATGGCTTCCTCTGGAGCATGTGAGTGTGGCGCAGAAGAACATACCGTCGACCATGTTGTCCTCCATTGTCTAACCCACCGACCTCCTCATGGACTGTACGGCCTGATGGTTCCCGACGATGAGACAATCGCATGGCTGCTCAACACATGCCCCGAGATCTAGTGCGGCCTAGCAGTGGACAGCAAAAACTCGCTCAAACGACAAAGAAAGTGTTCTTCAGTCTTTTGAAAGTTTTTCCGTTGGGATAAAAGTTTTCGCGATCCACTCATTTTTCCATTAAAATTCGGAATGGATGCGTTGCTGGTCCAATGGAGGTGACTAGATTGGCGTTTACTTTTCCATACGAACCTTTATGTTTCAAAACTGAAACGCGGTCCTCAGTAGTACACATGAAGCCCTGTTCAAGATGGAAGTAATTGTCAAGCACATATTCATGAAACGTACTGTATTTATGCATGTTAATGTAATGCACTATGAAGGAAAATATTTTTGCACAAGTTGTCATTTGGTTGGCAACAGATCTCGAGAAAACGTAGTGATGGGCACCTTTTGGGTAAGGCTACAACGCACTTTGCAAGTATCCTGCAGCTGCAGCTCTGTCAGGCCTGCCCTGCAGCAGTGGTTGCGCACCTGAGAAAGGCATTTTTTTGAGTCGTGACCCCGTTTGATGATTGTATGCGTCATACTACACTTGCCTTTTTCTAAATACTCGAAAATACATTACATGAAGTGTAGTGTTACGTACAAACTACTGTTTGTTTAATGCAACGGTTCACTTTACTATTCCACAGCCAACTTCGAAAATCGTGGTTGAGTGTCCGTCAATGCAGGTTGTATATCATCATTGACTTTCATTCCGTTTCACACCTTTGTTTTGATGTAAAGAAGAACAGAAAAGCTACATTTGAAAAGGTATGTTATGGCAAAGGGCAGTAATTTCGATAAGCTTGTTAGATATTAATGGGTACGACTCATACAAAGCGTATCAGAACAAAGCAAGATGCTATTGGTGAAGATAATCACGCGTGAGTGATTAATTCCGAAGATCAAGAGATTGGTCTAGTAATTGATCGGCAACAGCTACATCTGAAGACGTGGAGAATAGGTTTGTACAGCCTTTTTTTTGGACTCATGAGCACCGTTGGAGCTCTGTCTCAAGTGATTGAAGGTGCTCCGCAAATAGAAATCTTCAAATGCTTGCCGTGTTCTTCAATTTCTTTAACAACACTGGACAACCTTTGAAATGGAGCAATGTTTCCTTGGAGTATTTTTCGACTACAATTTCGCAACTTCGAGACAAACGCCCTCAGATAGAGTTGAACAGTATTTGCGCCTTATCTTTGCAGCTTCAGACATGAGTTATGCAGTTTTTCAAAAAATGTCTGCTGGGTGAGAAAAAGAAAATTAATCGCCAAAGTAATAAAAAGATGAAATTCTTTGATTTTCCAGCATAAGTTAATTTCATCCTTCATCTTAAAAATGCGGTTCAGAACGTTTCCTTTGGGAATTATCGTAAAGCGGAATGAAATAGTAGAGATTCGTGTTTTAAATCCACCTCTTTGCACAACGATCTGGCGTGTGTTAAAGTAATGTAATTAGTAATTTTTACTGATGCCGAATCTACTACGTTTTATGTTTTTCAAGTGAGTGCATATATCTGTGAATAAAAGAGTTTTTACACATTGCTTCAGGAGTAAGTTCTCGTACTGTTTTTGAAAGCCCGAACGTGACCCAAGCATAGCAGGACCTCCGTCAGTATAAATCATGAACATCTGACCATTGTGAATTTTCTGATTCAAAACAGGTGTTTATCTTCTTCAACACATCTGCGCTTGTGGTTTTAGTGTCCATATAACTACAGGGCAGGAACTCTTCTTTGAAATGACCTGAACGAATGCACTTCACGCAAGCTAGTAGTTGGGAGCACGGACTAGCATCCGTTCATTCGTCCATTTCAAAGTAAAGCAACGGAGAGGCCTTAACTGCATTTACCACATGCTTCTTCACATTCACGGACATACCTTGAAACGTGTCTCTTAACACTTGTGTTGGAAAGAGAGATTGGCCTCAGTTTCGCCTCACTAGCCTCGTCAAGAAGTGATGTTACAAGCAAGGCTTTGCGAACGTTTCTTCAATTGTATGAGTTTTTTTTTCGCAATTTCCAGTCCCACTTCCTATGATGCTTGTGTTTGGACTGTATTTTCCTCTAATATTGAATCTCGGATGTTTCAGAGCGGCCTCATAATGTCTGAAAAGTTCTAAATCCTTGTTGATGTATTGGGAATGCTTTGTCCGTTAATGCCGCTTCAATTGTGGTGGTTTCTTTGATGCAACACTGCACTGAGGACAACGTTGCGCAAAACACCCTGAGGCTTCTCAATGCCATCGCTCACTATAAACTGGCAAAGCCACGTTTTAAATGTTTTTCAAAATATTTACGGTTATCCATGTTAAAAGTTAAAGAAAACATTCCACATGGTTAATTCTTGACTGGGCCTACTACTTTCATCTGCACACCTCAAAGTGATTGTACTTTCTGTTCGTCGCCACTACCGTGCTGGGTTTTTATTGTTGTTGACGATAAATGTAATCATTGTGACGTTTTGTGATAACGACAGTACACTTGGCACGTCGCATAGATTGCTCTGATAGGTGGCAAGTGATGAACGAAAAAAATATCCCTTGAGTACCAATGCGTCATGTCAATCTGCAAAGGGAATAGCACGGATCTGCCTGCGTTTTTAGGTCATGTTAAAACATTTTAAGACTCACAGGTCACAGCCATCAACTTAAAGTTTGAGATTTTTGAACAAAAAAGGGGGTGTAACCGAGATTTTATGAACTTCTCTGCATAACCACCACCAAAATACACTAAAACTTGGCTTTATGACCGTTTCGGCATTCAGATGAAATAGTTGCGGTCTCTCAGAATGTCTTTAACGGTCACCAAGGTCAAACTTTAAAAAGCCCTGCGCAAGAAATATCTGAAAGTCTAATATTCTTCACTGCAATTATTTGCAGACCAGGCGACAACCGTTAACATAACAAAGAAAGCTTGGGTAAGGTTTCTAAAAATTCGATATCAGATAAATGCTCGGATACCCAATAAATTAACAACTAAAGCATTATTGTGCTTGAAAAGTTGCGGAATCACAAGGACATACACAATTATCTCGCACCCTGTAGAGACAAGATTCATGAAAATACATCAAGCGATAATTGTAAAAGAAGAACCGAAAAGGATGAAACAACTATGGGAAACACTGTTTGCACTCATGGGTGGCCGAACCTTTTTCAAAGGGGGGGTGCACAAGTACACGTCAAAGTAGATGGAAAATTTTTGTGGTTTGAATTAGGAACTGTGACATCACAAGCACTGAAATATGACGTCATCACCTATATACCGTATGAAGGTCTACATACACTATTTTAGACAAAATTAAACCACTATGAAAACGTATCCGTGAACTGCCTGAAATTCAAATTGGTTGTTACAGGGGAGACCCAGATCAACAGCGTCCCCGGGCTCATACGATTTGTTCTGACAGAATAAAACCGTTTGACGCTTGCGTTACTGAAATTTCCATTTACTTTCATCCTGGCTGGCATTACTGTTGCCATGTGATGTTAGTAACGTAACAATAAATGAGAAGTTTCTCATGATAACTTCTCCATTGTTGAGTAACGTACGTCACAGAGCAATGATGACGCCAGGAAGTCTTCTGCGCACCAAGGCTGTGGAGCCGGTACTCAAATTTCCGGCTTCTGGCATCTAAATTTTTTGGCTCCGGCTCCAACATTTAGAAGCTTTTGGCTCCAGCTCCAGAACATCAGAAAAAATCATTGTATTATTTATAAAACTCGCTTGCCCAACAAACTATCTCTGTGAATCAGGAACCCAAATTTCAGGCTCCGGTTCCACCATCTAAAAGTTTTTGGCCCCGGCTCCAGCCATCCAAAATTGCTTCGGCTCCGGGATCCGGCTCCACAGTCCTGCTGCGTACTAGGCTCATTCATATAAGCCCGAGTTGTTGGACAATTCATCGTTCGTTTTAAATTATTCTCGAAATGGGAACTGTCCATTGGATTGGACTTCAAATCCAATGTTCTATACAAGTCCATTGCTTCAAAAACATTCAGTCCAATGTGAATTATGTTTTAAAAAATACTTAATTGCATAGGGTAGCTCGGGCTCTAATGGATGAGCCCGAGGAAAGCGCGAGCGAACGAAAAACGACGTCGAGTAAACACCTACTACGAACGATATTGTCTTATTCAGGTCACCTTCAACATGAAAGCGAAAGGCCAGACATGGAACGAAAATATATGAACAATGACACGCCCCAAGAAAAGAGCCCGAGTTAACAACTTAGTGTAGTGAAGCGGGACCGTGGGTGGTGGTACAAATATACAAAGCAAGCTTGCATTCTCCGATGTAAATCGTAATCGAAGATTCGGTCAAAGCCCGAGGAGCCCGTGTGCCGGAGTCGCCACTGGGCTGTTAAAAACACCAAGAACACAGCTTAAAAAAAGCAGGCAAAGATGACACAGCATTGATACCTGTCTTAAACACATTCAAAATTACAACTTTTCCACATCTTGAATACAGAAGTAGTATGATGGAATACTCATTCTACAACTGTATTAGATACCAGAATGCAAAGAGACGACAAAGCATATGTAGCAATTAATAAGTTGTCTGTAAGATGTCAGTTGTGTTGCCAATGCAGAAATAAATTTAGCTGTTTAGTGTTGCCAATGCAAAAACAAAAACACAATTAATATTAATCTGTCAAGCATTGCATTTTGCATGTAAGATTCAACAAGATTTGACTATTTAGAATGGTGTTACACTTGAGATTACACCAATTTTTAATGGTGTGTCACGCAATTTTTCCTACACACAAGCACAGGTGTCGGAGGGGGGTAAGAATTGAAAATTTCAGCAAAAAAGGATGTTTTCTTAGTTTAGAGTGGCAAAAAGCAAATTTCACCACTTTTGGACGCCCTAGAAAAACATTTGGAAAAATCCACCAGTGCCCCCCCCCTGGATAAAATCCTTGCGATACCCATGCACACAAACATGTAAAATTACACCATTTTTGTAAAAAATTGTGTTGTATTACATCACCTGGCAACACTATGCAACAACACTAATTCGGTGAGCAAGCCACAGCAGGGTGACAGAGTGTTCACGGTGTATTCTGCCAGACAATTAGGAAATCCTGCAAAATTCACTGCCAAATCACAAAAAATATATTACAAATAATATTGACAAAATACTGCCAAAATTCGGCAACATTTTTTCATTAAACGATTTACTTAAACCAGGGATTCCCAACGATTTGCGATCTCGTGCCACTTGAGCACCTCGTATTGTCAATGAGTACCACTTCTTCCAGAACAACTAATTTGAACTTATTTGATTCAGAAGAATAACATTCACTAAAATTACAATAAAAGACCACAACTGAATTTAATGATATTTTTGTTTTTGTTTACCTTCCACCAATTGGTCCATGCGTGGCGTAAATTTGCTAACAGCGCATCGAAAGTCATAATGTAACGAAACAATAGGAATAGAAAGCTACAGGAAAATTTATTTATTTAGAAACAAAGCCCGATGCGTAAACTAGAAAGCTATGAATCCAGGTTTTTGTGAAAAACAGTAAGTTACTCGCGTACCACCTGAAAGACCTTCGCGTACCACTAGTGGTACGCGTAACACAGGGTGTGAATCCCTGACTTAAACAATGGATCCAATACTATAATTGTGTTACTTAAACTTACTGAAGCAAAATCGAAATTTAAAGGTGGGGAGCCTAGGCCCATGCGCCCCCCCCCGGTTCCGCCACCTATGTTTGCACTCCAAGCGTATTATCGGGTTACTGTCGAAGATTTCAAAATTCATCCAACCACGGCGCTTTATTTACCCTCGCCATTTTACACGCGCGGAGACAAACACTCACACTCCTGCCAACAGCTAACTAAGACAATAAGTAGTTATAACATGCTTTGGTTTAACAGCAAAACTTTCAAATGTTTTATGCAACGCATTTGCTTGACATTGTTATCTTTGTTAGGCCTATCATCTGCTTCATTTCCCTTATTTGACTTTGCATGTTTCTTTTGCCGTGATTTTCAGAACTTTCAGACACTTTTCCATATTTTTCATACAAAAATATTTAAACCATAAAGCCATCTTATTCAGAGTACAAAATGACATTCAAAGCACATTGCGTTCCTCAGCCAACCAAAAATAGTGCCAAAATCGTGCTTGATTCCATGCTTTCTGTATAGTATGCAACAAACTAAGCTTTCCATTTCAATTATGGCCAGCAGATTTGTTTTTAATTAATTGCTAAATACGATGAAAAAAGTCACAACATTGTATTACGAACACTGTACTACAAACCTTGCACACATTTCAAAAGTCCTTGGTTTCAAAATGAAATACCAAATCTTTTAATTTCCCAGAGAACCTAAAATTGATTAAATGATGTTGAAAAAAGCTTCTCATCTGCTAGCCCTACTACCCATGACTTAGCACAAAGACTCTTTGGCAAAGCTTGTTTGACAAGTCCTGCTGCGACGTATCTAGTTGCGGTAATAGTTCTTGTTAAACAGCCTAGGGCTATTTTCCATGTGTTCTCTGAGTTATTGTGATGTTAGCGCAGCGTCAATGATTTTGATTTTATTTGAATAAACTGGAACTATGGCTAAGGTACATGTTGGCAGAGTGTAGTTTCAAAGGAAACCTGGAAGCAGCTAGGTTTTACTTGCAGCAGCTTGTAAAAAACACCCTTTCGAGAAGGACCGCTCTTGGTTAAAATAAAGAAGAAAAAGACTAACAGGTGATGTTTGGAATGATATTGTATGAAGTGGAAATTCGAGTGTCAGTTTTATTATAGCAGTTTTATAACACCTAGAGGACTGTCGTGCTACCCCAACTTTTAAACACGTGGTAAAATCAACTGAATGATGCACAATTTAACTTATACTTTTGTCAGATATTGAAAAGAAGCTGAAAAAAATTTTAAATAGGAGCTCATGGGTTAAAAATACAAAAAAGGAAGAGTGGTGCTCAAATGGAATCAAAAACGAAATCGACTTACAAGTCAATGAAAAAAACGCATACGGCAGTGTTGCGCAATCACAAAAAAGGTTTGCGAAAATTTCTACTGGCATTACTTTTGAGGATACTATTTCAAGTCGCAGTTGATAAAAAATTACTGTTTGTTCCTTGTGGCATTTTCAGCATTTGGATTCGCCTACTTTGTAAGAACATTAACACTTAATTGTGAAATGACAACTGATGCAAATGTGCGAGAACGATAGAGATCGATCGAAATACAGGGACAATTTTACATGAATAGCATCAACCTGTTTAGCTTCACAGCATTTATTTATTTGAATATGTGTCGGTGACTAACTGTACAACGCTGTACAATAAATTTACGGTTACCTCTTTGTACAGAAAAGCACTACGGATATTGGGATATCCATTACGAAACCTTATCTGGTGAAATATAGTTACGAAAGAAGAAGATGAAAAAGGCAGCACTTGTGTCTCGTTCTGGTATCATGAGGAAACAAAATCTATCACATTTGAAGTAGTTTGCTCTTGCACTCAACCCTTTAAGGACAACTTGTTTTAAATTCTTGCTTAAATAACATTGCGGAAAACTCTTATGAACTCACTCAACTGTTGCAAATTGCAGTATATATTTGTAAAACGTTCATAAACTTGTTACAAACTATTCAAAACCTTCCGGCATTTACATGACCCATGACACGTATTCTTAAAAAAACACTGGATTTACGCACGCTTTTATTTAAGCAAAAAATAGAGGAAAAACAGAAAACTTTTGAGTAGCCTTATTATCACAATAAGACCCACCTCAATTAGACAATAAAAGTTTGGTATTATAGTGTGATTTTCAAAAACAAGTACATCGAAACTTTTGCCTTAACACTGAAAAACTTAAAGGCGTGAAAAATGAAGGATACAGAAAGTAGGGCTGGGTTCAAGTAAGTAATTACTTGCTTACTTACTTGAAAACCTTTATTGATTACCTGATAAAGTAATTTTGCCGTTACTTGATATTTCAAGAAATTTGATTTTCGAAAAATTAAGATTTCAGAAGCCACGTATGTTGCTGTAAATGCAACACCCACGTGACATGCACCATCACATTTTAAATAAGCCATTCAGGCGAATAGATTTCATTCCTGTGCTGAGCGCTTTTTGAGTCGCAATTGTTGATTGTCGTCGTGAATAAGATTTGGAGATAGAAGCTCACTCCATTAAATCACTCGTTCTCAAACTTTTGTGGCCCATGGACCACCTTTTAAAAAACTTTCTGATGGACTACGTTGCTGTGCTGACACCTCGTTCATGTAGAACTGGTCGAAACTGTATTGCACATTGGTCAGTGAACTCAAGGGCATGTTTAATCTTTCTGAGTTCATACCAGGGCTGAGATCTTCATTGAGTGATGAGACCATTGGCAGTTTGCGTCTTGTGTTAAGTTGTTTAGAAAATAAATAACTGGTCGCCCATTATGTGATTTTCAAATTGCAATGATTTTGATGTACTTGCATGTTTTTAATTCTAAATGTTGATTTTCCTGATTTGCTTGGATTACTTAATATGCTTAAGTAATCCGTCAGAAATTATTTATTACTTAAACAATACATTTTGTTACTTGAACCCAGCCCTAACAGAAAGTATTTGGTAATGGCCCAATCGATATATCTTCTTATTGTTGCACAGTTAATGTATACTACTGTAATGCGCTTCTTGCTATTACGTAAATGTAAAAATTGCGCTTGTTTTATATTAAATTTCTTTTTCAGGCAAAACAGCTTAGGTGAAAATTAATAATCGAGTTCTAAAAAACAAAATGAATAGCAAGTATAGGACAAGATATTTTCCACCAATTTGTAAGTGCTAACTTACGGTGAGCTTATACCTTTGTGCCATTGCCTATTTGACTAACTGAGAAAACACTGAAAATTAGTTGCTAAAAATTTTACATAAATGCATGTGCATATTTTGCTGACATGTTCTTGATCATGATACGGGTGTACAGGATGTGACTTTTTCCTGTAATACAGTTTTTCAAAATTGGAATTCAGCCTTATTTTCCTACTTATGTCTGGGATATTTGGTGTAGAAACTGTTTGTTTTTTTGAAACACGTTTTAGTTCTGTATTTCTTTTACAAAAAACTTGTTTTTGCTTGACCCTTGGTAACGATAATGGGGCCTTTTTCATGACAAATAGGAAGTTCTTGCAACTTGGTCAAAACCCTTTTGGCCACAAACCGTTTACTTTCCTTAGTAAGCCATCCGTCGAAGTAGAAACCACCAGCCGTGGGCTTACGTTGCAATAGGTCGCTTTGCCGGACACGCCTTTTGATTGGAATAACATGGCAATGATCTCGTCAGATTAAATGGATATAAACGGATTTCGCTACTAGTTGTCGGATTTTTATTGTTAGTTCTATATCACAGCTACAGTAGATACTACCTTCGCTTGTTTACGACGATATTGCCTACACTAATTATTGGAAATTTCATATGATATACAGAAAAGCCCTGGAAACTACTGCGGATAAATTAATAGTGGGATGCATTAATACCACTTATCACAGGTGAATTGAATTTGTATGAATCAACTTTCAGCTGTTCTCAGCACGTCGTAATTTTCACATTCGCAATAAATTTCATAAAACCATCATACACTGGAATCTTCACTGTAAACCTTTTTTTCCATTATTTCTGCCACAACGTACAAGTGTAAGAGTTGCGTAACGGCAATAATTTCGAACTGCCTTTTCGTAAAAGCAGAAATTTTGTGGATCAATTTACCTACAGAAATTGGGTGCTTATGTACTCATACCAAGGCCTTTTACAACTTAAAAAATATTTGTTACCCTCTGAACTATATGTTACTCCTCAAATATTTGTTACTCTCTGTAGCTCATTTTCACAGCTACATCTCAAAGACCACTGCTGTACTATGTGTTACTACTTACCAGTTTTTTTAAGGTTTGACTTTGTTGACCGCACAGGCATTTTGATAGACCGCAGCTATTTTATCTGAATACCAAAGTGTTCATCAAGTGAGGTTTTAGTACATTTTGATGGTGGTAGTCAGGGCCGGCCTTAAGCCGATGCAGCTGCATTGGGCCCCGCGCCTTTGGGGCCCCGCGCCATGGTGTTTGGGTAGATTGTTAATTTTTGCCAGATTCACCTTACGCTTGAGAATTCAGTTGAAACGCCACATAAATGTCATTGTTAACAAAGGACGCTCTCGTCAGAACTAGCAAATTTCTTCTCGAACGTTAGCAAACGTGCTCAATTCTCGTGTTAGTGCTGCACTGTATATCTGCCACGATCGTAACACAGTTGACTGAACACGATGACGTCATAAAATCACTGCTCAGAGGGGCCTCGCGCCTAGGTCTTGCATTGGGCCCCGCGCCCAGGTCTTGCATTGGGCTCCGCATCTGCTAGGGCCGGCCCTGGTGGTAGTAAAGCGAATTGCTAGTGTATTTTTGAGATAATCGAAAAAGTTTGATGGACCGTTTCAGGCTCTCACTGCTACTGCCCCACAGTTAAATGTAACCCGTCAGTGTTATCAAAACTACTTTTGTGCTCTCACTGAGGCTGAATTGTACTTGTGTCTTGAATTTATTTTATTGGTTTCATATTATTTATCCCACCTTTCCATGGAGTTTTCTATTATCTGTAGCAGTATGCAAATTTCAAAATCCGCAATAAACGCAGAAAAAACTTTATGCGTTGTTTGATCACATGGCTATTAGATGGGTTTGTTAGCTTTTTTCATTTGAATATAAGGAAATACTGCGTTTCCAAAACCGCAAAAGTCTTATTTTTGTTCACACGATGACCTTTACCGGAGTGTTTGTTAGAAAATTCGAAAACATCGTCCGTCTCTGCCATTCCGAGAAAATTGATAGTGCAACACATAGTCTCTTTAGTGATTAGCCGCATCTCTGCTAATGTAGTAGCAGTTGCGTATCTAAGGTATGGCAGGCATTGCTCGTGCCATGGGCGCCAATTTGTGGGGTGCGCAAAATTGCTTGGCAAAAATTAAAATTTGTGACCTACAGTTTTTCAACCTCTATTTCGCACCCCATACAAGGATTAACTGCAACCCTGCATCAACACTGCCCTCTTATCTAATGGATGAAGTCGGGCGTGCTGCGCCAGCACCACCAAGCATTATGATTTAACACAACGGTCAGGCATTGTGTCAGAACAAGAACCCTCGCTTGCCCTATCAACAAGACCTCACCCTTCTCACGCTAGAAGAAAGACTCAGTCAGTCGTGCTACTGAGTTTCAGGCAATAGGATATTAGTCAGAATCTGGTTGAGAACAGATGAGTTTAAGTCCTTGGCTATGAGAATCTGAGCTCCAACATATTTACAAATTATGCCGCCCACCCCGACTCCACGAAACTTCTTCGATGACCACTAGTGCCCGATAAATAAGCTAAACACAGAGCCGCAGTCCAGAGACTAAGGAAAAGATCATTAGTTAGTTCTCGAAAAATGAGCAGTTAGTATCGTTATCGTACCAATTGAGCAAAAACATGTTAACTCATGAAAAAAGAGATTTGTTGGTCCATCTTTTAGTCGCAAAAAAGCTTAATGTGTAGAGCTAGCTTTTTCTGTTCTGTGGTTTGGCTATAGCAAGTTACGTGGTTTTGCACTTGCACATGTAACTTATTGTACCAGCCAATTGAATACGATTAATTTTAAAAGAAATTGTCGTTTGCAGTTGCAATATCTTGTGTGATTTTTTGTAAGATTTATAGTTTGGTCAGCCAATACTATGTATAAATTATGATAACGTTATTATTTGAATGTCTTGATATTCTTTATACAGTACAGCAATAAAAATAAATCAGTATAGAGGTATGTTACTGTCCTTACGTATAATTTTTAATTTTATTTGGTGAACCGTAGCAAAAATAAACATATATTTGCTCTTTTGAAACATTTATTTTCTTCATGGTTTGTCTTTCCTAAAAATTGTGCCTATATCTAGTATTTAAATCATTGAAAAAGGTGCACATTTAAGGTCATAGTGCGGTTTTGTATGAGTTGCCGCTTACTTGCTGATCGAATCGGACAGTGGAGTGCCGAGTGTGGACAAGTCAATCAACACCAGCACGTATTTGCGGCGCAAAGTCCTTGTGCAAAAACGTTTAAATCAAATGTAGGCAGTGGCGACTCGGCACTCGGGATCAGCCCGATTCTT
>Ga0210059_1000387_pt1 | contig 54153 bp, 27 predicted proteins | sample Ectturendosymbi2_FD_188042 | JGI IMG/M metagenome (GOLD analysis project Ga0210059, IMG submission 188042) | Ecteinascidia turbinata endosymbiont from Florida, USA - Sample 2 (SPAdes) (version 2) | ecosystem: Host-associated > Tunicates > Ascidians > Unclassified | place: Key West, Florida... | reverse complement strand
TACCGGCTCCCGCCGCGCACCCGCAGACTTCTACCCGCCCCGCGCACCCTCCCAACCCGCTCCCGCCCCACCTGCACTGTTTCCGTCCCATATCTGCACCTGTCACTGTGTGTCTGAAAACCACTAAAAACTCATGCAACGCGTTTCATCGCCAGTGGTGATTTATTCAGTGGTTCATTTTAAAGCCAACATAAGCTCTTAAAGAAACACTGTTGAAGTGTTATAATGAAAATCACGGCCAATGAAAACCATATCAACGACGAAAACCATATCAACGACAGGTTTCGACAACTCCTATCATCACTGTTACAGTGAAAACGGGTAACCTTTTGATAAACCTTGAGCGCTTCGTTCTTAGCTTAAAGAGCACTGTTGGAAAGGAGTATGTCGTTCACTGATGAACTCTTTAAAATTAGTCTTTTGCTATTCACGACATGCCCAGCCGTGATAAACACTCCTTCACCAGCAGCGTTAATTGCCATTACCTAGAACGTACAGTAATTCTTGCAAGGTCACTAAGAGCTAGAAATTCCAATCTTTGGTCTCGTCACCACTGGGCAATGTTGTTACATCCTTTGTACCACAAGCTTCCTTTAGCATTGATTTTCTTGGTCATTCAAGTTTCACATCCACTGGGTCAACATTCAGTTTCAATCCAACTGACGCTATATTTTTTTCAGCTACGACAGCATCAGCTCATTGTACAATCTCCTGGATGAGCAAAGCCAGTCTGACGTCATATCCGCTTTCGAGGAGATGATGAGCAACCTTTTGAAAGATATTGAAAAGCTTAAAACTTCAAACGCAGAATTGGAATCGTCACTGCAAAGGTAGGAGTTTACCTACAGTGGGAGATATCTAGCTGCGATAAAAAGTATACGTCGTTTGCTGAATATAAATAAATAAAAGGGTGAAGTGTTTCTTTGCGCGCGCAAACACAGTAGCGCCCTCTGGCGAAAGAGAGCAAACGTTTTCAACACAAAAGTGTTGGTGGCGTTGTTCGTACTCAATATAATTATGTGGGTGTGCAAGCTTTTATCAGATTTCCAGTTTTTGTCTAAACATTTGTATCACTGGATAGAACATTTGATAAAAGATATATTCTCGCCTGCAAATCATCTTCTGGTTCCTACGATAAAAGAGACTTAAAGGGTCAAACTGAAAACATCTCTCACTTTCAAAAATTTCTTCTGTAGTATTTCCTGGTGGAAGAAACTTTGCATTTGATTAAGCTATAAAACTACGCACTGTATTTGCGTATGTTTTATTTGTTTTTTTATATCAGACTTAAGATTCTTACCACAACTTTAGTAATAATACGCATGAAGTCAACAATTTTTCAAACATTTACACTAAGAACACAGAGGAGACCTTAGCATATCAATACAGGAGGTGCACACAATACGGAAATGAAACATAGAGCGAAAAGACAACACAACAGCGACTATGACATCGCCTCCCATCACTATGCGGTGGATAAATATTATGAGTCAAAAATGAAGACTTGATTTAAAAATCAGGCATTTCGATCAAAAAGGGTAAAAATGTTAAATGAAGATGCACATACCTTAGCAAATATGTACACGTTGTTTCGAATCAAACTATCAAATGTTTGGACGACATTGTTATCCTGATGTACTCGTAAATAGTACGGCAAAATTAATCAACGACCAAATGATTTTTTGTGGAGGCGTTTAGCAGGTGTTTCGCAATACAGAGTTGCACGTTTTACTGTGTATTGCCTACGTGTAAAAGTGTTAGATTTTATTGTCATCTTACGCGAAATTGGAGAATTCGCAACGTTCACACTTAAACGTAAAGCAAATTTTGCGAGTGGCAAATAATCGCTGATCGTATTTTGTTTCTTGTGAAATAAATATGGATTTGAACTCGGCAGCAACACGTTGACACACGTTGACACACGTTGGCACACGTTGACACACGTTGACACACGTTGACACACGTCGACACACGTTGACACACGTTGACACACGTTGACACACGTTGACACAGCTAGTTGAAGAATGGTATTTTTAGCTCATTTGTTCTTCCGGTTTTGCAGAACAGTTTTTAAAAACTAAGAAGATTTCTCTTTCAGGTATGCGCGGAGAACTAATCGAAATTTGAAATAATTGTTCGGCTAAATTTATTATCCATAGAGCACCTGTCGTAATTACGGTGCAAATGCCTGTAACAAAGTTGACAAGGATTTTTTTGCCTAAAAACATTTGTACCGTTTCCGCTTGGGTTGCTGGTTTATTTTGTGGGTGAACACCACCAGCTATGACGTTCTAAGCAGCATTTACTACAGAACCTTTTTCTTGTCTGTCTCAAAACCTGGCGATGCCGGTGTCAGAAGGATTACAATTTTTTGTGTTAACCACGCTAAAGAAGCAGAAACAAGTCTAGGTTAATAAAACATTAGGTTTATTGGGAACTACGTGCATTGTTGCCCTATCTGCATAACAAATAAAAAAGCGTCTAAAGTTTTGAAACTCAGAAAACAGCGTCGTCAAACCGGTTTCTGAACAACTGCTATAAAACTGTAGCGAATTAATAGTGGAGAAAACTATAAAAAGTGCATTCTACACTCAAGCAATCGAGACGCAAATCCATGAAAATGATTAACTAGAAGCTCGTGCGCCATTTAACGTTATGTGAAGTCTCGTTGATCTTGGGTCACCGTGCCGCCACTAAACTTGAGTGGCGCAACTATGTTTGCAGAGAAGGCGAACCAAGTCGTCTTTCTCTGCGGGCCAAGTGCTCTACAATATATATTTAAGTTGTTCTATTGACCGGCTATTACTGTCGTCCGAAAAAGCAAGCATCAGCAGTTGGCACTGCACGGCAGTCAATAAAGACTTTAGCCTGCTAAGAATAGAGTTGAGACGATGTGAAAACGATTAAGACACTGGAATAAGCCACGACTTCGCGCTTTTCAGTGTCTGTTTATGGCGTTCCGACACTAAACTGTTCTTACCAGAGATATTCAGATCTAAGTTAAACAGGTAAACACCAGTTTTATTTAAAATGTTCTTTAGCAAACGCTCTTTGTACAACGCGGTAACAGCTCAGTGGTTGACAAGAAATAGGCAAAACGAGCTTCAAGGCTGTTATCATTAACTGTTCCATGAGGCTCTTGTCGACAGGCAGTTGTTGTTCGTGAAGCAACTAAAAGTACATTTCAGTTTTGCTTGTCTTTTTTACCCTCAACTGGTCGCCTTATGTTTCAAGAATGACAGAGATTCTGTATAAGGAATAAGGAAAGAATGTTAAGGTTGAACGAGGCAAACAGTAAAAATTCTGCGAGTAAACTGTTCTACAAACCCAGCGTATTGAGAGTTAAAAAGCAGCAAGTTTGTGTTAGATGTCTGTAAAGCTTTTCTGAGAGACAGCGCCTATCCCAGCAGAGTAAAGCGGTTAGATTCAACAAATTTCAAAGTTGCACAACAGCTCCACAGTTTAAGTTTCTTGGCCGTTCATCTTTTCCGACAAAAACTAGAGTTGAAAAGCACCAACAAACTGAGAAGAGGTTATTCCGGCAACTGCAGTCAGCCATAACAACTGCTTGGTCAGCCGTAACGAGCCTGGTTGAATGTCGTACTTTTCGGCCACGTTACTTTACACACCACCAAAAACTTCAGGCACTTTTTCACCCTAAAGAGGATTTTCAAAGTTGTGTGAGCAGCAATGCAGTTCAAACCCTACTGGAAGCGCTTCGGTCAGCGCGTGACAGACAGCATATAATTAGGCCCATCTTTTCTACGGAACACATTGCTGCTGCTTGAACTTGCTTTTGATGGTGGAATGTTTGTGGACTGCATAAAAATATTCTTAGCTGATCCAACACGAGCCAAGGAGCTGCACCGGATAAATAGACTATGGTATAAGAGTGAAGAAAAGAAGCTGTTGTTTTGGTTCCTCTACGCTAATTTTACAGGTCGTCGGCTTAAGTTATAAACGAGATGCAGGTGGGAACTTGAGGTGGTGAACATAAAGAGTCAAAGCACACAAAAATATTCAGTCGACAGTGATCATAACTACAGGACTTGAAACATCGAATCACGAGATCGGTTTGAAGACAGTCCGCACCAGATGCAGATTGAGTAACTCGTTGTAAACACTATAGCTGATGTGATACAAATCCTGCTATGCTTTTCTTTTCGTTATTTTTGCTAACTTATTTCAAAAATGTGAATAGACTCAATTGTGCTGCAAATTTGTTTGTGGTTAGGTTCTATATTTAACTTCAATCGCGTAGAAAGAGCTTAAATGTGCTCAGCACCAAGCCAACTGTTTTTTCAAACGATATGCTCTGATTTTGCATTGAACATAAAGATTTTCACTGCTGTCAATACTTTCGTAAGTGTTTCGCACTTACATTAATATCAGGCGAAAAATGAGAAGCTTACATCAAGATCTCTTTTTTGCAGTAATCAGGGACTTCTTCAAAGTAGACATTATTTTATCTAAAAGTTAATTAACTAAGACATGTCGATAAAAAGAAGTAAACGCGCATTCCTTTGCTTTTGATTGTAAGGTCCAATGAAAATAGAGACGCGCAGCTTTTGCTTTTGGAGGAGGAAATGGAGACTCAAATTGCCATCAAGGAAACTAAAGCTCGAAACGAAGAGCGTTTACGGCTTGAAGCAGAAGCTAACCTGATGAAATCACAATATGAAGAAAGAATTTCTCAACTTCAAGACGCCGTTACCAAACTGCGTAAGGTAAGAAGTTGTGGATAACAAAGAAAACTACGTATTTTACGTAAACGCTTCATGAAGCAATAATTATTTGTGAAAAGAAGGGTTTGTTTTTCCTTTTGCAAGTCGCAGTCTTCACCGAGAAGTTGACCGAGGACCAGGTGATGATTTCATCTCTCGTATGGCTTGGTCTCATCTTGGTGTATAACCAGCAAAACAGTAGTAATGTTGGTTACTGTGAACCGTGTGTTTCGAAGCATTTTCGAACTGCTGCTCTCACCGCCCCCTTGAGAGGAAACGCAGGCTTGAATCTGAATGGTTGAATGAAATTGTTGCAGCCTACAGCCATATTCGTTAACAAACGAGACACTGGCCAACGAAATTTTTTGGTTCATAGGGTGAAAGCGCTTTGAGGTAAATCTTGGCTGCTGAATCCGAAAATGGCATTGCATTTTAAGAATTGCCTCTAGTTTTTTAAATATATCTATTTTTCCACATTTGCACATATCGCGACATTGTGCATCCCCTTGCAGATCATATGCACCTTGAGTGAAAAGAGCTTCTAGTTGTTTAGCATTGCTTGAATCTTCTAGTTGTTTAGCATTGCAAGATGAACCGTTTGTTTCGTTTCATGTCCGGTCTCAGAATCCAATGTATTGTTATAGTTAATGGCGTTGTATCTGCGCAAGGGGAGAATGTTAGACATAATTCGCAATCATGCACATTCTCTGTATCATTTAACTTAACTTCCTTCATAAGAGTTACGCAAGCTATGGAAACGCAAGAAGTTATGCCGCTGACATTTAACGCCATTGCTCACACAGCGAAATATTTCATACATTGCACACAGAAATATGCCCAGGGTTAATTTAGTCCATCTCGTGAAAAGTTCTCTTATACCATCTACACTTGTGGCTTTGCTGGGAACTATCACGCATGATCGGGTCTAGCAGCAATCTGATATCATGTGACGTGACGGTCCCATCCCCCCTGATATCTCTCTTTCATAGGTGCAGGAGCAAGCGAATTTTTGGGGGTGTAAAGCATTTTTGCCCAAAATTTCCCAAACTTGGCCAAGAAGTTGTCGTGCAAATTTCGCCGACCGTTTTTTGGTGTGGCCTCCGAAAAACGGTCTTTACTTGTTTTTCTGCAAATGTTGGGCGCCATATTTGAAGTCAAACAATGTTGGAGGCCATTTTTGCCCAGATTTTCAGGGATTTTGCCTAGATATTTGGGGATTTTGTTCGGATTTTCAGGGATTTTGCCCAAATTTTCAACAAATCAAAACTTTTGGGGGCGCGCTTGCACGCCCTGCACCCACGCCTCCTACACCACTGCTCTCTTGTATAGTCTTGACAACTTGATAGAACCGCTCACGTTGTTTCTCACTTCGACCACTAAGGTTTTCAGGGAATCGATAAAAATGGCTGAATAAGTTGTGAACGTTTACTCTCATTATGTCTCCATGAGCTTGGAAGTTTCAAAGCATCGGTTCCGCAAGATGTAGTTGTCTGTTTCGCTTTACTCAAGAACTCCTGCACTACAGAAACACACGAACACCGGGCAGCAGACTCAACTGCAGACTAAGTGAGACAAAGGCTTGATCTTAACAATTTGCGAATTTATGCTCTGTCAAAATTCCGGCTTCACCTTTCTCATTACTCAAAACCAGGAAATGCATTACAGATGTACTCGAAACATACACCAATTTCATCTATTGCCGAAATGACGAATTGCTTCATCAAGGTCTATTTTATGTGCAATGGCGGGAAGATGATGCTGTCACAGTCAACCAGTCGTTAGTTTCTGATGTTTTTCATCCTCACAACAAGCTCTTCGTGCACCAGACAATCCATTATTTGCCAGTGGAGATCATGAGCTCTACTATCCCGCAGACAAATGAAGCATGGGCGCTTTGACAAAACCACCTACCTTGCTGCACCACACAGCAAAACGTTGACAATTTTTAAGTCAACACACATCACCCGTTTGCTTTCGTTGCAGCACAGCTTGCGCATGACCATCTGCACCAATCAGTGGCGAACGCAGAAATTTTCATGGGGGGGTTTCATTCAGTGGCATATGGTGGTCATTTGTTTCTGGTGTGCGGTCTTTGTGACGTCGCAATTTGACGTCATATTCATGTTTCCAAACCAACGTTTTGGCGAAATTTGTTGACATAACATGCATATTCTTCTACACGCCCCCCCCTTACTTTATGTGTCATTGCACTGCATATAAACTATCAGCGCTCCAAATTAGGATATTGGAGGAAAATAAACTCCATGCTGCGACACAGGAGTTCATAAATGCAAAATTTTGGCTGCGTGTTGAAAAGGGGAGTAAAACACACTCACCACTGCGTCAGAGCAATTTACAACTGCAAAATGAGGCTGCACTAATGCCTCGTCGAATACGAGCAGTTGAGCATAGAAAGTGTGCGACTGGACTGGCTGGCGCACACCCCGATTTGGAAGATCGGTTCATGCTAAACTACACAACAGGGTTGCCACTCTGTCTTCACCAAAAAAAGCCAGACCTTGTCCCAAATAAGCAAGATAGCAGTTTTGAGGCATATACACATGAAACATGCACAACCACACACAAAATAGACATTAAAGCTCGTCAAAAACATCGATATAACACAAGTCCGATGTTTTCCCCGTAATTACACTGTCGTACATTTGTTTTTTATCAATAACATAGATCATTTTTAGGGCAACAGAAAAAATTTCTGCAATGTTCTGTGCACCCTGCATGGTAATAGACCCTCGTCGCAAGAGATTTGTATTGAATATGCAGCTCAGACAATGTTTTGCCAGAGCCAGGCCTATCCGGCTGAAAATAATCCAGAAAAGAGCCAGATTTTTCTGACTTTTTTATTTCCAAAAAAAGCCAAGGTGTTCAAAAAAAGCCAGAATTTCAAAATCTGGCTTCAAAAAATCCAAATTGGCAACTCTGCTACAAAAGAATTGAGAATGCGCATGAAGTGCGCAGGAAAACTTGCAATTTTTTGTTGTGTACAAATGTCCAGCAAACTTTAATTTCTCCTTCTTCCCTGCTGAGACATTATGAAATGCCTGAATGCTTCTCTGTTAAAAAGTGCTGTTTTGAGCTCGTGCAACAGTTCTACCATGCTACAGAAGGTGGTAATGTAGCCAATACGGTCAGCGCTTGCGCTGATCAGCCATAGCAGACAAAATAAAGACAATTATTTCGAATAAAGCGAACTATCGCGTAACACAATCTTGAACATGCGTAGTGGACGAAAGGTCTGCAAAAAGTGGTGAGATGGTTTCTGGACGCAGACGATAACCCTGATTCTCACCAAAACATAATTATTACTTTTTGGCCCATTTACCATGTTCCTTGAAATTTGTATGCAAATTTATTCCAAGTTATTTGCATTAAGTCGACAAATTAACAAGCAAAAAGTATGCGGAAACAATTAATTTCCTTTGCGCAGTTAATAAAGATTTTGTAAAATATCAAGCTCAAGGGGGGGTGTTAACCCCACCCCCACTTGCGTATGATCTTGTCACCAATTGGGAAACAGGTAAACTTGTTGCCACTGAGCAGCAGCACAGCTTTCAAACGTCGTTTACAGTTGTCGATGAACAACTGCCACACATCCGACATGAACTACAGGCCCACTAGTCAGAAGACCATCAACGAAGGGTCTTTACAAATGTGGAATATTCAATGTCTCAAAAACTAGAGCCAATTCGGCAAAAACTCTAGGTGCATTTTTGGATTCAGCGACACAGACTTACCCTAAAAACGGTCCAATATTTGTGGCCTGTTATTTGAACAAAACGTTAGTTGACCTGTGTTTGAATCAACCGTTTTTGCTAGATCCATCGTATTACTATATTTCCTACATTATTTGGTTTCCACATAGTCTGGAGGACCGATTAAACATCCGACGAAATCTGTGCTGTGAAGTCTTTCATCGTACCGGTAGTCGGATTTGCATTTCATTCGCGATATGGCAAAAAAACTATTGTGATTCTGGTGCAATGATCAACGACATTCTGAAGTTTTTTGAAACTGCTGGAAAATTTTTACGTTCACAATTTTGTCAAGACTTTTGTTCAGGACCAGGCTTAGTGTCTCAAGTGTATGACGTGACGATTGTCAAACGCAGGTCGATGAGCGATTGTCGAAAACAGTTCCCCTGGAGAACGAGATGGAGAAGCTTAGAGAAAGACTGTACGAGACAATGAAGGTAATCTCAACATAAAAAATGGCTCTACCAATTGAAAATAAACAGTATATCGAGAGTGTGTGACTAATGAACTTACAGCATTAAAGCAAAATCGGATTTGGAAACAGAATCAAAATGGCTTCTTATTATGTGCGGTTAATCTCTCTCAAATGTCGGAGTTTATTAAAATTTACTTTGATTGCAGTACTTTCATTCAAGCAAATGCGTACAACATCCGAATTCAGGCATTGAAACTGGTATTTTGTTAAAAAAACGTGGCTAAAATCGCCATAAACGGCAAATTACATTGCATTAAAAATGCGCATTAATTGAGTTTCTACAGATCGGGTTGCAATCAATCTAAATGATCAAAAGCAATGCGGTTTCAAAAGTATCGGTGATGATGACCATTATCGCAAATTCGCGGCTACAGCGTACTGCCGAGTTACGTAAATTAACGTTTTATTGTGAATCCGCGTTACTTTCATATTGCTCTCGAACTTTCCATAGAAATACGTGCATGCTCTGAGTTGGCCCTTGCATGTAAGAAACGAAAATTTGCGGAGCGTCCTTTGATTCGGTAATTGTGGCCAAGCAAGCAGGAATGTCGGGTATCAAACAACATTTTGACTTTCAGTACCAGAGTAAACTTATCTGAAAGAGCTGCTGAGCGCATATCAGGTTGAGTTCATTACTTTAATTACCATCTTTCAACCCAAGTTAATTGTAACCTGCAGGAATGTGCGCTGCACCGGCAAACACTAGCTTGACACTTGTCACGCATCGCTGCATTTCAAGACAAATGAAAGGTACGAATATCATGACGGCAAGTCCGACATTTTGTCGTCTTGTAAAAGAAACAAAAACAAGTTAAAAATAATATTTGTGTTGAAGCGAGTGTCGTCACGTCAAAATGCCATCTTGATATTATTTCACGAACAATGCGTAGAAAAAAGCGATCATGAGGCGAGAAGTTTGAGCCCCAACTTCGTACATGTCAGGGTTTCTTTCCCTTTATTTAGTCACAAACGTTTCTGGCTGTTCTCGCCCCAGCTCTACCGTCACGCTTTCGCATCGAGAGTTGCGGTGGGGGGTCAATCCATTGGCTTATTGTGACTTGAAGTAGACCTCTTGCGCAAGAACAGCCCAACGTAAAGTCTCTGGTAAAGGTCTGTTGCAAATTCCAGCTTACCGTTATCCAACCAGTACCAAACTATTCGTTCGTCAAAGTGGGTTTGTTTTTGACAACTTCATCCAACCCCTGAAGCAGCCACGCAAGCTGCATCGTCAATAACCTTCGCATTCTGAACTGAGATTACAAATCACGAAAGCAGAGGCTTCCATACAGTCTTCCTTGCGTGAATGGATTCAAGTTAGGGTCTGCTAGGCTTGTTACCCACACAAAGTGTTGTTGGTGACATGTTTACAAATAACTTTCAATCCAAGCCTTGATTATGTTTTTTTACAATGCTGGCTCACGCCAGCATGCGGGATCGTGCGGGATCGTTTTCGAAACTGTAATATGAGTGCACTTCGACCTCTGCAGTTAATGACAATTTGTTAATTGACGCAAAGGGCAAACTGGTGCAACAAAATCTTTGACTGAAGCAATCTTTTTCGGATAAACTAACAAAAATAGAAGCTTTAAACGCGATGGTTGCAAAAAAATTACTTCCAAAAAAATGCAGCTGATCACCGTTGGTAGATCAAAAATCGCAACCCTGGCCGACAACTACAACAAACTATCCGGTTTGAGTTGCGCAGTTGCAAGTTGCCACAATTATTCCAATTTATGGCACAATTGTTGGCGTTTGTTTCTCCAATTTATCATATCCTACACTTGTATGGATCGTACGTTACGTGATTTAAACAACCAATCGGACGCCACCTCGCGCAAAATCAAAATGGAATCATTAGCCAGCAAAGGGTATTGTGGACTAGTTTATGAAATTCGTAATAGTTTACTGTTTGGATGTGTTGATGGACGAAAGTTCGAATGGTTTAAAAGAACTTTGTGATGATGGAACGCTAGCTCTAACGACAAAACATCTTGCAATTTTCGCGAAGCTTTTTTGCCGTCACACTGCTGGGACATGTCAGAACTCGGAATGAAATCTATCTGTGGAGAGCGTTTTTTGCAAAACGTGAAAGCTGCGCATTCTGTCCGCTTTGAAATATTGAAGCCTGAAATTATATTTTCTGTGCAGATCAAACTAGACTGTGGTTTGGGGATGAATGTGGAAGTAAAATATTGCTTTATGATATTTTGTAACGTTTTTTTATGCTTCTGCCCAGGAAAAGTTATCTCTGCAAGCAAAACTGGAAGAGGCTGAGACCCAAATCGTCCTGCTTCAAACCCAAATCGCTTCTCTTAATGCTGAACTTCATGAAAAAAGTGTATTAAATGCGAGGTACGTCTACGAAGAACAGCTCAACAATTTCTTAAAGAAGTAGAAAGATTTCCGTCACTTGCATAACAGCGAAAAAATAAAATTTTGAGTAACAATTATTTTCTTTCTATCCCCAGGGAAACCGATGCCGCCTTTCTGTCTTTCGCCGAGCAACAAACGATGACGGAACAAGTCCTCACGCTCACGTAAGCGCTCTTAGGTTTTTGCTTTGGAATAAAGTTTATGTTTTTCAGGTTCCAGCAGTCGGTTGGTCAAGAAATATATTAACTTTCCGGCAGCTGTGGCACGGGTTTATAAGCCACTGGCCTACTACTATGACCTCCGTAAAGTGCGTGAAAAACTGCTGCTTGAAAAAACTGAAAAACTGTCTGCTTCATAACAATGTCAACCAGAAAAACGGACCGCGTGTTACTCACATCTCCATACTCATATCAACAAATTGCCAAAGTCTGACGCTTTTTTGATAATTTTTTACTGTTTTTTCGGATTCCGTGTGCCGAACGATCAGCCAACGTACTGTACTGACTTGCTCAATTTTCGAATCCATTGTCGTCAATATTATCAATATTTATAAGCCGTTCGTATTTTGATATTTTATCTTTTCTCCTTTTACACATCGGTGACATGGTGACATATCTGTATAATGTAGTCCAGTGTTCTACTAACTCCTTGTTGATTAAATGTCTCGCTATCACTGGATGTTGCAACGTCTCTGGCGTTTCGTAATTCTAAAAAGTGGAATCGAGGACAACATTGTATTTGGCAACTTAAGGTGTTCCAAGCATCGCATGCGAACAATTAATTCTCATCCTTCTCCGTTCTCGCGGGTCTCAACAAACTTCAAGGCAAGGTCAAACATGCTGCCGTGACGTGTCAGATTGGGCGACGCTCCAGTGAAACTATGCAGAGGTCGCACCCTGTATGCTAACAACAAAACGACTCGCAAACTTGAGCGGATGGTTCCCATGCTGCCATTGAGCCTTTTCAGACTGGTGGGAACAAAAGTTTAAAGCATTCCATTGCTTCGGCCGTCAACCAAAACGGCCTCCCGGCGTCGTTCTTCAAAAAGGCTGTAAATGTTATGTAGAAAATAAAATATGTGGCACTGAAAATGTATATTTACCTAAAAACGTGTGATTAAATTTGTGAATTTGTACTCGTTATCTTGCACAATTTCGTAATAGATCAGTTTTTCGTTCATGTTACGTAATACATAATTTACACCTTATCAGTCCCCATCATTTGCGTCGTTTACAAAAGACAAATTTCTTCTTTGTTAAAACGTCTACCAGTTTGAAGATACCGAAGACCAAGTTCACTGACACAGCATTAATTTTACGCCATTTCATAATGAATCGAATCTTAATCTCATTCTACACATGAACGTATATGAAGGACGCAACCAACAGAGCAGCACCAGGCATTCAGCCCCTTTCATTTTCCAAAATTAATAAAATTTGGAAAAAATTTTATTGATTTTGGCAAACTTCACTTCCTTTCAAAGTTATTTTTCCTGACTGTTTGGTCTCTTTACCACCTTGTCAAGAACCTAAAGGCTTCTGTACTGTAAAACCTTCATTTTTCATTTTCTCTAAAGTGCTGCGCTGAAGCCCAGAATCCTCAAAAATCTTTTCACCTGTTGTAGATCTGCGAAATTGCACGTATATCCAATTATTACGCGGCCGAAACTGACCAGTACAGGATGTTGCTGACAAGCGACTTATCAGAGCTTGGCGATGTTTGTACTTCGGCTTATAGGGCCAAAAGCTTAGGCAAGACATTTCACCTGCAGCTGACAAAGTTCCAAAACTATCTTGATTTCAACAACGCCGGTTGTTGGTTTTAATTTTCTCTGACATGAACATGCACATTGCTGCTTGCTTACTTTTCCTTATCCATCATTTACTTGTAATTTATGTTTGTTACTGAGAAAATCAGAAACAACCACAATGAATACCAACACACTTATCTTTGGTTTACAGAGAATCTGCCAAAGTTCAAGTTGAATACATTATTCAGAGAATAGGTCCTCGTTCCGCCCTACATTTACATTTAGGATGTCTGCGAATCGTTTTCTCTCACGACAAACCACCAATTCTCTATTTGTGAACTTATCTACGCTGCGTTGTAAAACCCATCCCCAAAAAACGTACCACATACAACGATGTGATGCAATTTGCGCACAACAAAAGAAACATCAAATCGACAAAAGATAAGCACAGTTAAAGCCGAAGAAGACAATTATTTTCTTTACTTGCCTCTGCATGAGTTCACAGTTGCGCGCAATTTGCATTTAGCAATGACGATGTCTTGCTTTTAGAAAAAGTGAAATATCTTCGCTCGAATGGCAAACTGGTTTGTCGTTGAGCCAAAATTGAAGCCCACATAAAACGTTTTCACATAAAAGTGGAACAGAAAGGACTATATTAACCTTTAAGTACAGAGGTACAGTCAACACCGCACAAAATCACATTCTAACCTGATAGGAATGCTATCTCGTTTCCAAACATTAAAAATACAATATCGGGATTTTCTTTCCTTTGCCAGCGCTAACAACAGAAAACTTCGCGATTCCCACGACGACCTTCGAGAGGTTTTGGAATCGCAGCTTTCTGCGAACAAGCGACTTTCCTCTCAGCTGAAGCGAGTTTCGCCGAGGTCGACTGTTGACGGCGGTTTCAGATCACCCCTTTCTTCGTTGACCCCTTCAAGGTAAGAGTAAAATAATAGAAAACTTGCTTCAACTCATAACTCCTGCTTCAATACATTTTCTGCTTTGCAATATTTCGTTATTTAAATAAGCTGCTCTCTTCCGGCGTCAGCACAACTCATTTTGAAAGCTTGACTTTGGTTAAATTCGCGGAGCAGAAAAAACTCCCTTATTGTTAACTGCGGTCATGCTTGGAATGAAAACGATGCAATATTAAGCGGAGCCCAACCTTTCGGTGTCAGTTCATGACTTAATCCAATTTGAATGAGGATCTTTTCGGTATATTCGAAATTATCAGTTGTTTTTCTTCGAACCTGCTTCACTGGAACGTTAAAGAAACTTTCTGATACGCTCATCTTTTTCAAATTGAACTTAAACACCTTTGATCCTTTTTTGAGCCTGTACATGTTTTCAACAAAACTTCAGTTTCACAATAGTCACAATTAACTATAGTATAAACAAATCTAAGGAGCAAACCGATTAGAAACGACGTTGGTGATTAGAAGCTCAGGTGGATCTCAAACTTCTGATATGGAACGGTGGTACTCAGCCTTTCTTTACTTGCGGGCCTCCGACTGCATTAATTTCTCAAGTGGACCCCAACATTTTCATTTAGAAAAACGTAATATTTTGAAAATGTAGTGTGACGGGAAATTCTAATTTCAGGTTCAAAATCAGTGAACTATAATTTAAGTGCAAAGGTTACCTGAGCCGATGCCAACATGCTTCTGCCCGCAAGGGTTATCATGTAAGAGGATGTTATGAATAGCGTCCCCATGCACATCTTAGCGGATCACATATTGGGTGATACTGACTTGGAAATTAAAAATTACTTTTTGTCCCAAACGCTATAGATCAGTGGTTCTTAACCTTTACAAACACGGCGAACCCTTACGTAGTTTTCCAAGCTTTTGTCGAATCCCATTTTTGCCCAGTATAACAGAAAGTAAAAATGGGTTACCGAAATGAAATCAATCAACAGGTCACATTTAATTATGTAGTAGACCCACGCTTTTAGTCATGTTTCAGGTGATCTCCGTCGAACACCTGAAACGGCTCCATCGAACCTTGGGGATTCGATCCAACCCAGGTTAAGAGCCACTGCTGTAGATGATTTTCTGGAGTGCCAACCGCAAACAGTGCCTTAGATTTCATAAACGACTGCATTCCACCTTTGCAAACACCCAAAAATTGGAGGCAATTTTCCATTCTGCATGCTTAAAAACGTCCAGGAATAAGTTTCAATCAGGTGGATTTGTCATACTTGTGGCAAAATTGAATTAAATTCTTAAATCAGACCAATTACAGCTTTAAATTTATAGTTAAAATTAATTTCAATTTCAGAATTGTCTGAAAAGTGATGCTCACAAATGCTGAATTTGGCGAAATGCGCGATTTAGTGGATTTTCTACACGTGTGACTGCTTTTTTTGCAGTAACGCAAACATCTTCAGACCAGTCTAATCACACCTTTCAAGCTGCCCCGTTGTACTATTGATAAATACAAGTCACATCTGCCATTATTAATATTCATGTCGTGTGAGTGTGCTGACGTCACGGAAACGAAAAACTACTTAAAATGGAATGTTGGCCCCAGATTGGCTTTTGATAAACCGCAACTGCTGTACTGAACCACCAGACGAAGCTTCCTCTTACTATTCATAGCCTTGTGCATTATTAGTGACTGTGCTCTTGTTTTAAGTAAAACACTGCTGGAAGAACGGGCATTTTCCTTAAGTATGCGTTCTGGTAATTTCATATGTCCATCATTTACTTTGGTTCAACTCATACCTAAATATAAAAGTTATGTGGCTGAGAAAAGACAGTATTGGGTGGACATATATGCTCATTACACTTTACACTAGCACTAACAAGCCACTTATTCGAGTGCTGGTCTTAACATCTATGTTGTACCGAATACCTCTTGCTTCCACAGACTTGACATTCCCCTCGTCACTAGTGGTCGCTCGTCGCAAAACTCGAATTACGAGTCGGACGTTCTCGCTCAGTGCGACCCGCAGCTGAGTTCAATCATCTCCGAGGGAGGAGCCACGGATGATGAGACTGAGGCAGATTTTTCATTTAAGTCATCGGTAGATGGCGTCACGTGCCACGGACACAATGGCTTTGAAAGGGACAGCGGGCTGGGGACATACAAAGACGAACAGGAATCAGATTTGGATTCGACACGAAACTACCGTCGCCGTTTCTCAGCCAGCCGCCTTCGCGAAGTTTCCGCCTCTTCTTTTGGGGGTAGACAACGAAATGTTCAGCAACATAAAGAGAATTTCGGTAACCTCACTGACGTCACTGACGAAGACGGCGACGCTGCCAACTACACAGATGGTAAAAGAAGAAGATACAACGATCGGACAGGGAAGAAGAGCACGAAGCGAAAGGTACAAAGTTCGAGGCTCGAGAGTCTAGGAAATGGGATTCAAGCATAAAATATCCTGTAAACAATCTTCGCTTAGAAGAGAGTGATGTTGTTAACGTTTAAAACGTTTTCATCATTTTTTGACTGAGGTACCATTTTAAATACTTCTATGTTTGATTAAAACTTAGTTATAAGCAGGTAACGACACTCACGCTTAGGACCTGAACAAGCTGATATTTTCGGGGAAGGGAAAATGATTGTACCTTGTTGTTTTACATAACAACTAAACTTATTTTTGAAAATTTCGGGGAGTAATTTCCCAGCTGTTCCCCTCGGTTGCAGCCCTGCTCACATTTATTGTTTATTGGCTAAGTCAGCGTTTCTTAACCTTTATCTACCTCAGCACCCCCTTTGGTCACGCCTAAGCAGTCCAGCACCCACTACCATTGGCTAACACCTGGTTACTATGACGATAAAGTAAAGGCAGGTTTGTCCAAACATATTCCTTTTACCTTAGACCGCCACATATGTGACCTTCCCCAGCACCCCTGAAATTGATTTCAGCACCCCCTAGGGGTGCTAGCACCTCAGGTTAAGAAACCTGGGCTAAGTGATTCAGTGGGCTGAGCACCCGCGAACGAAGCTGGTATGCTGGGTTCGATTCCCGGTCGGGTCATACCGAAGACTTAAAAATCAATACTTGCGGCCTGTCCAGCCTCGTGCTCGGCGTTTAGGGATGGATGCAAGGGAAAGCTTCGCGCGGAAAGCTTTTGCCATTGACTCACCACCAGTGCAGCATTCACTGCGAAAGCAGCCGCGTGGTCCACGGCGCAAGCAAGTGGAGATGGGCGCCGTAGACAACTCGTGTTACGCCCGAAAGGAGCAAGTGAGCGAGTATAAACGAATTTAAAGTGAAGATTTATTGCCTCACCACTTCTATCAACTACAGCTGCTTTTGAACTGATCATGACACGATCTTTCTCTTTTCAGATCGTGCTTCGGCCCCAGACACTCATGTCAGGCCCTCTCTTCAAAGTCATCCTCTGCGGAGACATGAATGTAGGAAAATCTAGTTTCATTTTTCGAGCATGCAAAGACAAGTTCAACCCCCACACGCGATCTACCTTAGGTTTGTTTTTACGTTTGGAGTTCAAACCTGGTTGTTTTTGCGGATTATCACTCGTTTGGTGTCGCTGTTCAATTTTTCCCCAACAATTTCTCGAAGAATAACTGATGTTGCTAATGGTGCTGTGGCCACAAGTAACTTTAAGTATGAAAACCAACCGATACTGATATTACTAAATGTTCCGGCTCTCTGCATATAAAATAATTTTGTTATTTGCAAGTCCGTTAAACAGTTTCCACCACTGCAGGCGTTTAGTTTTTTAAAATATTTACATGTGTATTGCCTCCTGCAAATGCGTAAAACTGTAGGAATCATATAGTTTAGGCAAGATGTAATATAATTTTTTTTCCTTAATTTAGTCTTGAAACCGAAGCATTCTGGATGCTTCTAATTCTGTAGAAGGGAGACAAAAAACTGCTGAGTTATTAACTGTACACCCAATGAATGGTTTGGGAGTGCGAAAACCCCTGTAGTGGCTCGGCATCACCTTTGTTGGTAATAACTCACGAAGGTGAGTAGTTACATCAAACTCTTAGACATTGCTGGAAAGGGCACTGCAGAGCGCATCTTATGATGTAATTCATGCGCGTGTATGAGGTCACTGCAGGGGAGGATCCAAGGGGGGAGATTGGGGCCAAATTCTCAACTGAAAACTAAGGAAGTAAAGATCTGTACAATTCGGATGATTTTGTACAATTCGGAAAACAACATTCGCGATATAAGGTCATTTTGCCGTCCATTGTTTTGTCACAGCATTTTTGTGAAGTATACTTCATCTCTGTTGCAGTGGTGAACCCGTAACGAGACTTAACTAGCAAACATTACTGAAATTGCCCCCCAAACCTTACTGGCTGGATCCACCCCTATGTCACTGTGATGTACTTCGTGGGAAAACCCGAAATTTTATCCCTGCAATAACTGTAGTAACTGTTTGCAAAACGTCTGTGCAAGGAAGAGAATGCAGATTGGGAAAAACTGTTACTTCACAAAACATGTCACCAACGCTGCCATCTATGAAACAAAAAAAGATTTTGCGGTTCATCCTTTCATTTTGTAGTCTAAGGTGTCAAACATCTGATAACCAAAGGTGTTTTTTGTTCTTCGATTTTGATAAACTCCATTACTCCCGTTATACAAACAGCAACCATCTGAAAATTGCACAATAACTTCATACATGTAGATGTAGCTTAAGCCTTCCTGCCAAGTTTGAAATAGAGGGAAATGTTACTAAAATGTTCTACAACCTACTGTCTAAAATCCACAGACAAAGAATAAAAAAACAAATTTTCTCAAAAATTTCAAATGCCAAGGTATATATTTTTGATAGAGGTACATCAATATGCTTGTTAAAAAATGTCTTGGTTTTCTTTCTACCGCAAATAAGTCGTGAATTGTGACCAAAAAAGTGATGGGTGAACCTCTTTTGTGGCTCACGGAAATTCAAAGGTAAAAAACAGGCTTGTCCATGGGAATGTCATTCCTATGGGAATCCCATGGGAAACGTTCCATGGGATGGGATGGGACAGCACACATTTGTATTTCCCATGAGACTGAGAAATAGAATGAGAGTGTCAGAATGTTACTGAATTGTCATACTTAGACTCTACTTCTGAATTTTCAAGTCAATAAATTTTGTCGTTTTGCATGTCTCTTTGTACATGTAGTCCTGGTTAGTAGATACTAAACCTAAAATTTCATAAATTTATTAATTTTAATTGAATTGTATTCCATATTAATATTACAATAATGTAATGGGATTCCCATGGGATGGGACAGGCATAAATTGCTTAGGGATGGGACAGATAAATATGTCCCATGGACAACCCTGTAAAAAACTAATATTCCCCAAATGATGCGATGAGTGTTTTTCTTTGTTTTTTTCTGGTTAGTTGGACTACTTGTAAGATTTACAAGTCAAAAACGGTTTGAAAATGCATGCAGGTAATCGTGTTACCAAATGTTGAAGAACTTGTCCTGATCGGTTGAATGAACCAAAAAAATAATAAATGCATTTTTCTTAAAAATGTTAAATGCAAAGCTATATTTTTTTGGTAGAGAAAGTACATCTAAATCCTGGTCATAAATGTCTTGGTTGTCTTTCTACTGTATATGGTTCTGGGTTATGACCAAAACGGTGATGGGTGAGCCATTTTAATGGCTTTCCTGATCGCAAAGGGGCAGCGCTTTATCCCAATCCAACTTCAACCTGAATCCGGGCTTAGGTGTCTCACGATTATCTTGTTGCTGATCCAATGTTCTTACACGTTCAGAAACATTGATCACGTAGAAAGTACCAACCTATAAAAACCTTTTACGCTTTGAAAAAGACTGCATCGATTGTTTCACTGTGAAAGGCCCATCACCAAGATAACTTTTTCAGGTGTCGACTTTCAGCAAATGTCGATTATCTTGGATGCTTGCCAGACGGCAACCTTGCAGTTGTGGGACACTGCTGGGCAAGAAAGATTTCGAAGCATTTCCGCTTCCTACTTCAGGAGGGCAGACGGGGTCGTTTTGGTTTATGACGTCAGCAATCCCGATTCTTTTCTCAATGTTCGAGAATGGATGGACACTATATGGGTAATGACTGATGTTGTTAGGAAAAAAGAAAAAACCTTAATTGCTTTGTCTCGTCAGAAGCGGTGGTTACTGGATCAGCTGTGCGTTATTGTATAAACAAGCGATTACATATAAAAGGCAAAACGCCTCAGAACCGCTGTCGTGAAATGGTGAGCCAACAATTTAAGGAAAAAATAAGATGAACGAAGAGATACTACGTTTTACTTGCCCTACAAACCGAAGTTCAATGCAGTGCAGGCTCAGGTGAATGAAGCCAATAGCCCAGATATACCGCGAACGTCTTGCCAGTTGCATTTCTCTTGCAGATTAAATGTTTGTCTTGTGCCCAGTACGCTATGTTTCTACAAAGAGTTATTTTCTGTTCATTCTGAATCAAAATCTCGGATGGAAGCTAAGACACCAAATTTTTAAGTAATAGTCTAATATGAGCAAGATTGAAATCTTCCGTTTGGGTATTTGTGCCTGAAAAAATGGATATGGATAACAGCATGTTCTTCAATTGATCAAATGAATTTGAGTAAAAAAATTACAAATCTCTAAGTCGTATGACCTTCAGAAACGATATACCCAGTAATGAATCTTTCTGAAATTTTTGAAGACTTGAGATTACGTTGTCGGCTACGCAACCATTCGGCAGTTGCACAACTTTTTGACCAAATTACGACCGCATAGTGACATTTCTGCAGTAAATAATGTCCTGCCAGCGGCTGCACTTCTGTATTTGAAAAACTACCAGATTATCAGGTGTTTTGATCTTTTCAAATGTATTTACTTTGTAGGCTTCAGCTCCAGAGGGAACTCCAGTTATGATTTGTGGAAACAAAGTTGATCTGAGGAACGAAGCAGACGGTAATCAATCTGTGACGCAGACTGAAGGAGCTCAACTTGCAGCGGTCAGTGATTGCATCATTCACTACATTACAATTTGTATTGTTCATCGCTTTTCATGGATACAGAGGTTTACTTGCCTAAGTTAGACAAACTTTTGCATGTGACAAGAACAGCTTTCATTTTTTATCACGATCGTTCCTGGTTCGCTGAGTTCTCGAAAAAAGGTCCACCACCTTCAAGTAGTTGTGTTCAGACAATTTTACCTGAATTGATTGTGGATGCTGCGTTTCGTCGCAATAGTCTCAGGTATATGCAACGTGCATAATATTTTGATGGAAACTTTTCTCTTCAGCTTTTTGTTCCACAAAATTGATCTTGGTCGTAAAACGCAAACAAAGATAAATATGAATTTGCTAAAAGTATTTGCAACGTCATCATCCGTTAATAAGAGGGGCCAAGGTGGGCACAATTCACCGGGCGCCGAATCACTGCGAGTGGCGCCGAATGACTGTAGGGGTGCCGAAAGTCCCAACAATGTCACAAGTACTTTCTTCAATCAATGCATTTGCTTCTGAAAGACCTAAGGTTCAAACATGGGGGTGCCAAACATGCTTTTCGCCCCGAGCGCCATCTAACCTCGTTACGACCCTGAACGTCATTCTGTTTTCAAAACAAGCAACCAAACGTATATCAGCAGTTATTCTGATTTGTCGTATGATTTCCGGGTTTTCTGTAAAAGGGCAGTCCCCTACAGACCTCCCGTGCCTTTCATCTGCTTTTTGTGATATCGCAAAAAATATGTGAACCAAACAAGATGAAGACAGGATTCATTGTGTTAAGAAGATGGCGGTGTTTAAGTTTGGGTGACGACACGAGGCAAAGCATTTCTTGAACGCCGTGAAACGTGCGTGAAAGGAGGTCTTTGCTTATCAACCAAATATGAACGCTACACAATATACACAGACCCCCCTTGCTTGTCCGAAAGAACGAGAAAAAATTTGTCCGACTCTGGCTCTTATCAAAATGTTTACTAATTTTTTGCAAAGTTTTTAATGAAATTCAGAAAATTTTGCAAAACACGCACCGTGAACTCTAAAGAGGTCCTCAATGCAAGGGACTGAATATAGCTGCCATATATTCACCAATGAGAAGCTATCATCGGAAAAATCAAGTTATTTTTTGTTATTTGTTGTTTCTTCGTATAGTTAGAATATTGTGGGTTGCCCAACCTGTCTACACGTTTCTGTATATTGTAGGATACGTGGGGCTGCGCGGGTTTCAACATAGTTGGAAAGGCAACAAACGCAGATCGAAGCAACCATTTCATCAACAATTCATGTTTACCATGTTTGAAGCAGTCCGTAGATTTTTGCCCTTTACGAAGGTGTAAAAAATCTGAGCACCAAAAGAAAGTACTGTTGTGCTGATACTCAAACGCTACAAAATTTACAAAGTCCTGTGCAAATTTCTACCAAAGTAATCATACAAACTGTGCTTGAAAAGATGGTTTCAGTTTCAACATGTGTCGGTAGACATTGCTGTGAAAAAAAGGGAATATTCCAAAACTAGAAACGAATGCTTCAAGTCCACCAAAGATGAGTAATTAGAAAACCTACCCACATTAGTGGAGTTAAGTTGAAAAGTGAAAAGTCGATTTCAAGGGCATCACTCAACACTTTCTGTGCGGCTGACGACTGAAAAACGAAGCAAGTTCTACAGCATGGGTGGCCAAACTACGGTCAGCGGGCCGCATCCGGCCTGCCAAATAAATTTTTTTCAAGCACCCAGTTTCCGACCGTGGACAGCAGTGCAAGAGCATTGGCTTCTGTCTGTCACGTAAACCACATTGTATCCGGCCCTCCAGTGGCCAGGCAGTCGCATGTTCGGCCCTCGGGTCGAAAAGTTTGGCCACCCGTGTTCTACAGAAAACATGTCTATTTTCAATTTATACAGAGTTATGGCGTTCTCTTCGTGGAATGTAGCGCCGCCAGTGGACAGAATGTGAATGCCGCCGTCCAGTTGCTCGCGCGACATCTAGCGTCACGAGCCACAAGCAAGCAAGAGGATCGAGGCTCGATAAAAGATCTCCGCGAAACGGCAACGAATTCAGAAGAGTCCAAATGTTGCCTGAAGTCATGAAGATTATCTGAAGTAGCACAGTGTGTCATGGAACTGACGCTATGTTTGAGGCAGCGGTTAAAGTAGCACCATGCACTTGCTGCCAGGAAGTAGTTAAAGTAAAAAAGTTTAAAAATGTTGAAGCTTTGCCGTAATAAAGACTGGCTACTTAGTTTTAAATGTTAATTTGAGAAAACATCATTTACTCCGGGTTTTAAGGGACTTCGCTAATGTTGGCCTACTAGCTTGATTTTTATGTTATCACGGTGATCGGGGATTGGCCGGGTCAGCTGGGGCAGCTGGGGCACTGGGGCACTGAGGCGCGCCAATCTATTGCAACGCAAAATCTTCATTAAAGGGATGATGTCGTTGTGTTGCGTTTGTGCGGAACCTTAGAAGGTTTCCTGCTGCATGAACTAGCGTCATGCGCAATGCTTGGTGAAAACCACATCGACACAATATATGACCTTGCCAAGGACTGTTGTGAGTTTCATATTATGGTAAAAACATACCTTGCGTAAGGAAACATCGATTGGTTTTAGACAAAAATTAAAATTTCTTGCAAACTAGAAGTTTCGTTCATCTTGTTTCTTTATAGCTAACGTAACTGTACATTTCGCGTCTTTGCACATGTTGTCGTTCTGTTTTTCTGATTGCGTTGTTGAACCACGTACCATGTTCTGGATGTTTTTCTATAAGAGACAAAAGTTGTTGGGAAGAGCATTTCGTCTAATGAAAAACCTGCTCATATTTTGGCCTTGTTTTGCAGTATTGGGTGATTTTTAACCATGCGGAACTGCAGTTTGATTTTCGTCAAGCAGGTGTTGAGTTGGGGCCACACATGCAATAACGGATAATGAAATATTTATTTTTGTAATAATGGCGAAGGCTATTAAAACGACCGAGTACGGGACAAATCTGGTGGAAGAACGACTCGGGAAACACTTCGACTCTCACAGTAGATTTGCCATCATTTAGAGGTCTTTGCAGCCACTGGTCTGTTACAAACTCTACAGGTGGTTGATCCATTCCAAAGGATTTCCGTTATTGTTTTTTTGGAAAGAGAGGGGGTAGCTGTTTTAATTGAAAGTACCCTTGAGCAGTGGATACGAAGAAGTCGGCTTTTAATTACGACGTATTCTAGTCACTAATTCCGATGAGAAAGTGTAACAACTAAAAATAGTAGAAACGTTCAACAGTGACCGGCACCGAATTATTCAGACTTCTCAGTGAAAATGGCTCAATTAATGTAGCAATCATCAACTGCTATGTACAATATTTTATCACTGCTTTTAGTACTTCTTGTTTATTTATTAATATTGAACTGTTATATTTTTACGCTTTTCATAGAACAGAAGCAGTTAGCGGTGCAGTGATGTTTGCTTTCTTTGATCTTTTTGTACCTCCACAACGAATATTTTTTCTCTAAGCGATGTCTGTTAGAGATGCAATAAGTAAAGCTGTCGTATGTACATATCGGAGTTTCGTAAAACAACGGCCTCGCGCAGCAACCACTGGGCATGTTGGCCGTGAATGGTCTCTTCCTTCTAAGCATTCCTGTCCATCAACTATCTGATAAACACTGTGGGCCGTAAACCCGAATGATGTCAACTCTCGTGCAATCTCTACTGTGTTGGTTGCTTTTCTGCGCAGATTTATTTACATCGCGTTGTGAGACGTAAACCACGCGTTGTGAGAATATTTTCTTAAATATATGGAACACAAGCATCAGTGAGTTTCACGTGGATGTTGTGCAGCTGTTGTGAATACAGCTGTTGTCGTAAACCTTTGTACGTCTACAAAACAGGTGTAGCAGCTGTGACTATACTCACTTTTGCTGCTGTAGGGTCAGTTAGTAGTTATCCTGACCAAGCTGCCACGCCGCAGCTAAAGGTTTGTTCAAAACCACTATGAACTTGATATACACTTCCCAAAAGTACCCATCAGTGGCCAGTGATGTTACGACCAGAGTCGATTTGCATTGTTTATCAAAAAGTGACACGGTTCAAGACAGATATTTTTCAGATGACTCGACTTGAATCGAGTCACCATAATCGAAGTCTCATATCTGACTCACCAACTTCTGAGTATAATGTTGATGGCGAATGGTTATGATTGAAGAGAAGTTGAACAAAGAATATCAAAGACCTCTTGCCTTGACTGGTCGAAAATTAAGGAAATTGATTTATGGCAGAAAAAACTTGACATAATTGGGTTTGCGAAATACCATCTCATGTATTGACGGCAATGTAAGAGTTAAAAATTTCATGGTTTTAAAAAGAGCTGAGCGCTAATCATGCGTTTTGCAAGGAATAGAACGAGATCTTGAACACTGGTACATAGGCGTAGCCGGGGGGGCAAAAGGGCCATGCCCCCCCAATATCTTTAGAACATATAGTCATTTTGTACTTTGAGACGCGTTTTTCCAAACGAAATAGTGTTATTCGCCTAAAATCAGACATTTTGACTCCCCCAAAATCCCCCCCAAAATTCTTGGGCTGGCTACGCCACTGCACTGGGACTGAATCTTTAATCAGTTGCTCATGTTTGACTTTTAACAATCTGGTTCTGCAAGGTTTCGTACTCACGGCCAGTTTCTTAAATGAGACAGATCTAACATTGTGGGGACCCTAAGTACAGAAGTTATATGAAACTCTTGAACATTTACTATTTATACAGGTACGTTTATGGATTGGTTTCACTTCCTTGTTATGTCACACTCACCCTTTCAGTGTTGAGTCTGAGGAGGTAGGACGTCCGTGAAATGGTGAAATGGCTTTATTTCGAAAATTTTGTGAATCTCTTTCTGCTATCTATTTAAATGTTGAAACGGATGTTTTAATCATGTTAAGCGCAGTAACGTGTTGTTAGCAAGAATTCCCATTAAAAAATGAATTGCCTTGTCGAAATGCAACCAATTACATTCAATTTCAATCACAATTAAGTGAATTGTTCGTGGGTTTGTTGGTAGACCGCAGACGAAATAAATAAAGGTGGTCAGGCTGAAGGTCTATTTCATTACAAGATGAGTTAGTTCCACCAAGTTAAATTGGAAAGAACTCCCAAACTTTCTAAGTTCCAAGATGTAGTCATAGCCATTTGAGAAAAGAACATTTTTATCATAACTTTTCGTAGTTTGAGGAATCTGGGGTGTGTTAAGAATTTTGAGTGTTGCATGTTGTCCCGTCAACATTCGCTTAACGAATAGCTATTTTTTATGATAATGTATCCTAAAAACAATCATTCACAATTATTGGTAATTTTTGGGAGGAAAAGCTATTCACTTCCCCATAACTACCTTCAGAAATGTTATAAAGCAGCTCAACAAACCCGCATCTGAATAAGAATACAGTATTTACTGCGTAGAGCATATCAAATCAAACAAACTGAAACAAAAATATAAATTTTAGCATCTCGAAAACACAGTTGTTCTGAAAGTTGCTTCATCTATCTCTGTTTCTGTTCCCATTCACCGTAAGCAAGATATGCTCTGCTTATTATGTTACAATGGGACACAATAATACTTAGTGTTGTGTGGTATGTTTAGAGTTTTAGTTATTCTCACATGCACCAGGGGTGTACCGAGGTTAGTTGGCCCCCGGGGAAAGATGCAAGTTTGATGCCCCCGTATTCAAACCTGAGCTCTTTCAGAAGCAGATGTACTGTATTGAAGAAAGTATTTGTGACATTGTTGGGACTTTTCGGTGCCCCCCGCAGTGATTCGACCCCCCATAATAATTCGGTGCCCGGGAAATTGTGCCCCCCTTCCCCCTTCGTTACGGCCCTGCACATGCAACTTCGATATTGCGGGTAAAATATTTTCAATGCCATTTGTAGCGAAGCTTGGACCCGCTACAGAAATTTCGTTTATACCGTTACGCGCAACGCCTATCCTCAGGCAGCAATCATTTGTGAATACGTGAAGAACGGAATTAGGCGAAAACGCTAACAGTAAAACTGCCTTGGTATTTTCAGGCAGATTACCTGCAATAGAAAATATGCAAAATAATAAAGGAAAAGAACATGCTTGTGCAACGGCTGCTGAAAGAGTAGGCTCTAAGAAAACAAGATGGCGGAAAAAGGCGGTCACTCACGCGTGACATTACCCCTGAGTCTTACTGTAACGACAGACGACGATCTTTACCAGCTTTAGGGTGGTCGCAGGCAAATCACAATTTAAATTCAGCTTAACGACACTGTATTTCTGCGAGAGAACCGTCGCCAGAAAGTCTTCAATAAGGGGACGTTACGTTTGTGCGGGGAGCTTGACATGGAAAAATTGATTAAAACCCTAATTTGTAGTGTTTCATGTTTCAGTTTGAAGGGGCTTGCTTCTTTGTTTTGGGGGCTAAGCCCAGTGGCGTACGCAGAAAATTTTCATGGGGGGGTTTCATTCAGTGGCATATGGTAGTCATTTGTTTCTGGTCAGTGCCGGATTAACAATAGTAGCAAATGTAGCAATTGCTACGGGCCCCGCGCTTTTGGGGGCCCCGCGGTCTTCTGTAATAAATCTTATTTATTACATTATATACAAGATGTTTTTCATTCTAAGAAGTCACTACTGTGCTAAATTTGCCATAAGTAGTAAGCGAAGTTTTCAATTGAACGCTGTCTGTGTCCAGAAATTCTTGTTTGATTCCTTTGTACAAGTAGGTAACAAAAGGCATAAGATTGCAGTCAGCACTATTGACATTTTAGCTGAGTTGCTGCTAAATCTAGCAGGATTTTCTCACTGTTAACTGTAAAAGTTTCAATTTTTCTAACAGGATTTTACCAACACTTTGGCAGGTTTAGTAGTTAACAAATTCCTGACCAAAAACCTGTTCCAACAATTTTTCAAGATGAGAACTTTACACCTTCTTCATCAAAAAATATACCTGTCTTCTTCATGACGTTTTTAATTGGGTAACACCAGGACAAATCACAACCAGTTGCCGGCAATTGTTTGGAACTTTTATTGTGACGCGAAGAAGCTGCTTCAAGCAGATGGTTGTGTCATAATAACAATTAATTGGATGGCTTGTTGAAGCCTAAATGATTTGCTTGTGTGTTTGGTAAGCGCGTTAGGTTAAAAGACAGAATTGTTAGAATATGTTTTTATCCCACTGCACGATATTTCCAAGTGATTCCGTTACACTAGTAAGTGGTAATGTCTGGTAAAAAAAACTTCCTGGTAAATCAAAGCTGCCAAAAGTTTCGACATATGTGGTTGCAAGATTCAAAACTTAAAAGTTGGCTCAGTGCCTACTGCCTCTATCCTGCTGATTCAACAAAAGCCTTTTGTGAAGTTTGCAATAATGCAATCATAGCGACATATTGTGAGCTTAAAAGGCATGACTGGTAGCAAAAGCACTCAGATAAGACTAAAGAACTTTTTGCACGCTCCCTAATGTAACATAAAGTTTTAAGTTACAAAGACCAGATTTAGAAATTTGTAGGGCTGAAGCTATGTTCAGATTGATTATCGCTGAGCATTCTTCTACTGCATATAAACATGCAACCATTGGAAAGGGATCGTCAAGCACTGTGTGTCATACAAAAGACCAGGTAAGCTGCAGTTACGTTGCTCAAAAAGTCAAAATGTTGACTGATACAAAATTGTGGGCCGAAAGTGTGTTGGCCAAGACCGGCATTTTCAGCCGATGCTTACTGAAAGCGAGTGCAAGACGAAGAATTAGTATATTGCATAACTTCGTAGGTTTCGTTTGATCATGTTGAAAAAGACAGATTTTTTAACAGAATTTCACTGCTTTTGGCAGATTTTAGCTGAAAATTTGTGACAAGACCTTTAGCAGAATCTAGCAGTTTTTTATGACATCATTTAGAAGATTTAGGTCGTAACCATCTGGCAACACTGGTGGTCAGCAAAATGCACTCAGACTGTCATGTCACGATGCGAACTGGATAGAGAGCATGCAGAGAGGAAATCTAGAAACACGGATGCCTTGCCCACACCTTTTTATGATTTAGCATGTGTTGTGTTTTTTAATTTGGGCCCCGCGTTCTTGAAATGCTACAGGCCCCGCGCTACCTTAATCCGGCACTGTTTCTGGTGTGCGGTCCTTGTGACGTCGCAATTTGATGTCATATTCATGTTTCCAAACCAACGTTTTGGCGAAGTTTGTTGACATAACATGCATATTCTTCTACACGCCCTCCCCATATTTTATGTGTCATTGCACTGAATATAAACTATCAGCGCTCCAAGTTAGGATATCGAAGGAAAATAAACTCCATGCTGCGACACAGGAGTTCATAATTGCAAAATTTTGGCTGTGTTTTGAAAAAGGGGAATGAAACACACTCATCACTGTGTCAGAGCAATTTACAACTGCAAAATGCGGCTGCACTAATGCCTCGTCGAATACGAGCAGTTGAGCATAGAAAGTGTGCGATTGGACAGGCTGGCGCACACCCCGATTTGCAAGATCGAATCATGCTAAACTACACAACAGGGTTGCCAACCTGTCTTCACCAAAAAAATCCAGACCTTGTCCCAAAAACGCTAGAAAAACCCAGATAGCAATTTTGAGGCATACACATACAAAACATGCACATCCACACAACATACACATTAAAGCTCGTCAAACACATCGATATAACACAAATACAATCTTTAGAAGCATATTCCTTCCCCGTAATTACACTGTCGTACATTTGTTTTTTATCAATAACATAGATCATTTTTAGGGCAACAGTAAAATTTTTGCAATATTCTGTGCGCCCTGCATGGTAATAGACCCTCGTCGCAAGAGATTTGTATTGAATATGCAGCTCAGACAATGTTTTGCCGGAGCCAAGCTTATCCGACTAAAAATAAGCCAGAAAAATCCAGATTTTTACAATTAATTGGATGGCTTTTTACAATTAATTTTTACAATTAATTGGAAAAATCCAGATTTTTACAATTAACCAGATTTTTACAATTAATTGGAAAAATCCAGATTTTTCTGGCTTTTTTTTATTTCCAAAAAAAGCCAAAGGTGTTCAAAAAAAGCCAGAATTTCAAAATCTGGCTTCAAAAAAGAAGAATTGTCAAACCTGCTACAAAAGAATTGAGAATGCGCATGAAGTACGCAAGAAAACTTGCAATTTTTTGTTATGTATAGATGTCCAGAAAATTTGGTTTTTCTTTTCCCCTTTTGAAGCAGTATGAAATGCCTGAATGCTTCTATGTTAAAAACTGCTGTTTTGAGCTCGTGAAACAGTTGTACCATGCTACAGAAAGTGGTAATGTAGCCAATACGGTCAGCGCTTGCGCTGATCAGCCATAGCAGACAAAATGAAGCAATTATTTCGGATAAAGTGAACTATCGCGTAACACAATCTTTAAACATGTGTAGTGGACGAAAGGTCTGCAAAAAGTGGTGAGATGGTTCCTGGACGCAGACGATAACCCTGATTCTCACCAAAACATAATTATTACTTTTTGGCCCATTTACTATGTTCCTTGAAATTTGTATGCAAATTTATTCCGTGGTATTTGCAAAGTCGACAAATTAACAAGTAAAAAGTATGAAAAAACATTTAATTTCCTTTGCGCAGGTAATAAAAATTTTGTAAAATATCAAGCTCAAGGGGGATTTTAACCCCAACCCCCCTTGTGGACGCCCTTGGCTAAGACCACCAAAGCCCCTCGTGGCGACAGGACTGTTGTTGCGATTGAAGTAGAATACAGTTTCTACAAGTTTCACATGCAACGAACATTTCACCACGCTACTCGTCTGAAACCAATGGCGTAACTGACGGTGGGGGGCAGTGAGGCGAACCACACCCCTGGCAAAAAAATGTATAAAATGGCACCCTCTTGGCTTATATTTCGGTTTTAATATTCTTTTGGTTTTCAGTAGGTTGTTGTCTCTTCGAATTTTTCGTAGTATTTTCGGGTGATTTAAGGGTTTTAGTGTAGCCATTCCTCCCCATCCGGATTCACCATCATTTCTCAAGTTTTTTTCCAAGTGTTGGCTAGTGGTCCCCTTGCAGTGGCCAGTGGGCGCCTTTCAGTTACGTTTTCCCCCCTGGCTCAAACCTCTAGTTACGCCACTGTTTAAGACCAGGTCCACGAGGTTGGACGGTAAATTTTGAGGTCACTAATTTGGGTCATTTGCCACGTGATAAATACACAAGGAAAACTCACGAACAAGCAGTGAAATCAGAAGCGGAAAAATTCTACTGCAGTTGTATGAACCTGATTTAAATTTCGAGGTCACGAACTGCAATTGTATGAAACGTCACTGCGCATTACGTTAGTTTGAGAACCAGCCACCAAAATCCGGGATGGTGAAATGAAGTTTACTGTCGACGAACGACCTAACATCGAAGTGTAGCTATCATCACATTAAGTTCTAGTACAGTTTGCAAAAGTTTCCTTCGTTCGCGATGTGTCACCTTGCTCGCTTTTACTCTGTTCTAACATTCAACCTGTCCTGGACAAATTCCACTGGCTTTCAACGAGACGTGTAAACGTGTGCTGGTGTAAGAGCACCCATCAATGATTGGAATCATGTTACACTTAGTTTTTACTAAACCATCGGACACCACCACCGTTTATCAATTCCACCGTCACATATCTCTACAGGAGGGGTTCACAAATACTTTTTGGCTCGACCCTGTAAATAGTTCTAAATTCTCGCAAACCAAAAACATTTCATGAGCATATAATTTTGTGGGAAATATTTTTTAATTAAACATCAATTTTACGACTACTATTGACAGTAGCAATTTTCATGAGCAACGTTGTATGAAACGCATCGCATAAAACAGTTAATAATTTCAAGTACTCTGTCTAGTCTAGCGCATAATTACAGACGCGATGCCTATATTTAAGATAAATTTAAATTGTTTCGCGTCCCACTACTTGCGGGTCCCTGCTCCATAGCAACGATCAAATCCCTGCTCCATAGCAACGATCAAATCCCGTTGTTGTCAGGTGCGTTTCCAACCAAACCTCCAACATGACTTAATTAACTTTCACTCGAACCAGACTTCGTGCCAAAGACGCCTGGTTGTAATCGCTTCTTCAAACTACATTTTCAGTTCAAAACATGATCTAAACATGTTGCAAATTCTTTCAACCTCTAGATGGAAGCCGATACAAGATGCATCGGCAACAGTGCACACAAACGTACGCGATTGTCTTCAAGCACTTTTTAATTACTGCATTCGTTTAAAACATTACAAAGGTTATAGGAAAAAGCCTCGAGATAAGAGAAATGCGAATGCACAAAGCAAAACACACACCATTATACTGGTCACTCGATGCGTAGGTACTTAACTGAGTGGAGTAACGTCGGGTCCAACTATAAAAATTTTTAATGCACTGATTAAAACTTGCATTGCTTTTTTAAATTTAAACAACGGACAGTAGAAGTCAGGTCCGTAGCCAGGTTTTAAGGTTTGCGGGGGTCAAGTAAATTTTTGAGGGGGGGAAAGATTTTTGTTTTTACCATGCGAGAATAAAAATTTTTAGGGCACAACAAAATTTCGGGGAGCATTGCCCCCGAATGCCCCCCCGTGACTACGGGCCTGGTAGAAGTGTCTCAGATTGGACACTTGAAGAAAGAAACAGATGATTCCTCAGCAGCAACAAATATGTTCGATACCATGCGCCAGTAACTTCACCAGTACACGCGTAACGCCTGCATCGAGACAATGACAAGAAACTTGGTTCAGCAACGGAGTATGTTGCAAACGCAAAGACATGCGACCTGCTGAAGATCTAGCAACTTGAACCCATTTGTTTCGTTACAACTTTATTCTGCTTTTAACTATCCAAGGTTGTTCACGTACTTCACAGTCCCGTGAAAATCACATCAAACGGCGTCTCTTTGATTGAAACTAACTTGTCCGGCAGCAGTCAGTGCGTAATCACACGAGGGCAATATATTACAGCGGCGTCCGGAACACTGAGGCCATCGACAGGGCGACAGGTAACCTGCTGATAGAGTCTGCGATTGCTGTTTACACTCAAGGCTCGGATGCAAACTGGTTTTGTCATGTTGCTAGATTCCAAAGGAGACTGGGGTGGAAAAAGTTGCTGGCAATTTTGTCACGGAACAAATAAGGTTAAAGGCTGCGATTGATTCGGGAGGGCCAGCTTGGCTGATCGCGGAAGTAAATTCAACAGACGAGTAACTGAGGGTTTGGAGGAAATCCAAAACAAATTACCATTGCCATCAACATTCTGATGTTCATCGAAAAAGTCGTAGTTTTAAACAGCAGTTCTGGGATTCATCGACTACACAACGATGTACCATTGACGAGATCTCGGAACAAACTCTACCAGCTGCAGCACTGACCGACCCTCGACCCACAATCAGCGTGTTTCGGCCTCATCATAATTCTTGAACAAGACTGCCCTTCACCCCTGAGTGTATATCAGTGATTCTTAACCGGGGGGAGGGCCTCGCCAGGGGGCGTCAAGAAATTTCCAGGGGGGCGTGAATCCTTACGCGCTCCACAACACGGAAAGCTTGATCATTAAATTTACCAATAAATACGTTTGTTTTTGCAGCTTATTTGAAGCAGGGGAGGTTTGAAACAAACGACAAGTTCTTAAAAGGAGGCGTGGTAGAAAAAATGTTAACAACGACGGGTCTACACTGACCCGATTCAAGTACTTCGCATGTCAGAAGTTAACTGCGTCGACGTGTAAGTGCAATTAGAAGCCGGAACTGAAACTTCGACATATTTTGCTACGTCTCGTTTGTGAGCGTTCAACCGTTAATTAACAATTTTCTTTACGTTCGCAACTGCGGGTCCAGCTTTGAACTTGAACTTGGTCCTAGACCAGTTACGATCGTTGCAATTATGTCACCAATGACGATCGGTTCCAATTACGTCACTGCGACAAAAATTTCTCGTTTTCCATGCATCGCTGAGCACACGTGTGATATCGCCCAAAACTCAGGCAAATTTTAAGTTGTTAATTTTCCGGCTATAACGTGGAGAATCGAACCCACGACCTTGGTCACAAGCAAAGGGCACCATGCCAGAGCAGTAGGCCGGTGAGGTACAAGATGCAGGCAGGTCACCAACGGGAAGTAAGGTGGACGTTACGACACAAAGAATTTTCTTGGGATATGAATTAATTGCATAAAAGGAGACCGAAGGCGCAAAAAAATCTCGATTAAAGCACGATTAGTAACTCGATAAAGGTTTAAACAAAGCAAAATAAAGTAAAATACACGGCGCAGGCACGAAGCGATGTGACGTCATGAAAAGCACGTTTCGACCACAGAAAATACTTCTCGATGACGTCATCAGTGTTAAAATTGTGCATGAACTGAAAAAAAAATTATGGAAAAGCCTAAAAAGTACGGATTTCGATGCCACTGTGGCTTGAAATCAATCTGATGGATCGTAAGATGGTCACGCGTCTGGTCAATCCGTCACGCTTCAAAGACGTGCAGAGATTAGCAGTGAGTCAGTGATGCATGACGTCAGTACAACTCTTCGTCACGACTCGCGCATCAAACATTTCGATGATTTTCTATCAATGATGATAATAAAAACGATTCCATAAGGTCGTTTAATAACCAAAAATCTTTCTTGATCTTGCAGTTGCGTTTCGGAAAGCAGGAATCTCTGACAGAACTTTCGAAACGCAAGGTACTCGCAAACGCACGAGGAAAACTGCTGCTGCCAGGCAACCGCTGCCAAGCAACGGCGAGAACAACAGGACAAACACACAAGCGCATTGTCGACCGCGGCGCTGGCGCCTCGCTATTGTTCGAAGGCGACGTGTCTCAGATTTACATTCGGTTTGACACCGGTGTGTGTGTGCAGCAGAGCGTGACACCGGTGCGTGCAGCAGAGCGTGACACCGGTGTGTGAAGCAGAGCGTGACATTAGTGTGTGCAGCAGAGCGTGACACCGGTGTGTGTAGCAGAGCGTGAATCTAGGAAGAAAATGCGTCACTTGACGTCTTTGCTCGCAATTTGATTAACTTTGGACAAAATCGATTCGCAGTTGGGGGGGTAGAATGGGGGTAACAGCGATTTTTAGACTGGCAAGAATTTACGGCAGATAGAAAAAGGATTTCCGGCTAATGGTTTATCGGACGATAGTGTTTCGTTGACAGTGGCGTTTATCACGTGACAGGTACTGCTGGCAATACAGAGCTGGGCGGAATCGGTTGTAGCTCAACAGACAGGAAATGATTAAAGTCGGAAGTGACGCGCCTGCTGCGTAAAAGTTTGTTCGTTTTCATCTAACAGTTTGATCGTTCGCGTCGCCTTCTGGGCGGAAGTCCATTCGGGAATCCTGTTCCAACAACAAGCACACAGTGTTTTCGAAAGCGACAAGCTCGCCAGCAAGCGACGAGACTCCGCTTCGGCAGCCATCCGCTAGAAGTCGCCGCAGATAAGCTTCATTTTTCTGAGAAAAAAGTAAAAAGTAACGAACACTCAACAAAAGTAATGGATATTCAACAGAAGTACTGCGAATTGAAATTTAAAATTGCGGCATGTTGATGTCACGATTTTAAATTTCGAAACATGCAGGTGTTTGGAGCGCTGCGCAAAAGATTCTGCGTTTGATGCGAACTCAACCTGGGGTTCGTGAACCCCTCAGGGGTCCATGAATGGGTTTGATGGGTCTGTAAACCAAAGTCCTATCAAGAAAACACGCTAGCGTTTTTATCCCCTAATTTGGACCCTTATTCAGCTCAATCGCCCCACGACTGTAGTCTGACGTGTTCATGTTGCAAGTCGACTGACCTTTTTTCATTTGATCTTGGTGACGTCAATTGGCCACAGGCCGATGTGTGAAGGTTACTTGGTGCCAGGGGTGGTTGAGGTGCTCACGCTAAGGAACGACCAAATCTAATTTCTTAATAATCGAAAAACTTTGACAAAACGAAAGGGTCCGCAGCGGTTTTGGGCGCGGTGAAAGGGGGGGGGTCCCCAGCAAAGAAAAGTTTGACAACCACTGGTTTCGATTTCAATGTGCGCTGAGCTTCATAAATGCGTTTTCATAAAAACATATCGACTGACCTTCTTTTGTGCTGCCCTTGCTCTTAGCCTTTCCCCACGATGCTGCTCGGGATCGAACCAGGGACTCGGGCGCTGGAGACTCGTGGAACTCTGTCAAGAAGGAAACAATGAGTGAAACGCCATGTCGGGAAGTATCGATTCGTTTGCAGCAGCAGAAGATAAAGGTGGAGCTGTTTGTCAAAGGCGCAAGAATCTGCGCTGCTTAGTGCGATGTATGCTGGAACATTAAACCACGGGCCAGGATTGCAGAACTGGGCGTAAGCATAGCAAGTATTCACGTTGGTGACCCAGGAATGAGGTCAAGTCAGGTCAGCATGCGAGACCGCAGCTAGACGCTCTCATGCGTGGAATGAGTAGCTATCCGCACTCATGCGTGGAATGTGTAGCTATCTGCACTCATGCGTGAAATGAGTAGCTATCCGCACTCATGCGTGAAATGAGTAGCTATCCGCACTCATGCGTGAAATGAATAGCTATCCGCACTCATGCGTGAAATGAGTAACTATCCGCACTCATGCGTGAAATGAGTAGCTATATGCACTCATGCGTGAAATGAGTAGCTATCCGCACTCATGCGTGAAATGAGTAGCTATCCGCACTGATGCGTGAAATGAGTAGCGATTGGCTGTCGCCGTCATGCATCAGACAAGACGGTCGTGAGACAGGTTAGTGCTACTGATGAAGTGTTTGTTGCGACAGTAATCCTGCTCAGTACGAGAGGAACCACAGATTCAGACATTTGTTTAAAGTGTTTAGCTGAAAAGCCAACAGTGCGAAGCTACCGTATGACCAGGGGCGTGACGAGGGGGAGGGCAAGAGGGACACAATTTCCCCGGCGCCGAATCACTGCAGAGGGCACCGAAATGTCCCAACAATGTCACATCACAAGTACTTTCTTCAATACAGTACATTTGCTTCCGAAAAGAGCTCAGGTTCGAACATGAGGGCAACAAACTTGCTTCTTGCCCCGGGCGCCATCTAACCCCATTACGCCCCATGCGTATGACGGATTTTCACCGCTAAGTCCATGTGCTGGAAGTTGCGCCCGCAGCGCTGTTGCTAGGCCGATATCCGACCTCACGAGAGTGCGGCAAAGGCCGTTCACCCAGTTGGTGCATCTTCAGGTTCAAAAGGCGGGGTGCTGAATCATTCGAAAGGTCGGGGTGTAGTAATCACTAGAGCAGTCTTTTCACTGCGATTTGTTGAGAATGAGCCTCAAGATCTATCGATTTGTCCGCCTGGAGCGCGGGTATAGAATTCCATGGTGGTACTCTACTGACACTCCCCCAAAGATGATTTCCAAACTTTCTGACGCCCACAAGTGTCCAAAATTCGCTTGCATGAAGCTGAACGCTGACCCGATCACATGGGGGTGGGGGGGCAAACGGGCCGCAACCGCTGCCACTCGTGCACCAGCGGTTGGCCATCGAAGCATGGGGGGACAAAGCATTCGGGCATGAACACAATACAAGCAACAATCTGAGTCTCATGCAGCAAGCTGTTAGTTGGTCGAGTCGAAACTACTCGATCTACTCGTCACCTGACATCGGTCGCGCCTTCGGATCTCTCAAACCACCTATGACGCAACAGAAGCAAATAAACAGGATTGTTCTTGCGAGAAAAATTGCGAAGAATTGTTTGTGACGCACAATACCTGGTTTCATGAAAGCGGGCTTCGGTTTGGTGGGTAACGGGGGGGGTTTACCCCTCCCCCCAGCAGCAACTGGCTTAAGTGCGGCAGACGGTGGCATCAACGGTGTCTTGGTAGCTGTGACGTAATAAGGACGGTGGTGAGAAACAATGCGCATAACGGATCAAACATGAAACGCGAGTAGCAATGTGATGCGAACACGACTTGCACGCGCTACTGAGGATTTTCTAGCATGCAGCAGTGATATCGGTCGTTCACTTGCCACCTGGTTAACAGCAAACCACATTCACATCTGATCCCTCGTCACCGACTGTGGCAGAGCTGCCATTAATCTGGACTCACAAATAAAGACCACCAGAAAACGAAATCAAGTATGAACTATCTACGATCATATTTTTAACAGACAGCGCAAAATTTGTCGCACACAAAACGTGCTCGAATTCATTTCCCGATTGACAAATGTTTGACATAGGCTGATGTTATCAAAAAATGCTTTGTGTTAAGAACCAAAATAGGACAAAGTACAACAGTAAAAAATAAGGATATTTCTTTAACATGACGACATGACTACTTCGTAAGATCAAGTCCTTCAAACAAGGATAAATCTTAGAGATACGGACGGGTGCGTAGTGGGTGCTGTTGCCATGGAAACGAAGCCAAAAAAAGTTTGTGGGGGTGAATATAATTGGTTGGTTTCAGGATGAGGAGGAAAATGGCTGCAACAAAAATAATCCCAGAAAGTTCCCAACATCTTCAGGAACTCAGGCGGTGGTTGGCAAGATCAATACCAGAGTAAACCAAGCTGCCCGATGTCACTGACACTTTAAACAACACTGGGTAAGGTTGAATTTACACCGAGGTATATATAAACACTGCGTCTAAGAATGGGGAGTGAGTAACTATTTAGTTACCAAGTCACGTGCTAAGTCCTGGTGGGTGTGCTGCTGAAGTGCAACCGGTGATGAGACTTCAAGTTTTTTTTCAGGAAACTGCCATTTACACACATTAGCAGTAATTATTCCCCTGTAGTGAGGTCAGTTAACATCACGGTAAATCATCTTTGCCTTTCCGTAAGAAACATAGTTCGAAAATCACCCCGAGCTGCCAATAACATTGACGCATATACAGTATGAAGATTATTAGACACGACCAAGAACAGCTTAGATTGTCAGTTTTCTTTACAGATCAATCTCAAGCAATGGCAGATTCTAGTAAAAGATATTTCCGTATGAGGAGTATCCATCTATGAGAGTATCCATCTATGAGAGTATCCATCCAAGCAAATCTAAAATCTAAAGTCACTTCGGCATCTGCTGAGAAATGAAGGAAAACGATACAACGAGAAAAAACTCACGCTAGCATTTCAATACGTTTGCGGTGCGAGAACGCGAAAGGCCAAGAAATAAATTATCAAGCACATCGACGAAAAGGAGCGGTCCAACACTAAAGTGACCAAGAAGATAACGAATTATTTTTGTCATTAATTACCTTTTGCTTCGGTCTGATGCAAGGAAAAGCCCCATTTCTTTTTGGGAGGGGTTTTGCGACTGTTAAGGTTGTTGCTGTTGTTTTCGTTCTGGCTTTGTTTGGGGGATGTCTCTGCAGGGGCGCGTTTCTTGAGCAAGCCGGGCCCGATAGGCACATTTCCGTTTTTCTCTTCGCTGGCCTTCACAGGAGATTTGGGGCCATGGCCAGATTTGGAGTCATCGCCGTCAGACTGCAAGAAACAAAGGAAGTCTTTTCAAAGTGTTCGATGAATGACGTCAGATATACATGGAGGAGGGGCAGGTAACGTAGGGGGTTCGATGTTGCTGCGGATTTTTCCGGATCCGGAGTCGGGTTGAGAAATAACTTAAGCAGTCCCGTTGCCACGGGGGGGGGTTGTGGTGGGCTAAGCCTCCCCCAAACAAATCTCCAACCACACAAATTGAAATATGAAACACTATAAATCAGTGGAGTTTCTTGTCAAAATTTAGAATGTCAAGCCCCCCTGCACAAACGTGACCCCCCCTACTGAAGACTTTCTGACGACGGTTCTTAATACATGGCTATTTATCCATCAACAGCAATACCTTCTTGTTCAATCTCTTCATCTTCATCTCGGCCAAGAGGTTCCCTCCGAAGCCCATGCCGGGCATTCCAACGGTACCCTTGGCCTTTGGCCTCGGGGCCGGTTTTTCTTCGGCTTCGTCCTCAGGGGGAGAAAAAGCGGCCTGGAAATAAAAGATGGCGATGTGAAAACTACACCGTGCCAACAAGATTTTGAGAAGGTTTTTCAGTCAGAGTATAACACAAAAAGCATGTTGGTTTGCAAATGATACACAACAATCGTATCGAATGATGGATTAGCGAAGAAGACTGATGGTGTGGCAAACGACTGTGGTATTCGCTTCAAGCGTTGCTTGGAGAAGCGTTCAATCTGTTATAAATAACATAATGTCTAGTATGGCTGCCAGGCACAACGTGCAGTGAATATTTAAAGAGGCTCAACCAGCAAACGTTCACGACCAAAACAAAAATACACCAACGTTTCGGTCTGTCCACGACCGGCCATCATCAGGATGCAGAACAAGACCCAGCAGTATTCATCGCTTTTTTTAAAACACAACGCAATAAAACATTCTCAGCAATGCAATCAGGGAAACATGCCCGAAGCACACGCAGGCCTGCAGGTCAAAGGTCATCACAAAGCGTATGTGTTGTGTGGAAATGGCCCATCCCACCAGGAAGCACCGAAGTAGCTGTTGATTTGGCAATGGATATAACTAAACAAAGGTTGTTGGCTTGTGGCTATTTGACTAATCGTACCAAATGGTCTGTAGATAATGTGTGTGTGAGGGCTTTAGTTTATGGTCAGAATCGACGCGTCTCACTTTTCGCGGAAGTTTTTTTAAGAAAACCTTTGGTACTGCAATGGATTCCCCGGTATCTTCCATTGTGAAGAATCTAGTCATGGAATACAAAGCCGTGCTTAGAGTGATTTTGAGAATCCACCCAGGTGTGGAAACGCTCCGTCGATGACACTTTTTCTGTTATTAACTGAACATTTTTAGACCAATTTTTCGCTTTTCTGAATAAGATTAGTTCAACCGTCTGTTAAGTTCACTATCGAGTTAGAAACTCATCCTTCCATCGCGTTTTTGGATGTAAAAGTAACACGTGCAGTCATTTCACTGGGAAGTTGCACTACTCTATTTACGGCAAACCCACCCACACGAACAAATACCTAAATTATCGCTCTGATCACCCCTTGCAGCATAAACACGCTGTTGTTAACACGCTTATGTCTTTCGCGCAGAGACTTTACCTTCTGATAAACGTAGAGAAGATTTGGAAAAACGAAATTTGAAACATGCATTACGTGTCACTTACCCACTTTACACCGCACTGTTATCGGATTCGCGTTGGATTGGGAATCGCATAAATCACTCAAGCACGACCGTGAGTGTCTCACCGAGCTGCTTGAGCGCGCATTTTTTCAACCATATGCGATTCAGCGAATCCAACTAGCAGAGGCAGGTTGGGAATCCGATAATAAGGGATTCGAGCGTAAAAGGTTTATATTAAGTCTTGTGCAATCTTTTCTGTACTTGTTTGATGCTAAAACCACTACCGTGGAACAGATTAGCCTATTCAAGCTAATCTGTAGCAAAAATGACGGATTAATTTATTTAATAGTTTTGCCTGTAGGCTAACTACACCTAGTAAGGGAAACAATCAGAAAAAATTGAATCAGTTCAACAAACTGAAAGATTATTCGGTAGGTTGCATGACATCCGATATTGGGCTAAAGGACTATTACCCTTTGATTAACAAGTTTTCATTACACCTTGGTATAGTGGAGTGATTCAGTTCAAAATATGTAATATTGGAAGTAGATGACTTTTAACCAGGCTACCCTTTGAACTTTGTATCCCAGTTACGTGGCTATGATTTCCTCAGTTCATAATGGAACACATGGAGTAGCATAAAATGTGTCATAAAAGTTTGTGAAATAGGTTACAATTGCAGTAGGCTACCTACTGTTTATAGATTACGACTTACAAAATGCTGTGAATCCTCATATTTGACACTCTGTTTTATTGTACTGCAGGGAATAGACTGGTTAATGATCGTGACTGAGATCAACAAAGTGGCTTTGCATTGTGAAAACAAACTCCCATTTCCTGCCCTGTAGAAACTGTTCAAATTCTATTAAAGTCACTTGAAGAGTGCAATTACGATGCGACGCGGTTTTCATGACGTCATCGCCCAGCAGTTCTCCACTATTTTTTCTGCTGGCTGTTATTTTTCGGACCACACTAAATCAGCCCCCAACCGGGGGGGGGCAATCGGGCATATGCCCCCCCCAAAATTTTCAAAAACGTACGTATTTGTTAGGTACAGCAACAAGTTACATCATTTTGCCCCCCGAAAATATCAGTTGGTTGCGCCCTGCACTGAGTAAAATCATGTCTCGGTGATTCCAACCGCACCTACGAAAAGCACCTTTCTGTAGTTGAATCAGCTTTCACCTTTTCATTTTCACCTATGCCCCAGCTTTCACAATACCGTAGGCCAAACGCACGAAGCAAATCTTCGAGTTACTTGCATTGTAAAAACGCTAAAATATCGAGTTCGCAAGTGCATTCACGAAGGTAAGCCAAGGGCGACGAATCGCTCACGCGTCAATCCGATGACAGTGCAGTGTAAAGTGGGTAACTGGCTACCCAATCACATGCTAAGTAGCAAGCTTAAACCATCACGTAACCCTGTTGCCGATGGCTTGGTTGTTCTGCCGTCTTTTCCAGGACTAATAGCAAAATTTAAACGGTGCGTAACTACCCACAATACGCGAAATGCAGTCAGGCCAACCAGAAAAATAGGTTATTTATTACAAACTTATACAGATGTAGTCAGACCCTCTAAACGCCAAGGGGCAGTTACAGCATCCCGTGCAAAGATTGCCCTTTACAATACATTACTCAAAAAAAGAACACGCAACAAGTACAGAGAAATGTCATGGCGAATACAGTAGAGACCTGGCGGATCGCACCATAGCAGCAAAACATACCACCGATTGGCCTGAAACAAAAATCTTTGCGTTTGTGACTGATTTTAAGAAACATCGTTTTCTCGAGTCTTTCTTTATAAACACCAACGATAATGTTATGAACAGTAAAACTAATGACCTGTTATCCACAGCGTACGAATCTGCCTTTGGAGTGAAACAACCTCGTACTGTTGTAAATAAGGGTTTCTCCGAACAGTCGGTGTCGCGCAGTGCGGTTGAAATCCAACGCTTCCTGGTGGGCCGGGTTATGACCTTTGACCTGCAGGCCCGGGTGTGGTTTGGGCATGTTTTCCTGATTACATTGCTGAGAATGTTTTGAATATTTCTGGGTCTTGTTCTGCGCTCTGACGAAGCCCGGGATTGACTGACCGAAACATCAGTGTATTTTTGTATTGGTTGTGAACGTCTGGTAGTTGAGCCTCTCTAAGTATACTGCATACTATCATAAATAATTTGATCACATGTTCAAGCCCAAATTACGAACGAACTGTTGGAAAGATTGGAGTGGAGTTGAGGAAAAAGTTTTGATACCTCGTCGGTATTTTCCCCCGAGGAAGACGCGGCCAGGGGCTTCTTCTTCTTCTTGAGCATATCCGCTGTAACCATCGGCATTCCTCCCATCGCTATTCCCATCTTCTTCATAGAAGCTTCTGGAATTCAATGCAAAAGCATCGACACGTTTTGCTTGTGACAAGCAGATCCGTGCCTGTCAGTGGGGAAGCAAAATGATCAGGGGGGGGGGCAAAACTTGGGCTGCGGTACATCTGGACACAGGTTGGCCGGGACTTGGAATGGCGATCGTGAAGATAAACAGTTACAAGAGACTATGAGGCGAAATTACGTTATTCATGGTTGAGGGGTCAGGTGCCTTACCACGTGGACAACTGTGCAGTCATCATTTATGCTCACAACCTCTACTTAGCTAGTGTTAATGCGTAGTATGTTTTAGGTACATTGGCGTGCGGTTTCAAGTACTTTAGCACTTGAAACAGTAGAACGACAACCGTTCCGTTTAAATGCAGAGCAAACTTGAAAATCTACGCTGAGTCGTTAGATTTCGTTTTAAGTCGCATCGCCCCGCTCTGTATCAACGTAGAATAACTCTCATGACGTCACTATGTAAATTGCGTGCTGGAGCGGGCGTAGTCGACGAGCACTCACTTTTTTCTTCTTTTTTCTCTGCTTCTCTCAATTTGTTTTCTTCGGCGACGGTCGGAGTGGCAGAGAAGTCTGTGTTCTCCACACTGCGCAAATACACAACCATGCGGAACGTTGGAGAAGCAGTGACGAACGACGTGGCACGCCAGCACAGCTGCGTCCAACCCGCGGCCCAGTCGAAGGTTTTGTGCGGCCCTGTTTAGGTTACCGCTGTTGTACAAGTAGCCTGCATACTTGAAAATCTGTCCTTATTTTGATCATCTTAAACTTGAATTTTTGATGCAGGTGGTCTTCAGTATCATTTTCTCACGTCTGTACTGCGTGCTGTCAGATTCCCGCATGTCCACTGACAGCTTGGTGCAAAACTTTTCACTCGTTTTTCGTTTCTACACTTGTTCCACTGTCACTGAGCTTGCCTATGAAATCACATTTACGTTAAAAGTGCCAAACAGTCGTTACGATTGCAGTTAGGATTCGAACGTTTTCAGTACATTAGCTTTAACAAAAAGTCATTTAATGTACGGCCCTCATTAATATGTCGTTCAATGTGCGGTCCTGGATTAGATATTGACATAATTTTTGGCCCAAGAAGCAATTTCGGTTGGACGTAACTGCGCTAGCAATATTCGAAACCAGCAACAACAGGGGTTTATTCGCGCCTCGCAATGAAAAACTTGGAATGCGCGAACAGGATTTGTAGCGAGGAAGCAATGCCTATAGTTTATAATTTTAAGTGCAATAACATGGCAAAGCTTATATGTGTGCGCTACTAAAATTCACAGAAAATTTTTCTCTCCTGGGCTACAGCATTAGGAGCTCCACGGTTCCATAATATTTCGGTTCAGTTCAAGGGCGTAACGAGGGGGGCAAGAGGGGCACAATTCCTCGGGCGCCGAATCACTGCGGGGCGCCAAAAAGTCCCAAAATTGTCACAAGTATCTTCTTGAACACAGCAAATTTGCTCCCGAAAGATCTCAGGATCGAACATGGAGGCGACAAACTTGTTTCTCGCTCCGGGCGCCATCTAACCTCGTTACGCCCCTGGTTCAGTTAACGCCGCATTGCGCGGTCAGCACAAGCGCATAGCGACTTGATGCAAAGACAGAATTACTTGTTGGTGAAGAAATTGTCGACTTGTTGGTCGTCGTCATCTTTTCGTTTCGAAGCCTGAGGTCTTCTTGTGCGACGGTTGGGAGCGCGGGGTCGAGCCTATGACGTCACAAGAGTAGTACAGTGATGTAACAAACGCAATACGGCTACGCATTCAGGCGGTATAGTGCAGGAATTTAACTTAAGGAAGAAAGGAAGCGTCATTGCAACGCTCCCTTTACCTTGGTCACGTGTTCCAGCTTGGGCTGCGATTCAACATCCGGGAGATCGTCCAAAGCGGTGTCCAGCGATTCTGCAACAATTTCACAAACGACTAATGCCTGTCAGTCGCGACTATTGTTTGCTGGCGAGCGGGTAGGTCAAAGGTCAACGGAGTCGTTGCCAAGAACTCGACGCGTGACACTCGTCGCGTCGTCTCCCCGGGCAACGTCCAGCACTTGACGACAGTGTGAGTCTGGCCTGGCTGGCGACCGGGCAGGGGGTCTTTCACTGACCCCGTCGTTCTCGCCAAGATGAAGGAAAGAGCAAATCAATCATGGAACCTGGTCTACCGGCTCCGACGACGAATGAAATTATGCAAAGCAGAGGCAGCATCGCATGCACTGCAGCTTTGGTTTCGCTGGAAAATCACATTGCGGTCGCAGTTAACGAAAAATGAGAAAATGTAACGCTTGCTTCGCAGACCGTTGCACCCCCAGCTGAGGTCTAATAGCTTTTTGTTTGGGTTATTTGGGTTTTTCTCAAAAACATCGGACCCTTCTCTAGCTTTCTGGCGAACTTACCAGAATAAATGCTTGCAAATTTTTGCACAAGAAAAACTATCCTGCAATAAAAACCCATAGCAAAAACCCTTATTTTGCAGTGGTTCTGTTTCAGTGCTTTTTATCCGACACATTCTCAAGGTCTAGCAGCAGTAGTAGTATTGTTTGAATCCGCGACATTGTGCGTTGGCATTTGTTGGCGATAAGAGGTATTGCTCGCACAGACTTACCCTTGTTCACTTTCGCTTATATTTGAAGCGATGTTTTTCGACAACGTTTTCCATCGGATTCGCTTCAATACTGAGAGTTACACATAAGCAGCGGCGATGCAGATTGTGCCGCAACATTTGCCTTGCTGCTATCCACAAAGTTGTGATAAAAAACTTTCACTTCGTTTTCGCTATTGAAACGTTCATTACTTACGTGTTGCTTTACCATCCGTTACTTGACTAACGTCTGCCTCTCCTGCCGTTGTCTCTTCGTCCACATCTTTAACCTCATTGTCAGTTTTCACATCATCCGTAGTCTCAGTTCCCACATGCACCCTTTCATCTTCCTCCTCTTTTGCTTCCGGATCTTTCACATCCTTCGCACCGTCATCTTGCTTTTCACGGTCGTTCCCAGACTCTTCTTTGTCCTGGTCTTTGGTTTCTTCTGCGATGACCATCATCGATTCCCGCGCAATCTTCTTCCTTTCCTTCACAAGATGATTGGCGTACGGGTCTTCCTGATCGGGCTCGACTTCTACACCGAAGTCGGTGATCTTCTTCGTGTCGTCGTCTTCGCTGGAGCGACGTTCTGGTTCCGGTACTTGCCCTGGGAGTGGGGGTAGATCGCCCAGACGCTGTTGCTTCGCTTCATCTGCACAAGACAAACGCATTGAATGAAAGTGGCGGTGAGGCTTCAACCTCAGCTGCACACATCCCAACTTGGGTTCAACTTTGACAGACCAGGCACAAAAAATTGAACTGAAAGGTTCCACAAGTGCGTTGTTCGTCTGCTCGGACACGGAGGAGTATAACCGTAAATAAATCTGGCAACCTGCAAATACGCTGCAAGATAGTGAGGCCGATATAATCAAGTGAGAAAGCAATATTAGCAAATTACTCAGCTTTTACTGGATGAGTGAAAGATTTGAAAAAAGGTACTCGAGACCTGTCTATCCTCGTGTTCGGCGTTGGTTGATGGGTGCACGAGAAGCTTTCACACGGGTTCCTCCTACGAGCTTGCCACCAATGCAATAGTCACTAACCATAACCGCGTGCTCCCCCCCTTACCCCGGCGCAGATGGCTGCCCGCAGACCATTTGTAACTTTCCGAATGCAGTACAAAAAGAGCACTGATACTTTTTTTCTTCAGTGCCCAGTGGCGGGACACGAAGGCATTGTTAGCGGCCCACGGCGCTAATTCGAACAGACTATATGTGTCATGCGACGGGTACAAAATTTGAGTTTTGCTCGCGTTCATTACAGTGTAATCAGATGCTATGTTTGAAAAATCGTGTTTACCCATACAGCTGGCAAACTTTGATAAAGGTTTGCAACACATGACATGGTACTAAGTGCATACCGTTTAAGTAAGCAAGCGATTAAGAAAGTTAGAATAACACTGCTTTAATCTTAAGAAAATTGTCCGCTGAAGAGCGCTTGGATAACAAACTTTCTATGGTCGACGATACAGGAAATAACCGCATGGTTTTACTCTGAGTATAGATTCTACAACTGCATTTCAAAACTAGTGTGAAAGTAGATACGTAGATTCGTTGCAATGCAATCGTAAGAGCTGGTTTTTAACGCGAGGTTGTTCGAAAATGTTTGATTTGTATTAAAATAAGCCCCGCATACAAGATCATGCGTCAAGAGAGGTTCATTTCACGTTGGCATCAGATTAGAATATGACGCCGCATTTTTCGCACTGATTATTACCGATGACGTGGTAGGTCGCCTGGCAACAGCAACAAAATTTGCATTTTCTAATTTTGGTGTCTTTTCCTCACATGACTCATACAAATGTACTGCTAGTGTTTATCGTCACTATCTGTGCACGAACAGCACAGCGGAAGTTCTTTTTAAGTTGCAGCACTTTTACCAGCGATGAACAGTCCGCATGCCATGTCGTCTTCAACCGAACAGGCGAAAAAATCAACTCTTCGTTTAGGCGCGAAGCATAAGCAACCACCAACGATCTGTCACGTTTGAGTATGAATGGTCATCTACTGTTATTTTTGCGCGTTTTTTTATCAAGATATGTCAGTATGTTTGTGTGAGCACAAACAGCAATGCCATCATCAAAAAATTCGGCTTTCTGTTTCAAACTGGGCCACGGAAATGTGTTGCAGAGCCGTTACACAAATTAAACAAAGTTTTTGAATAATCGCACCAACAAATGGAGACAAAAATTACGAAAAGCACAAAGTAGTTTCACAAGGTACAGATTTACGCTTACCAAATGCATGCTTGCGATATCTTCGATAAGAACGTGACATAAGAGACAAGATACGGGAACGATTTTTACATTGACAGGCTGTTGGTCAAAACGCGATTAAACTATATTACCTGCGAAACAACTGCTGCGACATGAGCCGTGCGCACACAATGGAAGCAAAAGAAGTTGACGAAGCTACAAAAACGCCATTGGGGAAAAATCAGTATTCCCGATGTGACACACCAGTACTCCGTAAGCAACACACCAGACACAAAACCTCGATCTACGGTATAGCTTCGCTCAATGAACGCTTCAGGTGAAAACATGTTTGGTGGCAAAACACGGTCTTCACGGGCTGACAAAATAATTTTGAGGTCTTTTACACCCCTCTGAAACTGATCTGCACAACAGTTATGTCCAGAAGGCGCGAATACGCCTTGCACTTCACGTCAAGAGACTCCGTTTAGTGTTTCCGCGGATAGTTACATGTACAGCCCGCCCGCAATAACCCGGGGTGGTGCGTATTCCATCGATCAGACGAACAACGAAACTTTCGCACGTTAACTGCATGAAAAAAAGCGACAGACCAAGCAGCTACGGCCCTGTGCGAGGGGAATGGCGGCTTTCGAGCGGGTTGTTCGCTTTCACTAATGGACTGCGTTTCATGAAAACTCCCACGAATGTGGCTGCTGCGGATGTGACGTACCACGTCGCTGTAAAAGTTAAAATAGAAGCGTCAAGGGTGAATGATCAACCGGAAGTGCGAGTGCATTCACGGCTTGACTGCGCGGGTAGTTGCTGCATGTCATACATTCTGCGCAGTTCAAATGAACAGCACAATCGTTCAAAGCCATACCGGTATGCTATCTGCAACAGGAGGGCAGTCCACACATTACTCAGTCTGGTTGTTGCGCGGAAGGGACAGAGCATCACATGGAAGCAGCATGTTATGACTGCGGTCCATTCATGGGTCCGCGGAATTGTTTGGAGGGGGAAAATTTTGAACAACTTATTGTTCAAGTGTTTTCCACAAATGACTAAAAAAGGACCACCATAACTTTTCCCACTCTTTGCCCGATTTTCTGCAAACTTTTTCGTGGAAAGAATGTGTCGCTTGCTACTAGTATGGCTGCAAGTATGTACTCTGCACAATGGGGGTACGCAAAGAATCGATCAAAGATTTGCTGATCGACTCCTTGCCTACCCCCCCATTATGCAAGGCAATTACATGAATACAGGTACTGTGTGTGCAAGCTTGAATCATCAAAAAAAGATGAAAGCACAGCCCAGTCGGATGATTCCTCGAAAGCATACAGAAAACCTAAAGCTTCTAACTGTAGTACGACTCCAGTGGTATCAAAACAAAAATATAAAAGGGGGTACACCAATTGAATATGATGGCGAACCAACACCACGGATCTTCCAGTGGCGACAAATCCGGTGTGTAGCAGCGAAGTACATGTGATCACTGATGCAAATCGTAGCGCGTTTTTCGCGTGACACTCTGACAGTTAAACCACATCCACATATTCGTTTTATGACGCACAAGGCACGCGCGCTGTGGGTGTCACGGTCAAAAAGGGGCAAAATGTCCTTTTTCAGTGAGCCAAGTGCGGTCCGAGCACAACTTGATTTAACTTCAAAACACCACATTCAGTGGCTGCTGACAACAACAACTTTGATGAGATCGCTGGCGGAAACGGGGCAGAAGCAGCTGGTGGCGTACTTGATCTATTTAAGTTTTAAGGGCGGCTATTAAAAGATCTGTCTATAAATCTGCAGAAATGCAATAACGATAGATCCATTCAGAGTTTAAAGTTTACCATCGCGGGCCAAGCCTCAGTCCAGCTAAAAGTTAAACTTTCGTTGGTAAGGATCATGTAGTTGTAATTATGTTTCTTGATGTGTTGTGGGTTGATGTATTGTAGATGAAACAAGTTCAGAGAAATTTTGGCCATGGCTTCGGCAAGCCTGTTGCAGCCTGAAAATATTTTGTCAAAAAACTTAATGTTAGTTTAAAGTCTTACATGCTTGTGTAGCGCGCAGTTTACACGTATTTTGTACAATCCCGCCCGCGCATGACAAGTGCATAACACAACAGAGAAAGCGAGGACGCGAAACCGACCTGGCTACCAGAGGTGGACAAAAAGCGGAGTTTGGACTCCGCATGTTTTTTGCGGATGCGGAACCTGAGAACTTTCTTTGTCGGCAGGAGCGGAGGAGGAGACAGATTTTTTTCAAATTTCTTTGCAAATTTGAAACTCATGATTGCTTTAAATTTTTCTTGGAAAGTTTCGTTGAGAATTCGCTTCACTGACACAGCATTGAGCTTTTCTATGGTCAAAGCTTTGTTTTTGCATCTCTTGTGTGACACAGTGTATGCAAAATATAATACTATTTTGGACGTTTGAACTCAAGCGCCTAGGCCTATTCGTCCGGCCGCCCTACGATCTTTTAGCAATACTCATACTGTGCATGTGGTTTTGCAATCTGTTACACGCTTCAGTGAGGCGGTCTGTGGGCTGCAGCTGAACAACAGCCTACGCCCATTTGTGATTTAACTTGCCATCGTACCCAAACCTAGGTTGCGTTGTTTGCTCGTGGTTTTTGTGTGACTGATGGCTATTGCCAGCATTCTTTAATATAGCCTAGGCTACCTACGACATTTTAGTTGAGTTCATGTATAGATTATACCGTACTGCAGTACCAAAACAAGGACGTTTTTGGCGACCATCGATTGTGTTTCACTTAGAATTGTATCACTGGCTTGAGCATTATTGTGCAACAGTGTTGAGTTGTCTAATGTTAATCCATTGTTGAGGTATGAAGCGAGTGGTGGTTCAATGTGCACTGCAATTATTTTTTGAAGCCATAGTCTTATAGATATGTTTTTGGCAGTACACTGTTAGCATTACGGTGTCTAGCTGTCAGTGACTGAACTGATGAAAAATCAATGTTATGATACTGCCAACTGTAGTCGAATTGTCCAAAGTTGTCTGTTTCAAGCAAGTAAAGAGTTATCTTTCGACAGAAAAACGTTATGTGATATACAGTATATATGGTAGTGCCTGTTTTGTCTCATGAGGTAAAAGCGCGCTGAGGCTATTTTACCTTTAGTCGAACACAATTACGTAGTGGTTATGTGGTAGGTACAATATGCCGAGACAACGATTTAGAGTGTAGTGGAAAGGCTCATGATTTGTGGTTGGGATTTAGCCTACAGTTCACATAATAAAGACAAGAAGCCGCCAACAGCTTGCCAACACTGAAACCATGACAAAATTCATTTATGCATCTCGAACTGAGCCATTGCAGATGCCACGGTCAACTAAGTGGGTCATGCGTTCTGAACTTGTCATGTGATCGCTTCAACCAATCATGTTCATCCAAAGGCAATATAACTCGAGCACTATTTCGCCTCATCAGACAAAACTTGCATTACCTTGCATTAAGCAGAACCTTCACGCAACATGCCTGTATGTTACTGTAGAATTTGCAAGTTTGCGGAGTCGGAGTTGAATACTTCTATGATTTGCGGAGGAGGAGCGGATGCGGAGTCAAAAATGAGACTCCGTCCATCTCTGCTGGCTACAGCAGGAGCACGCGCGAGATCTTCAGCATCTACGCGCAACACCCGCTGCCCAAGGTGTGCAACATCTGATACTGATGAAGTAGTAAAGGATACTTATTACGCTACATATCTTAACCAGCAGAGCTCACGCTGTATTAACTTTTTTACACGGACGACCAAGTTAATTATACCACAAGCTAACAAGTCGCCACAGTCTACGATCAACAGCTTTCCCACAGCATCGAAACAGCGTGAAACTCTGCGTCTGAAACCAAAGACAGGGACGGTGAAACTACAGCAATCCTGCCCTACCTGTAAATAGACTTTCTGCACGCGATCACTGTTCGCATCACTGACTCAATTCCACAGCGAAAGCCTGATCTTTTCAAGTTCAAGCAAAAGGTAAACAAAGGCAGTAAAACCTTTTTCACGGTAATGTTTGATATTTGCTCGAGTCTGCCGCCCTTTCCACATGACCAAGGCTCACGGTAATAACAGTCATATACGGTAATGTTAAGAACACATGCTTTTAGGGCATCGCTTTATGTGAACATGTCACTAGCACTGATTGGGTGCTTACTTTCGGACATACTAAGTTCGGAAACACAGTAAAACGCTATATACGCGTGTGCTCACAAAAGTAACCTTGCAACTCAACTCACATTTCCCGCGTTGAAATTTACACACGCGCATTGCATCACCTCAACCTCGATTGCCTCAACTGTCCCAAGCTCTAAACTTCGGATTCACTACTTTACGAAAGTTCTTATTGATGCGCCAAGTTGTAATGACAATACTCACAATCACGTGCAAGAATTGTTGCGTCACAAAGCTTCCATTGTAACGCAACACCGTGTAAACGTCAGCGAGACAGGAACATTGTGCTTGGACATGAACGAAATTTTTCACCTAAACAAACTCTGATTTGACAAAGAAATTCTATCCAAACCCAATTATAATTCAAAATCTTAATAAGAAGGTTTAATTTTGACACGAGCTTTTTACACACATCGTTAATCATTATGCGTTTGGTTTTAACCATAGGAGGTAAGCAAAATGCAGAACTAAGTGTTAAACAACACGGAATTCTTCTTAGTCTTCATGTAACGTTGAAGGTTCCTGGCTCAATACAATTCTGCACTCGGACTCTAAACCAGAACCGTGATAAACACTTCTGTGCCATGCGAAAGACTGAAGCAGTGCGGACAACATAAGCCACGAAACAAGAAGACCACTCCAGGCTTTTTAGGTTCGAGGGGAATTAAATCCGGAGATAAAGCAATTTCAAAACAGATCAACTGCAACAATCCCACACTGAGGGTCGACTGACTTTTCATTTAGTGTCTTAGGCGGCTGGAATCAAACCTCGACTCAATCTCAACGTAAAACACTGACCACCCACGTCTTTTTAGATTTTTAATCTGAGAAGATTTTTAATCTAAAAAGATTTTTAACCTAAAAAGATTTTTAATCTAAAAATATTCTTCAGCAATGTACCCGCTATGCTGAACTTGACCATGGCACACTGTATAAAGAATACAAACGCATTGCTTCATCATACGGCAAGAAGTCATCTAAATCCGGTTGCAAAGCGTTGCAGAGAGGAACTGAAACTTTTCGCAAACTGTCGCAGCAAAATAGCAGAACATGGGAGGCAAGCAGTTCGCTGCCTGTGATAGCGATGAATACCAGCGGTTACCATTCCATCGGTGCAGGGAGAGGATTAATTGCAAGTAACAGCTGGCGATCACGTGACCGCAAACGTCACCGGGGATCAAATGTCGGCAGCGTTGCGGTTCATACAGCGCATCGACCTGAAGCAAGCCAACCAAGCTAAACAGCTCTAGGAGGCAGCATGTGGTCCACAGACTGGTCATGTACAAATCTCCTCTGAAACTAAACGCCTTATTTTGCGCGAAACATCAGCGGAAGCTCAAACCATAACTAGCTCAGTGTTTTTCAACCTTTTTACTGTCAGCGAAACCTTCCGCAAATGCTTGCGTTGCTCATGGAACCCTATGCAATGATCCAAGTGTCTACCCTACTTTCTGTAATAAACCTGTGAAACATTGCTACAACCTATGGTTGCGAATTTCGTCCCGGTCAATTTCGGTCAATTTCGGACTGTTTCGGTCTGTTTCGGCCAATTTCGGTCTGTTTCGGCGGAACCCCCTGAACCCCCGACTGCCACTCGCGGCACCCGGGTTGGAAACCACTGCACTAGAACATGCATCTGTGAATACTTGGTTGAAGCCACCGCAGTGACCACACATCAAGCGAATCAGTCGCAATAATTTATTTGCACAAGGAAACTAGTTTCGTGTTCGACACATCTTCAGTCCTTATTCAAATAGAATGGACTGAACAT
>Ga0210059_1000386_pt1 | contig 54245 bp, 25 predicted proteins | sample Ectturendosymbi2_FD_188042 | JGI IMG/M metagenome (GOLD analysis project Ga0210059, IMG submission 188042) | Ecteinascidia turbinata endosymbiont from Florida, USA - Sample 2 (SPAdes) (version 2) | ecosystem: Host-associated > Tunicates > Ascidians > Unclassified | place: Key West, Florida... | reverse complement strand
ATGAATGTCTTTTTAATTTCACCACAAACTTGTCCGATTTCACTCAACACTTTTCGCTGACTAAAGAGCGGCGTGCAACTGATTAGCAGAATAGCTAATTAATTCAGCTTGCAGCTAGCGGTCACTCGCACCTCACACTGCATATCAGACAGTCTTGCCACTGGGGTCAGTCTCGTTAACATCAAATTATTACCTTTTTCAACATCAGATTTTTACAATACAGTTTAATATAAGCTAAATGCTTCCATTACCAATACAGTCCCGTCGCCATGGGGGTCTTTGGTGGGCTTAGTCCCCCAAACAAAACTCCAAGCCCCCCAAATTGAAATATGAAACACTTTAAATCAGTGGAGTTTTTGTCAAATTTTAGAATGTCAAGCTCCCCCTACACAAACGTAAGCCCCCTATTGAAGACTTTCTGGTGACAGTTCTGTACCAATACCTAGCAAAGTGCGATAACCCACGTTGAATCCGAAACTGAGCGAAGTATCGTCATTGAATGGAAAAATCGGTTATATGCGTAACGTGTTATGTTATTCCCAATGCTGGGAAGAGAGCTTCTTCAGTTTGGAACAATTACCAAACACACATGAGAGTGAGAAATCGATGAAAGAAACTTAAAAATTATGAATCTAACTATCTTCATCCTGAAAGGATATAAAATTGGGGGAAAGAAACAACACGTCAGTCAACATCAGATATGCTGCCAAAACATCAGACATCAGAAATTTCTCTCAAAACATCAGAGGTGGTAACCCTGATGCATACCATCAACGTGCGTACAATAGGAAGGTCCCAGCTTTGTGACGTATAAACTACACATCAATCGACACTGTTGGTAGTTCAAATGTCATGCTTGTTTCCACACTGGCAGACCATGACAGCACCCAGCTCTTGTTGTATATGGTAGCGCAAAACACGCAGGAATGAAGAAAGCTGCTTCAATATTTCTCAAATCTCGAAAATTCATAACCGCTTGGTTTGATAACGAATGTGTTGCTACGCCTGTGGTACTGCCAGAGAACATTTTGCAATGAACCCGATCTCGACTTACAGTACAATGTTGGTGAAAAACTAAGAAAATAAAGATCAATATTATGATCGCTAAGGGGGGGCTTGAGCCCCTTCAGCCCCCCCCTGGCTGCGCCTTTGTGTAGGATAGGCGTGGTAAGGCAGGAAACGTGGTCTGACAGTACTTGGTTTCTGTAAAAGTTCAATCCATTATGCATATAGTGTTTCAACTTCATGATGCTCTCAGGTTTGACTCTACTTTAGTTATTTAATGTACTTAGCAATATGCCATCCCCAAAGTTAAACAACCAATTTTTTTTTAATTTTGAAGTATAAAGTGCATGAATATGTTTTTCAGTTAACCTTAACACTAAGGCTGAATTATTTTGCAGTTACAAACGCAAAAAATTTATAGGTCAAAAGCAAGTCAAAATTTGTAAATTACAAACTCAAAATTTAAAATTTTAGGTCAAAAAATTGGTTGCAATAATGATCAGTGTCTTAACATTGATGAATATCACTAATTTTTTATTAATGATAACATAATTGAAGACAAGTTTAGCAAATTTTTATTTCAGAAGTGTTTGTATCAAACTGGTAGCCCTTCGCTTGAATTGGTACCAAGAAGTAGCTTTCAGTGTCAAAAAGGTTGGTGACCCCAGCTGCACTAGCATCATTAAATTATACGCTGTCTGTTTCTGAATACGTGGCAACCAACGTTACAGCAAAGTCAGTTACATTTCTACACGGAACAAATCATGGCTAGATTGTGGTCTCTCACATGTGCAGCTGTGATACTCTCACTGTTACAAGAAAATAGCCTTTCCAACAGTATACCACACAGGGTAAAATGTCGGACAGCAGCAGCTAACGTTCTTCACGGTCTCTAGAAACTTGAAAAATTATGAAAATTATTTTATCGAAGCTGAACTCTATAAACTAACAGAATCAGTGATACCACACCAAACTCTGTTTCAACGTCAACTTGGCTATTTGCGGCCTACCGTCTAACATTTGAAAGCTCTTCACATTAAAACGTGACAAACATCACTTTTATTTTTTAAACTTCTCCGAATACAAAATCTAAAGACAAAAAAGTGGGGGGGACATGGCATATTATGTCCCCCTGTCTGAAAAAGTGGGGGAACACGTCCCCCCTGCCCCCACCAAATTGCGCCTGTGTCTAAAATTCTGATGACGGAATATGTGAACGCTCCCAATAACATGTTACTGTGCTACACTACGAACTTCTTTCCAAAAAAGTTAATTCTGCGATCATTTACTGCTATGAATTCTTGCAGTATTGTTATGGGGTCAACCTGATATATTGATTAAAAATTTCATTTTGCGTATAAGATCAAAAATCTTTAAAACTTCCTTTTGCGTATTAGATTCAGCAAAATTTCACTATTTAGAATGGTGTTGAAACACTTGAAATTGCACCAATTTCACGATGGTGTAGCATGAAATTTTTCCTACACATAAGCACATAGACGTAGGAGCAGACAAAGTTTTGGGGGTGCGAAAGATTTTCGCCCGAATTTCTCCAAACTTGCTCGAAAACTTTTCGGGCAACTCTCTGTGTGAGTATTTCATCATTTTTGGGATGATCTCCAAAAAAAGGTCTTCATGTGATTCTCCCCACATTGGGCACCAATTTTTCAAAATCAAACAACGTAGAGCGCCATTTTTGTCCGTATTTTCAGGTAGCTTGCCCAGAAATTTCAGGAATATTGCGAACATTTTCATAAATTTTGTCCAGATTTCACACATTTTTCCCGAATTTTCAAGGATATTCGACAAATCAAAACTTTTGGGGGTGTGCTTGCATCCCCGCCTCCTACACCACTGCACAAGCATGTAACATTATACATCTGGCAACACTGTTCGACAACAGAACACGGTAAGCGATTAAATGGTTTACTTTAACAATGGACCCAATACTAATAATTGTGTTGCTTAAATACGAAATTTTAAAGTGGGGTCCAGGACCCCAGAAAAAATTAGGGACCTAGGCCCATGCAGGCCACCCGGTTCCTCTAGCTCTGCATTCCACTTTATTCACACAAATTAGCTCCAATGTGTGGTAAATTGGCAAGATAATAATGGCATGCTTACGCATAGCCTGAACTGCATTTCTGCTGGATTGTGTAGCAGACGTAAAGTCTACTACATCTAAAATAAAGTATTACAAAACAAAACAATACTCAACAATCAAGAAGAACTGGATTCACCACCAGCACTGAGAGGATAAAGAAATACTGATGAACATCGAAACAGGCAAAGCATCAAGAAGCAAGCATAAACTACATAACATGAACATAGCCTCAATTCTGCTCTCACTCTGATCACTTTCAGAGAGCGCTCTTGCTCCCACTTCCTGTCACGACCTGATTACGTCACACACTGTACATGCGGTGGCGGCGTGATCAGGGCGTGATCGTGGCATGATCTACTTATGGTATGGCAAGTACCTTTAGGGACTTCCTCAGAAATTTGGGTATATAAGGACCGATTTTCGCAGTCAAGCTCAGATCACTTATCGATTTCAATGAGAGAACTCCTTCTTTGGCCTAAACTATTTGGTTTTACTTTTGAAGTAAAACGAAGCTCTACCTTGCAGCCTTCCAAAGCTCGAACGGTTGGTTGTGAGTGCTACTGAGACTACCAGTGGATGCATTGGGCTCTTCAGTAGCTTGAGTCTTCAGACTAAAAATAATGTCACTGACTTGTTTTTGGTCAACACGAGTGGCAATTGTCCGGGGTAATTTCTGTCACTCTATACAATCAATTGGCATTGTCCGGATTAAATTCTGACACCCAAAACAATAAAATTGATTTGTTCAAACTAAAATAAAATTTACAATTTCGATTGCCAAATCAGTTAAATCAAAACCAAACTTTGTTTGACTTAAAAACTTGTAACACCAACTAAATGAAAGATCTAGAAAACGTGACGGTGATTGCGAAAACCAAAACAAGAAGCTTTTGGAACTGGAAACCTGTGTCACGATTAGAATCATTCAAAACATGTTCACCGAAAGCCACTCCTTCCCTTTGGTGTACGATACTTTAGTAGGAAGGTCTTAAATTGAAGAACGATTCAAAGAGCAAGCTTGATGATCGTAAGAACGGTTAACCGCTGAATTACCTGTGTCTGTAATTCTGATTCGAGAGAGAGTTCAATCTACTTTATGTTTCATATGAAACGGTGAGTTTTTACATGTGTGACTTATACATCGTTTATGTGAAACAAAATCTACTTACCTAAGTGCCTCTAGTCGGTGACTTTTAACAGTATTAGCTAGCCTACCAGAAGCTACAGGGAGATCAAGCAAGCTTTGACTTGTGAATATCGTCCTTGGTACATCCATGAAACGAACCCATGACGTGATTACGGTTGTACCTGAATGGGATCTTTTGGTCTCAATGTGAACCAAAAAAACCTTTACAGTTGTTTGAAGCCGCACTGCAGCGTTTCAATGATACATACACTGTTGTCTTGTACATTTCACTAAAAAAGCAAATTATAAATACCGCTTAAAAAATATATAGTGTAGAGGTAAAACTTTCACTGACTGATATAGCTGCCAAACAAAAATATTCTTGCGGTGCAGAAGTTGAGCATTGGCTATGCGCAAGCCAGAAGAGAGCCCTCCAGTCAGTCACCAGTAGCATAGACAGGCCGTAATACCTATTTTACTTGGAATACCGCCTCTCAAAGCACAAAATGACTATATGTTCTAAAAATTTGGGACGGCCATGTCCCCTCCTGGCTACGCCTATGTCTGCCACTCTCCTTCATCCTCAGTAACCTGTACTGAATCGTTCACTGTCCAAGTCGTCATGTTTGCGTTGTAAGTACTCAGCAGTAAAGCACATTTCAATCGACAAAGCTTGAAACAAACAGCACAGGTTGGGCGAAAGACGGCTATAGCAGCCACTTGATCAAGCCCAGCCTACATTCAATGACTGTCAAGTTTCAATATTACAGGTGAAGCACAAAACATGAGTTCAAAACGAAACAAAACAAAAAAACAAAAGTGTGCTCAGTTTAAGGTCAACTCTCAAAAACATCTCACAAATCACGTAGTGTATATATCACACATAAGAGTCATTACCCAACAAGCAGTCGCGATTTTATTTGATATGAAAACGTATGCAATGGTAACATTTTAATATTATCAGAAATACAATCCCATGCAATAGGTCTGTCTTACATCTTGCATTTTTTTACCATAATCAGTTCTAACACGTTTATGATGAAAATATCCTGAAACGTGCCATGATCATGTATGTTGTCCAGTTTTGAAAAAGAGTTATCAAAAGAAGAGGGCAGGATATCGGCATTATACTTATACATAAACTTTTTCAAATTAAGTTGGTACAAATCAAAAACTTTGAGAATTTTAAGTAAATTAAAAATATTGCTTGCACTTGATGTTCTATTGCTAAAAGTAATGTATTTCAAAATTCGATTTTGCAGCACTTGCACTGGTCGGATAAGTGTCATATGCTCGTCCCCTATCAGTTAAGCAGTTTTGCAAATGTGAATGGATTATTTTCAATTGAATCAAGAGAAAAGAGCCATGTCATCAATCCAACAAACCTGCCAGAGAAAATTAAAATTGAATGAAAGCTATTATCGCGCTCTTACACAAACTGAAAGTTTACCTCCAGCCAGGGGCGCAACCACCTCTTCATTTCGGGGGGGGGGGGTTCATGCAATTTCATTCGATGCCGTCATCGTGTTTATTCAACCATGGTACAACTTTTTCCCAGACGGTCGCATATAATAATAATGCATATTTGCCCGCAGACACGAAGTCCATACTACAAACACACACATTCTGCACAACGCTGGTTAATAAAAACAGACAAAACAACGTTTTACAACAGCGTTGGAGGCTGAATCACCGGTGTCAAGCGAAATTTCTGACTTCCCGCCATATGCGCATGCACAGAGAAACATTCAACATATCAAATACGCTGAGAAAACTGATAATTAGGGCTTAGGATTGGGGTTTAGCTAAGTGTGTCGGGTTATGGTTCATGTTACAGTTAGAAAAAGAAAAATAATTGAAGTCTAAGATTAAGTCCAGTATTTTTCACTGGTTTCACTTATTCCTGTACTGTAGCTTGTTGCGGGTATATGACATCTAACCAACAAGTTTAATTTACACAACACACATCAAAAAAGTAATCGCCAAACTTTATTCCTTTACTCCAGTGCCTATCAGCCCAACTCTGGCCCCCCAAAAATACCTACAAGGCCAACTCTGGCCCCCCTAATGGTGATTTATAAAAAATTTTTGTTATGCTACATCTCGAGGCCGATCTTCAAAACAAAATATTCTAATTGCAGACACAATTTTGGCGGAACCAGGCCCGTAGCCACGTTTTAAGGTTTGGGGGGAAAATACATTTTCATGGGGGAAAGATTTTGATTTTTATCATATGTTTGAAACATATTTTTCTGAGAACAACAAAATTTGGGGGGCACAAAAAACATTTTGGGGTAACTGCCCCCGAATGCCCCACCGTGTCTGTGGGCCTGGGCAGAACCGTCTCCAGAAAGTCTTCCATTGGGGGCCTTCGTGTTGGTGCAGGGGGGCTAGACATTCTGAAAATTTATTTTTAATTCACAACATGAACAGCATTTGCAGATTGTGCAAATTAATTATAAACATATTTCCGCAAATACGCATAATAGGCTCGGAGTTTCCAACTAAAATTTTTTGAACCAGCTTTAGGGCTATTAGCGTTCAGGACTTGCACTGGTTGTAAAAGTTAGGGTCTTGTAAAGCGTCATTTGGAGCCAAAGTGGTCTAGTAGTAGGTAGGTGCGTTCAACACTTGCCAAGCACTCATATGATACCTCACTAAACCTTTTTCCCAAGCCGTGGTACTGGGATCAACCCAGAAAGACACTAAAACGTGAAACAGTCCTTAACCTAAATTTAGTTAAAAACTATCAGGTTTCGAAGCGAAAATGCAGCTAAACAACGCTTTTTTAAGAAATGTACTACGTTAATAATGGTGATCCGCTTTGCCCTAACAAAAATAATAATCAAAAGGTCGTAGAACAAGCGGTTTGACGAGGCACTAACTGCTATGTCAAGATTTCTCTTATCAATTTGAAAGTTTCAGCAATTTGCACGGTTCAACAGTACCCTAATGTTATAAAGTTTCATGAGGGCAAATTGAGGCCTGTCTAAGAAAAAATAGTACACGAACAAATAGATAAAAAATGCCTTAAAATACGAACAGTTTAAACCATCTCCCAAGTTGACACGTCCAGCATATTTGTGGTTGAATACCAATCATTTACGAAATTTTCGATCAGATAACCTGTCGCAAGATAAATCTTGTAAGAAGATAATTAACGAGCAAGACAAAGAAAAATTCCAACAAGATTTCTTAAAAATCATTAGAATATAAAATTTCATCTTTATTCTTAGAATGTTTCTACAAATGTCAAAATTGCTATGCAATGTTTTGAAAATTTCGGGGGAGGCAAATGCTCTCCCCTGGTTGCACCTGCCTCAAGCCATGGGCGTCGGAAGGGGGGAAGGGAGGCCAAAGCCCCCCCTGAATTTAGAAATTATCAGCAAAAAGGTTGTTTTTTCAATTTCGAGGAGTAAAAACAAAATCTCTCCACTTTCGGCTCCCTCCTGGAAAAAAATTTGGGAAAATCCCCTACTGCCCCCCTGGAAAAAAACTTCCGACGGCCATGCCTCCAGCTCCGGTTGTATTCAAAATTCCGTCTCTGGCCAGAGTCCACTGCACGGTTCCGTGATCACCTCGAGTTTTGACAATCCGACAGCGCTAAGCAAAACTTTCCTTGACGGACCAGTGTTTCACAGGTAAGCACATCACAAAATAGGCCATCATGCAGTGGCGTGCAGAGGGGGTCAATGGCCCCGGGCATCCAGAGCGACATTACAAAAATTACATTTTATTAAAACGCTGTGACTAAATGCTTCGTGTTGTAAGACTACTAACACATACTTGTTGGACCTGATGGGAACTTGCCTGAAGCACTGCCATCGTAATCGTAAGGCCTTACACTCTCTCTCTTACCCCTTTATAGGCTGACCAATTTCTGCTAGCTTATTATTAATTTGCGACTTCTAGTCTTCCAAATGTCTCCCCATTCTCCTAATGAATCCCAGGTTTCAACCAAGGCTGTGCAGCCGGAGCCCAAGCATTTTTGGATGGCTGGGGCCGGAGCCTGAAATTTCGGTTCCGTTTTTTGGACCAAATTTTCTGGAGTCGGAGCCAAAAAAATTAGATGCCCAGAGCTGGAGCCTGAAATTTGAGTACCGGTTTCGCAGTCCTGGTTTCAACTTACATAGGTGAAGCGATTAAGGACATGGCTACGTCACTAGGCTGTTCACCTACAATAGGGTGGAATGTCCATATGACCAATAACGATCGCTGTAGGCATTACAGCAGCAGTTTTCCTTGAACTTTCGCTATCTGAGCATTCTTTCTAATCAGTAGACAATTGTTGAACATTCGATCTCTGCACCATGGATATAATACCGACCTGCATTTCACCGACTTGCGAAACGTTTTGTTTTTTACCTGTGAATCACGTGTTTTTAAGCGACAAAAGCACTGTTTCTCAGAAGCCAAGACTTGTTTGGTTTGGCAGCAATAATATGGGGCGTTACATGGAAATGCTCAGACATATGCATTTCTCACGATCCTCTAGAATAGAGCACCGCATGTAAGGTTAAGGAACTTCGTAACACACCTCATGGATTAAACATGGAATTGGATTGACACAAAAAAGAACGCATTAAGAAAACAGCCCTCTGTTCTACTGCCCGTGCGCTTTAAAAGCTGAGGTGAAATTACCGCACTCAGAGGCGTTTAACTTCATTATCATGGAGCTCGTGGTGAGTTTCACTCCCCGCAGCGTGCACACTCGCCGGAGTTATTTACCTGAACGTGATGATGACCAGTACGTTTGGTTACGTTAGCTGGAACGCTAAGAGCAACTGTGACAGCAAACAGTTCAACGTGAACGTAGAATAAAATTGCGATAAAAGATAGCAAAAAAAGCTTGGCGCATACCCGTCAGGCATTCATGAAAGACACTGCGCTAAAACGAGCAGGGTTTCGACGCAACGGTTCGCGGACAGGAAACTGCCAACCACGGGATTTAAAGCTGACACTTAACGAAAACAACCGCAGCAGTTATAGCTGGCAGGTGAGATTAGACACAGACATCGCCATTTGCCAAGCGCGTATATGTTGCGTCGCAACGCTGGGCCAGTGCTAACACTGAACCACTAGTCACACACGTGTGTCATTTGAGAAAATAATTGAACACCCACATCCCTCCGTTCCGCGAAAACCTCAAGCCGTGAACGGCAACAACCTGTTTCTGTTTTCACTGCGGTCAACTGAAAAAACATTTTTTGTTTGCGGTTTAGTTGTTTAAGGTTGTGGACAGGGTTGCCAGTTCATATTTTAAAGGTTGACAAATTCATGAGAAAATATCTAAAATGAAACCAACTTGTAACGATGAATCTTAAAAACCAATCGCTACTTCACACAGCGGATGCAAAAAACATTCGGTCTGCAACACAAACAAATCCAATACTAACAAAGTTAACATCCTTTGTGCATTTGCAACTGTTGAACAACTCTAATGATGGAAAAGAAGGTTTTAAACCTTGCCACTGCTGCAACATTCTATCGTTTAAAAAGTTTTTTTTTTGAAAATCAGGTGCTTGAAGAACGACTTTCCACGTGTTTTGCTCAATTTTAAAGTCTGTGGACCGTCAACTTGTTACAGCAAGCGACCATCCGTTTACAGAGAAAAGCGCACGCCACCTGAGGTCGACAGAACACAATGAACAGGTTTACAAAACTCTCACGTTCGACCAGAACAGTTTTTATGCAGGCAACCTATAAATTTCACGCGCACACAGGAACGCGTGCGGCCGAACTTTCAACGATTACGTCACTTACGCCAGGACGTTGCAATTGTATATTTTGTTTCTACATGGAGCTCAATAGTTCTCGGTAGTGGAACGTGATAAACCAAAAAAACTAATTTCTTTTAAGAATACTGCGTTAAACATTTTGCTCGTTCGCGAATCGTGTCACTTTCTTTCGACCAAGTTTATAATCTCTAAGACAGTGGGTGGGGATGGACGGTGCGTGCCATGGTGGTTACGCTCCTGTGTGCAGCAGATTCGGAAACAAACCGGCCTTGCTCTTTTGGAATGTTGTCGACACGCCATGTTTGGAATGTTGCCGACACGTGTGGAGGTTTTTGACACAATGCAACCGGGGAGCCAGGATAACATAAATTTGCAACGGCCCGAGGATGGGAAAAAAGCATTTCCAGTACGGAAAGAAAAGGCCACGCGAAGACTTTTCGTCGACGCTTTTTCTTCTCAATTCTGAAAGACGTCAGGTCCAAACGTTCTGTCATAAGTTACACACACTTGCTTAAATGACGACGTTTTGTCTGCAGCAAAATCGTTTTCAACACGAGACACTGACAATTACAGCGCTGAAGCAGGTGGTAGTCTTATTTTAAGCACCATCAGCGACATTTGACTGTTGTCCGCGTGCGTTGAGACAATCGTTGTAAAATATCATGCAGGCCGATATTTTTCAATAGTGGCGCTGGAAAAGTTTTCAAGAGAAGTCGAAGATATGCAACGTTGACAGACTTGTATAAAACGGTGTTACAAATAATTGCTCACAAAAACTGGACTCCTGGCCATCGTAACGTTGTGACATTGCTTGCAGGGGGGACGAAAGAAGTACGTCTCTTAACAGCCGTAACTCACGATTTCAACACAGCAGTTTAAAGCTTTGAACATAACTGCAAAAGCGCAGTTGACAAACCACGAGATAAACTTAAACAGCAGCCACTGGGCACTGTAAGTTTGAAAACGTTGGTGAAGATGTTACTGCATACTATAGTTCCCAGAAGGATATACAGCGCTAATGTTCCACGTCGCGAACGAAGAGATTGTGTGTACAGACCTTCACAGCTGACGCAATGACAGTGAAAAAGCACTTTACCTACGGTAGTATCGCATACAGTTTACTCGCGGAAGATTTTGTGCTTTACAGAACCAACACAGCGACAAAACAGCGTGTTTCATGTTCTACGCAAAATGACAATGTAAGCACAAAAAAATAAAGTCAACTGCACCAAGAACTGGTCGCAAAACCAGTATTTGCGTCTCTAGCAGCCAGTTTTTCAACCACAAAGATAGCTGGACAGCGCACAAACTGTACGTCGATTTATGCCCAGGCTGTGACCGAGCAAGTGACCTCGAATACCCTTAATTCTGATGGCAGTTTAGGCCTGACCTGGAAGCGTTTGCTGCAGTTGGCAATAGGTGAAAAGTTGGAAATGACCAGCACATTTCAAATCGCCGAGCTTGATTCAAAACACGGAACAACGCTACGCTGTAGGTCGTAAAAGCACCGGCAGCTTGCAAGGCAGTGTGCACGTGTGTTTCACATCGACATAGTAAGAAAATGAGGCAGTCAAGTTTCGAGTGGTGTGAAGTCGGTAAGATGGAAAATAAGGTCACTCCGCGCTAACTTTCGTTATCATTAAATTCCTTTATGATCTGTCCGTTACTTGGGTCGTAGACGCCAGCGCAGTAGTAGTAATAGTTTAATTTTCCGTTGGCGTTTCGCTTCTTTTTCTTATATTCTTCGCGCGAAAGTACATAGCACGGGTGAGATATCGTCTGAACGTCGTTCTCGTCGATGTGGGTCGATTTGTAGAGAGCGTTCTGTGACGAAAACATAAAATAAACAACAACGGGAAAGCAGAAAAACAATGAAGCATTTTCATGTAACAACAAAACCGTCTTATCAAGACTTAAAAGACGTATGCAACCTCATTGGCTTGATTCTAAATTCTTCCTAAAGAGGGAAGTTATGCAAGGAGCAAATTGTACATATAGGCGGCAGCAAACAGTTGTTAATGTGAAGAAGCACTACTTCAGGTCGCTTTGTATGTTCACTACTCAAGAACAAAACTGAAAAAAACACGTACCCAAAGTTATGATGCACATTGCAGGGACGATGATAACAGTACTAATTGGCAATAGTATGCGCTGCCAAAACACGTTGCAGGACCGTTGCATTGTGCGCAAGGACGTAACGAGGTTAGATGGCGCCCGGGGCAAGAAGCAAGTTTGGCGCCCCCATGTTTGAACCTGAGGTCTTTCGGAAGCAAATTTACTGTATTGAAGAAAGTACTTGTGACATTGTTGGGACTTTTCGGCTCCCCCATAGTGATTCGGTGCCCGGGGAATTGTGCCAGCCTTGCCCCCTCGTTACGCCCTTGATTGTGCGGCTTTTGAATAAAAAAGCGGTGAGCGGCAGAGATTTTGTCTCACCGTATGGAACTTTTAAACATACGCCAAGAGCTCAACAGTTTCATACGACGTGATGCCGTGAACAACACGAAGTTGCTATTTATTCAAACCGGGCAATGACGTTAAAGTTCGTTTTCAGCTGACGATCGGCAGTTTTTGCGCAATTGTCACGTCATTTACAGGTTAACACACTGGTAAAACGCAACCAGATGTAATACTACATATAGGGTGGCCACTATACCTATGTCGCTAATTCGGCTATTTTGATAAACACGAACTGGTGGCGAGAAAAATGATTACATTGTCACAAAAACTTCAGAAAATGTAAAAATTGCAGGAAGAACATTTGTTTACATACAATCCGATTTTAGAAACAGCATTTGCGTTAGCAAACTTCGATCAGATTTTAGGGTTGTGAACAATATCTATAGTAAGGATTGCTTTTACTGCAACGCATCATGCTCCACCTATTCACTACGCACCCTCAGCTCTCTTATACAAATGGAATGTTGAGCTTCGCTGTCAGGTTTGGCGCGTTCACAACAGAAATAACTTAATCACGACAACAACACTGACAGCGATAAGTTTTTTCCTCTAAATTTTTTTGAGCTCACCACCTTCTTGTGTTGCTTCCTACGGGAAACCGCTATTTCTTCGGGATGGTAGAACCAACGCACACGTACAACCATGGTCTTCGCCCACGACTCCCACATCGACTCAACAAGACCTACGTAAGGGAGACGGGGCCGACCGGACGACAAGAACACGGCGCAGTCTCCACACTGTCAACAAGATGCAGACCATTTGATAATACAGTCAAACTGAATTTAGCGGCACTGAAGGTGACAAGAGCCGGTTCTTCTCAGTAAAATCGTAAAGAACTGTTCTGGCCGCGCAATTAGATACCACGTTGTTTTTTCATTTACAACTTCTTTTTCCGCCCGCATGTTTTCCTTTGCAAGGCATTCTTTGTTGGCTATTTGAGTACTGACAGTGGCTTAGGACGTACGACGATAAGCAGACAAGTACATTAAGGCACATACGTGGAAAATACGTGATACGCATACGAGTGGAGTTTCTGGACCCATGTAAGTAAAAATTACAACCCTACTGAGCTTGGCGCAAAGCTGCTCACTGTAACGATCGAGCGCTCTCGGAAATGACAATACCGCGATCCAAAACATTGAGAAAATTAGTCACTCCGTACTTCATCACATCAATCTGTAACATAGACCACTCCATGCTGTATGTACCGACATCGCATTGACGTACAAACTAACTTCACACAAAAGTTGATTTTTTGCACACGGAACTTTGATTAAATCAAGCTTCTTTATATTCCCAGTTACGGTAAAAACTCGTCGTGTATTTTGCTTTGATAGGCAGCACTGCATGAGGGTCAAATGGTACTAACGGTGTATCGACCTACTTATTCAGGCTTGCTGCAAGTACAGATGCATATATGAGTCATCCGATAGTGGCATATGTGCTACACTGGTAAATAGATTAATGGCACAGAATGCGCTAGGACAAAATTATGTTTGGTAACATTCTTGAGTATGCAGTTGCAAGCAAGGAAGTAAATAGCTTTTAGTTTATGCAAAAGGCTCACATTAGTTTAGGTGCATTTGCATCGCTGCAAAACCATCGCCGTGGTTGCAAATCCAGTCTTTGGTATTTCATTACATATATATTGATGCAAAACTTGCACTTTCCTGCATTTTAGTTTTTCATTCTTTTGTTCAACTGCGACTTTACTGGATGTTTTTGCAAGGAGTATACGCCATGCAAACTGGGTTGAGCGGAAGAATGAACTTCAGGCAGCGATCCGAGCGCACGGGAACTTTCACGTCGTGTTAACTACTCTTGCTTATGCAACGTATAAGAATTTAGAGCTACGCCATCGACAAACCACAAACGATTAACTCCTACCGATACCACGACGTTGTCTCGCGTAACTGCGTTGTAGAACATCTTTTTCGTTACTCCATTGCATTCATCACTGTCTATGCAAGGTCCGCTCCAGATCCAGCACTTGTCCTCTGCACATTAAGCTAAGTTGTTTTGTTTGCACATAACAAAAAAGGTAACTACCTTTCAAGTGACTATGTCCAGTGATTCTTGAGACACGTTTCACAGATGTTAACACCTTGCTTCTCCCTTCAATGCCAAACGCAACTGAGCGTTGAGTTTCAACACCAAGATTCACGATATTTAACAGCAGAGATGAAGAAAATTCATTGTATTGCAGTGTTAGTAGCCGCGAACGAACGAGCAAAGTGGGATTGCTCTCGTTTAATGTGCGAACAATGTTTTGGAATCAATTCATAAGCGGACAAAATTGATGACAAATAGCAGCGCTTTTTCATTGCAAGATTGTAAAACCACTATAGAGCCGTCAAACCAGCCTAGCCCAACTAAATATTGTACCGCTGCTTCAAGGCTGGAAAGACTCGTACGCTAGAGATGGCATGGGCCGCTAATGGTCCGGATTTTGGGCAGGCCGCTAACGATATTTTCAGCGGTTGGACTTCACCGAGCCGCTGCGGGCCGCCCGCTCATGTTGAAAAAAACTTCAATTTTTTTTGAGTTGAAAGAGCCACTCGGTGGCAATAAAAGTGACTGCAACCACTTCACATTGCTTTTCCGTTGCTGCATTTTAAGGCAAATTTGCTTTTCCCATATGTGAGCACTCCGTCAGGCGCGACTGGCAGATACACTTTAAGAAATTTTCGTTCATGGTGATAACTTCTTGCATGAGCGTGGCGGTCAGCGGTTTTGGTGCTGAGTTGCTTCTTGGAGGAAACGTGTTGTGCAACATTTTGATGGCGTGATATAGGTTGTTTTTGACATATGCGCCAAATCACAATCGCTTTGTAAGTACGGTTGCGGGGTTTTACGTTTAGAGTTTTAGGTTTAGGGATTTAGGTTTAGGCTAAAGGTTGAAGGTTTTATGGTGAGGGTTCAGGTTTAAGCTTGTAGGATGAGAGTTTTGGGTTGAGAGCAGAACGGTCTCCAGAAAGTATTCAATAGGGGAGCTTTACTTTTGTGCGGGGGTCTTGACATTATAAAATTGGCAATAAATCCACTGATTTATACAATATAGTTTCATATTTCACTTTATGGGGGCTTGTAGCTTTCTTTGGGGGAGCTAAGCCCAAAAAAGCTATCCCATGGTGACGGGACTGGTTGAGGGTTTTATTTTTAGGTTTAGGGTTTAGGCATTTAGGTTAAGGTTTTAGGTTTAGGGTTTTAAGTTTAGGGTTTTAAGTTTAGGGTTTTAAGTTTAGGGGTTTAAGTTTAGGTTTCCGGGTTTTAGGTTTAGGGTTTTAGGTTCAAGGTCTTAGGCTTAGGGTTTTAGGCTTACACACTAATCCAAGCATGTAACTTTGTTTATTGTGTTTGTCACATGATACGTCCACTTCAACCAATCATGTTCCACAAAAGGCAAAATAGTCTCAGCAGACATTTTGCCTCAGAAGGCAAAATAGACCTTGGAGATACTTTGCCTCAGGAGACAAAATTGACAAGACTGCCAATTGTTTAGCGGGCCATGGGCGGGCCGGTTTGGAAAAGAATAGTCGGTCCACGGGCGGTTAATGTGGTGAATATTGCGGGCTATGGGCGGTCCGGGCCTGAAAAATCCTGGACCGTGCCATCTCTATCGTACGCTAATCAACTTCCTGATTTAAAAAAAAATTATGCTCAGCCTCAATTTTCTTCAGACATTCACATGAAATTTCAATGTGATCCAGTAATCGTACGTTAATTTCCAGATTGCGGACAGGAAAAAATGGTGCCAATATTGGGCGTGTCTAGTTATTATTTGCACTTGAGCTTCTACGTCGCAGCCGTGACATTTTGTTTTGCGTCACATTACCATCCGTGAATGAAAACGTGGGACAACTTTGTTGCCGTCTTATTTTATAGAACTGACTGTACCAATCGTTCATCAGCGAAACGTCTACAACATATCAATACATTACATTGCTGTGGTTCTTTTCATTACGAACAGGAAAACAATGACGTCATACCCGTCTCGTAAACAGAGTAGACCCACTGTTTGGGTCAATCATCACGCACCATGCAACTGACAGAAGGCATCTGGCCATACACAAGCTAAGTACCAAAACGCACTACAAGCCGGCGGAAATGTAATGTGGCAACGTAGCTTGCTGGCTGACTGAAGTTCGCTATAGGAAATCGACCCTTCAATGCCGCAAGGTAATGAAGCAGGTTCATATTTTCCATGTTTTTTCATTACCAAACAAAACACATGCTGGATAAAATCAAATTAGTTAGTCCACGCTGCACACAAACATTAACTTTAATAATTTCGCTGCTTTCCAAACAAAATCGCAATAGCACATATCCGCAGGGTAACAAACGGTTTTTCTGTTCGAGCAAACTTTGCTCAACTACATAAACGCAACGGTTTCATGAACAAAAGCAGCATACCTGACTTTTTCACTGCTGTTTGACCAATTCCTTTGTCGGGCAGTAACCTGCCAACAAAAGAACGGAGTCTGATGACTGTGGTCACTGGTCAATGACAATTTAGGTAACCCGCCACATACGAGGCACACTACGAAGAGAATCTTTACTGTGATTTCGCGATAATCACACGGCGAGGTTTAAAACTTATTTCGCTACCAGGCAGTAAGTCAGTCTTGGATTAACAACAGTTTGATCATTCACTCGGGCTTCAGCTCATTAGCCTGGCCAGAGTTGGTATATCTATGGAGATCGATACATCGTTACTTCAGATTTTTTAGGTCAGTCAGAGCTAAAGGCATCGGTGTCAGACCAGACGGTTGTTTTCCAACATTAAAGAAAATCATTGATTCGACTTCGGCTTGCGTCAAAGTTGATTACAAAACCACAGTAATATGTCAACTAATTCTACGTATGATAAAAATACCTCAGTTGTGCCTTAAAAAAAACAAACATTAATGAAATAAATTAACTGAGCATTCAATAAAAATACACGAACACTTATTTAATTTACTCAACACTTTATAACGGATGCACCTGAGGCGAGACTTCAAAGGTGCATCGACAGACAAACGTCGTTCTGATGATGGTGTGGCGGACTTCCCTGAAGTTCACAAGATACAAGCATAACAAACAACTGTACAGATGCGACGTCTTAAAAAAATTATAAAAACAAGAAACTACTTCACCGTATCATTCCACATCTTTCAGGATGACAAACACGCTAAACGAAGGATAACCATGAAGGTATAAAAACACGCGCACCAAAGCGGCAGGATAGCATTTTTGCAACAGGTAGATGTTACTTAAGCACACAGCCCATTTTGAAATGGCCCAGTAAAAAATTCCGAAATGAGGAAACCCAGGAATGGAACATCCAGAAATGATGAAATTTGCAACAAGAGTTCCTCTTCAGATGGCGCACCTTACTGATTTAGCATGGCATCGGCCACAATCACATATACCGCTACAACTACGAAAGAGGAAAATGTATTCCTAAAAATCATGTCTGTGGCAACAACACGACATAAATTAACTGCAGCACATTGTACTGGGGGCTTTGGACCGCAGTTGCAGAAAATAAAACCGCTCAATGAACAAGACTCACCGATTTTTGAGGCTGATTTGAGACGACATTTTGGCACACAAAATCGTCATTTACACTTTAACCCTCGACTGATACGATTTTTTTAATCAACAATAGCAAACCTAATCTACTTTCACCAACAGCTCACTAATCTTAAAAAATAGTAATAGCAGTAGAAATACTGTAAGCATAACACACATTAGGTTCGCAAAGCCACTCCACAGATTGCACCATCTTCAAAAACACTGATCTTGTAACGAGCATCGATTAATTATTTCACTTGTCACTCTCACTGACTAACACATTAGATAAATTGTAGTCAGTTCAATTCTAGAACGTTTCAGCAACCACTCGCTTGTGAATTTTTTCTTGTCTGACAGCAAAAATATGCAACATATACATGATTTCGAAGAGCAATTTATGTAAATAAAAGATTTCGAGTCAAATATTTCGACAACATCAACATCAGAAATGGGAACAGAGCGTCTCAAGTAGTACAAAAACACTACAAGTGACTTTTCATTGACCTTCGCAGTTTATGGTGGTGAGAAATCCTACCTGCCTTTTTCAATTGCTGCAATGGTTGCATCACTAAACCGAGACCATAAAATCAGCATCATGTCACTTTTAATATTTATCTGGAGCGTTTTCTCTCCAAAAAAATATTAAAATTTAGTTCTGTATTGTTATTCACCAATAACTAGAAAACCATACAAGAAACTCGAAACCGGTTTGTTTTTCGCTGCCGAATCAACACTAGCAAGGCATCCAAACGAAGCAAACAGCTTGTGATATCGTGTTTACAACATTGACTTGGTGGCAGGGTCAACTGCAGCGGGTTACACATCACCTCAGCGAGGGCAGTTGCAATATTAACACAGTGCCTATCACAAACAACCACGACACAGCTTATTTTAGTTGCAGTTACGGCTGCGCACTCCTACGAATAATGGTGGAAGTGCTGAGTAAAAACGCAGCAGATAATACGTCTTCCGTGATACCACTGATAGAGTTGGACACTCCTCGAAACTATACCTGATGAAAAGCAAGCCGGTCACGCGCACAAACCTCTTTTATCGTTGGCAGAGATAAAATTTGTCGGCAACAATCGAATGTTCTTGACGTGGATCACAGCCGAGTCGCCATCGTCAAAATCGATATGGACGTTGTCGCTTTCGGGCTCTGCTGATAAGTGAGACAGGCATTAGTCGCTGGCATGGATCATAGTCACAGTCAACAGTAAAACGAGGAAAGAAACCTACCGGAAATGACATATCCTGGATAGAGGCAATGCATTCTTTCTGACCAGTACGCAGCGACTCTTGTCCCGACACTCAGCGTCGACGCGACTTTCTGGTCGGGAACGCAGTTACGGAGAACTTCATCTTGGCACAGCACATTGGGTCGGTTTCTGTGTCTGTCACCATCCACGAAAACGCCGTATCTGCACATGAACGTGAGGAATACATTGCAGACCAAGGTCATAAGATCCATGTCATTTCTCTGCGACTTGCTTCTATGCCATGTAACACTTGGTCGCTCTTTGCGTATTATCGAAAATTGGTGCTATTAGAGGCGATTTAAGACATGTAGAACCGTGGCTTTGTTGAGCAAGACAAAGACCTAAAGGCTTTTAACCTCAACTTTCGTTTCTGACAGCGTATAAACGAATTCTTCGTTTGGTACAATCCCTAATGGATGGCAAATCAGAGTTATTTGTTGTTGCAATCATGCCAAAGAGTGGGTAATCTTACGGGGTGGCACAGCTTTCCGAAGCAGCATCAACAATTTCAGGGGTTCTCAGGCTGAAACGAACAACTCAAGCGGCTTTCTCAACACAAACATTTACATTGACAATATGCCAAGTTTTAACTTCCTATTCACTTGACAACCACATGAGTATAAGATTACGAACGTAAGTTGTTCAAATCACAGTTTAAGTGGGATAACGTTTATGTTATGCGGAATTGCATGATTTCGAATAATGTGCTTATGTGACCAAGTCTACACGATTAAGTGGAGCTTTAATGATCCGTGAGTTAATTGCGTAGAAACTTCACACAACGGTCTGCGGCTGTTTTTTCGAATATGGGTGTTTAGTGTGTCTGGCTCAATTACTTCAACCCATCAGTATCCAAAAATGTGCTTAAATTATGCATGCTTCAGACAAAAATACGTTCAGGGTCAAGAAAGCGTGGGTTTCGTTCAAATTGCAGCTGCGTTTAATTGCAAAGCTATTCACAATAAAAAAAACACGCCTTCATACCTGCCAGCACAACCCTGTCGTGGCACACTATTAACCAAGTTCAAACACAATACGGCAGAGAAGTCAGCAAACATGTACAATACTTTTCACCATACGCGGCTTTGGACATTCGAATACAAGACCAGTTACGACAAACTAGCGCACCGGCTCCGGCCTCCGATGGCGCAAATACCAAGTTAATTGAAATTAGACGATATCGCCCGAGGTGTTGCGGCCATACACTTACATGTCTGGTGGATGAATGGGCTTTAACTTTCCAGCAGAGAGCAGCCCGTCCTCGTTTTTCACCAAGATTCTTAATCCATCGACCAGGTCTTGTGCTCGCAACTCACAAGATCTTAGTAAAAGCAAGGAGCGCATCAACAAAGCATCCTTTACAGCACTGTGTAATGTTTACTGAAGCGATTATCTCGGCACCTAAACAATGTAGACGGCGCGTTTATCACGAAAGCAAATGTCAAACGTCAAAGTGTCAGCGATTTCATCAACGAAGGCAAGAGACGGTAGCAGAGGGTGTGGCAGATTCTGTCCTTTTACGACGTGCACAAAACAAAACTTTAAAACCAAGCAAGAAAATTTCACAAAACTTCGCTTCAAAGCTTTGCGAAAACGAGAAAGAAGCAGCACGTCGGCGCACTTACGACTGGCCGGAATTCAGAGCATGGTGAACGTCGCCATTCGGGCGGTCTTCATCCGGTTCCTGTGAACAGAAGTTGCACGCTAAGTAAAGCAGCTAACTAGTTTAGACGAGCAGTTTTGCTGAGAGCAAAGCGACAAAGAAACTTTTAAAGCTGCGACAAGCGGCTCTTCAAAGACCCTCAAAGCTGGTTTTATTTTTGTTGAAACAGCTATTCGTCTAACTTGTTGAACTAGGCGTTATTTCTGGAGGGGCACAATTGCGGCTGCTAAGACAATATTGTTTATGGCCGAACTCTACGGATATCAGAAAAATGGAGCACACACACAAAGCTGTTCTACACATCGAATTGAATACGAAGTCACCAAAATTTCTGGCAGTTCTACAGTAGCCTTCGATTCACCAACATTTTATCCACATACTCAAGTGATTCTAAAGCATACGTTGGAGTTTGTTAACCACTTGACAAATCAAATGAAACTTAAAAATTTTCATCCAGCCCACATTTCATGCCAAACCGCAGTACAGCCCTTTGTCTTTCTGTCAGAATGTGCGAAACGCATTTTTACTTACGGTATACTAAAATCAACATCGTGCAGTTGACCTTGCACTTTGAAAAGGTCACGCGTTTGGCAAATTTCATCACGACCGTCACCCGAGCTTACTTATCGCACCTGCGCTTTATTTCATCGCAAGCCATCCGTTACAATATATAAACACGCGCGTGCTAACTGCAAAATTTTCCTAAGTAGCACTTCAAACATAATTCAACCTGGACAGAAGAAATCGATGGATTACTACGCGTTTTCAGCATTTGTGCAATCTCCGTAACTACAGATGTACCGGAATTTAGTTGAGATTGAGTTCTGGTTCCGACCGGAAGCAATGATTTTCGTTCGGAATTATAGGTCTGCTTCACTTCATTGCTGCTTTGTACAATACTTCCTGAATTTGCTGTTGGTAATCGCTTAGCTCGCTGCATTTGACAGGGTTATCTGCACAGTTATGTTCTGGATCGTCAGAGCAATGGAAGGGCAGGAGCATCATTTGAAATGCTGCACCAGTCGTAATGATGTGCAGGTTGTTCATTCAATTCCAAACCCGTTTGTATTCTCGGCAGGGTCGCGGAGACAGCAGTCCTAGGATGACCAGAAATACTTCACGGTTTTCAGCAACCTTTGATAGTTCTGCTGGTTCCACAAGGGCCAAGCAAGGTAGCAAGTATAGTCACGCCACCTGGTCCTTGGTCGGCTTCTGGGCCGCTTTCCCGTAGGTACAGTATAATTAACAGGACTCGCCTCGCCAACGTATCTGGGGCATTTTGTTCACGTGGCCTAACCATCGTAGCTATTTCGCCATTCGGAGAAGTGAATCAAATTCAATGCTATACGAATTTCATAATTGTGTATTTAGTCGCCAAGTGTCAAACCGTGAACTCTTCGTAAAAATCCTATCTCTGGCGATTGTAATGGAGATAGCTGTCTTTCCGTTAAGTTAAGACGTGCAGATTATATTTCAGTCATAACCTGCTTTGTTACGTTTTAACCAAGTTACGTACAACTGTCAAGTTCTGCTGACGACAAATACTTCAATGCAGAAATGTATGTAGGGATGAGCGTTTGAATTTGAACGAAACGGGGTCAGTCCTGATATGCTGAGTGTGTTAGATTGGCGGCATGGAAGAGTGGCGATTACTCATTGTCAAATCATAGTAGGCAGTAGCTGGTACTGAATACCACTGAATGTACGAAGTGATGTGACATGCAGAATATGCAAATACTGTATTACAGACAACGATAGCAAAGTACGCTTGACAGCGCATATCTTACAGTGAGACTCAAAGAGACCCAAACTTGAGCAATTTCACTGGAAGGTGCCGCCCGCTACAGACCATGCATTACTTGCACGTCCTTCACACTTTGCACACCCTTACACATCCACGATGTAGATTTTTGGGAATCCTCAGATGCAACTAGTATGAACTGAAGCAAAAAAATTAATCGTCTGGTGATTACCTCAAGGGAATTCTACGTGTACATGGCATGCCCAACTTCCTGCAATTTCATTGGAGGTGTGATGTGTCTCATGAAAAGATTTTTACTCTACGGCAGTGGTTCCCAACCTTCTCTGGCAGCGGCACACCAAACCTAATGACTGAAAAATAACTAATAGAAACTTATTCTTAGGTCCTCCTATCTGCAGTATAGGTTCAACAAATTCGTCCTCAGGTTGTGAAATTTCGCGGCACACCGGTTTGGAAGCACGACTCTGTGGTACAAGACGCATTGACACCTTCATTTGAACAGAATGACGCGGTTCAACCTGATGTGGTGTTCCTCTTGTCATCACGACAATTGTTTTGCGAACCCAACTTAATACTCATCTGTAGCTCAGTGGTGCAATGCCCGCCTCTCAATCAAAAGACATGATCGAATAACTGAGTGAAGTGCAGTAGAGTTCCGTGGGTAAGAGAGAATCTCAACCGACTCCGGCCGGCAAGAGGCACAAATCGGGCTTCGGCCTGATTTCAACACTGCTGACCTAATTTTAACAACACGAAAATAGCACTGATATATCCCGTTTAATTAAAATAACCAAAGTGCATATTGAAGGCGTTGTGCTCTCAACAATTTGGCCACTCTTGAGCAATCAGAGGATTCGATTATTTTTGAAGGCCTTTTGGGAAAACTGCCGGCGGCAAGTTTTGGACAATAACCTCTTTCAATGGGCATCGAAAATCAAGCCAAACAAAAAATATGAGCAGCAAGAATGATCTGGAATTTTTCACTGCCCGCGCCTGGTAAGGCGTCCTGAAAAAGTTATGCTGTGGAAAATAAATGTCTTGACCATAGAAACTGCGCTTTCAAACGCACGTGCTAACGACTGCTCCGGAAACAGGCAAAGGTCAATGAAAATATTTATACAGAAAGAAGCTATCTTTGCTGGAAAATATCATTTGTTCAAGAAAAATACGAAATTACGCAAAAATTGCTATGCAGTCCCACCGAAGACTGATTTTCCGAACTTTGCGAAGGTGTCTTGAGTTTCTTCGGTTTGTTGAGCTTCCTTTTCTTCCTGCCTGAGGAATGACAATCATCTGAAAAAATCCCAACAATATTGGCGAAGTTACTCACTACAACGAACGCTGCTCTTCCCATTCATAAAAGGGATATGAAATGTATGGGATTCACTTTACCTATTTGCGGGTTGCCATCCGAAGCCATACAGTTGATCAGAAACTTACCATCAGTTGGGGACGATGAGACGGCAGACTGTGTATCTGACACTGCATCTTTACTCGTTGGTAACACCTGCAAAAAGAGAAAACGCTATATTTTGGGCATTTCTTTGCACAACGCACGGCAGAAAAAACAACGTGTGACAAATACGAATTTATGTCAGACGACTCATAATTTCAGTAAAATTTCTGACTCGTATAGAGCCACAATTGTTGCCTATATCGCCAAAAAAGCTTACTGATGGATTAAACATGAGTTTATAAAGACCGCAAACGTCACAGAGCCCTCTTTTCACAAACGAAACTTCTAAATTTGAACGCTTGACCAAAATAAGCTTGTGACCAATTTTGCTTCATTTCTAAGAAATTTGACACTCAACCGAAAAAAACCCACAACCGCTTTTACGACAATCTGGGTTTTCCGAAAACTACAAAATCAACTGAACACAGAAGTTCATCTTGTGGTAACTTACTGAAGCCACGTGTGGCAGGTTATCGCTATTCGGTTCCAAAGGAGGACCCGCCATTTCCACGAGTGCGTGTGAGTTTTTCTCTTTGCTTTTCGAGTTAGTACCGCTTTTGCTATTGAAGAAAGAACAATAGACAAAAACAGAACAAAAGCGATGTTAAGTGCGACAAGTTTACAATAATTTACTGCAACACTGAAGTGTACCGGCAGTTAACAAAAACTATCGTCACAGTCGGTGATTGCCGAACAAGAGGCTGGGAAAATCTTTGGAAACCTGACACTTGTCGACGAGCCGCGGTGTACGTCAAACTTCTTCAAGTTACAATCTAGAATCCTCCGGTAATGGTTTTACTTATTTTTATACTTGAAATGCCACAACATGCACATGACATAGACTATCACGGCAACTCAAGCACATGGGTAATGTCACTGGACAGTGACATGCGACATCGTAAGTGCTGCATCCATAATTACGAGAAAGGTGGCTAATTAACACCAACCGACACGAAGGTAGACCTGTGGGCTAGTTAGATAGTTCCTGGAAAATCTCAAGTTTAATTTTAGAGCAGCAATACTGATACTGTATTGATTCGTGGGCGTGTCTGGTGAGCTGTGTAGACTAGCTGGTCCGGGTTAACCAGTTCTGCAACGGTTTAGCCAAGAGTCAAGACACATTGTTTGTCAGCACCGTTTCCAATACTTTGGAATGGTTATTTCAGTGATATGCAAAATATGTAGGATTGCACACCTGGCTTGTTCAACATAGCCTTTAGCGAAAGACAGGCGCTTGCTTTTAAAATGATGGAGAACGCTGTTTGCTAATTTACAAGTCAAAGCTACCTTCGATAGAGGGAGTTTTAACTACAAGTGAACAGTTTGTTACAGTCAATGAATCAGGGTCTATTCCAGTGGTTCTTAACCATTTTGCGTATCTTACCCTTTTATCAAACAAGATTACCAGATTTACCCCCAATACACTCAATGGTGCTCATTTATTGAAAATACGAAATCAACAAACTCTTACAGTTCAGAATGATTTATAAAAATGTACACTGACTGCAATTTATGGTTCAGTAAATTTACCCCCTAGGCAGATGAAATTTAACCCCAGGTTAAGAACCACTGGTCTAATTCGCTTATGTAAAAGTGTTACTGCGGTAAAAGCTAGTCCCTAAACGTATCATGAAAAAATCAGATCGAGAAAACGAAGTTCTCTGTCTTAACTTAGATGAACCCGAATGTGACGAAAGCCAGATATTGCAGCATCTGCTGATGGCAACAATTCGCTTGATGCCATTACGACATCATAAACCAGATTCAAAAAAAATTTTCCGTTCAAATTTTCCAATTCAAGACAAACTTCCCAATCCTCGGTTAAAATAATAATTTAAACTGCTCACACGAAAGCGTAGTCGCTTTTATAGCACGTGGGGTCCCGTCGTCGAGAGCAAAACACAGACTTGCATTAAAGACGCTGCAAAACTTTTTTTAACATGGCTACGCCGTAAACAACACCATGCATGCGCCCAGCTGTTGAACCAAACTTTTTTGATGGCTTTGAATAAAGTATATAGTACAAAAACCACAGTACAAATTCAAATATCTTTCTAGTCACACGCCACAAATGTTTACCTTCTTCATTACTTCGAGTATAGACAAAAGTAAACGCTGAAATCTGTAGGTTTTGCCAATTTACACAACTGCTTTAAAATTGTGGATCCAGTTTAAAGCATACCTAGACGACATCCTTAAGTGCATTCTAGCTTCAAAGCAAAATCGTTTACTCTGAAAAAAAGCTTAACGCCTGGTTCTATTTACGAGGCGTAAGATGTCCCCCTCCCAAATTCCATTTCTCCTTTCCTTTGCGTTCGTTTCGAAAAAATCACCCTAGGATCGCTTCGAATGCATGTGCGACAACACATATGGGAATCAACAATATATTATTATACCACTATAAGTTGCTAGAGAATGCGACCGAATTGTACTCTTCAAAAAAACAAGTCATATCGTTATAATAAGTACTCTTGAACCTATCCAATGGCCAAGTTTTACATTCTTCATCAATTTTTAAAACAGATTGGTGTAAACTGTAAATGATCCTGTCACCAGACTATGTTTTCCGTCCCTCTCTTCCCGCCCACAGGCCGCTAGATTACTTTCTCGTTTATCAATGTCTATGCACACCAATTCTGGTGTTCCTTGGTTTAATTTCGGATCCCTCCTTGCGCATTTAGTTGTCGTTTGTTTCAACATTTCTTCGTCAACTTTCGTTAGCTGACGTTACCAGGTTTATTTTGCTCACCACAATATTTTTGATTCACGTAATGCTCTTTCGAATGATCGTTATTTCTGAAACCCATGTCAAAATTTCAGGTCTTGGCTTTGGCCAAGGCCTAAGAAAATCAAAGGTTGTTAAAGTCTGCAGTAAAATACAGTTGAATTAATATTTCGACGCAGGAAACTATATTGCTCCATACATTATTTCATGAACTCTCCCTCGCACCGCTAATAAAACCACTCATATGTTTGTTGCGAAATCCAAACACGAAACCTTGCTCTTTTAAAAAATAGCTGTTACGCATTTTCGTAGCATCATATTTAAGGTTACTGCTGTGCTTTGCGTATAACGTTTACGGCCTGGTTCAATAACTTTCGTAGCGATTGAACGTGTTCCGACTAAAAATCTCTTGTAGTCACCCAACCGTATTACTAAATTTTCCATATTGTAGAAGTATTGGCTTTGTAGTTATAAGGTAACACATTTTCCAAATTATAAAACGTCAGCTGGCTGGAAAAACTTAGATATAAATAACTTATTCCCATGAAATACAGGCTGATGCAGGAATATTTTCAATATACAGCAGAATTCGCCTATAACGACGCTTTTTCGTCGGTCCCGGCAGAATTCCTATCTGTTACGTGCATTCGAGTTTGGCTATAACGACTTCGGCTATGCTATATCGTCACTTCGTCTATAGCGACACTTTTTGTCGGTTCCGCAGAATATTTTGTTCGTTTATAACGACAGTTGCAAGTTTTCTTTATCGTTTGAAGCGTAAGCTCGGCTATGTGGAGCCACACAAATCTTTTATGACCGAATAGGAATGCAGTTAAAACGGTCAACCGTTGAGCCATGACAGGTTTGACGTGAGAATAGCATCACGGTATGCACCATCAGCAGCAATGGAGGCAAATCGTTACATGACTTTTCCTGTACAGTATTAGGGATTGTTGCGACTGTATTCAGTTGGATCAATAGTCTTGGTGAAGCAGTGAGTAAATTATCGAACAAAAGAAGCAAATCCGATTACGGAGAATGTATGACATCGTTGTTTCGCTCTATAGCAAAAATGGTACGAAAGTGGCAAAACTTGCAAAAACTTTCCATACTGCAACAACAATATTGACTACAGTTTCGAAAAATAAAGACAAAAGAATTTCTCACTTTTTCTTAAACACGATACAATAAGCGGCAATACTAATCGAAGAATACTTTTAACCCTTGGCAAGCTTTGACACAGAACCAAAAAGCCGTTTTAGGAATTCATTGTAGCTCTGCTATAACGACAGTTCGCCAATAACAACGCTTTTTCTCCGGTCCCATGAAGTGAGGTTGTAGGGAAATTCCACTGTATTAGTATTTCTGTTTGAGTGATTAGGAACCACCTTAACATTATATGTTGATGTAGGGGTACATTCAGAGGTCTGTTTCGCAGTCATCACAGGCCCCTTTGTACCGTAGATACTCAGCATTTACGGCTATCAAATACCGAACGCTGCCACTGCAAGTCTCTCATGCGGATGGTTTGGAACAGACAACAGCATTTCCCCTTCAAACGTTGCATATGATTATTGCGAAACAACCAAATCACTGTCTTTCGAAATAGCGCGGCTAACGTACAAGCAGTAACCGGAGTGTTCAAGGCAGGCTTTGGTGTGGAGACCGTGGCACCAGTTCCACGCGGCGCCAGGCTTGTTCACAACGTTTAATGAAAGCCAGGCCTCATACTGGGTTTTCGCCTCGATAAGTTTGCCGGATTACGACAAAATTTAATTTTCTAGCTCATTCCTTGGGTAATTCACCCTCATGAGAGTAATGAGTCGTCGGCAGCAAAATAAAGACCCGTAAAAATCGAAAAGAAAGGTTTCGACATCAATAGTCTAGTGCTAGTCTTACTGGCATAACATTTGAGTGGTATCTCGATACAAAATCATATGCCAAAGACTGTATGTTAGCAGAAAACTACTATCATAGTGGCATACGAATGGAAATATCTGCATGACAGAGTGACAGCCTGGGAGCGAGTAGTCCAATAAGAAGTTTCGAGATGAGCCAGCAGACATTCTTGCAGTCAAGCCAGGGTCTTTATCACTGGCATCACCCTCCAATGGAGAAAGCATTTTCAGATGCAATAAAGCAATTTGTTTCTTCACTTTGAAAGATTATAATGCTTCGCCACAATGTGTAACAAAGTGGGAAGCAGATAGAATATATACGAAAAAAGAATCCTATTTGAGGGCCTCTCACCTCTAAGCACATTGATCTGTTTATTGTAAGGAGATAGTAACGAAAAAATATGTATACACGGTCTAAGAAAGCTAAACAGGTATGATTTTAAAAGGTAGTGAGTGCTAAACGGATGCATTTTACAGAACGAATCCACTGGAATTTCACAAGAAATCAACCTTTGAAAACACGACGATAGACAAGAATTTCTCTATATTTTCGAGATCTGAAGCGATATTATGCGATTTTCCAATCGACAGTGATCGAATAAAACTAGAAACGAGCCGAATGGCACAGCAAAAAGCAGCCTTGTCCGGTGATCTGAGTTCGTTGAACAGTACAAGTCTGTCATACGTTAAATTCACCGCATTGGGTGCATTGCAGTCAATTACGTAGACCTACCAAGGTACAAAACTTTTTGTAACACAACTGATACTCTATCTCATTTCTCTGCTGTCTATTTAGTAACTGTATGACATGAACAAGAAACAATAGTGTGATACTCAAGCGAAAAACATGAGGTGAGCAATACGCGCAAATTAACAAAAAGCAAACAGAAAATTACTAACAATTTCTATGAAGCATTACTAACTGCTTTGTTGGACTCTATAAGCTCAAGGAACAGGAGAAAAATGATAATCGCAATGGAAACGAATGCCCCAAATTCCCAAACACAACGTGCACCCGTGTGTAAAACTTTTTTCGGTAGCGGATCCTTTCAACTAAATAAAAATCTGATAAAATCTTCGAAACTTATCTTTATACTCGTTTAAGATTACGCGCTGAGACAACACAATTGCTCTGTTCCAAAAACCGATTGAAGTTACGCCATCGCCGTGAAAGCTATCATGATTTTGACTGCAAGTCAGCTGCTAGTAAAATGCTGGACAATGCAAGTTTTTTCGTCCTTTCGTCACAAATCTGCAGACACATGCAAGTCAGTGATGGATTTGGTCTCGGTCTCGAGCCTCGTCTCGAGACCCATTTCTGCGAGTCTCGGTCTCGAAGATTTCACGTCTCGTCTCAGTCTCGAAGGTCACAGGTCTCGGTCACAGCCTATTGTCTTGAGACTTTGCATATCGCGAAGAATTGGCTTAGTAAAACTTCCATAATTTACTGACATGGAATACAAGACAAAAAAACTGTCTCTACTTGAAGAGGGGTCACTTTAAAGGGCACTGTGAGATATCGAACTCCTAAATGACTGCAATATTAATGTGGTAAGTTTCCAATCTCACCCATGCTTTCTTTTTCGTGATTTGCTTTGTAATTTATTCAGCTCTGACTGTTTCTGCAGGTATCTTTTCTTGAGGTCCATCAGGCGCCTCTTCATTTGAATCTCCATGGCTTCCATTTGGTCTAGTTGGATACCTTAACACAGTGTAGTAATAAATATTTGAAACTATGTGATTTGGTCATGGCAAAAAGCTAAAGTCGCCCAACCGCACCAATCACTGCTTTACACATGGTGCAAAAAAAGTAAAAACAGGTAGAATTTTTACATTTTTTGATTATCTGTTTAATTACTTATTGCCTTCCTGGTAAAGTATTTCATACAACAAAAGCAATGCATCCATTCTTTTTGTTGCAAACATTTGCTTCAACTTACCCAGCCTATTTGTAAGACAAAATTACATGGCTAGGTTATTTCTAAAAACAGTGACAAGTCCTACTCTTGACAAAAGTACTATCTCTGGTCACAGCACAAAAATATCTCAGTAACTTTTATGACCGAACCCAAATCAGACCTTTGCTAGGACGTACTCATACTCTTAAGAATGAAATAAACAAGAACGCAGCTGTGCACAACACTCACAGCAAGCAAGCGCGCTATGCTTGCCCAGAGGCGCTTGCGCTGGTTCAGCAGACTCTGCCGTTTGCAGAACAGTCGAATTCCCAAAACGTATTCTATTGCAAGCTAGCCGTTGGCTCTAGACCTCCAGCAAGGCTTATCCCTCGTACAAAGTTGTTTACAAAGGCGACATGTAAGGAAGCAGAACTGACCCTGACACTGTGCACGCTGCGGCTGCAAGTAGGGATTTGCTATCCACACAGATAAGAACAAAGAGATTAGCATAATTTGCCTCACCAGAAATTAGCATAATTTCGCTTAACAAAAAATAATGATAAATGAATAAACAATCAGCTTTGTTTCACTGTGTATCAATCCATTGTATTTATAATACAATAAAAAAATACCAAATGACTACGATACAGTGAAAGCAATTCCAGCATAATTCTCCCATTATTGCAAAAAATATTCTGCGACAACTGGCACTGGAATTAATTCTATTGCTTTGTTTGCCGAGCACTGAGAAAAAAAATCTGAAGTACAGTACATCAGCTAAAACTTATTTCAATCCAATCAAGCATAAATATCTTAATGTATCTTACCAGTACTTTGAGAAGAATTTTGACCGCTCAAAGAAGTATCTGCTGAGCTAGACGTTGGCCTGCAAGGTGTTTTGCTTGCTAGCCTGGAGTGATTGCCTATAAAAAATAATCACGTCAGACAACATTTTGCATGCAGAGATTTAAATATTAATGATATTAACACTCTCAAGCCCAGTGTTTCAGATTGTTATGGCAACGTGGGGAGATCAAGATGCTGCTGCTGTTGAGCAGTGTTTTTTAGGTGGCTTGAGAGACCAAAACAGTCTCTCAAAACATAGTAGAAAGTCGCTGTACTACCACCATCAAAATATGCTGAGACCTTGCTTTACGACCCATCTCAGTATTCAGATAAAAGTTGTCAGCAGAGTCAAACCTTGAAAAAACCTGCTGTTCAGCATGATGAAGCATACACTTCTGCTAAGGCTGAGCTTAAAACTTCAGTCTTTGACTCAGGCTGAGACAATGGTTAATATACCAGATTGCACTGGACATAACATGCAAAGTTTCAAAATGCTTTTTTGCATATGAAAGAAACAGGATCACACTTTCCGCTATGTCCAATCCACAGCCTGTGGGCCACATGTGACCCATTCAGAGGTTTTGTGTGGCCCAGTTGGAAGTTTTCATTGTGTATGTACAGTACAATGATATAATAAAAACCTGTCCTTATTTCCACACTTGCATTTGGCATTTTTGATGCAGTGGTCTTCAATGCCACTTCATGACATCTGTACCGTGTACTGGCAATTTCCATGTGCATGGACACCACAGTGCAAAACTGGTTTTTAGGTTTCTGATGTCTACTGTTGTTCCATTGGCACTAAACTTGCATATGACATTACAGTTAGGCAATGATGAGAGGTGCCAAACAGTCATCAACATTGCAGTTAGGATCAGCATGCTTTCAGTAGCTTAAGCTAAATTTTAGTTTGCTGAGAAAAATGTCATTCAATGTGCAGCCCTGATTGACAAATCATTCAATCAAACCCTCATTAAAATAGTGACATAATTTTTGGCCCAAAATGGCATTTTCATTGGACATAGCTGGACTAGTATAATCATTATGCAAAGACGACATACAACACCTTTGTGAGAAGGAATATCTTCCAGGCCATTGCGGGTTTGACTACGACACAGGAGAGCCTGAACAAAACAAAGATTATAAATATAAGCAACTTTATGCCAGATAAAAACTTGTTCACCCACACAACTAAAACTTCAAGCAACTTTAAAGAACACGCAAGTCTAACATTTTGTACAAGATAAGCAATGCACAGTTGCACACTCCTCAAAAAGTACACACAACTCTGCACTGTTCATATTAAAACTTGTACGGATTTCTGCATGACAACAGTGGATGGAACACAGTTGCAGTTATATATGAATCTTTCCTTTTTTCACCTGCTATTCACTGCATGCTGCAGTAAATCAATAAAACTTTTTATGATTGCTACACAACGGAACCATGTGAAGACGTAGTATCTGTTCAATTTGCAAATGTTTTTGTCAAGGCAAACTGTGAAAAAAAATTGTTACTGAAAGATATCAGGTTATATACATAAATTATGTAGCTACAACAGTTTTTATGCTCTCAAATCATTGGACTAGTGGACTGGTTTTTCATTTATAAAACATAAAATTGCCCAAACATTCAATGATATTCACAGTTTTTAGCTCAGTACAATAACCTACCTGTTTAAAAAATACAATCCCTTCCACAGCCTGAAGAACATCTTTATCTTTAATTAGCTGCTCATTGGGTGAGACTGTTTCACGATACATCTTAGTTAAGTTCTTATTGTCCAATCGAATGGAAGCACTACTAAAAAGTTTGTGTCCATTGATGATTTTTCTGTTGATACCAACAGCAAGATATTCATTGGATACTGAATCTTCAACACCATCGGAATGCAAAGATTGAACATTTGGTAAAATGTTGCTATTTAGTTTTTCAGACCTTGATGACATTTGCAGGGTCTTCAACTAATATGTAGATGCATAAGGCTGGCTTTAAAGTAAGGTACCTTGAGTTAGGCTTCATCCACATAAAAATTTAACCTATTTAACTGTAGAACTGCAAAACAAGTCAAACACGTAAAATATATACTTATTTTTATTGCAGTTTGGATAGGAATTTTGATTCCTTGTTTAAAACTTAGTTGCAATCTAGCAACAACACCTGCAGCACATGGGGCACACTTGTAGAAGAACATTTTTGGTTGTTCTTTCAACTGTCTTCTCGCTTGGGCAGTAACGAATGACCTTACGTTAGTTGCACGTCATCAAAATGGTTTATAACAGGGGTAGGCAATTAATTTGACTCAGGGGGCGCTTTGAGAAGACCACATTTAGTGGAGGGCCGTACTTTCTAATGGAAATAGAGGCAAGGCTTGGTTAAGTTATCCTCAGCACTAACATTTACTGTGATAAGTTGAAGGAAATTTCAGATTTGAACTATTTCCTGCATGCTTCTGCGGGCTATTCAAAATGCTGTGGCAGGCCACATTTGGCCTGTGGGCCATTGTTTGCCCACCCCTTATTTATAAGGTTCTCAGTTGACAAAAATATACACGAAAAGATAGTTTTGTTGAATGGAAAGACATTAAATTAATAAATCAGCAGTTACAGCACAATATCAGTTTGATAAAGCAGCACCATTAGCTGATCTGTAGCTCATTATTTATCATAATTGTAAAACCTATAGTTCAGTAGAGATGTGATAACTTATGTTAAAAGCAGGCAAGAAGTAATAGTATCTTTCAATACAATGATACAGTAAGGAATCCCCAAGTAAGCATGAAGTGTAGCGGTCTACCACAGTCTCTGCAAAACATCCTACACAAACATCAAAAGGAACTTAACATGCATGAGGTATTCAAGTGACTAGTCTCTGCAAAGGTGACAAAAAATCCATCAGCAAATCTTTTTTATAGGAAATTGATTTCACACAACACTATGCATCCTCAGTCTTACTTTCTTATTCAAATAAAATGCATGAGGTAGTTTAACAAATAAATTATTGGAAAAATACCAAATAATTTTTTTTAACAAACATGCCAGCACAATGTACCCCAAATCACATTAGTTAACCAACTGTTACTTCATATTAAGTTAAACCGTTGATCTGAGCATTGTGCAAATGTGTGATGTACATTTAAAATGAACACGCATGTCAAATTTGGAAAATTAACACATGTTAGCAGGCTTAGTGTAAATCTTATCAGAAATTTGAAGCAATGCAATTGGACAGGTGAATAAAAGCGTAGTATAATGTAAAATGTTTACAACCCAGATAAAATTAGTGATGTGCTGATATTTTTTTGCCAGCAAAAAAAGGCAAAAACATGCCCCCATTATGACGTCAACCACAGAAAACCACAAACAGAAAACAAAAAAAAAATTTTTCAATCTAAGCTAGAAGACTTTCCACATCTGTTGAAGGTTTGAACAGCTCTGTAGCTTAATCGGCTGGCAAGTTACGGTATTGCAAAGCTCTGCAAAATTTGGATTATGGTACCAAAAGTGTTAAATTTTGATCATCTTGAAATTCAAATCTATGCTGCATACTCTCTTCTGCCAAATCAATCGCAGTTGGTTTTCAAAGATTCAAGTATGGTAAGACTAAGAATATTTATTTGGAAAAGCAAGCATCAAATTTGCAAGAAACATGATATGACATATTTAGATTCCATTCAATGACTTTATGAAATCACCTCAGTATGAAAAAGCACAAGGATTATTTTAGCAACATTAAATACAAGTGTTTGGAAATTAACAACAGCAATTAAACTGTTCAGATTTTCTAATTTCAAGTTAATATCGATCACAAAATACAACAAAGTAAACACAGGAAAACTCTTTTGCTTATCGCTTGGTCTTTATAAGTTTTGTTTGTTATACGCCAAGAAGTTTACTTCATAAATGAACTATGGCAAAAAAGCATTTTATCAAAAAAATTAAATAATAATCAGTATTCACTGATTGATTTAATGATGTTTCTGTTCATTATTTTTTAGCAAATGTGAATAGCTATTTTTACATTATCAATGACTTTCAAAATTCAGCTAGATTTATTTCACATTTTAAGCTTGGTGTCTCAGTTTTATCAATCATATTTTTGTAAAAAGATTTTCCAGATTTTTATTGAGAAGCATTGGTCATATCAGTATATTTCCATCAATGTAAACTTGATACAAGTAAAAACATGACGCTACCAAAATACATGCATAGTATTACTTGAAATAGTTCAGTAGCATTAACCATCAAATCCAAATCAGTTAATCTTTTTAATATATCAGATCAATTGCACTTTCACAGCATTTTATTTAGGATAAGGCAACACACTAACAACTCATCTTTTTAGGGTAGTCCAATCACAGGAACTTGTTATTATTGATACTACAGATGTTGATGCTTCCAATCTTGTCCTCAGGGGTAATGATCCAACTCATTACTACCATGTGATATGAGACTTACTTTTGCTTCATTTGGCAAAACTGGTGGCTTGCTGCGTGCATGACAGCTATTTGAAAAATCAGCAATGCTTATTTGCACAAAAATTTTACTGCTTACGACAGTTACCCCTCCATTTCATTTTTTACAAAACTGATATGTAAAGAGTTAGAGAACACTCAAATCTAAAAGCAAGTGCAATGATCCACGCTATCTCACAAGATGGATGCATATTTGACACTTTTAGAAATTTTAATTTTGCTTGGGCACATGTCAACTACTAAAATCAAGTTAATGCTGTGTTAAAGGTTGTCTGAGACACATTCGTATGAAAGTGTCTTGCTTGTAAAACATGGAACTTGGAAGTCTTCCTAAGTGGTATTACAAATACATCACCATGAAAAATGCAATGACAGGAATGCAATCATGTTAAATGATTGGAAAAACAGCTTTTGTAATTGCCAGCAAAACTTCAATGAATGAACTGCAAAATGTTAGACCACAGAAAACAATCAAGCGTAGCATACAATAAATGACACAATACTACACATCAATGACCATTGTGGGAAGCAAAATAACAACCAAGCAATCCCATGGTATTTAAATGAGAAGTTGAAGATTAGCAATGGCATAGTAGCATCACTGTTTAATAATAGACTGATCCCATTATTGGCATTAGCATACCCATTATTAGGTTAGATTTCTGGTTCATCCATATAGGCCTTGATCTGGAAACTAAACAATTTATCGAAAGTATTAGCAATGGGCACATATTAACCCTGTGATTTGTGACCCTGTGATTCTGCCAGCTTCAATGCCTTGTACTACGTTCTGTTTTGTCTGTTTTTATCAACCTCCGTTCTGCAGAGTGTGTGTGTTCATACTATGGACTTCGTGTTGTTGCGATCGGAAATCCCGAGCGCATATGCGCAAAGCTACGCACTGTGGCAGCAAGCAACAATAGAGTTCACATGCCATGATCACTCTATTATTGCTTGTTCGTGCCACATATATGTATGGTGTTGTTCTTCACGCACATCCCGTTCGCGGTGAATCACATAATCAACGCAACACCACCAGAGAGGTTGCAACAACATCCCCTCCTTTTTACAACGAACCGCACCGATCGCACATTCTTTGTGTGAAGGCTGAACTCCGCACGACGTTCACATCCTGGTCACAGCACCATTGTGTTGCGATCGGAAATCCCGAGCGGCATATGCGCAAAGCTTCACACTGTGGCAGCAAGCAACAATAGAGTTCACATGCCATGATCACTCTATTATTGCTTGTTCGCGCCACATGTATGGTGTTGTTCTTCACGCACATCCCGTTCGTGGTGAATCGCACAATCAACACAACACCACCAGAGAGGTTGCAGCAGTGTCTGCTCATAAACAAATAAATTAAATTAAAGGCCATTGTTCCACTAAGACACTTCATGATGGTTCTGAAAAGTGAATCCATATAAATTGTTTATACATTTTCTAGTGACACATTGGTTATATTCATATTGTATTAGATGCTACTGCATATTAAATATTACAGGTAGTACAGTAAAAAGTAATTACTGTCTTTAAGCAACACATCTATGGTGCTGTTATTCTGAAAAAATGTTAAGTGTCAGTACAAAAGAAAATGGGGATTAGGTCTGGAACTGCTTTTTGAAGCAAGGTAGTATTGCTAATGTATAAATAAGGTGACTTTCAGCATTCCCAGTAAAACATTCTACACAGATCAGACTTCTACATGAAAAAAGTACAGGCTTACTTCTGTTGTATTATTATGGTGCAAGGATGATCATCTTAAAGCCTATAAAAGTCGAACATTTTGCAGTCAAAATGTCAAGCTGCTAATGACAAGAGTGTATTCATTCAGAACTGCACTAGCAATAGCCATTACATGTCTGCAACTGTAGTGCTACATGCCAAGATTGCTAATAACCACACAGGTAGGCAGGAGGGGATATGAATAGTTCAAGACATGCATTTTCATAATGCAATTCATCCAAGTTGTGCAATGTTTAAAACATAACTGCCCACTTTTGCAATGCCCAAGAAATGTTGGACCAAACAATCACATGAAAAGTGCAATGCTAAACATACAAAAGGAAGCCAAAGAATAAAATCAGTTTTTGCAAAGGATGACTATGATATTATGAGCCTGTGCACAAAAATCAGCACACAATGTCATGTATGCAGTGGCATAGCATGCGGGGGACCTTTGGGGCCCAGGCAGCACCTTCTGGGAAGTGGCAATTTGTTGATTAAAAATTAATTTTTGAAAGAGTTTAAAAGTTGCAACTCTTCTTTATTATCTTTGAATAAATTTTTAAAGTTTTAAAAGTTCTAATTCTTTTCAGAATTTTTTTGTCTTCAGAAGCCCTAGACTGGAAGGCTAGCCTAGAAAAAAATAAGAAATGTGGCTGGGGAATGACGAAATTGATGAAATGTTTACTCAAATATCTGGTTCAAATCCAATGTGCTAAAGTGCCTCAGCGCTTTTTTAACATACTTACATGCAGGCAATTGTGTCAAGTCCCTACACCTTTTCTGCCAGACAAGCCATTTCCCATCCCAGTAAAAAGTCCAATTAACAAAGAAAGAGATGACATTTGACTGCAGACTAGCAAACATTATGGGTCCATTAGTTCCAGTTTTATATTGCTCCTCCTCTCAAAATCTGATGAAAAATCCCTGACATGAAATCACTTAATCCTTTTTCTTCTATCATTCTACTCTTAACAACACCCCAGCTGCAAATTATTACATCACCTGACACGTAGGCATTGGCAACAAACATTTCTTGGCATATCTCATGCCATTTTTTAATGTTCAGAAGGATATTTTCAATTAGTGCCACAAACTAGTCTAGTCCAGTGTGGTCCAACTACAGGCCCGCTGGCTGCATGTGGCTGCCACGACATTATCAGTGGCCCACAGAAGCATTCAGGAATCTGTCATTTGTTGAAGAGCATGTGAGATTACATTTGTCTCACTGAATTGCTTGCACTGGAAAAAGTGCATGTGCACAAAAAGAATGAATAATACATTTTCTGTATACCATTATTGTTTTTTTTTATTTATTTTGTGATAAAATTAGAAGGTAGGTCCTCAGGTGGAGCAACTTACTGGATAACCTGTGTTTTTCGGTGCCCCAGCCTTTGTTGTCTTGAAGAGTACATCTGGTGGAATGAACTCAGTACCGCCAAATAAATCTGTCTATCTATCCACTAAACGCGGCGTCTCAAAGTGCCTCCCCATCGAAATTAATTGCCCATTCCTTTAATAGTGATTTTAATTACAGCAAACATCACACCTTTCACCAAAAGTGTACAATAGTAACAGTGTTAGAGACTGTAAACAGCTTCTGGAAATTAGTCAGCAAAGATAGATTTCCCAAACTGAAAGATTTCGCACTAAAAATGCATTTGAAGTTTGGAAACACATTTGCTATTTTTAGTTTTAAAACTTGTGAGTCTGTTTTTTCATAAATCATTTTGTTGGAAATGGCCTGCAGGTTGCCACGTGTTTATAAAATAGCCTGTAAGTCAAATGCAGTTGACTCACACTGGCCTAGCCATTGGGTGGGTTTATCAACATAAAAATGTGAAGAACTCTGCAAAGGTAACGTTGCTCAATTTCAATAGAACTGCTGTTTTTCTGTATGACGTAATGGTGTTGGAAAATGCTGTTCTTGAAGCGAGATTGTGTAGTTGGTGTGTTTGCATGGGTAACTTTGACCTCAGATTGTAGGTTTGAACCACAAGTAGAGTGAATCAATGCCAGCTGATATGCAATGTGGGTTTCGTAGAAGTCTCCTTTCATCAACAGTACACATAACATGTGCAGTCATAGAAAAAGACATTTCAACAAGAAAAGCTTACAAAAGGTGATGCTCTCATTTTGATGAATTTGAGGCATAAACTTTAGTTTGAAAACCTAATGCAAAGGTAAACGATATATTTAGGTATGATTGTGGTGAAGGCTTTCATTGAAAGGGGCGTTAATCAATACAGTTGCACAACTTGGCAACGGCTGTACGGAATAAAGTTGTTCAAGGCAATTACCTTCGAATGTAAGACGTTGTAATCACTGCTGAACATTAAAAAGGTCTATGTCCCACCTAGCAGATTTGGTACTACAGTTTTTGAAATAGATGTATGTTGATAACAAACGAAGGCAAGTAATAATACTATGCACGTGTAATTTGATGAAGCCCACTAGCTAGACCAAGTCTGCATGACATGATGAAGGTTGCAAACCAGTGCTCAACCAGAGCCAGTTTATTTGACCAATTTTATCAAAGTGTGTCCAGTACCTATAGAGTGCTGACAGAGTTAACGTTTCAGGCTTATTGTATATTCTAAGAGAATTAAACCCAGGGTTGCCGGAAAGCGGGTGAATGATGGGGCATGTCCCAACTGCTCTTTCATAAAGAGCAGAACCGATGCCAGAAAGTCTTCAATAAGGGGGATTTATGTTTGTGCAAAGGGGCTTGACATTCCAAAATTTGACAAACTTAACTGATTTATAGTGTTTCATAGTTCAATTTGGGATGGTTTAGACCCACCAAGCCCTCCATGGCGACGGGACTGGGATGGAGGTGCCTTTTTATAAAAGTATCATATGCAATTTCATGGCTAACACTTTGAGAGCTGGCGTATGATATATTAGCAACTAGATTTTGGCCTAAAACCAGCAGTTTTTGGTTGCCTTACCAATGCCATAGCTCCTCTGCCGATTGCGCTAGAGAGCTGTTCAAGGGCTCAAACGGATCGACCAGTTTTCTAGTCTGCACTCGAAAAAAAATTTTTTGCTTGGGGGATGCGGATTTCTGTGAGTGACATCATAAGTGAAGTAGTTTTAGGGTCATTTTGGCTCATGTTGCCTGGCCTATGGCCCAACCGCTAAGCCAAAGTGTTTCACTGAAGTTTTAATTGGAAACTAGGCTCGAGTCCGAGTCCTTTGAGCCTTTGATCAACTTTCTAACGTTTCTGGTTCAAAAGTTATGATCTAAAATAAACAAATTAATTAATTAACTAACTAGCTAATTAGTCAAATATTTTTATTACTTAAGATCATAACTTTTGAACCCGAACCTCAGCAAGTTATCCAAAGTATCAAAAGACTCAGATTGTAGCCTAGTTTCCAATAAAAACTTCAGCGAAATACTATCATCTAACGGTTGGCGCCCAGGGCCAGGTAAAGTGGGTTAAGGTGGCCTAAAAGTCTTCCACTTATAACGTCACTCACAAATAATCCGCAATCCCCAAGCAAAAAATTTTTTTTCAAGTGCAGACTAGAAGACTTGCCGTGTCTTTTGAGCCTTTTACCGGATCAGTAGCACTGACTGGACCAGAGAAATTCCTGCACTAAGCCACGTGCGTTTCGGTGTTTTTTTCTTGAAAATCCCCAAAAATGGCCAGACGCCAAAGTGTTAACAAGATCGAATTGAACATAATTTATTACAACTATTTGCGCACCCAGAAACTTCAAAATGCTTTTCTAAAATTTCTGGTATTATTTTTGAGGTCAACATCGTTGCCGAACAGAAACAAGCATAATTGGTAACAATTTTTTTGTTTATTGTAAGTTTCCATTGCCCTCAACTTTTTAATGCCTTCCCTGCCCTACTGCTGTTCCAGCATCCCTGATTAAACCACAATTAAAACAAGAAGGAAACAATGAAACAGTCCTTACATCACTGAAATCATATCAAATTTATTATCATATCCTGCTATATGCAGTATATATACTTTTTTAGTTAAAGGTGAAGTATTGACATTCCTAAATGTTTACATCTGCAAATTATGTATGCCGTCATCAGAACTCTTAACTTTTAGTTTGATCTCTTAGAACAATGGTTCTTAAACTGGGGGGTGCGCCCCCCAAGGAGGGAGCGGGAGGTTCATAAGCGGGGCGCGAAAATATGCCGAAGCCTCTACGAAGTTTTTCTTAACATGCTTTGACAACCACCACTCTGGACAGTCAATTGCTGTCAATTGTCGAAAATGTTTAAAACATGTATAAGTACGTTAATTCACTAAAACATCTTTATTTTTACCGAAACTTCAGGGCTATTGCAGTTGAATCACAATAAGGGTTCAGACCAATCAAAATAAACTACTAGGTCTACAGGCTACACAGTGACAAGTACTTGGCAAGCAAAGTGCTTTTAGCAATACGGTATTTAACGGTGCGTTAGACTAGCGGAGTTGCCAGCAATACTGCGTCAGTACTGTGAGCTAATGTTATAGTTAGTCGTCTGCTGTGAAGAAGCTAGTCGTGCTGAATGAAGTCAAAATTCAGTCCTAAAAGCTAAAGTGAAGGTAATAATGCCACAACCCGCTTTCAACTATCTGTTTCATCGGAGTAACATTCAAATTTGCTCTTTGGTATGAATCCCAGCATTGCTTTTAGCATCAATTTCTAGCATAGATAATCAGGTATTTTTAGTAATTAGGTACTTGAACTGTATTGACACAAAATGAGTGGAAAAAGTACGAAAGTATGACAAAAATTATCTGAAGTATGTCCTAACAGATGCCACAGTGAATGGTCAAGTTTTAACACAATGGGTGATATGTTTTGTAAATCTGAACAACAACGCTTTGAAACCAAGTCGTTTGCAGCGTCATCTTCAAACAAAAACACCCTGATCATCAAAATAAACCTTTGCCTTTTTTTCAAAGCCAGAAAGACTCTCAAAAAAATGAGGATGAAGCAGTAAGTGCTTTTACCAGTCATCATCTGCAGAACTAGTCGAAGCATCTTTCGAAATCACTCACATGATTGCTAAAGAGAAGAAATCCCACAACCGTTCATGTGAGAAGCAACCAGTGTGGTATTGGGGAGGTGAACAGCAAAAAGCTTGCAAAGATTTCTCTTGCTGATTCTACCACTAAAACACACATCGATGAGCTCCAAAGGATGTTTAGTTGTCAAGTTCTCGAAAAGATACACGCATCACCTTTTTCACTATTCAATGTAATGAAACAACTGATGTTGACCAACTGGCTCAGTTGTTGGACTATGTTCGCTTTGTTAGACCTTCTTCAACTGAAGAGGAAATGCTGTTTGGCAGACCTCCAGAAACGACTGCTAAAGCAGATGTATTCCAAGTTGTTACCACATTTTTTAACAACAGTGGCATAATATAGGAGAAACTTGCAGATATCTGCACTGATGGTGCCTGGCAATGCTTGGTTCTCAAAGTCTACTTATTGCCAGGATAAACAAGAAAATTCCCAATGCCGTTGGATCTCATGTGTTATCCACTGTGAAGCTCTGGCCTCTGGGACTCTATCTGCTGCATTGAAAGATAACCTTGCAATAATCATACGAACCGTCAAGTTCATCAAAACAAATGCTGTCAATACGAGATTGTTTGCCATGCTTTGCAAAGACATGGATTCCACTCGTGAGACTCTGCTGTTTCATACATCTGTTTGGTAGTTATCAAAAGGTACTTTGTTAGCCCGCATGTATGAAATGAGAGAAGAACTGAAGCTATTTCTGGAAGCTCATAGGAAACAGGATCTCCTTCATTCATTCACAACAGAGGGCTTTAAGCTGCAGTTGGCCTACCGTGTGCATATTTTCCAAGCGCTTCATAACTTAAATGTGCTCTTGCACAGATAGAACACCAACCGAATCAGTGGCTATGACAACCTCCCAGTTTTGATGGCAAAGCTGGGGTTGTGACATCGCCAAGCCCAAAAAGGAATTGCAGCTTCATTTACCAACCTAGATACTGCCCCATGACAAAGAAAAATTGGATTGAAGGGTGAGCTCAGGAGCGAATTTGAGGCCCACCTTGACTTTTAAAACAGGAATTCGAACTTCAACTTCCAGAATGGAAGGTTCGTCTTAATGAGAACATTCTTCCAGAAAATTTTCATGAGGGGCGAAATGAAGTGTAACTCCTTTGCAAAAGACGATTTTAAAACAATGTCACAAATATTGAACTAACTGGTCTCTGGTTGAATCATTTGCACATATAAAAGAGAGTGGGTAGTGTGGCAATATGTAGGCTATATTTCTTCCGTTTTCATCCACTTACCTAGGTGAAAGGGTTTTTCCACACTCGTGATCGTGGATGTAAAGACAAAATCTTGGAACAAACTTGACGGTGAAGCCGATCTGAGATGTGCAATATCTGCTACAAAGCCTAGAACTAACATTTGATTTCCAAAAAGCAGCTACACCTTTCTCTTTGATGAAAGTTAAGTGCAAATAAATTGTTGTTGTGTACAATATTTGTTGCTTTTGTAATGGGGTGGGCGCGAATTTAGTTGGCATCGTCAAAGGGGGGCACATCTCAAAAATTTTAAGAAACCCCTGTCCTAGAATGAGCAAACAATGAAAGTCAAGTGGTGAGCTTAGCGGGGGCTAAAAACCAACAAGGAAGAACATTTGACGAAACATGCCAGGTCTATATATGGATTATATAAAGAAAGCAGAAAAAATAGGAAAGTAATCATGAGAGCAGTGGTGACAAGCAGAAAAAGCAAGACACATAATCGACAATGAAAAACAAGACCCATTTCTGTTTGTGAGTGTTTGATTGTTATCTTCACGATGCTTTGTTAATCCTTATATCCTTCCATGCGTATTTAATTTTAAATTCTTGCATGCAAATTTTAGGGGTGAAAAGGGCGGCAATTTTATGGTCAGCCCCAGGCAGCACTTAGCCTTGCTATGCCACTGCATGTATGTGCTATAATGCAATGTATATATAACAAAAACCAAAAATTAAGTGAAAGCTTTCACAGCTACAATTTCAAATGGACACAGAACAATTTGCACAATTACTTGAAACAATTGACAATTGTCAACCTGACAAAGAGGTTATGGACATCAGAATGTGATGTTGTACTGAAGGTGTCAAGGAAAATGTTGGCAACATGATACTTTTACCACTTTCAAAACCAGCTATTTGTTTTTAAATACATATTTCAGATAACACTGGATACTAGTCTATTTAAAAAAACATTGAAACAACCAACCAGCAACTAAGTGTGTAACACTTATTGAGTTAAAACTTTTTTTGTTAGTTCTAGCGCACTGCTTTATCATTTCAAGCTTGGTAATTGACGGGCGTGGTTAGTGTGCTGGACAGGAGTTTCTTTTGTAACGTTAGAGAGACCCAGTGACCCATTCACTGTGCTGCTTGCCGTTAGCCGCTTTGGCTTGGAGTTAGTTGGCTTTTGGCTCTGGTGTTAGTAGCTTTATGGAATTGTTACTATAGTCTGCGCACTTTCTCTGATCTTGCTTTAGGGTCATTCTATGTCAAATGAACCAAAAAAATTGGAAAAGTCAACCCACCATCTCAGATTTTTCTCAAATTTCATAAGCAGATAGAACCTAAAGGTTCTAAATTTTTTGGAAATTGGTTAAGGTTTTGCGAAGTTATGGACCACACAAAATGACTACTTTTTGTGGTCAATGCAGCTTAACTAGCAAGAAAACCACCAACTAACTTTAAAAGTAAATCATTCTCACTGTAATCATTTAATTGTTGTAAAACCTTAACAGAAGGTTGTCTCAAGTATCTTATCTTCACTTGTGAAAAAAATTTTCAAAAAATCCATGCACTTACCCCAATTTTGGGGTAACAAAAATGGGTAGTCATCAAAATCACTCATGTGTGACATGGTGGGTTGACTGGCTGGGACAGTTGACAGAGAATGACCCTATATGGTCTTTTTCGTCATTTCACTTGTAAGCTTTTGCTTACAAATTTGCTGGACTGAAGTTGCGTTGCTGATGTGAAATCAATTTCCTAGCAAAGCAAATTGCGACCAGATTTGGCTGCGTCACCCTTGTGTTGTCTTGATGCTGAATTGTCATACAGAAGTGTCACATGAGAAAAAAATGCAGACTTGTAAAAAGGAACACATATTTGAAACAAGCAGATAAAAATGATGGATGAAGATGTACATCATTGAATAAAAGCATGTGAACAGTGTATAATCAATGTAGGCCTGTAGCCAAGTTTTAAGGTTTGTTGAGGCAAAATTCATTTTAAAGGGGCAAGATTTTTGTTTTTATTGTATGTTTAAAACAGATTTTCTTGGATGCAACCCAATTTTGAGGGGCACTGCCTCTCAATTCCTCCACCGTGGCTATGGGACTATTTAAAAGATTTTCTTGGACGCAACCAAATTTTGGGGGCACTGCCCCTGAATGCCCCGTCTGTAGCTATGGGACTGAATCAACGCATCAAATGTCTAAACAAAATACATACATTGTTACTTACGAACACCTAGGTTTTGGGATAAAATGCAAAATTCTAATGGCAGTGCCAGTGATTTAATACTACGCTATGCGTACTTGAGGCATGAAACAAAATACTTTTCACTGCAGATGAACACTAGAGGAAACTACCTCAGATCTTGTTTGCTGCACCGTAAGTGCTTTTAACACCTTGAGAACCAGTATATGATATATTCGTACTGGAAATCGGCCTAAAACCAAAAGTTTTTGGTTGCCTTGCCAACCCTATAGCTCCTCTGCTGATTGTGCAAGAGCTGTTCAATCCCTCAAAAGATTCGGCAAATCTTCTAGTCTGTAATGAAAAAATATTTTTGGTTGGGGGTGCAGATTTTTTGTGAGTGACGTCATAAGTGAAGTAGTTTTTGGGCCATTTTGGCTCATGTCACCTGTCCTAGTACTAGGGCCCAACTGCTAGACCAAAGTGTTTCGCTGAAGTCTTAATTGGAAACTAGGCTTGAGTCCGAGTCTTTTCAGCCTTTGATCAACTTTCTAGTGTTTCTGGTTCAAAAGTTATGATTTAAAACAAACAAATTAATTAATTATCCAATTAACTAATTAATCAAATATTTTGTTTGCTTTAGATGATAACTTTTGAACCTGAAACCCCAACAGGTCATTCAAAGTATCGAAAGATTCGTATTGTAGCCTAGTAGTAGTTTCCAATAAAATCGTCTCTAAATATCACTGTCATCCTTCAGTTAAGCATGAAATAGTCTATCACAACATCCATTTTACTTGTTCACATGATAAATCAACATTTTATGGACATTAACAGACATCAACGTAACACAGATGCTGCTTGTGGGCAAGCAATGGGTGAAGAGTTTAGGTATGTACAGATGAGCAGGTGAACAAGCACATGGTGAAGAAAGTGAACAACAATAAAGGTTATGAGGCAGAGAGCAATGCATTTTAACACATTCAATTACAAAAACAAGTAGCCTAGTAAGGGCAGAACACGATGTTTATACATATAAATCGTGAAGAAGTAACATAATTACCAGTCCAATGGACCAGGCATAATGATAATAATGGAGTGAGTGAGTACCATGGATGAATTTATGTCCCACCAGACACAACACATGGTCTCACCAAAATGATGTTGAAGAGACAAGGGCATAAACAGATTACAATAAGTTTAGCAGCAAACATTAATCCAATAAGTGTTGGGTACATGAAAAACAAAATATGTTTAGTAAATGAGAAGGTATTTAGTTCTAGAAAAGATAAGATATCACTTATAGTCATAATGTCATGATTTATTATGACATTTAATATGTACCTATTGGCTTGCACAAAAACAACTGGCGTCATGTCATTGACACCATACGATACTTCAACTTCAGCATACTCATGCTTGATTGTGACTGTCTACTGTCTAGTGTCTGTACTGTTGTATAGCTTAGAAAAAAAACTAGGCTGCCTAAGTTACTGCACCTGTGTTCACAAGAGTAGTATGGTACCATGCTTATCTTTCCTATTTATTGACTGCGTATGAACCACAACGCTAGAATGACAAAGGCACTACACCAAATATGCTACTATGCCCAGAACCTGAGCAGCACGCCCGTAAAAATTAATAACCCGCCGCAGGCCGAAGCTAGTTTGCTTTAACAAATACGCTGGATTCGAAAATGGCGAGCATGTTCAAGGTTCGGTTTAACATGTCTGTTCTTTGATATAAAATTGTTGTAAAAACACTGTTAATGTTTTACTCGTATTACTAGGTTACACACAATTTGCGGAACTTGAAATAAGCTTCCTTCGTGCCTTTCGTGACGAATGCAACCATAACCGGACTCAGCAGCCATTTTGTTGTGAAAGGTGAAACTGAGGGCATGCACCAGAGGCCATTTTGTTGCGCACCGAAGAACACGAAACTTTCCTCTCGGCTGCAGGCAAGACACAGGTTCGCTAGGTCACCAGTGCGGATAAGCAGCGTGACTATAAAGCTATGTCATTTCGTGTATTTTATTTTGATTTCCTCAACATTTCACTTCGACACTCCAAATGGCTTGACTGCAACGGTAGGTAGCCTTTGCCATTACTTTTTTCACAATATAGACATCACTGCACTTTTCTGCGGGGTTTTGCCGTGCTACCTGAGGCCATATTGTTGAAATTCATCTGAGACCCTACTCAAAGATCTGATAAAAACTTCCGTATGTTTTAATAATCCATATTTGATGATAGCTGTATTTTAAATTGATACAATGTGACTGCAACGCCGAATATTCATTGTACCAAGTACAGTATCTTTGCTTTGGTTTTCTCTAAATAATAGCTGAAGACGACCATTTTCTTTGAAGCCATTTGTGATGAAGGGACAAAACTACCGTAATAACCACTCTTGTTCTAATTTCGGATATGAAGACGTCATCGTGAAACGATTAGTTTGTTGCAAACAAATGTACAAAATGACAAGCTGTTGTGTCAAGCATGTGCTACTAAAATACATACCACTCAAATTACCATTAAATAGACAGTAGCAGCAACACATACTCGCTTTAATGTGTGACAACATAATTATCACCACCTTTCGTCCTTGAGTAACTGTGTTAATCTGCCACTACTGTCTTATCCGCATGACACGTTGAAATAAAGCAACTTATGTTTTGTTACTGTTTAGATGAATTTGAATCTCGTCTGCGAAACGCCATGTGTTCGAGCAAAATGGCGGACACTGTCACTTCCGCTTGCGTGTAATCAAGGGCAGCTATGTCCAACCCACGGTCCGCATGCGGCCCAGTCGAGGGTTTTGTGCGGCCCAGTTTACTTTTCGCTGTAGTAAAAGTATCCTGCATACTGACAACCATTCCTTGTTTTGATAATTTTGAATTTGACATTTTTGATGGTGGTTCTCAGTGCCACTTTATCACATCTGTTACCATTGCTATTAGGATTTGAACACTTTCAGTATATCAGTTTAAGTAAAATTTAGTTTGCTAAAATCAAAGTGAGCCATTCAATGTGCGGCCCTCAGAAATATGTCATTCAACGTGCGGCCCTGGTGAAGATAGTTCCATACTTTTTGACTCAGTAAGCCATTTGGGTTGGACATAGCTGTATTAGGGTTTATCTCTGTATATGCGTAACTTAACGAATCGGGGTGATTTTCGGACATAAGTTTAAGACAACATTCCAAGCTTTCAATGGCTTTTTCGTGTCCAAGTTCTAATTGTTTTACTGAAACGGTCGATTCTAAGCAAGACAAACGTTGCAACGAACTGAACGGTAACATATTTGGCAACTTTGTGCACAGCCGCAGTTGAAATTAGCTGCTCGCGTAATGCCCTCACGTGATGGCTTCCTAATCCTCCGACGCGCATAGGGCATCGCAGCAGTCTGACGCGTCATTGGTAGTCATGCTTCATATCCAGGGCTACCATCTATCTAGAACCAAAAATAAGGACCGCTGAGGAAAGTTTGAGTTTATTACCAAACATAAAACAATTGTTTCTGTTTGCACGACTAACGTCAAATCATATATCTGCCTATTTATCTCCAGGAATCATTTGCTTTCGCAATGTCTTATTCTCGGTTTCCTTCTTCCAATCGTCTCAGAAAACGTTTTTTCTCCTGCTTATTTCTTGAATTAATTAGCAAATGCTAAACCTTCGCTACAAAATCAGCTTTCATAAGAATCCTAACCAGAGAAGACAGCTTACAGTGCTCACAATCAGTGCTGGATTTACCTATAGGCTATATAGGCTTAAGCCTAGGGCCTCAAGATCCAAGGGTGCCTCCAACAAACTGTGGTACGCATTGAGTCAATGGTCGGTATATGATCATTTAGATTAAACTTCCTCAAAAATGTATGTCTTAAATTTAGTTTTATTCAAATTTTGTGGTGATCACGCCAGAGTATTCCAACGAGTTCCCATGAACGTCAACATGACGGTTGGTCAAGCCGCATGCCAACTATTGTGTCGATATGCTCAAGCACGCTGGCTGCGTCCTGCGTTTGCTGAATCGTCGATTGTTATGTGTGAATCCATCAAAAGAACTTGTGGTTGTTCATGTTTGATATGCTCCTGATCAGTGGCATAATTAACTGACGGGTGGCAGGGGTGCGAATATTCCCCCTTGTCAAGCTAAATGTAAAAAACGGGCTTCTACCTAACTTGCATTTTGGTATTTACTGTTCTTTTGATTTCGGTAGATAGTCGTTCTTTTGCGTTTTTTCGGAGTGTTTTCCGGTATATTCAGGTTTTTGTATAGCCGTTCAATACCAGATTTGCTATTGTTTCGCAACTATTTTCTGAGTGTTAGCCAGTGGGCTCCCTTCAGCTAAGTTTCCTCCTGGTTCAAATCTCTAGTTAGGTCACTGCACCTGATCAAAGCAAGGTTGTACTACAGATAAGAGCTATGTGTAGGGCTACCAGCAGTATTCTACAATAAAAGCATAGTTGTTTCTTGGGTGACTGAGCAATACAGCAGTTTTGTCAGCGTTTGTATTGCGTAAAGCTCGTTTGGTATTTTTAGATGTGATTTTGTCCATTTGAATTTTCTTCAGTAAAGTCATTCAGAAATCTGATTGCTGTTGAGTACTTGCGCAAGTTTGTACTGCTCCCATGCAAAGCAAATCAGGGAAGATCTTGATGAGCTTAAATAGCAAGCAAAAGCCACTTTGCCAACAGGCAACCGCATAACTCTTCCCCAACGAGACAGGGAAACAGCAAAAAAATGACAAAAGCGAGTTTGGGTCTGATGCCTTAGGTTAGTGGTTCTTAGTTTATCCAACCACGTGATGCCGTATTTCTTAACTTGATAGTCACTAGCTTTTCAGAAGAAAGATCCTTTTCAAGATTCAAAAGAATTAAAAATGAATTAAAGGATCGCAATGTTCCAGGAGAGGTTGTCCACACTAAGCATTCGGTACATTAAAAGTGACAAACTTAGGCAAACAAACTGTAATGGATTCTTAGATAATTTTGTTATGAAGAAGGCAGGACAAAACCTTTTTAACTATTTACTGTGTTATGTTCAGCTTTACTTGATTCAATGATTGTAGCTTTTTATTTCTTTATGCGTATTTCAATAATGAAAGCATAAGCGAAATTTAAACCAGTCCAGTCGCCACGGTGGGCGTTGGTGAGCTCAGCCCTTCCAAATTTAAATGTGAAACACTACAAATCACTAAAGATTTTGTCAAATTTTCAGAATGTCAAGTCCCCTTGCGCAAATTTAAACCTCATATTCAAGACTTTATGGCGACGGTTCTGTTTTTTAAACTTCACATCCTGTGACGCGACAGTTTTAGTTGCGGTCGATTCTTACCAGTCTGAAAAAGTAAGAAACACGCGAATCTTTTAGTCTTTTTGCCGCCGCACATATTATATGGGTGCAGTTGCAGCCATTTGGGTGCGTTTTACGTGACGTGTTTTGCTAGAGTGTGTGAGATTTTTACAGCCGTGGTAAGCGAGTTGCAACGTGGTCCCCACGTTGTGCTTTAAAGTCTTTATGCCGCCACCCGCTCCAGTAATGATTTATAATTTTTTACTGGCCGTACTTTCAGAGCGTCATTTTCGGATTTTCGCAAATTGATTAACGCTTTCCAGTTTTTCCTCGCAACAATGGGAGGGGGCCTCACAAGTGGATTAGCCTAGGGCCTCGCATCAATTAAATCCGGCCCTGCTCACAATGCCTGATAGTGCGTTACATCTCTGTGCTGCAAGATTCAAAATCTTGATTACAAAATGTTTACGATGAGATAGGAATGGTCTGTATGTCTATTAGAGTCCTGCGCGGGGCGGGTCAACCCGCCTAAGTTGCAGGTACCCGCATTTGCGGGACGGGTGCGTGAACCCGCACTGCTATGCATGCGGGCGCGGGGCGGTTGCGGGTTGAACTGGCTGCAGGCAGGGACGGATTTAGGGAGGGCGGGGCCTTAGGCCATCTTAGTTTTTGGGGCCCCACAGAAGTGTGACCTATTTGGCCGTTTGTCTGAAAAGCGTGAAAGTATGCCCCTCTTATGAGTAGCGTCCCCTCAAAATTATATCTTTTTTGTGCCGACTTGGGTTCTACCGTTAGATCAGCTATGCCCAACCCGCGGACCAGTCGAAGGTTTTGTGCAGCCCAGTTTAGATTTTTGCTGTAGAAAAAGTATCCTATATACTGACAACCTGTCCGGGTCCTCATTTTGATAATCTTGAATTCGACATTTTGATGCAGGTGGTCCTCAGTGCTACTTTATCACATCTGTTACCATTGCAGTTGAGGATTCGAACGCCTTCAGCACACTGCTTAAGCCAAATATAGTTTGCTAAGATCAAAGTAACCCATTCAATGTGCGCCCCTCATTAATATATTATTCAACGTGCGGCCCTGGTTAAGATAGTGACATAATTTTTGGTTCAGTAAGTGATTTTGGTTGGACATAACTGCGTTAGATCTTCAACAGAAAAGGCTTTCCTACATTCTTCTAAAAAACAAATTGCATTGCAATCTTTTGATGGAATTTATAGCTCTTTCGTGTAGTTCAGAAGTTCTCTTCGCTAAATTTCTTGATTTCAACCATTTTTGTTAGATTTGTTTTTCGGATATATACATTTTCATGCGGGACCGTGTTGCCGCCCTCGAAAATATCATCTAGCTGTCGATCTGATTATCTGTACGTAAACTCCTTTTTTATAGTGCTGTAATAATAGCCACGTATTTTATGAACCAAACAAGCACAATCCATTCAGTGGACACAGGGCTTATTTATGCCGTTTTGAAGTTGTCGTTTTCCAAGCAATACAAAATATAGTGTTTTAATCCTCTATCCATGCCAAAGGCCGATGGAAAACAGCATGAAGACAAGTTCTGCGCAGAAGCACAAGCAAAGTATTGCCGCAACACCTCAGTTAACCATTTGAAGTAAGCCCAATGTAGACACGTTTTTCCAAGCAAAGCTCACGAGAAGCCGTTCTAGCTGATTTAACTAACATATTGAGTTTCAACAAGCAATCTCTGTTTGCGGGAAATCTTGTGAAAACAATGAAACGTAGGATCCAATACTGACAAGATTGGTTTTCATCGGAGTTTTGCAGTGTCTTGCGTTGTTGCGAGCTTTTTGTCAGTGGAAAATTGAACATCAATTAAGTAGGTTTTTTTTCTTTTTCATTATTTTTCTGTTACCGCTTTCATACAGCCGGCCTGCATCTCTCTCACTCCAAGATCCACAGTATTGTCGTGTTGTTACTATACTGATAAGAGTCTAGAGTAGACATTTGCATTTTCGCTCGTTATACCTCTGCGCAGTTCCGCAGATTTTTAGTTAATATTGCGTCGTTATAGGAAAGAGTTACGCGGGGCCCCCAAAATCGCGGGACGCTAGGCCATGGCCTATGCCTAAATCCGTCGCTGCCGCGCAGGACTCTAATGTGTATCAGATATTGCTTATGTGAAACTGTTATGCTAAAGAAAATAAGAAAAAAAGGACGCAAGTCACAAACACGGACATTCCTTAGAAATAAGGACGGTGATATTTTCTAAGACGTAGTACTTCACAATAAGGACCATCGTAGAAATAAGAAAGGGTATAGTATCCTTGTTCATATCCAACACACTTCGCCAATCCAATGGTTTGCAATGCGTATAGCGGTTGCGAAGTAGTGAAAAGTGGTGAATGACCTTTGTGCAAGTTTGATCTGATTTTAGCCATCCTCAGTGTATCGACCAGTGTTGCTGCCCGCCACTTGCCTTTTTTCAGTGAGTGGCTGTTGCCTTCCGACTGTTTGCGTTTTCTGTAAGTTCCCCTGTGCAATATTGTTTCACTTCCCTTTTTAGCTGTCCAGCCATGAAAATAGCGGAGACACTGAGAAAATTCTTAGCAACCGTTTTTCTCGCAATGCTTATGGCCCAGGGCCGTGGGAACCGCCCCCCGCACCCCCCGGCCGGGGGGGGCCCCAGCCATGTCTAGGGACCCCGCCTCAGTTGCAATACTTTTACTGTTTTACTTTTTTAATTTTGAAAATTATAATTTATATTTCCATGATCAAATGCCACGGGCAGCTGGCTGGAACCGGGGGGGGGCATCAACTCAACCA